>Ga0208817_100111_pt1 | contig 33310 bp, 28 predicted proteins | sample Virmet3819_2500_FD_185741 | JGI IMG/M metagenome (GOLD analysis project Ga0208817, IMG submission 185741) | Marine viral communities from the Southern Atlantic ocean transect to study dissolved organic matter and carbon cycling - metaG... | ecosystem: Environmental > Aquatic > Marine > Oceanic ... | reverse complement strand
ACCACATGGAACTTATCGACCACGATACGGGCCTGGGGCAGCACAGCCTTGACCGCTGCCCGGTAGGGGTTCCACATGTCCATGCTGACGATCTCGACCTTCTGCCGGTCTTTCAGCTTCATCAGGTAGTTGGTCACCACGTCCTGGCGGCGGGTGGCCAGCAGGTCGAGCAAGGTTCGCTCCTCAATGTTGGTCAGAATGCAGCGGTAGCGCTTGTTCAGGTATAGCTCGTCAATGCCCAGGATGCGGGGCGTCTCGAAGCGGTGCCAGCGCCCCAGGAACTCGGCGCGGGCGTTGAAGATGTCGCGCACCGTCTTCTCGTCCAGGCCGGTCTGTGCCGCCACAAAGGTGTAGGGGTGGTTGAAGGATTCCTTCTCCACGTACTCATGCAGCCGCAGTGTCATACGGAATCCGTCCACCATCTCCGGTAGCTGGGGCCTGAATGTTGTCTTGCAGGCCCGGCAGGTGTATCGGCGGCGGACCACCCAGAGAGTGACCCGCTTGCCGTGGATGGGCAGATCACGATAGGGAACATCACGCTTGCCGAACCGCACGAACTCACCCTGCACGCCGCATTCCTCGCAGGCAATGGGATCGGGCACGTCCACCTGAAAGTGCATTTCGTCGTCGGTGGATTTGCAGCCCAGCACCTGGTACTTAGGCAGGTGCAGGATGTTGTCGGGCATTTCGGTCATGCGGTGTTCTCCTCATGGTGGAAGCTCCATAGCTATTGCGACAGATTCCCATTAATCATCAGTGTGGCGCAGTACGGGTTTGGCAGACTGCGCCGTAAAGGGAAGAAGAACCGGTCAATGCAAGGGACTATCGCCAAGTGTGGAAACCTGTCCTTTCCTGGCGTTGACAAGTACGGCCACGATGATGGCTGCGATGCCAAGAGCAACCCCGCTCGCCGCAAGTCCCAAGCCATAACCCTGAATCAGCGCATCACCGGCTGACTGCACCAGTTCGGCATCGCCGACTTCCCGACCGCGATACAGAGAAGCAAATGCCTCGGGCATCCGACTGGCCGTGACGGAGACAGAAATGCTCGAAAGGATAGCCAGCCCCAACGCAACACCAATCTGTTGCGACGCGTTGAACAACGCCGATGCGATGCCGGTCTCCTGTGCTTGCACACCCTTCACGGCCGTCAATGCCAGCGCAATGACCGCTCCCACGAAACCGAAGGCGGTGAGGAAGGCGGCTGGCATGAAGTGCCAGCTATAGTCGAGTTGTTGCCCGATGGTCGAAAGCCAGAACAATGCAGCGCTAGCGACCAGCGCAGCCGGAGCTGAGACCTCGCGCGGCGTAAAGCGCATGACAAGCTTTGAACTGACAACAGCACCAATGATGATACCCACCCCAAAGGGCAGAAACGCCATGGCGGTCAGGGTCGGGCTATAGCTGAGGATGTGCTGCAAATAGAGCGTCAGCAAATAGATCATGCCCATGGGGCCGAAGCCCAGCAGCAGCATGGCCAGGTACGAATCGGATCGGTTGCGATCCTTGAACAAGCGGAGCGGCAAAAGTGGATCACTGCTGCGCGACTGTAAAACCAAGAACAGCGGCAGCAGGATAGCCGTAGTGGCGAATGCAATGAGCGTAATGCCATCGGTCCAGCCATGTTCACCACCACGGGTAATTCCATAGACGAGTGCTGCCATGCCGATGATGCTGGAAAGCGCTCCCGTCAGGTCGGGGCGTCCCTTGTGCAATTCCGCTTCGACAAGTGTTCTCGAACCAGCGAGCACCGCCAAACCGATGGGTACATTGATGAAGAACGCCCAACGCCAGCCAAGCAGGCCTGTCAGAAATCCTCCAAGAATCAATCCAGCAATAATGCCAAGGCCAGACCGAGTGGGCGCTCTGGTCTGCCTGAGTGAGAAGGGGATTCTGTGGACATCGATTAACTCCTTTGTGTTTAGTGCGATTACCGAACACCGGTTGCGCTGACTTTTCACAAAAGGGTAATCGTTCCAATGGTTGGAAGGTCAAGGCTGCGTTTGCATGCCTTGCACAGAGAGACTGTCGGCATCGGCCAGGTCTTATCAATAGCCGTGCATTTGGCAGCCCGTCGGCACAGAGCACTCGACAAATCAAAGTCTGAGGCTCCGCAGTTGACCTTACCAGCGTTGGAAAGACTAGATTGGTCGCTGGGACGATCAGGTTCCTCAATTCTCTGATTCTGTGAAGGAGTTCGATATGTATCGATTCAACGTTAACGGCATGACCTGTGGCCACTGCACATCCGCCGTCGAAAAAGCCATTAAAAGTATCGACCCACAGGCGGAAGTATCTACAGATATAGAACACGCCGAGGTCACCGTGCGCAGCCAGGTCAATGAGGCGCGTATCAGTGATGCCATCCGCGAGGCTGGGTACGATAATCAGCACCTTGCCGGGTAATCATTCAGGTCAGGGCAAGGACGCCGCTTCTGAAGTAGACGCGTCAGCGCTTCTCTTTCCCGCGACGTTGCGTGCAATTGGGTTCAATCCCGATAGCCCCGAAGCGCGTGGAATTAAGTTCTCGCTCACCCTTAGGCGTTCCTTTCACTACGCCATCCCCGGCCAGACCGCTGATAATCGGGCAGTCCGGCCGAGCGTCGCCCTGGCAGTTTTCCGCCAGGTGCTTGAGTGCACGGCTCATTTCCTGGAGTTTGCGCGCCTTGAGCTCAAGCTCCGCGACATGCTCAAGCGCAAGACGTTTGACGTCGGCGCTCGCACGACCCCGGTCGCGCCAGAGCGCAACCAGTTCATTCATCTGCGCCACCGAAAACCCGAGATCCCGTGCGCGCCGGATGAAGCGCAGGGTTTGCACATCCTTGTCCGAGTAATCCCTGTATCCAGCTTCGGTTCGCAACGCTTCCGGAATCAAGCCGATCGATTCGTAGTAGCGGATCATCTTCGCCGATACACCCGATGCCTCCGCTGCCTTTCCAATATTCATAGCCATGCCTCTCCAGATAACATCAAGCCTGCACTGTGGCAGGCTCGGTTGTCCTTATTTCGCTTGTGCAAATTCCACCTGTCTCTGCGACACGTCGTTGTCGTCCGTCCCCATGGGTGAGCGGAAATGACGCAACCTCAGTGCATTGCCGAGTACAAACACCGACGACAGTGCCATGGCGCCGGCAGCGAAGACGGGCGAAAGCAGGATGTCGTAGGCCGGATAGAGCACACCTGCCGCGACCGGAATCAAAGCCGTGTTGTAGGCAAACGCCCAGAACAGATTTTGTCGGATGTTGTCGATGGTTGCCTTCGACAAGGCGATCGCCTTTGGCACACCTTGCAGGTTACCCGACATCAGCACCACATCAGCCGCTTCAATGGCAATGTCCGTACCTGTGCCAATGGCAAGACCTACATCCGCTTCGGCCAGAGCGGGAGCGTCGTTGATGCCATCACCGACGAACGCCACCTTGCCGTGCTCTCCCTTAAGGCGGCGCACCGCGTCGACCTTGCCGTCCGGTAGCACTTCCGCCACCACCTCGTCGATCCCGAGTCGCGCCGCGATGGCCTTGGCCGTGTGGACGTTGTCGCCGGTGATCATCGCGACCTTGAGCCCGAGATCGTGCAGGGCCTTGATGGCAGCAGGCGTCGTTTCCTTGATCGGGTCAGCAACGGCGATAATCGCCGCAAGCTTGCCCTCTATCGCAGCATAGAGCGGAGACTTACCCTCGTCGCCGAGGCGTTTGGCGACCTTGGAGAACGCCGCCACGTCGTGACCGAGTTCGCTCATGTAGCGGTCAGCACCTATCTCGACCCGCTTGCCACCGGCCTCAGCCTTCACGCCAAAACCCGTCACCGATTCGAAGTTCGACACGTCCGGCAGTGAGATGTTCTCCGCGGCGGCGGCGTTCACGATCGCACGGGCGATCGGGTGTTCGGATTTGGCCTCGATGGCCGCGACCAGAGCCAACACGTCTACGTGCTCGAATCCGGTGGCCAATTCCAGATCGGTGAGAGCGGGTTTGCCTTCCGTCAACGTGCCCGTCTTGTCAACGGCAACGACCTTGGCATCTTTCAACAACTGGAGTGCTTCACCCTTGCGGAAGAGCACGCCCAGCTCGGCACCGCGGCCAGTGCCGACCATGATCGAGGTCGGTGTGGCCAGCCCCATGGCGCAAGGGCAGGCGATGATCAGCACCGCGACGGCGTTGACCAGCGCGAAAGTGAGCGCGGGCGACGGGCCGAACCACATCCATGTCCCGAAGGTGAGAATCGCTGCCACAAACACCGCAGGCACGAAATACATCGTCACCTTGTCGACCAGCGCCTGGATTGGCAGCTTCGACCCCTGCGCTTCTTCCACCATGCGGATGATCTGCGACAGAACGGTGTTGCCGCCGACAGCCGTCGCACGGATGGCGAATGCGCCTTTCTGGTTCACCGTTCCGGCCACGACCTCGCTGCCGTGCTTCTTGGAGACGGGGATCGGTTCTCCCGTGATCATCGATTCATCGACATAGCTTTCGCCTTCGATGAGTTCGCCATCCACCGGAATGCGATCGCCGGGACGAACCTCGACGATATCTCCCGACAAGACGGAGTCGATCGGCAGTTCGATCGACTTATCGTCCCGACGCACCCGTGCCATTTTGGCCTGAAGCCCGACAAGACGCTTGATCGCCTCGGAGGTGCGTCCCTTGGCGCGAGCCTCCAGCAACCGGCCGAGCAGGATGAGAGTGACGATAACAGCGGCGGCCTCAAAGTAGACGTTGACGGCTCCGTCGGGCAGGAGCCCCGGCGCGAAGGTCGCCACGAGCGAATAGCCATAGGCTGCCATGGTGCCGACCGCGACCAGGGAGTTCATGTCGGGGGCAAGCCGCCCGAGGGCCGGAAACCCCTTGTGGTAAAAGCGGATGCCCGGCACGAACAGAACGATGGTTGTCAACACGAACTGGAGATACCAATTCGTCTCCATGCCGATCGTTGAGGCAATCAGGTCGTGCATGCCAGGAATGAGGTGTGAGCCCATCTCCAGAATGAAGACAGGCACGGTCAACACCGCTGCAATCGTGAAATCACGTGTCAGTCCACGGCGTTCCGCGTCCTTCTTCTCGGTGCGCTCATCGGTCTCGCCCCGACGGCTACCCGTAGCAGCCGCGATTACCCTGGCATCATATCCCGCGTTCTCGATAGCCGTCACCAAGGCGGTCGCATCGGCGCTGCCCTGGATCGTGGCTCTTTCAGTCGCAAGGTTGACAACGGCACTGGTGACGCCGGGCACAGCCTTGAGCGCCTTTTCGACGCGACCGACACAGGACGCGCAGGTCATACCTTCGATGGAAAGCTCTGTGGTCTCAGCTGGCACCGAATAGCCAGCTTTCTCGATAGCGTTGATGAGTGATCCGCGGTCGAGTGGCGAAGCGGACTGGATATCGGCACGTTCGGTCACCAGGTTCACCGTAACAGTGTCAACGCCCTCGACCTTCTTGAGTTCAGCCTCCACGCGCCCGACGCAGGAAGCGCAACTCATACCTTCGATGGGAAAGCTTGTCACCGTCACAGCCGACGGATTCAATTTGTCTTGAGTATGCATCATTCGTCTTCTCCACAAGCATCTCCTGATGATATTCCAGAAAGATAAACCTTCCTATTGTGGGAGGGTCAAGCGCTAAATTTCCTGATGCATAGTTACCACACCCAGTACTTACGGGAACATCGAATCCGGGTTTAGGTTGAAAACTCCATACGAGTGTTGTCAGCAGTCAGTGGCACATCGGACAAATTCGCGCTAAGGGAGCGTTCGAGGTAGACAGAAGGATGCGCGATGAATTCTCTAGTACCACAATCCTTACGCATTTGTTCCAGGCCTCGCCAACCAGTTTTTCCGTTGGGAAAGTGTAATCTGTGATTGCACGCCAAAGAGAAAATCAACCAGCTAATCCGAATACCCAAAAAAGAAAGGCATAAAGAACAGGTAGGACACAGGTACCCCCACCATCACACTCTTGGCCAGGGTGATGGACGTGTCAGCGCTTCGATGCTCTAGGTAGGAAAACAGCAGTGCCAGAGGGTCGGCCGTCATTCTGGAAAAATTCGCCAATTGTACCTTAAATTATTGATATATAAGTCTTATTTCGCTTTTTCTGTCTCCAGTATCTTGATTCCAAAATCCAGCGGCGGAATTACTTTTTCCAGATCCAAATTGTAGTCACCAAAGCGATTAATATTAGAATTTCGGTATGGTGAGAGCCCATTAAGCAGCTCTTTGTTGATTATCACACCCTCTTTCGACAAATGCTTCAGAACATGGGTCATTTTCTCAACGTTATAGAGAATCACCATATTAGCTACTAGCTGGTTGTATTTAACGATTTTCCGCTGCTCATGACGGACGTTTTCTGCAATGATGCCCTCACCTCCAAAAAAGAGCCATTTAATAAAACCGTTAAATTCCTCACTTTTGTTTGTGGCTGATTGAATGGTTTTTCGAAGCTCAATTTCATCGATATAGCGCAGTAAAAAGAGTGTTCTTATCGCCTTTCCCAGCTCTTTAAATGCCAAATATAGCTTGTTTCTACGACTGTAGGTCCCAAGCCTACGCAAAATCGTTGAGGCGGTAATTTTGCCTTTCTTGATCGATATGACGACGCGAAGCATATCTCGAAGATGCCGCTCGATTAATTTGAAGTCTATGCTTCCTGCAAACAAGGGCTCAATACTTTTGTATCGATATCGATTGTCAGGTCGGAAAAGCAACAAATCCTGAATGTTGCGGATTCGAGGCATGAGATTGATGCCCAGCAAATGTGACAAACCAAATACTGGATAGCTTTGCGCCTGTGTGTCGCCATGTAACGTATCGGGCTGGATGTCAGATTTGTTGTTCATTAGTCCGTCTAGTATGTACACCGCTTCATAGACACCGCATGGAATAAAATGACTGAACAATGCAATGTAGGTATCGGAAACATGGTAGTAACCAATACCACCATAACCGCCATATCGAATATGGTATTCCGTTAACAGGTTCTGTTCGTACAGATCCCACATCGTTCCATCAGCCGACGCGTGCTTGCCGCTGCCCCAGTATTTAGGTAGATCAAATTTATTGTAAGCATTGACGACTTGGGTGATCGCTTTGTCCAAGCGATCTTCGGAAGCATGTCTAAGGTTGAGCCAGGCAATCTGCTTTCTGCTGATATTCTTCACAGACTTGGCTGTTTGAACTGGCCCTAGATTACAGCCATAGCAAAATAACGTGGTGATGAAACGCTTTTCGGGTTCATCTATACGTAATTCATTCCCTGACAACGGCCCAAATAGTTTATGCAGACCAAGCCACTTTTCAGTGTCGGTAAGGATGTCAATAATGCTTACTTCAGGGAGGTTTTCCGTAATCAGTGCATCGAGTTTTTGCAGTTCGGCTAACGGTTGTTCACTTCTTATCGGACTGATCGACAGCTTACCCTCTTTGATCGAGGCGTGAAGATTGGCAGGAAATCGCTCGTCTACCTGTTTTGATCGATCTGATAGCTCCTGCTTTAAGTTAGTAACAAACAAATGCGCATTATTCAGTGGCATCTCCACCTGTTCACTATACTCGTCTAATTCGTCATCCAATGTTTCATCGTCCACCAGTTGCTCGCGATAGTCATCAAATTCGACGCTAAACGGAATATACAAATCGCCCGATGAGAGCTCGTGCTTGATGTGTAACAACAAACAGAGTTCAAGGTATTTTCTATGGAAAAGTCGTTGAGTTATTCCGGTTTCGTTCTTCGTGTTCGACAGGATCAGCTTGCGCCATTTTTCTGTAAACCAACTGGTATCAAATGGCTCAGGCAAATGCTGATTAAGTGTCTCTTCGCTGATAAATTCTGATCGAGTACTACGCAAACTCTTTAGCAGGATAAGCAATGTCGTGCTGCTGGTATCGCTGGAGCTTGATTGCAAATCCAGTATATCCAGACAATTGAAAAGCAAAGCGCGTTTCTGGCGGTAATTGCTTAACATGAAGGGGTAGTAATTGTTTCCGGCATAAGCAATGTGCTGATTGCAACGATCAATCAGCGCGCTAGCGTCATCGCCCAAGACACCTCCAATCGCTTGCAGTTTGGCTAATTGTTCAGAATCTTGGTCGTAAGCGATAAGAACGTCGCGAAATTTTGCAATCAAGGCATCGATTTGTTTTTGGTGCTCCAGGATATATTTGTTCAATGCGGCCTGGGCACCAGCTTCCATGCTTCGCAGCATCTTGATATACAAGTTTGCAACATCGTCCAAGGCTTTACTATGTTGTTGGCGAATCAATATTACGGCAAGTGCATAGCGCTTATGGACTTTGAGTCGTGCCATTTCGGGGGCTGTTAATGCACGAGCCTCTAGGGCAAACTGCCGATATTTCACAACCGGAATGTTGGCCTCAGGGAGAGTTTCACCTAATGTTTGGAGCCAATGAACATGCTGAAGATAACTTCGAACTTCTTTGTTACCCGGCTTTTTGGGTTCACGTTTAAGAATATTCCAGGCACTGTAAGCGCCATCGGACGGGTTCAGTAATTCATCAATTTTTTGTTTGGCTTCTGGCGAGAGATCCAGTCCAATCTCGCGAAAACAGGCATCATTGACTTTATTTCTTGCTGCGCGAGCGATTCGTTTGAGGACTGTAAATCCGGGCAGCTCGAAATGATGATGCGCCAATTCCTCTAGCATCACGTTGATGATATCTGCGAGCATCTCTTTTGTCTCTGATGCATTTTCAGCAATTTGAGTGAGCCAAGGCTGGTCGCTTAAATCGAATGGCTTTATGCCGAGATATTCCCTTAATTGTTGTTGCTGACGTGATCGAGACCCCGACCGGTCGTAGTCTTTGAGCTGTTTAAGAGTAATCGGTCGTTTTATACCCATCGCATCGAGCACATGCTGCATAATCGAGCGTGGCACTGAGGCCACAGGCACAAAGTATCCGAGTCGTTGAAGTAATTTTAAATTCAGAATGAGCCCGACACGTAGAATCGGCCTTTTTTCTGATGAGATCAGTATTAGTTCTTCTGGTGTTGGAGTGTAATACTCCTTGAGCTCTTTATCTGTGATGGTGTTGCGCAGTCGAGGATAGGCAGTTTCATGCAGACTGCTCATATTTCAAATTCCTTTAAAAACAGAGTCTGTTAATCCCAGTGTTTATCGGTGCGAGGATCGCGAACGCTAACCTCCAGCATGCATTGATTCTCTGACGCGATCTCGTGCATTCGGTGAAGTAGTTCATCTAGGATTTCATCCAATGAATCGTAGTCACTGTGCTCGACCATAATCTCGTAATGCCTTCCTTCTAAATTGACTTTATTCATTGACAACGGCGACAAGCAATACCCCTCGATTAATTTTTTTGCTCTGTCAGTGCGCTTGGAAAGCTTGCTATAAGGCTCTAGAACGAGAAGAACCTCCAATAGCGTTTGGATGGTTTTTTGTTCATCTTGTTCGATTGGCGCAATTACCGTAGCAATTCCCGTTTCTGTACGATACTGAGCAAATGGATCTGGCGAGTCTATGTATCGCATCGCGGACTGAACATCTTTCCAACCCACGTATTCCATCAAGGATTTCGTATCCCAACCTTGCGCATTTGCCCAGGTGGCGAAACCTCTTCTTAGAGAGTGACTGCTAAACAAGTTCGCCTCATCTATGTCGGCTCGTGAACAGCACTGCTGAATAATGCCGATGATGCTTGCGGGATGAAGTGCGTCTTCGGATATATGTCCCCAACGATTAATCGAACGAAAAACCGGCCCGACCTTTATTTGCGCCGCACTGACCCAATCTAAATAAGCTTCGACAGGACAAAGTTGTTTTAATGCAGGAGCCTTGTATCGCCGCCCCAGTCTAGAATGATCGCCTTTACTGCGGGGGACAAATATGTCCATCCCTTTTCCAGACTCCGCCTGAATATGCTCTACACTAAGTCGGGCTAATTCATCACTGCGGAACGCACGCCAGAAACCGATCAACAATAGGGCTTTATCCCGGATCGATTGCAGCGCTTCTTTTGGTGAGCCAGTTTCAATAAAATGATCAAACGAGCTTACCAGTAGCGTTAGCTGGTCAAGCTGAATTGGCTTGGCTTGCTTTGGGACGACTGGGTGCAATTCGGCGATGCCCTTTAACACTTTTTTTACATGCGGGGCTTTGGTCGGGTCAGGAAAGCCCTGATCAAGATGCCAGGCCGCTAGACCAGCTAGTCGTTGACGCAGTGTGTTTACTGACAAAGTATTTGCATAATCCACCAAATAGCGAGCCACGCTATCGGCGGTCGCAGGAAGAAAACCACCCCAGTGACTTTCAAAATGTTCAACAGCCGCACGGTAACTTAAACGCGTGTTATCGCGTGTTGCCGCCCGGATATAGTGATCAAGGTCTGTCACCCTTACTTCCTTTTGTTATCTGTAAACGTATGCTGCGATTTTGGCGATAGTTCATTTAATATTCCGCACTGATCGATAGATCGTGCGCGACCACATTTATGTCGCAACCGCTTTAGATCACGCTGAAGATTTTGGAGATCCGTGATACGGGTCTCGACAATGTGCAGGTGAGCATCAATCATGTCATTCACCGCTTCACACGGTGTGCCTGGTGAGTGTTGTAGCGAGATGAGGTGTTTGATTTCGCTTAACGTCAGATCCAGCGCACGGCAATTCTTGATGAATGACAATTTTTCAAGCGCGCCAGTACTATATATACGGAAGTTGCCGTCAGTACGAGCAGGCTCGGAGATTAAGCCTTCCTTTTCGTAGTGGCGTATCGCTTGGATCGAACAGCCACTGCGTTTAGCGAGCTCACCAATTTTCATAGGTTTCCCCCTTGACTCTATTGTTACTATAGAGTGTAGCCTTGGTATATCCATCTAACAAGAGTCGGCTATGTCAACAGATTCGAAAGTGTGCTGCGGCTCTAGCAGCACAGCGCCAACACAGGCTGAAGCGAACAGCGATATGCAGGCTGGAGCCAGCCACGTAAGCGTGTTTCATGTCACTGATATGGATTGCCCGTCAGAAGAGAACCTGATTCGCACTGCATTTGCTAGTTTTGATGAGGGGCTCACCTTCGAATTCGACATTTCCAACCGCAGGGTGCGGATATATCACCCAGATATTGCGGAGACAGTGGAAAAAACCATGATCTCTGTTGGTCTTCGGGCACAACTGATTTCATTGGAGCCGGTAGATTTTGATGCCGTTCGGCAAGCCCAGGTAACGGCAAAGTCCGACGAAGTAAGAGAGGCGCGGGTATTACGGTGGTTGCTGGCAATCAACGCGGTCATGTTTGCACTTGAGTTTGGCGTGGGCATTGTGGCGCAATCCACTGGCTTAATCGCTGACTCGCTGGATATGTTTGCCGATGCTGCGGTCTATGGTGCGTCGCTGTATGCGGTGGGTAAGGCCGCTCGACTTAAGCTCAAGGCTGCCCATTTCTCTGGCTGGCTACAGCTCGCGCTTGCTGTGGGCGTCCTACTCGAAGTCTTTAGGCGAGCTGTCTACGGGAGCGAACCCGTTTCAGTACTCATGATGGGGGCAGGCGCCGTTGCCTTGGTAGCGAATATTGCTTGCCTCTTGCTAATCTTCAAATCGCGTAACCAAGGGGCACATATGAAGGCCAGCTGGATATTCTCAGCCAATGATGTGTTGGCCAATACCGGCGTCATCATTGCCGGCATTCTAGTGGCGATGACGGGATCACACATTCCGGATTTGGTGGTTGGGGTTATTATTGGCTTTATTGTTTTAAACGGCGCTCGGCGTATACTTCTGCTACGATAGCGACCTGTTTTCGAGATCAAGTGATCAGATAGATTAAAAAATGCTTAAACGTGTCCTGACATATTTTTTGCTTGCACTGATTGTTTTGCAATCCGGTATGTCTATGGGCGACGCACATCAACTGCACCAGTCAAGTTCTGAGCATGTGACTTTCGACGAGGCCCATCAACATCTTGGCGTGCTTGAAGTTGAAAAACACGACGTCAAAACTCTTACTACAGATACGTCGGCCTCTTCGACATTGGATTGTCATCACTGCTGCCACGGTCACGCTCATTTTTGTCCCGCTATTCTAGTCTCTACCGATCAGCTTTTATTGACGAAGAGTTCATCACCTGTTTCCTTTTATTCGGAAAGCGCTTTTCCCAATACCTTCGAAACCATCCTGCGCCCTCCTAAAGCATAAGCCCTAAGTACCGTTTTTTACCCGCACTTGCGGAATTACGACTTATATTAGGACTTATCCATGCAATTACTCACTTTTTACAGGTGCCATAAGCCCTGTGCGTGGCTTGCTTTTCTACTCTGCAGTTTGACCATCACGGCAAATGCTGCGTACGCCGATACCAAGCTGACTCTAAATGACGCGCTAGCCCGCACGCTGTCAAACAATCCACAACTCTACCAATACAGATTCACACAGGAAGCGCTGAGCGCCCGAAGGCAAACCAGCGCCTTACGCCCAGCGATGGCATTTGAACTTGAGGTAGAAAACTTCGCTGGATCCGGCAGTACGGCAGGATTTGATTCAGCAGAAACCACACTGGCGATATCGTCAGTGATTGAACTGGCAGGTAAACGTCAGGCCCGCGTTTCCTATACAGATGCTCGTATCAATCAGGCGGAATGGGAACAACAAGCCACTACCCTTGATGTGCTCGGTGAGCTGACGACCGCCTATATAGAGGGCTTGGCAACCCAGGCCAACATTCGGCTCGCTGAGGAATCTCTAGCACTGTCCCAATCGTTGTTAAAAACCCTCAAAACACGCTCCAAACAGGGAGCGGCACCTGAAGCGGAAGTCATGCGTGGGCAAGCCGCCGTTGCGCGTGCGGAAATCCGTCTTGCTTCGTTGGAGGAACAGTTTCAGCGCCAGAAAGTGCAGCTCGCTCGGTTTTGGGGTGACACCACCCCGGCATTTAGCACACTGGAGGGGAGCCTTTTTGAATTCGGAGAAAATTCAGGCTTTGAGCAGCTGTATGCGCGAATAAAAACTTCCCCGACTATTCAGGTGTTTGCAAGTGAGGCGCGGATCAGGGATGCCGCAGTGACATTGGCTCGCGCAGGTGGACGCAGTGATCTGACGTGGCGTGCAGGCATCAAACGCTTCGAAGAAACAGGCGATTCAGCATTCACCGTGGGGCTCTCCATTCCCTTGTTCTCTAATAAGAGAAACAGCGGTGAAGTGAAAGCGGCTCTGGCCAATCGCAATGCCGTGGATTATGCCCGACAGGATCTGCTCTTGCGTTTGCATGCCCAACTTTTTGAAGCCTGGTCGCTCAGAAAGCAAAGCATCGCGGCCGCCAATAAAACCCAAAATGTGGTGATCCCAGCGCTAGAAAACGCACTTAAATTAACCCGTGAAGCTTACGAAAATGGTCGTTATCGCTATCTCGATTTGATTGCCGCTCAGGAAGAGTTGCTGGCGACCAAGCAGGCGCGTATCGATGCGGCATCGACAGCTCTCATCTGTCAGGCGCTGATAGAAAAGCTATCCAGTGAAGCTCTTAACCGCTAAATCAATCGTTTACATCGGGTTTGATCACCATCAGACCTCAGGAATTTATGACTATGAAAAATGCAATTATCACCGGTCTTACAGTCTTAATCCTTGTTTTCAGCACTTACCTACACGCGGCTGGCGACCATATTAATCACGAAGAGAATCCCTCGGCAGATCACAAAGAATATGGCCATGAGGATGATGGAGAGGATGAGCATGGCCACGGCGAAGAAAACAGCAGTCGTATTGATGGCGAGATGGCACAGCAAGTGGGGATCGTAACCAGTCGTGCAGGTTCCCAGGAACTTAATCAAACCATTACTGTTTACGGCTCGTTGGTGTCGGGGCCAGAACAATTAAGTCATGTGCGTGCCCGCTTCGAAGGCTTAGTCAAATCTGTACGTGTGACCATTGGTGATCGAGTAAAAACCCGTGATCTGTTGGCGGAAATTGAATCCAATGAAAGCCTTAAGACTTACCAACTCCACTCGCCTATTTCAGGCCGCATCGTTCAGCGTCACGCCAACACCGGCGAAGTAACCCAGGATCAAATTCTGTTTTCCATTGCTAACTTTGACACTGTGTGGGCGGAACTGCGGGTCTATCCCGCTCAGCAGTCCTCGGTTGCAGAAAGTCAGGACGTCCATATTCTGACTGCCGATGGCAGTGTCGAATCCACAGTAAATCATATTGTGCCCTCGCTGGAATCCCCTTATCAGTTAGCGCGAGTCAAACTGGACAACAGCAAGCAAACCTTATCTCCGGGAATGATGGTAGAAGCGCGTGTACAGGTCGGTCGCTTTCCAGTTTCTTTGGCTGTTACAAAAGAGTCGGTGCAAATACTTGGTGGTCGGCAGGGTGTTTTTGTAAAGATCAATGATGAATATCGTTTTAAACCGCTCGTGCTGGGTCAAAGTGACGACCATTTTTATGAGGTCGTCGATGGGCTTGAGTCCGGCGATGAATATGTCAGTAAAAACAGCTACCTGATCAAAGCCGATATCGAAAAATCCGAAGCCGAACACGAACACTAAAAGGGACGCATTATGATTGATTCTATTGTGCGCCTAGCCGTTGAAAGGCGCTTGTTAATTCTCTGTTTTATTTTTGTCATCGTTGGAGTCGGCGTGTGGAGTTATCAAAAGCTCCCCATTGATGCGGTACCCGATATCACCAATGTGCAGGTACAAATTAACACGGCTGCTCCGGGTTACTCGCCGCTAGAGTCCGAGCAGCGAATCACGTATCCGGTAGAAACTGCGCTAGCGGGTTTACCCAAACTTTCCTATACACGCTCGCTGTCACGTTATGGCTTGTCTCAAGTCACGGTGGTGTTTGAAGAAGGCACTGATATCTATTTTGCACGCAACCTGATTAACGCCAGGCTGGGTGCAATCAAAAGTGCCTTACCGCCTGGGCTTGAACCGGAAATGGGGCCGATTTCTACCGGCTTGGGCGAAATTTTTATGTATACGGTGCAAGCCAATCCTGATGCCCGCATGGTTAACGGTGAGTCCTATAACGCGACCGCATTGCGAGAAATTCAGGACTGGATTATCAAGCCCCAACTCGCTCAGGTAAAAGGCGTTATCGAGGTCAACAGCATCGGTGGCTACAACAAGCAATATCATGTGATGCCCGACCCCACAAAATTACTACTTTACAAAGTTAGTGTTGAAAACGTCGTGCAAGCCTTGCAGGCCAATAATGACAATCGGGGCGCGGGCTATATCGAACGAAACGGTCAGCGGCTTTTGGTGCGGTCGCCAGGTCAGCTCGCAACGGTGGACGACATCGGTAATGTGATCATTACCGAACATGACTCTGTACCGATAAAAATAAAAGATGTGGCCGAAATTGCGATTGGCAAAGAGCTACGTACCGGTGCCGCTACGCGAGATGGTGTAGAAACGGTATTGGGTACTGCCATGATGCTGATCGGCGCTAATTCGCGTACGGTCGCCCAAGACGTAGCTAACAAGCTCGAAGAAATTCAGGTCTCATTGCCGGAGGGCGTGGTGGCTGAAGCCGTCTACGACCGCACCGCGCTAGTCGACAAAGCCATTGCCACCGTGTCCAAAAACCTCATGGAAGGCGCACTACTGGTTATCGTGGTGCTGTTTCTCTTGTTGGGCAATTTCCGTGCTGCCTTGATCACAGCGGCGGTTATTCCGCTGGCTATGTTGATGACGATCACCGGCATGGTGAAAACGGGTGTATCGGCCAACTTGATGAGCCTAGGGGCACTCGATTTTGGTTTGATCGTAGACGGAGCGGTCATTATTGTTGAAAACTGCGTTCGTCGTCTGGCCGAGAATCAGCACAAAAGCGGTCAACAAGATTTACGGGAGCGATTGAACACTGTTTTTGACGCAACCTCCGAAGTGATTCGTCCCAGCTTATTCGGTGTGGCCATTATCACTATCGTCTATATCCCGATATTTAGTTTGACCGGTGTGGAAGGCAAGATGTTTCACCCGATGGCGGCGACCGTAGTGATGGCGTTATTGTCTGCTATGGTGCTTTCGTTAACGGTGGTCCCTGCTGCTGTTGCCGTGTTCATGAACGGCAAAATCAGCGAAAAAGAAAGCATCGTTATCAGCAAGGCAAAATCTGCCTACAAACCGCTGCTCAATCTCGCTCTAAAGTTTCGCTGGGCCGTGGTCGGTTTTGCCTCAGTCTTGGTGGTGTCTTGTTTATGGTTGGCTACGACTCTGGGTTCAGAGTTCATTCCTCAATTGAATGAGGGTGACATTGCATTGCACGCGATGCGCATTCCAGGCACAGGTTTGGAGCAAGCCGTGGAAATGCAGGAAATTCTTGAGCGGAGAATAAAAGCATTTCCTGAGGTGGATAAAGTCTTCGCCCGAATCGGCACGGCGGAAGTTGCCACCGATCCGATGCCGCCCAATGTCGCCGATAATTTTGTGACCTTAAAACCGCATAGTGAATGGCCAGACCCGTCCAAAACCAAAGCGGAACTTGTTGAGGAAATGGAGCGAGCCCTAGAGGAGTTGCCGGGCAATAACTATGAGTTTACGCAACCCATCCAAATGCGGTTTAACGAATTAATTTCCGGTGTACGCGCGGATCTCGGTATCAAGATTTTCGGAGATGATCTGGATCAGTTGGTGTTAACAGCCAACGATGTGCTTAAAGTCGTCAATTCGATTGAAGGTGCTGCGGATGCTAGGGTTGAACAAGTAACGGGATTGCCAACACTTTCTGTTATTCCGAACCGCACCGCCCTGGGTCGCTACGGTTTGAATGTTGCCGAACTTCAGGATTGGGTGTCCGCTGCGATTGGCGGTGAATCCGCCGGGATTATTTATGAAGGTGATCGGCGCTTTGAGCTGGTGGTGCGCTTGCCGGAAACAACGCGTCGCGATATCGACCGTTTGAAGTTTCTGCCGGTACCACTCCCGAACGGGGATTATGTGCCCCTCGAAGAAGTCGCGACCTTGGACATCTCACCTGCACCAGCGCAAATCAGTCGTGAAAACGGTAAGCGCCGCATCGTAGTCACCGCTAATGTTCGTGGACGTGATCTGGGGAGTTTCGTCAATGAGGTACAAGCGAGTGTTCGTGAAAACGCGGATATCCCGCCAGGTTATTGGCTGGACTATGGCGGCACTTTTGAGCAGCTGGAGTCTGCCAGCCAGCGCTTGTCCGTCGTAGTACCGATTACCTTGTTGGTGATATTGGGTATTCTGGTCATGGCCTTTGCCTCAGTGAAGGATGCGTTGATCATATTCAGTGGTGTGCCGCTCGCGCTCACTGGTGGTGTTTTATCGCTGTATTTACGGGACATGCCGCTGTCGATCTCTGCTGGAATAGGTTTTATCGCACTGTCCGGCGTGGCGGTACTAAATGGACTGGTGATGTTGGCCTTTATACGTCAGCTTTGGCATGAGACAGGGGAATTGACCAACTCAATTATTGACGGCGCGATGATTCGTTTACGCCCGGTGTTGATGACTGCTCTCGTGGCCAGTCTCGGTTTTGTCCCCATGGCCTTAAACACTGGTACCGGTGCAGAAGTTCAGCGACCACTCGCAACCGTGGTTATCGGGGGCATTATTTCGTCAACGATTCTGACGTTGTTGGTTCTGCCTGTACTGTATCAGTGGGTTCATCGCCGAGAGAATAAAATCAAAAAATAATCGTCTGGCTCCGGCACAAGCCGGAGCCGACTTTTTTTGAATCTAAACAGAAAAAGAAAAGAGCTGGAGGAACAATGCATTCTCATTCACACGACGACAACAGTAGTACACGAATCGGCTGGGCATTCTTTCTCAATGTTGGATTCACGATTATTGAGTTTATTGGCGGGGTGCTGACCAATAGCACCGCGATTATGGCGGATGCCGTCCACGACCTCGGAGATAGTTTGTCTATTGGTTTGGCGTGGGTCCTCGCGAAACTGGGAAAAAAGCCCGCTTCCAGTTCATTTTCCTACGGCTACAAACGTTTATCGCTATTGGGTTCGCTCATCAATGGTATTGTCCTTATCGCCGGTTCAGGTTGGGTGTTATATCAATCCATTCCTCGTCTTTTCAATCCGGAAATGCCTGTAACAGAAGGTATGTTGGCGCTGTCCATTTTCGGTATTGCCGTGAATGGGTTCGCCGCATTTAAGCTCAGCAAAGGGGAGACACTGAATGAAAAAGTGCTCAACTGGCATTTGCTAGAGGACGTCCTCGGATGGGTTGCTGTTTTTATTGTGTCAGTTGTGTTGATGTTTGTGGAGTGGCCGATCCTCGACCCCATTTTAGCGATCGGCTTCACCTTATTTATTTTGGTGAATGTTGTTCGAAACATCGGCTCAACCTTAAAGCTGTTTTTACAGGGCGTACCCGATCAAGGCATTGCAAAAGGAATCGAAGAGAAACTTAAAAGCATTTCTGAGTTTAAACATTTTCACCATCTGCATTTGTGGTCGCTGGATGGCGAAAGCCATGTATTAACGGTTCATATCGAACTTGCAGCAGATGTATCACTGGAGGATCAAAGAAATTTAAAACGCCGTTTGTCCGCTGTGCTGGCCGAGTTTGAGTTAAGTCACACAACCGTTGAGTTTGAACTACACAATGAGCCTTGTCGTGATGACGTGCCAAAGGAGTGACGTATGCTGTTAATCAAAACTGCTGGCCTTTTCGTGTTCACCGCGATTGCGGAAATCGTAGGGTGTTTTTTGCCTTATCTTTGGCTGCGCAAGGGGGGATCTACCTGGCTTCTGTTACCTGCTGCATTATGCCTTGGGCTATTCGTCTGGTTGCTAACACTGCATCCCGCCGCCAGCGGTCGGGTATATGCGGCCTATGGCGGGGTCTACGTGGCGACAGCGTTGGTTTGGCTTCGCGTGGTTGATGGGGTACGACTTTCTCCTATGGACTGGCTGGGAGCCTGCATCGCATTGATCGGTATGGGTATTATCGTGATTGGTTGGAATGTACCAAATTCGTACTGAATTTTGAAGGAATCCGCCTCGAAATCCACCTGACATTCAATAACTCTTGATTATTTAAAGTTAAATTTAAGCTATTCAAGTCTCGAAAAGCGATATAATATAGTATGTATATACGTGGTACGTAATACAGTACGAAATATAGTGAGAGGTGGTATATGGCAAGAGGCGGCGTCAACAAAGCACTGGTATCCAAAGCGCGTGAAACCTTGGTCCGTCGAGGCGAAAACCCCTCAATTGACGCTATTCGCGTGGAACTTGGCAATACTGGCTCCAAGTCCACCATTCATCGATACCTACGAGAGATAGAGGAAGAGGCTTCGGCCCGCCTGGATGACGAAGCATTGCTCAGTCAGCCCATCAAGGAACTAATTGGTCGTTTAGCTTCAGCGCTGAAACAGGAAGCACAAGCCGCAATTGATGAAAGCCAGTCCAAGCATCAGCACCAAGTGCAGTCCCTTACAGGTAGAATTCAAGAACTCGAAAGCTCGCTTGCCTCTATTAATAAAACGTTCTCAGAGAAAGAACACGAATTACAAAGCACGCTCGCTGAACTGAAGGAGAGCAAAGCCTCCGAAGAAGAGCTAAAAGCAAAAGAAGCCAAAGCCACTCAAACCGAAGAAAAGCTTCGAGAGCTATTAGCTGAAAAACAAACCCAAATCGAGTCACTGGAAGAGAAACATCGCCACAGTCGAGAGGCAATGGAGCATTATCGCCAGTCGGTAAAAGAACAGCGCGATCAGGATCAACGGAAGCACGAGCAATACAGCCAACAGCTTCAGTCTGAAATTCGCGCCCTGAATCAAACTCTTTCAGTTAAACAATCTGATATCACGCAGTTAAACAAGGACAACGGGCGGCTCGCGGCTGAGCTTGGCTCCATACAGAAAGCAGCAGCAAAGCTGGAAACCGAGCAACGTAAACTTACCACGGATCTGGATTCCAAAGCGGAAGAGTCTGACTCGCTTAAAATTCAACTTTCCGAGCTCGCAGCTCAAGTAGAGGAACTCGATAAAGTTAAGAAGCTGAACGAAGAGCTGCAAGCCTGGAAGGCAGAAGCGTCGGTATCGATAGGCAAACTGGAAGCAGAAATTTCAATCAAGACTGATATGATGAATCGTTTACTGGAGGAAAAAACAAAAGCGCCGGAGCCAAAATAAAATAAAGAGTTGGACGGTGAGCACAGATGACCGACTGCTGGGTATTTTCTTATATTGTCTTAATTTTTTTACGATGTGTAAGGCTCCCACACAGTCCGCAGTGAGCTTAACTAGACTAGTAAGGACATCAAGATGTAGTAAAAAACTATATTAAAAACATGCAATTAGATGAACTTTGGCGAATTTTTCCAGAATGACGGCCGACCCTCTGCCAGGATAGAAACCATGGGAAGGGCGATAATAAAGCCTGCCAACTCAGGTTTCTTTCCAGATAACCAAGAGGTAAACGCAATAATGAGTGCGGCGGCAAAGACCTTGATTATCGCCTCCATAACTACTCCTTATTCACACCGGAAAACTTGCCCGTATCGTTAACGTCGTACAGTTCACCCGCAGCGGAGATCAGCATGTAAGTGGTGTCACTCTCCTGCGGGTTATAGGCCTTGACGACAAAGTAGCCGCGACCGCGTTCAACGATTTCGATATTGCTTGCATCAAGCTTTGCCCAGGTCGGTTTCAGTTTGCCGATAGCCAGGCCATGCTCCACCGACGACAGCTGCCCGAGGGCTCGCTGGGCAATCTCGACAACCTGATCTTCACTCACTTGTTTGTGACCCCCGCCGTGGGCCATCCCCAGGGAAGAGGCTGACATCAAAAATAGAATCAGTACGGTTTTGTATAGCTTCATTGAATTTCTCCTGTTGACGTATCATTCAGTGGCTGTGATAAGAGTTACCGTCGTGACTGTGTTGGGTCTTATCCCGAGCTGGATTGATATCAATAGCTGTGTTGGTATCAGTAGTTGCACTGGCAGTCGGCACATTCGGTTTCTTACCTGTTCCCGTGTCCAACAATTTTTTTAGTGCTGCCGGACGATTCGGATAATCCAACTCCGCCATATCCTCATGTACATGGGAGTGATCGTCCTTGTTGAGCGGGAAATCATCCGGGTATTTGCTGTGCATATAACCATGCAGTTGGAATATCAGCAGGAACAGGCCGGTCGCCATCAGGCCAACATTAGACGCTGCGGCAAATCGGGTGAAACTCTTGCGCGTGCGCCAGGCAGATAGGACGACCAGCATGATGGCCAGTGCGGCGATCTGGCCCAGCTCGACACCAACATTGAAGGCCAGGATCTTGCCAACCAGCCCTTCCGCACCCAGTGGCAACTGCTGCAGGCGAGTTGACAAACCAAAGCCGTGAATCAATCCGAAACCGAACACCATCCAGAGCAAGCTGGGCGGTTGGGTTTTCAGGTAGCGCTTGAAACCATCCAGATTATCGAAGGCCTTGTAACACACCGTCAGTGCAATCACAGCATCGATCAAAAAGTAATTGATCTTAATACCTGCCAGGGTTGCAAACACCAGCGTGATCGAATGGCCAATGGTGAAGGCGGTGATGAACTTGACGATCTCGGTGAACCGGGTCAGAAAGAACATCACCCCAAACAGGAACAGCAGGTGGTCATAGCCGGTGATCATATGGATAGCACCGAGTTCTACAAACTCGAAGTAACTGGCGTTCAGCGCTCTGGCTTGATCTTCCGCCGACATGCCGTGCCCGAAGGCCAGAGTGCTGGCCAGAACGGCAACGGCGACTAATAACAACTTATACATAAGGCGTTTAATCCTCCAATTATTGAGTAACGGGGGTTTCAGGTTGAGAAACAATTTTTTCGGGGCGCTGCAATATGCGGTACAGCGCTGGCAATACAAACAGGGTTAGCAAGGTTGATGAAATCACACCGCCGATGACCACCGTGGCCAGCGGTCGTTGCACTTCGGAGCCTATGCCGGTATTCAAGGCCATCGGCACAAAACCCAGCGAAGCTACCAGCGCGGTGGTAATAACCGGGCGCAGACGGGTTAAAGCGCCGCTGACGATTGCCTCGTCGATGCCCATGCCGTCCTTAATCAACTCACGGATAAAGGACACCATCACCAGCCCGTTGAGAATGGCGATACCCGACAGCGCGATAAAGCCAACCGCCGCCGAGATAGAGAACGGAATATCCCTCAAGGCCAGCGCCAATACACCACCGGTCAGCGCCAGCGGAATACCGGTGAAGATCACCATGGCATCCTTGAAAGAGCGCAGCGCCAACAGCAACAGGCCGACAATCATCACCAACGTTGCTGGCACCACCACCATCAGGCGATTGGACGCCGATTGCAGGCTTTGGTAGGTGCCGCCGTACTCCACCCAATAACCGGCCGGAATATCCACACGACTGTTAACAGCTGCCTGCACATCTTCCACAAAGGAGCCCAGGTCACGACCACGAACATTGGCAGTAACCACCACACGGCGCTTGCCATTTTCGCGGTTGACCTGGTTGAGGCCGTCCACGTATTCAAAGTCGACCAGTTCATTCAGGGGCACATAGCGTTCGCCGCTAACTTGTATCGGTAGCGAGCCAAGGCTGTCGAGGTCACTGCGACGTTGCTCGGGCAATCTGACGGTAATGTCAAAACTGCGATCACCTTCGTAGAACAGGCTCGACACCTGACCGCCGATAGCAACTGCCAGCTGATCCTGCAAAGAACGCAGTGTGACTTTGTAGTGCGCCATCTCATCACTGCGCGGCACTATTGTCAGGAATGGCAGGCCCTTGGTCTGCTCCACCTGGATATCCACAATACCCTCGACGTCAGCAATGGCCTCTTCGATAGCGCCGCCGACTTCCGCCAGCCTGTCGAGCTCATCACCAAACACCTTGATCGCCAGCTCTGCACGAACACCTGACAGCAGTTCGTTAAAACGCATCTGGATCGGTTGCAGGAACTCATAGCGGTTACCGGGTATGTCGCTGACCAATGCATCAAGCTCTTTAACAATCTCCGCCTTCGGCTTGCCGGAGTCCGGCCACTCAGAGCGGGGCTTGAGAATGATAAAGTTATCCGCCACGCTGGGGGGAACAGCATCGGTAGCCACATCAGCGGTACCCATCTTGGCGAATACCCGCTCGACTTCCGGCAGTTCCTTGATCCTCTCCTCCAACACGCGCTGGAACTCAATCGACTGCGACAACGAGGTGCCGGGTATCCGCAGGGCGTGCATGGCAATATCGCCCTCATCAAGGTTGGGCACAAACTCACTACCCAAACGGGTTGCACCCCAGCCTGAGATCAGCACCAACACCGCAGCTACAGCGACCACTAAACCGCGGGCCTTGATGGATTTCAGCAGCAAGCCCTCATAAGCATTCTGCAAGGCGTTAAAAGCTTTGTTTTCCTTCTCTTCCACCGGTTCCTTGAATAGGAAGGCAATAGCCGCCGGTACAAAGGTAATCGACAGCAACATGGCGCAGCTCAGTGCAATGACTACGGTAAGCGCCATCGGGTGGAACATCTTCCCTTCCACACCGGTCAGCGAGAAGATAGGCAGGTACACGGCGGTGATAATAAATACACCGAACAGCGCTGGTCTGATCACTTCCTTAGTGGCGCTATAAACAACTTCGAGCCGCTCAGACAAAGACATAGATCGGCCGCTTTTAGCCTCTATACCCAGACGCCGCAGACAGTTTTCAACAATGATAATGGCACCATCGACCAGCAGACCGAAGTCCAGCGCCCCCAAGCTCATCAGGTTAGCGCTGACGCGCGTCTGCACCATGCCAGTGATGGTCATCAGCATGGCGATGGGGATAACCGCTGCGGTCAGCAGTGCCGCGCGCACGTTGCCCAGCAGGAAGAACAGGATCACAATAACCAGCAGCGCACCTTCCAGCAGGTTGGTCTGCACGGTTGTTAAGGTCTTGTCCACCAGCTTGGTACGGTCATAAACCGCCGTTGCCACAATGCCTTCCGGCAGACTGGCATTAACGGCCTGCAGTTTTTCCGCCACACCTTTGGCGACGGTGCGACTGTTTTCACCCACCAGCATAAAGACGGTGCTCATCACCACCTCGCGGCCGTTTTGGGTGGCAGCACCGGAGCGCAGCTCCTGTCCTTCTTGAACATCGGCCAGGTCTTTCACCCGCACCGGCACCGCATCAAATGTACGCACCAGGATATTGCCGATTGCCTCCAGGCTACCGGCCTGCCCCGGTACCCGTAGCAACAGCTGAGCACCTTTTTTCTCCACAAAACCGACACCACGGTTTTCATTGTTCTCGGCAATCGCCGCGATCAATTCCTGTTGGGTAACCTGATAAAACAGCAGCTTTTCCGGCTTGATAGCCACCTGGATTTCACGCTTAAAGCCACCGATTGGGTTGACTTCGACCACACCGGGTACTCGCAGTAGCTGTGGACGGATAATCCAGTCGTGAGCGGTCCGCAAATCGGTAGGCGTGATCAATGAACCGTCTTCCTTGGTTGCACCGGGTTCGGCATCGACGGTGAACATAAAGATCTCACCCAACCCCGTAGCAATCGGCCCCAACTCCGGGTCCATTGAACTAGGCAGCTTAGCCTTGGCCGTCGATAGACGTTCATTGACTAACTGGCGGGCAAAATAAATATCGGTATCGTCACTGAAGATGATCGTTACCTGGGACAGGCCATAGCGGGACACCGAACGCGTGTATTCGAGATTCGGCAATCCGGCCATCGCGGTTTCAATCGGAAAAGTGACCCGTTGCTCGACTTCAAGCGGGGTATAACCGGACGCCTCGGTGTTGATCACCACTTGGACATTGGTAATATCCGGCACCGCATCAATCGGCAGGCGGGTAAAATTCCAGGCCCCCAATGCGCACAGAAAAAGTACCGCGACCATTATCAGCGTGCGGCCATTCAGCGATGACCGCAGTATCATGTCTAACATAAGAACCTCGTGGTCGTGGGATTAGTGATCGTGGGAAGCGCCGGACTTGTCGATGTCGGCCTTGATGACATAGCTGTTGCTGGTCACGTACTCGGTACCGGTCTCAAGCCCGCCCAGCACTTCGGCCCATTCACCGGCCTGCGCGCCGAGTTCCAGCATGCGAACTTCATAGGTTTCACCCACTTTGGCGTAAACCACCTGGAAATCGCGGAAGGCCTGGATGCCATCGCGTTTGACCGATAGCGAAACATCGTAACGGGCAACCGTAATACGGCCGTGAACAAAAGCGCCTGGGCTGAATACGCCCGCAGCGTTATCAATCGCTATCCGTACCGGAAAGCCCCGCCCCTCGATGATTTCTGCCCCGATGTAGCTAATGACACCTTCAGCCGGTTGTTCAACGCCGTCGACTTCCAGCACCACCGGACTACCCATCCGAACTTTCGAGCGGTCCTGTGGAAATACATAAATTTCGGCAACTAGTTCTCGATTGTTGATCAGGCGCAGCAAGGTCTGCCCGTCAGTTTGCTCTCCGGCGCTGACATAACGGCCGGATACCACGCCGTCAATCGGTGCTTTAATGGTGTAGGCATTCAAGCCCTGGTTGCTTTCAATGGTTACCAGTGAATCGCCTTTCTTCACCTGGCTACCCAGCTTGACATGAACTTTCTTAACAACACCGGCAAAGCGCGCCACAATGTCGCGTGTGTTTTCAACCGGATTGATCAACTCACCATAAGCGGTGATTGTCTGGTGAATGGTGCCCGGACCGGCTTTCGCCGTTTCGATACCGTTAGCTGCGGCGATGTCATCCTTAATATCCACCCGGCCCTCAAAATTGTCATAGGCCCAGCGGTAAGTCTTGCCCTGATAGTCGGCATTCAGTTCCACCGCGAAGGAGTGGGGTTCATAGATGGCCATGTCACCGCGCAGATAACCCTCCTGGCGGTAGAAACCGATCCGGTCATTCACATCACCGAGGCGCTTGAGCACCACCCGAACCTTGACATCATCAGGGCTCAGGGCCTGACCGTTCATAGTGGCCCAGACCCGAAACTCCGGCGGCACGCCGTCTTCAAAAATGGCCAGCTCAATGGCAAAGCCGTCCTGTCTCAGCATGCGGCCATTGTTCGGCCCCTTTTCCACTTCTTCATAAGCCGCCGCTTCTTGGTTTTCGACGGCATAGGCTGGCGCTGACATCACAGTGCCTGTCACAATCAGAGACAGGGCTATGGCAACACCGGGTTGAATTAATCGTTTCATTAAAATTTCTCCTCAGACTCAGATGGCCACACCGGCCAGGCGCTCGATTTCGACACGGTTCAGGTGGGCCTTGAATTGCAGGTCAAGCAAGGCAGCCTGGGCTGCAAGAAGTTCCCGCTGGGCCGAGCTCCATTCTTCAAAGCTGTACTTGCCCAGCTTGTAGGCCTTCTCCGCCTCCTTTAGAGCACGCTCAATGCGCGGAATAATGTCCTGCTTAAGCGCCGCTTCAGAATCCTGATAACGCTCGAAGGAACGCACATAGTTGGCCAGTTGGGCCTCCATGCGGATACGCATTGCCTCGGCGTTAGCCCGAGAGACGGCCTGCTGGGCCGACAAAGCACTCACCTTGCCTTTGTTCCTGTCGCGACTGCCCAATGGAACGCTAAAACCTGCCACCACGCCGTAGTCATTAGTGGCCTCATAACGGCGCACCCCCGCGTTGACGCGCCACAGTGCCTTAGCTTCAGCCTTCGCAATATCAATCTTCGATTGGGCCAGTCGTTCCTCACTCAAGAACAGCTGGATATTGGGGTTCTGCGCCAAGCGCTCACGAATGGCAAACAAGTTCACTGGTTGGTCCGGCACATCCAAACTGCCCTGAACAGTGGCGAAGTCCGGCTGGAACTCGCCCCATTGGGCAGCCAGATTCTGGATGGCGGAGTCGATCTCATAGCCGACGTCATTGAGTACCAGTTTTTTCTCTGACAGGTTAGCTTGTGCGCGATATAAATCTGCATGCGGAGCCGCGCCAGCCTTCACCCGCTTGGCTACTTCGCTTTGCACACGTTCAAGCTGGGTAATCGCGTCAAGTTCCAGCTGTTTCTTTTTCTGGAAGAACAACGCGGCCAGATAGTAGCGGGCTGTTTCCGCCGCGATGTCTAGGCGTTTGACTTCCTGTTGCGCGATAAAGGTATTTTTTTGACTGCGAGCAGCGAGGGTCCGTTTGTCCAGCAACTCCCCCTCTAGCAGCCAGCTCAAGCTCAAGGTGGACTGGGCATTGTCGATGCCATTGAAATCACCAGAACCAAAAGCATCTTCGACAACGAAACTCAATTCCGGTCGCTCCCCGATGCCCGCCTGCTGGATATAACCATCAGCGCTTTTCAGCAGCTCGCGATAACCGGGTAACTCCGGGTGTTGCAGCAGCGTTTTCGTGAGCGCGTCCTGCATGGTGATAGACGCCATGCGCTCGGTTTGTGCCTGCGCAGATACCGGGAGCCAAACTATCAACGCGCAGAGCATCGTACTGATTGATATCCTACCTCTCACATAAAACCGACCCGCAATCGGTTTCTTAGGCGAAAAAAAAGGTACTTTGAGTACCGGCAGCACCACTCGATAAAACCGACTAACAATCGGTTTTAAAAATGGCAGAATAGGTGGTTTCTTCATAAGGTATTCCTAGTGAGTAAACAGAGTCTCGATGACGTGGTGAACACTATCCACGCTGAGCAAACACAATAAGGCAATGACACTGAGCAGCGCCATCATCAACACTAACGGTACGCTGCGGGCCGGTTGAGCCAGCATCAGGTACGCTACCCGCGCCTTAACCTCACTGTCACCAAAGGCGCACTTCAGAGAGGCCATATCCCCAGTCGCGCCGTAGGCCCGCATCAGTTTGGTAACTTTCAGTAATGTCATAGCCACATCAGCCCGGTTCGTCCCCTGAGACACCGCACATTCATCGGCACACTGCTCCATACACAATGACATCGCCTTGCGCATCGGCTGCGCAACACGCGAGGGAAAGAATGAAGATAGAAAGCTGAATACAAGCTTTTTCAGGGAATCTCTGCGTTCGACGTGGGCTTGCTCATGCTGCTGCACAATCTGGAGTTCGTTCTTCTCCAGCTGATCAATCAAGCCGGTGCTGATAAATACTTCAGGCACCAGAAAACCCGCCGAAAAAGCCTGGGGCACCTTGCTCTCCAGTAATTGCTCATCATTCAGCGCCAGCTTCAGCAAGCCATAAGCCCTAAGGTGAGTGGCTGCACTGCGATAGGTCTTGACCGCGACAGCAACAAATATCAGTAACAGCAACAGGGAGGGATAAGCATGCCAGCTATAAAAATTAAACGCGTTGACGTGATGCCAGTGCATCAACTGCCCGACCCAGGACACATCAACCGAGAGTGACAAAAGGAAGAAGACGGATACCCCCAAGGCAAGTAGCCAAGGGGTAGACACCGCCAACCATAGCAACCGGCGCCGACCGCTGGCATCGATAGATTGCCAGGGAGTACGAAATAAGCCGACAGCACTAACCGCTGCCACGCCAAAAAAGAAAGCGAGCGTCGCCACAGCAAAAAAATTAAGAAACAGAGCCAGGCCACCAATGATCACGCTAGCTACTCCGAGCGGGCATTATTGCGTTGTTGTTCAATCAGAGTTTCCAGCTCCGACAGTTCATCATCGGAGAGGCTGGATGACATGGAGGTAAACGCCGCGTGCAGGGCATTCTCGGTAGGCTTGAAGAAATCCTTGGTCACATCCGCAACCAGCTCGCCGATAAAAGCGTCTTTGCTCATGGCTTGGCGGTACACATAGGCATAGCCCTGCTTTTCCCGCTTGAGCAGGCCTTTTTTAAACAGGCGATCCAGTGTGCTCTGAATCGTATTCAAAGACCCGCCCCGCTTCGTCTCAAAGTAGGCATGCACCTGCTTGGCATCCGCTTCTTCATGGCTCCAGAAATACTGTAAAGCCGCTTTTTCGAGTTCTCCCAGATTCACAGAACAACCTTCAAATTAATGCTTGGATATGCGGACGATTATTGCTCATATAAAACCGACCGTCAATAGGTTTTATCTCACATCCTAAAGTCTGACTAGAATTATGAGTATAAATCACATCAAATAAGCTCGTTATCTAACATTCATAAAAGCCAATCTGGCCATCTCAGCCCAATAAATATAACCAACAAGGGCAGCGGTTTTCGTGCTCGACATTTCGCCACATTTAATCGAAAACACTGGAATAGTATTGGGCGTTGGCCAGTCGTTTCCGGGTTCGCTAATCGCTCATTCCGCTACGCGGAACTGCCGCCCTCTCACTCCCTAACGCTTCCGCCCTCCAGGCGGCTGAGCAGCTACTAGAAAATCAGCTAAATCTTGCTAAGGGGCGCTGCCCCTCGCGCCTGGCAAGTGCAAGGCTTCGCGCTTCCTCACCCGTTCAGACTCCCTCGCTTCGCTCACTCACTTAGGGGTTCTAGGGATTTTCCGTCCAAAATGCGTATTTTTGCCTACCGTGAACACCCATTTTCCCCAACCGTGAACACCAAATTTTCTCAACTGTGAACACTGAATTTTGTTTAACCGTGAACACTTTTGCCGTCAGGCAAAATTCGGTGTTCACGGTAAGCAAAATTTCTCTGTCGTAGAGTTACACCGTTTATTTACCCCCCCCTCTTGCAGGCTACGGCCATGTCCGTAACCTCCGCTCCCTTTGCCTATCCATTAGCCACAGGGAGCACCCATGACTACCACGAGGGTCACTATGATCAAACTGAAAGAAATCCTGCGTCTGAAGTACGAGGCGCAGCTATCCCTGCGGCAAATCGCTCTGTGCCTGAGCTTGTCCATCGGCGTCATCTCAAAATACCTGCAACGGGCTGAAGCGGCTGGCCTTGGATGGCCGCTGCCTGAAGGTATGAGCGATAAGGAGCTGGAAGCCCGATTGCAGCCAGGACGCACCGGAAAAGCCTTGTCCGAGATGATGGAACCTGACTTTGTAGCAATAGAGCAGGAACTGAAGCAAAAAGGCATGACACGCCAGCTGCTCTGGGAGGAGTACGCTCAAACAAATCCCGACAACCACTACAGCTACTCGCGCTTTACGGTGCTGTTCAAACGCTGGCGGAGCAAGCAGAAGCTCTCCATGCGCCAGCAGCACCGGGTTGGTGAAAAAGCTGTTTGTGGATTACTGCGGGCCAACCATGCAGGTGATCAATCCTGATACCGGTGAAGTGCGCGAGGCCCAGGTGTTTGTTGCCGTGCTGGGGGCCAGCTCGTACACCTACGCCGAAGCCACCTGGTCACAAACGCTACCAGACTGGGTGGGCTCCCATGTCCGGGCCTTTGAATTTTATGGCGGTTTACCGGAGGTGGTGGTGCCCGACAATCTGAAAAGTGCCGTCAGTAAAGCCTGTCGTTACGACCCGGACCTCAATCCCACTTACCAGCAAATGGCTGAGCATTACGGTGTTGCGGTTGTGCCGGCCCGTCCTTACAAGCCCAAGGATAAATCCAAGGCAGAGGTTGGGGTTCAGGTGGTTGAGCGCTGGATCATGATGCGCCTGAGAAAGCAGACGTTTTACACCCTGGCTTCGCTGAATCAGGCCATCAGGTTGCTGCTGGATGACCTGAATCGCCGCCCCTTTAAAAAGCGGCCTGGTTCTCGCCTGAGTCAGTTCGAACAACTCGATCAGCCGGTACTGAAACCTCTTCCTGCCACCGCCTATGAATACCGGCACGTTAAGAAGGCTCGTGTTCACCTGGACTACCACGTTGAGTATGACCGCCATTACTACTCAGTGCCTTATCAGCTAGTGAAGGAGGAAGTGATGGTGCATGCAGGAGACACGATGCTGGCGGTCTTCCATCAGGGGCAGCAGGTAGCCGTTCACCCCCGGTCACATCGGGCAGGAGGCCATACCACCGACCCAAAACACATGGCAAAAGCCCACCTCAAACATCAGGAATGGTCGCCTCAGCGCTTCTTGAGTTGGGCGGCGAGTATCGGTCAGCACACCCAGGTGGTTATCCAGCATCAGTTGGAAAGTCGGAGGCATCCAGAGCATGGATATCGGGCCTGCCTCGGCCTTCTGAGCCTCAGTAAGAAATACGGTAAGGATCGCCTTGAAGCGGCTTGTCATCGGGCCACGCACATTGGCGGCATGCACTACAAAAACATTGCTTCGATCCTCAGCAACAGCATGGACAAGGTGCCTATCGACAGCGCTGAAACTGAACCTAAGAGCACATTACCCCTGATGCACGACAACGTGCGCGGCAGTGATTACTACCACTAAATCAAACATCCACAATCCCAAAGGAATACGTTATGAACCCTCAAAACATACTGCAACAACTGCACAGCCTGCGCCTCACCGGGATGGCTGAAGCGCTATCAATGCAACTGGATCAACCGACAACTTATGAAGACCTGAGCTTCTTCGATCGTCTGAGCTTGCTTGTGAATAGCGAATCAACCAGCCGAGACAACCGCAAAATAACCCGGCTACTGAAGCAAGCCAAGCTGCGGCTGAATGCACATCCAGCGGACATTGATTATCGTGCTCGTCGCGGACTGCATAAAGACACCCTGGCGCAGTTGCTACAGTTCGATTGGATCGGGCATCACCGTAATCTTCTGATCGAAGGTGCGACGGGTACGGGTAAAACCTTCCTGGCGTGCGCTCTTGGGCGAACAGCCTGTGAGCATGGCATCTCCGTGCGCTACTTCCGTTCCAGTCGCCTGTTCGAAGCACTGACAGTTGCTCACGGCGACGGCAGCTTCGGCAAACTACTGGCTCAACTGGCCAAAACTCAGCTGCTTATCATTGATGACTGGGGGCTGGATGTGCTGACTCAACAGCAGCGTAATGACTTGTTGGAGATTATGGAAGACCGACACGGCCGAGGGGCAACGCTCATCACCAGTCAACTTCCTGTGGCGCACTGGCACGAAGCCATAGGTGATCCGACACTAGCTGACGCTATCCTCGATCGCCTGCTTCACAATGCCACTAAACTGCAACTCCAAGGGGAATCCATGCGTAAAAAGCAGGCAGAAGTTGACCAAGCGTGAACACTTCAGGTTAAATTACCGAGCCTGCGAGAAGGAAGGGTGCAGGTGTTCACGCTTCGCAAAATTCTGTGTTCACAGTTACAAAAATCCGCACAAAAACGACAAAGTGCTCTGGAAGCCCCGCCATCTAGAGGTCCGGCCGGTAAAAGTGTTGGATTTAGCCACTTCCCACATAACCATATGAAATAATTGGCTTTATTAGATTTCCAATTTAACCCGCATCGGCTTCACTTCCTTATCCAGATCCAGCTCAAAACTACCCAATCTGCCCAGATGTGCCGTGTGGTACGGAGAGAACTTGGCCATGTGGTCCCGCCTGATATCGTGCCCTTCCGCACGCAGATCGTTGAACGCCGTGGTCATTGCATTGACGTTGTAAAGAATAGCCAGGTTAGCGAGCAGGTGGTTGAACTTAACTATCTTCCCCTGCTCGTGCTTTAGGTTGGACGCTATCTTTCCGCCGTTGGCAAAGAACAACCAGCGCGCAAACTCGTTGAACTCCTCGCTTTTGCAGGTGGCTGCCTGAATCGTTTTGCGCAGTTCCAGATCGGTGATGTACTCCAGCAGAAACATCGTCCTCACCACCCGGCCCAGCTCACGAAACGCAAAATACAGTTTGTTCTTGCGGTTTTTGGTACCGAAGCGCCGCAGGATGGTTGAGGCTGTGATCTTGCCCGCTTTGATCGACATTGCTGTCCGCAGCATGTCGGGATAGTACTTCTCGATGCGGTCCCACTGAATCGGCTCATGAAACAGGGACTGAATGTGCTGGAGCACCATATTGCGATCTGGCTTATAGAAATTCAAATCCTTGATGTTACGAATGCGCGGCATCAATTTGATGCCCAGCAAATATGCCAGCCCGAATACCGGTGTTGATTGGGCTTGGGTGTCACCATACACAGTGTCCGGCTTAAAGTCGGACTCATTATTCAGTAACCCATCCAGAATATAGATCGCCTCATATACCCCGCACGGAATGAAGTGACTGAACAGCGCAATGTAGGTATCGGATACGTGGTAATAAGCAATGCCGCCAAACCGACCGTATCGCAGATGGTATTCTGATAGCAGATTATCCTCGTACAGATCCCACAATTTTCCGTCTGCCGATACGCTGTTCCCCGATCCCCAGCACTCAATCAGATTAAATTTCTTGTACGCATTGCTGACTTTGAATATGGCCTTATCCAGACGCTCAACGGTGGTACGCTTGAAGTTGAGCCAAGCTACCTGTTTGCGGCTTCTCAGCCAAATTGGTCAGTTGGCTCTGTTGTAGCAGCGTATATTTGTGCTTTCGCCAATGTTCCCCGTCGATCAGATCAGCATCAAGCGCCCGGTATTTAAT
>Ga0208817_100087_pt1 | contig 37018 bp, 28 predicted proteins | sample Virmet3819_2500_FD_185741 | JGI IMG/M metagenome (GOLD analysis project Ga0208817, IMG submission 185741) | Marine viral communities from the Southern Atlantic ocean transect to study dissolved organic matter and carbon cycling - metaG... | ecosystem: Environmental > Aquatic > Marine > Oceanic ... | reverse complement strand
AGAAAAACGCAGAACACATCAAAACCGTTGTGAACCGTTTGAAAGCTGAAAAGCGTCCTGAATTTGAGTTTCACCGCGAAGTTTACAGACCTTGGGGAAGTTACGATTCAATAGACAATGGTGGACGTTTTAAAGTTAAGCGTATTACCGTGAAGCCAGGCGAAAAACTATCGGTTCAAATGCATCATCATAGAGCTGAACACTGGGTGGTAGTATCAGGTACAGCTAATGTGACAATAGGCGATGAAACGCAAATGCTAACGGAAAATGAATCTGTCTATATTCCGATTGGGGCGGTTCATGCATTAGAAAATCCAGGAAAGATTCCACTAGAGCTAATTGAAGTACAATCTGGAGCTTATCTTGGGGAAGATGACATTGTTCGCTTTTCTGACAGGTATGGACGGTCTGATAAATAAATGCAGTGTAAGGCAGTTTGTCTAACTAAGAAAAGCCAGGTTATGAACCTGGCTTTTTTAATTTACATGGCAAAATGTACTCTGACCCCAAACTTGGGTTAATCAGCGTTGAACAAGTCGCGGCTGTATACTTTATCTAGTACATCTTCGATATCGCCCGTAACACGGTTCGCTACGATTACGTCAGAGATTTTCTTAAATTCTTCTAAGTCATTTACCACTCGAGAGCGGAAGAACTCCTCTTCCTTAAGTACTGGTTCGTAAACTACAACTTCGATACCTTTTGCTTTGATACGTTTCATGATTCCTTGAATAGCACTTGCTCGGAAGTTATCAGAACCAGACTTCATGATAAGACGATAAATGCCTACAATTTTAGGCTTACGGCTTACAATTGAATCGGCGATAAAATCTTTCCGCGTACGGTTAGCATCTACAATGGCCTGAATCATATTGTTAGGTACTTCACTGTAGTTAGCTAGTAACTGTTTGGTATCTTTTGGTAAGCAATAACCACCGTAACCAAAACTTGGGTTGTTGTAGTGATTACCAATACGAGGGTCTAAACCGACACCTTCGATGATTTGTTTAGTGTCTAAGCCATTACGCTCTGCATAGCTATCTAGTTCGTTAAAGTACGCAACACGCATTGCTAAGTAAGTGTTCGCGAAAAGCTTGATGGCTTCGGCTTCGGTGCTGTCGGTAAATAAAACGTCGATGTTCTCTTTTATTGCACCTTGCTGAAGCAGTTTTGCGAAAACCTCCGCGCGCTCACTACGCTCGCCTACGATAATACGGCTTGGGTAAAGATTGTCGTAAAGCGCTTTGCCTTCGCGCAAAAATTCAGGCGAAAAGATAATATTGTCAGAACCAAAACGAGCTTTTGCATCTTTAGTAAAGCCTACCGGTACGGTCGATTTTACAATCATCACTGCATCAGGGTTTACTTCCATCACTGTTTTAATAACAGCTTCTACACTACCCGTATTGAAGTAATTCGTTTGCGGGTCGTAATCCGTAGGTGTAGCAATTACCACATAGTCAGCATCTTTATATGCTTCTTGCGCATCCAAAGTTGCTTTTAGGTTTAACTCTTTTGTTGTCAGGTATTCGGCTATCTCTTTGTCTTCAATTGGAGACTTTTTGTTATTCAGCATTTCGACTTTTTCAGCTACCAAGTCAACTGCTTTCACTTCATTGTGCTGCGCAAGTAACACTGCATTTGAAAGCCCTACATAGCCTGTTCCGGCAACCGCTATTTTAAGCTTCTGCATCGTACTATCCATTTAACTTTTCTCCAATTTTATACAATTTAACCAAAGCGGATATTCTCTCTAATATTACACATTAGTTTGAAACAATCATGAATAAGTTTGAGAGTAAACTAACCTTTCTAGTCTTTATGACCTAAGTAATTTTCTATTTCCATGCATATTTCACACCTTTTAGAGAGCTCTAAGATCTTTTTTGTTTTTATGAGAACCTCTCTTGCGCTTTAACTTTATTTTTTCAATGTTCTCTGCATTTGGATTGGTAGACAAAACATTTATATTGGCTCGGTTAACTTAAAAATAATCTTGGTAGATTTGAAAAGGCATACATTGCAAACAAGCATTGCTCTCAGTGCGAGAAGAAAGGTGAGATGAGATGAGATGAGATGAGATGAGATGAGATGAGATTACTATGCATTGTAGTTAACACTGTCAAATATCCACTGAGTTTCTTTCCTTGTTTATTCTGCTTATTTAAAACATCCTCTTTTTGGCTACAAACTTTAATGAGCTGCCTACCCCTAGCAACTTCTAAGGGTAGGCAGCAACAAAACTGATTAGAGCTAACTTTTCCAGCAGTTATGATTTAATAAATAAGTATTTTTTAATACTTCTAATTTGTTCTGATAACTTCTGCCAATCGGTTTGCTAATTTTACGCTCGCACTTTTTTCTTTAGCTTCAACCATGACGCGAATTAAAGGCTCAGTTCCGGACTTTCGAAGTACTAACCTACCATCCTCTCCTAGCGTACTTTCTACGCGACTGACTTCATCTTTAACTACATCTAAATCAAGCACTGAATCTAAATCACTATGACGAACATTTACAATAGTCTGTGGAAGCTTTGTCATCCCTGCTTTTAGTTCACTTAAGGAGTATTCACTTTTTACTACTACGGTTAAAATTTGTAGCGCAGCGATAATGGCATCTCCAGTAAATGCATAATCTAGGTTAAGAATGTGTCCTGAAGTCTCCCCCCCAATTCGCCAACCAGTCTCTTTAAGCTTCTCGACGACATATCTATCCCCAACTTTTGTTCTAACGAACGGGATATCAAGTTCTTTTAATGCTATTTCAAGACCCAGGTTGCTCATTAGTGTGCCGACAACACCGCCTTTATAGCCAGCTTGCTTAGCTTCACGAGCCATTAAAAAGAGAATCTCATCTCCATCCACCACTTCACCTTGTGAGTCGACAAACATGATTCTATCAGCGTCGCCATCAACAGCTATACCTAAATCAGCTTTATTTGTCGTCACAGCCTTACTCAACGAGTCGAGGGAAGTTGCTCCGCAATCATTATTAATATTTATGCCATTCGGAGTGTTGGCAATATTAATTACTTTTGCGCCAAGTTCTTCAAATACACTAGGTGCAACTTTATATGCAGCACCGTTGGCACTATCGACAACAATTGTTAGTCCTTCTAAGCTAAGCTCGCTCGAAAAGGTACCTTTACAAAACTCGATATAACGACCAGCGGCATCTTCAACTCTTCGAGCTTTGCCTAAACGTTCTGAATCAACACAATCGATACCATTTTCCAGTGCATACTGGAGCTTTTCTTCAATTGCCTGCTGCTGTTCACTGCCTAGTTTAGCCCCGCTACGGCCAAAAAACTTAATCCCATTGTCATAATATGGATTGTGGGATGCACTTATGACTACGCCTGCGTCAGCTCTAAAAGTCGAAGCTAAATAGGCTACCGCTGGAGTAGGAATAGGCCCAGCGAGTGCAATGTTTACGCCGGCAGCCGACAAACCAGCTTCCAGTGCAGATTCCAGCATGTATCCACTGGCGCGTGTATCTTTTCCTACTAGTACCTCTTTTGTACCGTCTGCCGCCAAGACTACACCTGCAGCCCAGCCCAGCTTCATTACGAAATCTGGTGTCATTGGAAATTCGCCAACTTTTCCGCGAATTCCATCAGTGCCAAAATATTTTTGAGACATTCTTACTTCCTAAAAAACGAAAGGCCACAACTTTAAAAGTCATGGCCAAATATCAAGACATTAGCGTTATTCTACTGTAACTGACTTGGCTAAGTTTCGTGGCTGGTCAACATCAGTCCCTTTGATCAGGGCGACATAGTAAGAGAGAAGCTGTAAAGGAATAGTGTAAACAATGGGGGCAATAATATCTGCACAATGTGGGATATCAATTACGCGCATTGTTTCATCACTTTCAAAGTGTGCGTCAGCGTCTGCAAACACGTACATAATACCGCCTCTTGCTCGCACTTCTTCCACGTTAGACTTCAATTTTTCGAGCAACTCATCATTTGGGGCAACCACGATGACGGGCATTTCGTCGTCTATTAACGCTAATGGACCATGCTTGAGTTCACCTGAAGCGTATGCTTCGGCGTGAATATATGAAATCTCTTTGAGCTTAAGCGCGCCTTCCATAGCAATTGGGTATTGAGCGCCACGTCCTAAGAATAAGCTATGATGCTTATCTGCGAACTCTTCAGCCAGCGATTCGATAGCGTCTGCAGTACTTAGCGCCTCTTCAATCTTACCGGGTAATGTCTTAATAGCGGCGGTGATCGCTTGAGCTTTGTCATCAGACAAACCATTAAATTTACCTAACGCTAGTGTAAGCATTAAAAAGGCGGTAAGTTGGGTCGTAAACGCTTTAGTAGATGCAACGCCAATCTCAGCACCGGCAAGAGTCATAAAAGCAAGATCAGACTCACGCACTAACGATGACCCTGGCACATTACAAATTGTAAGTGCAGACATGTAACCTAATTCTTTAGCCAAGCGTAATGCTGCTAACGTATCTGCCGTCTCTCCACTTTGAGAAATCGTAACAAGCAAACTGTTTTGATGAACGGCTGACTTGCGATATCTGAATTCTGAAGCTATTTCTACTGAGCAAGAAACATTTGCATGCTCTTCAAGCCAATATCGCGCAGTCATTCCAGCATGATAACTCGTGCCACATGCGATAATTTGCACATGCTTAACTTGCTTCAAAATTTCTTCAGCACCATTGCCAAACAAAGCGTCGATGTTGTGAACATTATCCACTCTATCCTGAAGAGCACTTCGAATAACCGCAGGCTGCTCATAAATTTCTTTTAGCATGTAGTGGCGGTAACCACCTTTGTCACCAGCATCATGCTCTACCGTCGATTCGATAATTTCACGTTCTACCCGAACACCAGATTTATCAAAAATTGTTACTTCTCGACGGGTAACTTCCGCTACGTCACCTTCTTCTAAAAAGATAAAGCGGCGTGTTACAGGTAGTAATGCTAATTGATCAGAAGCTATGAAGTTTTCACCTAAACCCAGACCGATTACTAGAGGGCTACCTGAACGAGCGACAACCATTTTATCCGGGTCTTCTTTGTCGATAACTACTGTACCGTATGCCCCAGTAAAGTGCGTTACTGCACTTTGAACAGCTTCTAATAAAGGCTTACCGTCGTTAAGCATTTCGTGAACTACATGCGCAATGGTCTCGGTATCGGTATCGCTTGAAAAGGTGTACCCTTTTTCAGTAAGGTTCTTACGCAGCGAAACGTAATTTTCGATAATACCATTATGTACTACCGCCACACGGCTTGATGAGAAGTGCGGGTGTGCATTATATTCCGTTACACCACCATGCGTAGCCCATCGAGTATGGGCAATACCAGTGGTACCTAGAGCTGTTTCACTTTCAACAGCTTCAGCTAAATTTTTAACCTTACCAATTTTACGAATGCGCTTTAAGTTGCCATCCTTGTCTAACAGGGCTACACCAGCTGAATCATATCCTCTGTACTCTAGCCTTTTTAAGCCCTCTAGTAGTATTTCAACTACATTCCTTTCGGCGACAGCGCCTACTATTCCACACATCCTATTTACTCCGTACTTCTCGAGTTAATTATTAAGTTTCTGTGCACATATTTTAAAGCATGTCATCACTAAGGCAACAACTACCCATTCATTTAATATTACTTTTTTAGTGAATGTTCGGGGCGTATTGTTAGCCTCTTCTACAGCGTAACAATGCTATTAGCTTTCCTGCAGAAGAAGTTTAGATAATAAACCTAATTTGCGGAGTTCAGCTTCGCTCTATTTTTTTTATCTTACTGTCAGTACATATTTCGAAATAATGTGAGCGCGCTTGTCTCGGGATAAATTTGATAGCCAAAGAGTCGGGACTTAGAAAATAGTTCTAGAACCCCAGATAAACTCCAACCCTGTAAATGCGTTCACCTAAGACGTCTAAGCCAGTTGACGCTTCTACTCCCCAATAGACGTTTTGAAAGCGAGACCGATAATCGGCACTGAAATTTAAGCTTGAATTAACGAGCTCGTTTGAGGGTTCGTTGAGTAACACCACTTGAGACCAACCAAACGTAGTAGTTAGACTATTTTCAGCTCCCATAGACCAAAACCACTGAGCCGTTATACTCTTTGCTGACGTGTTTTGCGCTTGGCTTGAAACGAAATGTGCTAACGCTCTCTCATCATATTGATAACCATTACCGTAAATATCGCTACTGTAAAAACCTCGATCGTAACGGGTTGCTTCTATTCTAAAAGAGCTTTCGTTAATTGCGGGGAAATATATACCTACGGTTGCAGCACTCGGTTGAGTGCTGTCGTCACCGAGCACTTTTTTAGTAACATGTTCACCGTAAATTGAATAATGAAAACCGACAACCTCGGTGCTGTATCTAGCTTGTATCGCATATCGCCTATCAGCTTGTGCATCGGCATAAGAAGTATTTGATGCACTATCAAGGCGATTGGTTGCTAAGGCGTCAAAAAATTCTTTGCTACCATTATCTCTTATATCGCCACCAAATACTGTGGTATGAGAAAGACCAAGGGTGATTTGGTCTACAGGTGAGAAACTTAGTGATGCGCCCGTAATATAAGGCTGGTCTCTCTCTATGGAGTCGCCTGAACTAATGGTTGTATTGCTCAATTTACCAGCAAACACCTCGTAATTAATATCATATTCAGTCAATGGTATGACGTTGCTTGCAGATAAACTTGCGAAGGCCTCAGACTCATTAGAAAGTAGAAGAGAATCGATTCGACCCACCGACCACCAGCGAGATTTATAACCTATATCGAGCTGCAAGATATCAATGCCAGTGTGCAACATCCCCTGTGCTCTGTTAACACCGTTTTCAGTTATCATTGCACTAGCGCTTGCCCCGAAATGGTCAGAATACATCGCATAGCCTGCGGCCTCTAAAAGTATATTACTTTTCCCATCAACACCAAAGTGATAGGGGGTGCCATAACTGCTATTGCTGGCAGCTAGAGACACTTGCATTAAGCTGGAACTAGAACGCTCTTTATGATCCCGCAAATATGGCGCTATGTCTCTGAACAACAGTGGATGAGACGTTTGAATTTTACGGGCCAACGCGGTAATTTGTGCAACTTTATAAGGTTTGTTTAACGACGTTTCTCCGGCTATAACAGCTATCTGCTCAATCTTTTGCGCAATATGATTAGGTAAGTTTAGTGGGAGATAGGGTGATACTCCCGTGCTGTTTGCTGGCTGTGAAAAGAAAGAACTGGTAGCAACAACTGTTGCCACCAAAAAACAAGAACTACGAAGGCGCATAAACAAATCCAATTTGCTAGTGAGTAAACACGAATTAATGTTTTAATTTGGCTATTTCAGCTTTCTCTGACGATTGAAGCTGTCGCTCAAGCCAAACTAAATCACAAATCTCATCAGTAGGGGCAAAACCTGTTGGAGCTTTCAATAACACTTCACGAATGCGCTCATGTTCAAAATTATGACAGGCTTCATCAAGAGCATTTAAAATCTTCTCTAATTCCGACCATGTAAGCTTATTTTCATGTGCGGTCATAATGCGTTCGTGGGTTGTCCCCTCTACATTATTTCCAATAAGTAATTCTTCATATAACTTTTCACCAGGTCGTAGTCCTGTGCAAACCACCTCAATATCACCCTCAGGAAATTTATCATCCTTTACGGAGTAACCAGACAAGTGAATCATTTTAGTGGCCAAGTCTTTAATTCTAACTGGCTCACCCATGTCCAACACAAACACGTCTCCCCCCATTCCCATTGCGCCGGCTTGTATAACTAGCTGAGCAGCCTCAGGGATGGTCATAAAGTAGCGAGTTATGTCGGGATGAGTAAGCGTAACTGGCCCCCCTTGCCTAATTTGCTTTCTAAACAAGGGGACGACAGAGCCCGAAGACCCCAAGACATTACCAAACCGCACCATACAAAAACGTGTAGTAGACTGCTTGTCTGCCAGTGCTTGTAACACAAGCTCAGACATACGCTTTGTAGTGCCCATAATATTTGTTGGCCTTACGGCTTTATCTGTAGACACTAATACAAACGTCTCTACATTGCATTTGATAGCAGCCTGCGCCGTATATAAGGTTCCAAAGATATTATTTCTTACACCTTCTACCACGTTGTGTTCTACTAACGGTACATGCTTATAAGCGGCAGCATGATAAACTGTTTGCACCTTGAACGAGCTCATCACCGTTTCTAATCTATTCTGTTTTTGAACTGACCCCATTATAGGAACGATTTCCACACGCAGAGAACGCTCCTCAACGTACTGTGAAAGTTCTCTTTCAATAGAATATAAAGCGAACTCGGAAAGCTCAAACAAGACAAGTTTTAGTGGCTCGCTTTTTACTATTTGTCGACACAGCTCGGAGCCAATAGACCCCCCAGCACCGGTAACCATTACCACTTTGTCTTTAATATCAGCGTGCATCAGTGCTTTTTTCGGTGATACAGGGTCGCGGCCGAGTAAGTCCTCAACCTCTACATCTTTGACTTGGTCAACATTTACTGCACCACCAACAATATCAGCCATCCCAGGAATGGTTTGCACTTTTACAGCATACATTTCAAGCTTTTGTAAAATCTTCTTACGCCTTGCACGGGACGTACTGGGCAATGCAAGAAGCACTTTCTCAACATTTTCATGTCGAATTATGGACTCTAAATCTTCAACAGCATGAACCAGATGCCCTTCGATTTGTGACCCCTGCTTAGTTCTGTCATCATCGACAAACGCGACTACACGGTATTCTGGGCCATGCCTTAATGCTGTAGCTAACTGACGGCCTGCAGACCCAGCTCCGTAAATGATGACAGGGCGACGTTTAGAAGCGCTGACTTTATTTACAAGAGCTCGGACAGTTATTCTACTGCCGCCAACAAGCAGTAACGAAAAGGAGATAAATATAATTGGAACTGTTCTAGGAATAGGATAGTGTAAGAAAAATGCAAGTCCTATTAGAGCACAACACGAAGCGACTACGCCTCCTACGACTGCTCCTAACGCATTTATGCCAACATATCGAAGAACAGCTCGATAAAGCCCAAGTTTGACAAATATATAAATACTAATTGGTATAACTAGACCAATTAAAATCCAATGCTCAATACTGGAGATTAACTCAACAGAGTCGAGACGAATAAACATTGCCGACCAGAACGCGATGAGAATGAAAACAGCGTCAATTAAGACGGTAATCACCCGTTTTTGAGCACGAGGCAAAGATAGAAGAGTTTTAACTAAAGTTTTCAAACATCAATCCTTGTTGCTACAAAATTTGTAACCTAACTAATACTTTTGACGCGGATAATAACATACATTGTGTTAATACTTGTCAAAACGATGCCCTAATTTACTCGATCTCCGCTCCCCTTGCCCGTAACTGTCAATAAAATGTATTTAAAATAGGATGATATATTGAGTGTATCAATCATTTTCCTATCAGTTTCAGCAAGAAGCTTCGGCGTTGACATATCTATTTCATTTATTTGCGCCAAACCAGTAATCCCTGGGCGAACACTATAGACTCCGCGTTCGTCTCTCTCCTTAGTTAGCTCTTCTTGATTAAAAAGACCTGGACGTGGTCCTACTAAACTCATTTCCCCCTTCAACACATTCCACAGCTGTGGCAGTTCATCTAGTTTTGTTTTTCTTAGAAAGCGGCCAAACTTGGTAATAGATGCACTACTGGCCAGATGGCTGGCGACAGATTCAGTGTCTTTTCTCATAGTTCTGAATTTAACTAATGTAAATGGCTTTCTACCACGCCCTACTCGCTCCTGAGTAAATATAGGCGAACCAGTGTCAAAAAGGCCTACAACAAAAAGAATAATGAAAACTGGAAAGCCCAGCACCAAGCCAAAAAGAGAAAATATAAAATCGAGAATACGAATCATAAATAACTTCTATATAATAAACTAAGAATTTTGTAACCAACTAGATGTAGCAGCAAAGCCGTCTTCGATGGTCTGAGGAGGAGCCCAACTTAGTGACTCTTTTGTATGCCTGATGTCTAGTTGAAGTGAACCTATCAACCTATCCACCACTTCACTCTTATTAAGGGCAATTCCTAAGAATTTAAATACTGCGGGGGGTAGAGGAAAAGCGAAATTTGCTGCTCCGCAAGCTTGTGCCATTAAAGCTACCATTTCAGAAGTAGAAACATCCTCGCCGTCGCTTACCAAAAACACTTGATTTTTGGCTGCTGGATGTTCAATGCAGGTTACGATAAGGTCGACTAAATTAACTACTGAAACCATGCTTCGGCGGTTGTTTTTAATCATTCTTAAGGGCAAAGGTATTTTTCTATTTACCAACGACATCAACGCAGCAAAGTTAGCTTTTACGCCAGGACCATAAACCAACGGCGGTCGAATTATGACAAACTCCATACCATACTGTTCAGCTATTGATTTTATTCCGGCTTCGGCTTCCGCTTTGGATATTCCATATGGGTCTAACGGCTGAGGTTTGTCGAACGCCGAAAAAGGCTTTGCACCTGTAGTACTTTCACCATTAACCTTAATTGTACTGAGAAAAATGAATCGCTTAACGTCGCTTTCTGCCGCTTGCCGGGCTAAAGCGAGAGTTGCATTAACGTTGAAAGCACGAAACTCTTCTAGCGGGTTTTCAGCCGTTTCATTCATTACGTGAACACGAGCTGCACAGTGGATTACAGTATTCACCCCTTCTAGGGCATCATAAAAAGAATCTTCTTTCAGGAAACGCGTACTTGAGAAAGCATAACGGCCATTGTGGACATCTCGTCTTCCTAAAATTTTTAAACTCACATTTCGCTTATCTAGGTAGCTGACTAGCTGCCCCCCTACAAACCCCGAGGCACCGGTTACTAATACTGTTTCCATTAAGCCTTACCTGTAGCCACAATAGAAATTGACATTTCTCTCATAATATTAGTGCGAGCAAATTTTTGAATGAACTCGTGCCTCTCTGTATTGTTTATTTCAAGAGCAAGTAATGCTTTAAAACCCTGCTCAGCCTCATTTGGTGTGAACACTTTACAGTTGCTTAAATGTTCATTTAAAAAATCGGCAGCATATCCCTGCACCCCAGCTAATATTGGTTTTCCCATTGCGCCATATTCAAATAACTTAGAGGGAAGCACTTTTTTAAATGCAGGATAATCATTTAAGTGGAGAAACAACACATCGGCAGCCAAATATTCATCAACCAACTCTTGCCTCGACACAGGGGGAACTAAAACAATATTCTTAATACCAACGCATGCTTTTTCTAACTGCACTTTTCTGCCGCCATCACCAATTACTTTGAAGTGATATTTTTCTCCAGCGATTTTTGCTAAAGCAGGAACGATCGATTGAAGCCCCTGCCCCTCACCAATGTTACCAGCATAAAGTACATTAATCACCTCAGAGTCCTTAGTCTGTTTTGGCAACGAACTTATATCGAGAAACTCACTATCTATGCCATTCGTAAAATAGCTATAACCGGGCTTAGGGTAACGTTTTTCGAAGTAAGGTTTAAAACCTTTGGAGACTAAGTTGATGTGCTCCGCTTTACTGAAAGAGAATTTTTCTACAAGGCTTAACAAAGGTTTCATGAACCATACAATTCTAGGACTAAGTACGTCTTTTATTGTGTCTACAAATATATCTCGCACATCAAGATACAGCGGTAACTTTTTCGACTTAGCTACCCAAGCAGAGAGAAACGCAGTGAAAAGTCGTGAACTTGTACCAAAAACCAAATCGTATTGTTTGCCCTTTGTTAAATAGATAGCCGCTTTAAAATACGTATAAAAAGCTTTTATTTGGTCTATCATTCCACTTTGATGAGAAGGTAATGCTACTCTGTGTACTGTTACATTTTGGTGCTGCTCAAATGGAAGCGCCTCAGACTTAAAAGTGGAGTACCGATTAGGCATTGTAGTTATAATTTCTAGCTCTACTCCAGGCAGCCGCTTTAACTCTTCAACCAGAGCTGCCATACGAAAAGACCCAGCGCATAAGTCCGGTGCATAATAAAAACTAAACATTAAAATCTTCAAATTTACTAACCCTCAACATCTATACGGGTTACTAAACACCCACTTTCGAACGGAATCACTATTTTGTTATTTGCAATTGTAACACCAAAGTTTGGATGATACGTAGAAGGTAATAGTTCGATATCACTATCTGCTTTAAAAGTAAGCTTTTTACCCTTTTTCGACTTTAGTTGGATAACGTTAGAATTAATGCGGGCACATGTAACATCTGGGTGTATATGCAAATGAAAAACCGCACTGACTTTTTCTGTCAAGGTATCCTCTATCTTTAAACCATTAGCATTAGCAGTAATAGAACGCTTATGGTTTACTTTTGGTCTCAACCTTTTGTAGCCATCGTGGCTTGCTGTTAACCGCACATAATCTTGGCATGCAGTTGCTTCCTCCAAGGTCGCTTTAGCCCTTCGTGCAACTCTAAAACCAGACCAGACTTCAGACGAACTTTGGCCACAAACCTCAACTGTGTTATGGGCTGCTGTTTGCCGCTGCCTCAACCTTTCATCACTAATACCGTAAAGAGATGTGCCCGAGTTCACGAATATTCGCTCGTCACCTACAGATAGTTCAAAACTCAGTGTATCTGCATGTGCATGACCCGGCAGATAGTCGGGCCCTACTTGCGCATGGTCAAATATGAATGAATACTTTTCATATTCTACTGTGGCATAACCACTAGCCTTTTGAACATGCAACGGTGTATCTGGTTGATGCCAACTTAGCCCAAGTTGTTCTGCATATTTAAAAATGTCGCTAGGGCAATGCGCGATACCAATAGCAGCATCGTTGAAGAAGCTTACTTCTCCATCCTTATGTATCATACCCTGCAGCCAACTTAGCGCTTTTTTGGCAATAGCGTTCCATTTCGACAATCGATGTGCGAGCGCTGAATTTTGACTTATCTGCGCTAAACCGATGAGTTCTAGCAGATCCCAAAGCAGAATTGAGTGATACATTGGAGAAAGTTCAAAGTGGCCTCCATCGTTAAGGAATTGTTCATTAACTTCAAAATCTAAGATCTTCAGACCTTTCTCTAGATATTTTTCTGAAGACACACTTTTTAGGAATGCGCCCACAAACACTAATGCTTTACCATTAGCAAAAAGGTGGTTACCAAGAATATGGTATTCCAATTGTTGAAGCAAAGCCTGTGCTTGCAAATCCATACTAGCTAAATAGCGCTCATCAACGGATGTTTTTTCACTAAACCATTTAACCCAATTAACCAACCTTAAAGAAATTGGATATGGTTCCCAACCGTTTCCTAAACATGGTGGATTTTCCTTAATCCACCTGTTTACGAATTTGTAATGTAATTGCTCCCTAACTTCAGCACCAACCGAACTTAAATCATCAAAATAATGAAGATTATATAGCCAGAGCTTAGAATACTGGTCGCTGTTCCAATCATCGCGATCAACTATTTCACCGTCTTTGTTAAGAAAACGTACACGGGTTTCGTTAAAAATACTTTGCTCAAACAGGCTTGGCCCATGCCAAGACCAGCTTCGATTGCCAAATATCTCTACGCTTTTCACTTTAGCGCTTTTGAACTTATACAAAGCCCTGTAGTAAATCTGCGTAAACTTTAAATATTTTAATGTATGAAACAGTCTACTGTACTTTGATAGACTGCTTTTCATTGATTTCTTAACTGCTCTGCTATCTCAATTGAAACTCTGGCGACTTCAAAAATTTCGTCGTGAGGTATTGGAGATGTGGTCCCTTTTTGAATCGACTCTAAAAAGGCTTTACAGCAGGCGTCCTGCCCCTTGTCTTGCTTCCAAAGATTCAGCTTGGAAAAACCTTTCCACCCGTACCCTTTTAACTTGATGAAGTTATCTAGCTGAAGCACTTTTCCTGCTGCAAAAGCTTCGATTCTTTCCTTTGGGTAACTTGCTGCGCCATTGGCATAGTAATGAATTGTGCCTAACGACCCATCTTCAAAGCCAAGAATTACAGCGGCCTTATCCTCCGTAATATCTACAGCGTGAGAGTCTCCCATTCGCCTTGCTTGTATAGAAATTATTTTGCTGCCGCTCAAATAGCGCATTAAATCAACGAAATGACAAGCTTCGCCTATTATTCGACCACCGCCAACAGAAATATCTTGAGTCCAATGGTCAGCAGGAATCGAACCAGCATTCATTGTCATTATAAATGTTTTAGGTTCATTTATAGTACTCAAGAGAGACTTCATTTTCTGAACTTGGGGGGAAAACCTTCTGTTGAAGCCAACCATAAGTTTTGGTTTTGTAGACGCTTGTGCTTTCTCGAAAGCGGCCTTAACCGAATCAAGCTCTTGGTAATTAATAGCCAGCGGCTTCTCAACAAAAACATTTTTGCCCGCATCTAAAGATTTTTCGACGAATTGTGCATGGGTATTATGCCGCGTAACAATTGCTACCGTATTTATGTTATCATCTGAAATTAATGACTCGGTGTCAGTTGTCGCGTTTTCAAACCCTGCTTTCTTGCCGTGGATAACTCCGTTGATACCTCCAGATGTTGCTATAGAATGCAATTTAGCTCCTGAGTTTTTAAACGCAGGTATCAATACTCTAGAAGCATAATTCCCAGCACCTATAAAGCCTATTACTGGTTCTGAAACTCCATAATCAGAAGCTTCTTTTAGCTTCACTGAACCTTTAGATCTTGCTGTCCATTCAGATTCGTAAGATAAAAGAATACCCAGAGCACTTTTGTCTGTCGAAAGAATTTCATAAGCCTCTGGGGCATTTTCGAATTTGAATTGATGAGATATAAGCGACTTCACATTAAGGGCGCCGCTTTCCATCATATCAAGAATAGCCTCAAAATTTCTTTGCTCTGTCCACCGAACAAATGCAAATGGATAGTCATTTCCTTTGTCTTCATAGTCTGAATCATATCTGCCAGGACCGTACGAACACGAAACTTGAAAAGATAATTCTTTTTCATAGAAATCAGCACGGCTCAGCTCCAACCCGGTAACGCCAACAAGTACAATCCGGCCTCGTTTACGCGACATCCTAGCAGCTTGGGTTACAGGGTCACTCGATTTGGTAGATGCTGTGATAATTACCGCATCGACACCTTTACCTCTGCTGAAGGATATACCTGCCGCAATAGGATCTTCACCATTGCCTGGATTACAGATTTCCGCTCCAAACTTCTGAGCAAGCTGAAGCTTAGATTGGTCGAAGTCAACTGCTAGTACTCGGCAACCATTGGCGAGTAACATCTGAACGGTTAGTAGACCGATCAAGCCAACGCCAATAACAACAACGCATTCGCCTATTGAAGGTTGCACTAGTCTAATACCTTGTAAACCAATGCTACCAATTACGGTAAAGGCTGCTTCCTCATCGCTTACGCTATCAGGAATTTTAGCAACTAAATTTTTACCAACCCTTACTATATCTGCATGCGGCCCGTTAGAGACTACTCTATCACCTACCTTAACGAAGTCGGTTCCACTGCCGACCTCTTTGACAACACCAACATTACAGTAACCAAGTGGTAATGGCTGTGCTAGTTTTGAGCGCACTGCATCAACGGTCGTCATTAAGCCGTCGGTTTGCACCTTTTCCAATACCATCTTAACTTTGTCAGGTTGTGAACGAGCTTTATCAATTAAATTTGCTTTACCAAAGTCTACTAGCATTCTTTCGGTACCAACCGAAATAAGCGATTTTGTAGTGTGTATAAGTACATTATTTTTAGTGGCTGAAGGTGAAGGTGATTCGACTATCGTTGTACCGCCTTTAGCCATATCCTGAAGAATTTGTCTCATAATAACTTTTCAATTTCTAAGTGTAATGAATGGGAATCTTTATATTTATAAATTTTGCAGGAGGAAGGGCGTGCAACTGAATCCGACGCGATAACGCGACGACCATAGAACAGCGCTTCTCTCACGGTCACACTATCACCGTCGGTGGGCGTAAGCCGTAAACATATTAAGTCGAAATTTTTAAGCAGTGGCCAAATCTGGTACTGACCAGAGAGCAAAAACAGTCTGTTTTCTTGTGTGTATTGCTTTAATCTCTGCATTAAGCTTCTTGGTACTTCGTCAAGTCCGACGCCCACGCAGAGTAGGAGTTTTACGTCTGAAAATTTTTCTAATAGTACAATACTTTCCTCAATCCCATACAAATCTCCATCACCAAATGGTATATACTTCCATGCAGAATTCATCAGGACGTTTGGACTATCAACAAATTCAAGAAGTCCAATCGGATACTTTCGTAATAATTCCTGCTCTTCTCTACTGTCTGGAGGAAGAAACGGACTGATTACCGACGGATTGAATGATGTAGGGTAAAACCTTGTTAAGTTCTCATTAACCACGCTTATCTTCTTAGCGTGTGAAAGCATCTTTATTAATAGGCGTTTTTTAAATCCATGATAATGCCGAGAAGCGTTGTGGTCTAAAATATGACAAAACTTTAGTTTTCCACAAATGAACAGCATGAGGATGACAAAAAGGTTCAAGGTATTCACTTCTATTTGACTAGACTTCAAGAAAGGAATTTTCAAAATATTGTGCTTACTTGACAAATTTAAAAGTCGCACACTACTAGTCCCATACTCGTTCCTGAGGTAACTCAACCTCCTACTACAATATACACTAACCCCTCCAATTGGGGGCGGAACAGTTCCAATTAAACAAAACTTAGACATTTTAATCTCGATAATAGTACTAATGAAATAAAACGCATTAATATAACGCAGCCTAATTTACAAATTCTAAAGTATAGCCATTGACTACTAATAAATACGGCTAGAAGATTTTCTACTTAATTCTCTCCAACGGAAATTCTTCAAACGAAGTGCAGGCCTTTCAACAAACCGCCATGATAAAAACGCTGAAATTATAGAAGTTACCACAGCAAAAAAGAAAGCGCTTGCGGTATCGAAAATAGCCATTTCAATCAGAACATTTATAATGACCATATGATATACGTAAAGCCCGTAGGATATATCGTTGCCACGTAGTATGTTTTTAAAAGAATTGGTAAAGCTATATGAAAATGAAATAACTAAAAGTGAAAGCACACCTGCCGAGAGTGGATTTAAATAGTTTCCTTTTGTCAAGAAACCGAACTCCTCGAGAGCAAAAGACAACGCGATGTATAAAACTAACCAATATAATACTTTTCCATATAGAAAACGCTTAACAATCCATCTTTTTCGCTGAAGAAATATACCTACCATAAACATAAAAAAATAAGGAAAAAGAGACACACCTAATAATTTCACAAAAATTGTATTTTCAACTGCGTTCAAGCTTGTATAAAAAGTATTTACAGCCATTGAAAGAATAAAAACTACCACAAAAAAAAGCGAACTCCACCTCAGGGATTTAAAAGTGAAATAAAAGAGTGGTAAAAAAAGATAAAACTGAAGTTCTATTGGTATAGTCCATAAACTGCCATTTAGTACCCCGACACCAAAACCTCTCAAAAACTCGGGATTATAGAACTGAAAAAAAGTAAGTTGTGCGATAGACCAAATAAAAAAATCGAGAGAAAGAAAATCGACAGGGAAAACAAAGTACAAGATAATATTAGATAGAAAAAAGCAAATCCAAAGTGCTGGAAAAATCCTCACTATTCGATTAAAAATATACGATGATAGCGACTTAGATCTCTCTAAGGATGCGGAGATAAGAAAACCGCTTATAACAAAAAATATTGGGACACCTGGGAAAAGCGATAATATCGAAATGAAACCATCACCAGCCTCTATATTAAAATGTTCGTGAGCATGAACGATAACTACTTGAAAAGCAGCAATCAAGCGTAACAAATCAAAATTGTTAATTTTAAAATCAAAACTAGCCAAACAAATCTCCAGAAGGTGTTAGTAATGGAACATCATTTAAATATGTGAGACTTTATATTTTAACATTCTTTTTTTCGCCAAAAATAAAATAGAAAAAAATAAAAAAACCAATAATCAACAATATAAGAAAAAGAATGGGGGAAGAAGAGCGAATCATTGAACAGCATCACTCCTAAAGATACGTACAAATAGGCTTTAAAAACTAAATCGACATTACGTCCCGAGAAGAAAATAATCGAAAGACCGAGCACCAAACCTACTATCCCAGTGTAGTAAAGGAGATATAAATAAGTATTGTGCGGTGTATTAACAGCAACTACTTTCGAATCATAATAGAAGAAATAAAGATTATCAATGAAACCTCGACCAGTTACCCAATTAAAGCTTGGAGATGAAATATCTCGATAGATGACTTCCCAAACTAAAAACCGAGAATCCTCAGAAACCAGAAGCAAGCTTGAAAAGCGTCCAAAAATTTCAATAAAACTGATAAAAATGTACGAAAGCAAAACAGATAAGGTAGCAAGCAATACCCACAAAAGCAGCTTGTGTTTCCCTCTATATGCTTTAAGGAGGTATAGAGAGAGCACCATAATAGCTGAAACTAGAACTGAGCGACTTCCACTGTAAAAAAACATAACAAATAGTATCAAAATCACTAAAAGTGAAAATAGTTGCGACCTTATATTACTCAAGTAGTACAAAAATATTAATGAGAGAACTGAATTCTGCAAAGTAAATGGTCGTTTATCTATCAATTCCGAATATCCATTCTCATACAAAGCTTTAAACACTAAAGCACCTAGAAAAACAAAAAAAACCACCCCTAAATACGCTTTTAAAACGTTTTTATTATTTAAAAACTTTCCAAAGCAAAGACCTGAAAAGCTGATAGCCACAATAAGAATAAATCTAAAAATGTCAGAAATAGAAAAGTTATTTTCGCCATACAAAATATTAATAAAAGTGGATAGGAATATGACAAAGTAGTAAAGCATAAGAAGGAGAATAAATTCCCTTTCACTTTTTTCAAATTTTATTTTCTTCGAAATAAAAAGAACAGAAGATAGAGCAATCAGAATAAATAAGTAAAATAGAGGCTGCACATAGCTTGATACTGTCCCATGCGGAGTAGATGGTAAACATAGCTTATACATTAGCCCTAAAATTAATACCGAACTAAAGGCCAAATATGATGGCTTTAATTTAACAACCACTTATAGTCTTTCCGTATTTGCTGAAAATTAAAACGATTTAGGTAGCTTTGATAAATTTCTTCCGGGCTTTTGTCGAATATTTTAATGTCTTTCACCAGTGTACGTTTATCAGTTGAACTAATAATTCCTATACCATCTTTACGAACAATTTTCGCATAATCAATGACGGCTTCGGTTATGATAGGAGCTACTCCGCACGACAGGTATTCACCAAATTTAATAGGCGACGCGACGTTGTTAAGCGGAATATTTTCCCTCAATAGAAAGCCGTACCTATGATTATTAAGTGCAGCTTCAACTTCATTCCGACTAGTCAAACTAGCAATTTCAATCCCGAGCTCTTTGTAATTACTTGTAAATTTTTCAACAGTAATTTTAGCCTTTTCCTTGTCTAGTGTATAAATAGAAAGCGTTGCATTTTCTATCACATTTTTTATGTATAAATAGGATGCTATAACGTCTTCGAAACATTGCCAAGGTGAAATACCACCAATGTAAACAAACTTGTTGTCACGAGGTTCACTGATATTCGTAAGACTAAAATCAGACAAGCACGGTACAATAATGTACTTTTTCAGTGAGAGAAACTTATATTTTCTTTCTAAAAAAGATTTAGCCTCTGAGGATACTAGTACCGCACCATCAGCGTTTCTCAACGCTAAAAACTCAATGGCGGAAAGAATGTAATATCTTAAAATCGAATTATGGCGGGAATATGATTCCTCAGGAATTATACCTTGGTGCCACACAAAAAGCTTCCTACCAATATATTTTAAAAATTGAAACCTGAATAAATCTACGACATTTAAAAAAAACAATCTTCGTTTCTTATAGCTTAATATTATCTTTATAGCTTCAAACCTATTTTTATAAGTTATTTTGCTTACGTTACTAGGTAACTCGTAGTCTGGGAAACTATTGTTATCGACTAATAATATAATTTCGTTTTCGTCCATATAGCCAAGGTGCTTTATAAACGCTTCCCATACTGCTTTTCCATAACTTTGTTTATCTGTAAAAACTATCATTATCTGAAAGCTCTCCAAATACGTACGAACAAGGACTTTCTAAAAAGTTTTCCGGGAAAACATGTTGGTTTCAAGTTCGTAGCCTCGACTGCTTTTTTTAATTCTTTTATTACACTTGATGGCTCGTACCCCTCTTGATAAAACTTTAAAGACTTCTGGGCATGCAACCTAAAGTTCTCTCTGACGTGCAATAATATCTCCTTTATAGAAAGCTTATTTTCATCCGGAAACCAATTTTGATTTATTATATAACCTAGGCTTAACCCTTCACCTTGGTATATAAGTCGGTACTTGTACTCAAAATCTACGGGCTGATAGGAAGCGTCTAAACATACCACTGGAATGCCAGCTTTCGCCCCTTCCAATGCAGACGTTCCCATTGCGCATAATAGATCTACATTTTGAAATAGATAGTCTTGGAGAAGATTTGGTTCTACATGCGAGACAAAGCGAACATCAACTTCTGTACATTCAGCTACCACCTTTTTGATGTACTCTATGCCATCCCCCTGCCCAATAATGCATAGCTCAAGAGTTTCATTCACAGCTGCTTCATTTAGATCCCTAATCAAACGTTCTAAGATAAAATGTTTAAATGATTTATCAATGCGACCCAGCCACGCAACTCTTAGCTTTTTGCCTAGAACGCGTGGTGAGTGGAAGTTTGCAGAAGCAATACCCTTTGAGGGGACAAACAATGGCAATATTTTTGGACTAGCAATGTCAACTAAAACGCTTTTATGCTGTCGGTAGCAAGCTCCATCCATATAATATATTCCGTTATTTTCGTCACAGATATTTATTAAACTAGTAACGCTTTTTCTCTCGGTACTTAGAAGAAAAAACGATAAAAATCTATAAATTAGCGATTTTTCGGACAACCGAACTTGAGGAGGCAACTTTGGAACTAAGTTTTCTGGATGTATGACCCAAAACAATAGCCGGCACTTAGCAGAACAAAAATTTAGGGTGTCTATAACTCTCGCAAAATTAGCTGGAAGGATAACAACGTCTTGGCTCTCCATAACCTTGATAGGTTCGTTATCAACCCATAAAATATCTATACCGGAGTTTTCGTCTTTCAGTTTTTTAGCTACGTAGCCATCTTGGTAATCAACATAGGCTATGTTCATACCTAATTTATGCAACTCACGTGCTGTTCGATAAAAAAGAAGCTCCGCTCCTCCGAGTATCGTACTTGGATAATAAAACACTACTCTCATTTTTTTTGAAGCCCCATCAGGACTTCTTTATTCTGAGGCCCAGTAAAGAAAACCTTTCTTACTACTAATGAAATTGCAATCAAATAGAATAAATAATTTAGTGTGTATGAATAGGTCATTCCAACCACACCATATTCACTAACAAAAAAGAATGACAAGCATACAAAACTGATTGAAAAAATAATCTCAGACGATACATATATAAATGTCTTTGCCTTAGCTAATAATAAATAAGCAACTAACCAAGAAGCGATCTTCAAAACATCTCCCAACAGTTGCCAAGCGAACAACTCACGCATTGGTTCAAAGTTAGGAGTGAATAAAATTAGAATTATTATGTCTTTAAGAATGTATATGAAGAACGCTAGAGCGCAGACTATCGGCAGAATTATTTTGTATCCATTGAGTAACTCCGCTGATAGTTCAGACTTGTTTTTTATTTCTGAAAGGCGGGGTAAGTAATATGTTCCAAGAGCAGTGGTAATTACCATTAAGTACATTGATGATATATACCACATTGCTTGCCAATAGCCAGCAGCTTCTATTGTTAATTCATCAGCTATGAAGTCTCTTATTATCATATGAGAACCAGGTACACAAACAGCAGAAACCAAAGCCATCAACGAAAAATTCGATAGCTTCTTTGCTACCTTTTTGTCAAATTTCGATTTGAATACGTCGAAGGAAATACCGTATTTTTTCTTTAAATAAATCAACGACGTTATGAAAACGATTGATTGATTTGTTACTAGTGCAAATAGAGCACCTTTAAGGCCAAAAAATATTACAAGTAAAGTTGTAAAGATGAGGCTGTAAAAGCTCTGGGCAATATTGATCGAAATAAATGCCTTTATTTCCTTTAGACCATTAAGAAAAGACAACAACAATGAATTTAGGACATACAAAACGACTGTTATGCCAAAGACGATGAAAACGCTTTCAAACTCAAGACTGTTAAATATCTTTAAAGATAAAACATCTGCAAACAAGATTACAAGACAACCGACAAGTGCACTACATGTAACGCTAATTTTTGTTGCAGTGCTCACAAGAACGGGCAATGTAGAGGAATCCTTACCGTCTTCAGCAGAATATTTCGTGACCCCCGTGTTTATAGCGCCCTGAGCTAGAGTCAACGTTATTTGAATGAAGTTCTGGAATTGACCTATCATCGCGAGCCCGCTAGGACCTATAAAAATCGCCACAGCTTTGTTTATTATCAAACCTGATATTAACTTAACAAAAGTTGCAATAAGGCTCAAAAACGAAGTTTTTATTAAAGTCATTGGTAGGAGTTTACAGCTTCAATAACTTTAGTTACTTCATCTTCACTTAAAACAGGGCTTATTGGAAGGCTCACCACTGTCTCATGTATTAGTTCTGTAAGGGGTAAAGTTTTCGTATTCAACTCACTATAGGCTTGCTGCTTATGGATTGCTATTGGATAGTGTATGAGAGTTTGAACCCCATTATCACTCAAATGTTGTTGGAATTCTTCACGCTTATCAACGCGCACAACAAAGAGGTGAAACACATGCTCTTCTTCTCCAAAAACAGTGGGCAGTGTAACCGAGGAATTATTAATTTCCGTAATATAACGCTTTGCTATTGACTGTCGAACTGTGGTTTCTGAATCTAGGTAATCTAGCTTTACCCGAAGCATTGCGGCTTGAATTTCATCCAAGCGGCTATTGACACCTAAAAAATTATTCTCATATTTCCTATGCGAACCATAATTTCTCAGCGCTTTTATAATCGAATAGAGCTCTGGATCGTTAGTAGTGATTGCTCCAGCGTCACCGAGTGCACCCAAATTTTTTCCAGGATAAAAGCTAAAAGCAGCTGCGTCACCTATACTCCCACACTTTTCCCCCGATAACTTAGCACCGTGCGATTGAGCGCAATCTTCTAAAACAAGTAAGTTATGTTCCCTAGCGATATCCATAATTTTATTCATCGGGGAAATAAGACCATATAGGTGGACAGGCAAAATAACCTTAGTTTTATTTGTTATCGCATTTTTGACATTTTCAGGACACAAATTATACGTTTTTTCATTAGGTTCTACTAATACTGGCACTAACCCGTTTTCAGAGATTGCTAACACGCTTGCAATATACGTATTCGCTGGAACGATAACCTCATCTCCAGTATTAATTTTCCCCAACTCTTTCCAAGCTCTCAACGTCAAAGTGAGTGCATCCAAACCGTTGGCTACCCCCAAACAATACTTAGCACCGCAATAGCTCGCAAACTCCTCTTCAAAACTTTCTACTTCTTTACCTAAAATATACCAACCCGAATCAATTACTCTCTCGCAAACATTTTTCAATTCCTGACGGTATTGCGCGTTTATTTTTTCTAAATCTAAGAACTTAACCATCTTTACGACTCTAAATACTTGATAACTTTCGCGGGATTTCCAATTACTACAGCGTTCTGAGGAACATCTTTTGTTACAACAGCGCCAGCACCCACCATACAATTTTCACCTAACGTTATTCCTGGTAGAATTGTCGCATTGGCGCCAATAGACGCTTTATCTTTTATAACTGTCTTTTGAAATTCTGTAGGATATTTCTTAGATCTTGGAAGCTTATCGTTGGTAAATGATACGCATGGGCCTATAAACACATCGTTGCCAACAACTAATCCGTCCCACAAATAAACACCAGACTTAACTGTAACATTGTCACCAATAATGACATCATTCTCGACCAGTGTATGTGCGCATATATTACAATTTTTACCTATTTTAGCCTTCGGTAATACAACCGAAAACTGCCAAATATTTGTACCATCTCCGATATCTTTTGACTGAACGTCACTTAATTTATGAATCACGCGAGATACCTATTAACTTCAAAAACTCTTCATAGTTGCGAATATAATCTGACTCTTTATATTCATCATCAGCCAATACTAAAAGTACGCAATCAGACGAAAAATTACTCATCACATGCCATTGCATATTATCAATAACTAACCCCTTTGATGGGTGGTTGAGCGTGATCTTTTCTTGAATAGCACCATCATCCATCAAAATATCGACGCTTCCTTTTAGACATACCGCTACTTGTCTTAATTCTTTATGAGCGTGAAAGCCTCTCTCTCGATCAACTGGAGTATCATAAATGTAATATATTCGTCTAACCTCAATTGGAATGTTCTTACATTCCTCGAGGGCAACCAGCGCTCCTCGAGCATCACTAATTTCTCTAAATTCCAAAAGTCTAAATCTCGTCATCAAGCTGACCTCACTAAATCAATTAAGTAACTGCCATAGCTACTCTTCTTATACATTTCAGCAGACTTTAAGATTTGTTCTTCGCAAAGCCATTTATTATTGAAAGCTATTTCTTCCAAACAGGCTATCTTGTAACCTTGTCTCTTCTCTATAGTCTCTACGAATGTCGCTGCTTCTAAAAGACTGTCGTGAGTTCCAGTGTCTAGCCAAGCAAAGCCTCGACCTAGTCGTTCTACACACAGCTTTCCTGTTTCTAGATAAGCTTTATTAACATCAGTTATCTCGAACTCGCCTCTGGATGACGGCTTGATGGACTTAGCGATGTTAACTACGTCGTTATCATAAAAATAAAGTCCAGTTACTGCATAACTTGAGCGAGGTTCATCAGGCTTTTCCTCAATACTCACTGCTTTGTTTTGCTCATTGAATTCAACGACCCCAAAGCGCTCAGGATCTTTCACCTTATAGCCAAAAACAGTAGCCCCCTCTTTCCGAGCAGCAGCACGCTTTAAAATTGGAGAAAAGCCTTGTCCCCAGAAAATGTTGTCACCAAGTACCAAGCAAACATCTTCGTTACCAATAAAAGTCTCACCAATTACAAATGCTTGAGCCAGCCCGTTTGGCGAGCTTTGCGTAGCATAAGACAAATTAACACCAAATGAGCTTCCGTCGCCTAAAAGCCTTTTAAAACCAGTACTGTCTTCGGGAGTAGTAATGACTAAAATGTCCTGAATCCCTGCTAGCATCAGTACAGACAGTGGATAGTAGATCATCGGTTTGTCGTACACAGGGAGCAGTTGCTTAGAAACACCTTGGGTTATTGGATAGAGTCTCGTTCCGGAGCCACCAGCTAGAATAATTCCTTTCATAGATTGCCATCCTCTACTGTACCTAAGCGCTCACCTTGGTAGGACCCATCAAGGACCCGAGACCACCACGTTTCATTGTTTAAGTACCATATCGCGGTTTTCCTTATTCCGCTTTCAAACGTTTCTTCAGGCTTCCAGCCAAGTTCACGCTCAATTTTACTTGCATCAATGGAATAGCGAACATCGTGACCAGGTCGATCCGTTACGTAAGTAATTAAGTCTTTGTATTTTTCAACACCTTCAGGCTTGCTTGGTACTAACTCTTCAAGAAGCTCGCAAATAACGTTTACTACCTCAATATTGGCTTTCTCATTGTGACCGCCAATATTGTAGGTTTCTCCTATAACGCCTGCTGTTACAACGGTGTATAGGGCTCTCGCATGATCTTCAACAAAAAGCCAGTCTCGAACCTGCATACCATCACCGTACACCGGTAGTGGTTTACCCTTCAGCGCATTCAATATCATCAGTGGGATGAGCTTTTCTGGGAAATGATATGGTCCGTAGTTGTTAGAACAATTAGTTACGACAGTGGGCAAACCATAAGTTCTCTGCCATGCTCTCACTAAGTGATCACTCGATGCTTTAGACGCTGAATAGGGGCTAGAAGGCGAGTATGAGGTCGACTCAGTAAACAAGTCATTAGTACCCTCGAGGTCACCATAAACCTCATCAGTTGACACGTGATGAAAACGAAACACTTCTTTTTGGTTATGTTGTAATTCGGTCCAATAAGCTCTTGATACTTCGAGCAGATTATATGTGCCTATAATATTTGTCTCTATAAACTCACGAGGGCCATCAATAGAACGGTCTACATGCGACTCAGCAGCTAAGTGCATTACTACATCAGGTTTGTGTGTATTAAATACTCTCTGCAACTCGTTAATATTACAAATATCTACTTGCTCGAAGCTATAACGGCTCGAGTCTTCTACTTCTACCAACGATTCCAAGTTTCCAGCGTATGTAAGTTTATCGACATTAACCACTGAATCATTCGTGTTCTTGATGATATGGCGTATTACAGCAGAGCCTATGAAACCGGCCCCCCCTGTCACTAATATTTTCATCACCAAATACCTTTTGTATCAACAGTTTCAGAAATGTTTGGCTTTCCGTTTGCCTTGAATTCTTTATGATCAACAAGTAAAACAGCTACGTCAGCTTCTTGCTCCGCGGTACTAAGGTCTACAAGTTCAAAGCATTCATTTTCGAGATTCAAAACATTTGGCTCAACAGCAATTACGCGCCCTGTATGCTCAGCTGCTAGCTGTCTAGCTATATGCATAGCAGGGCTCTCTCGCAGGTCATCTATGTCCGGTTTAAATGCCAGACCAAAACAAGCAACAGTTACATCCACTAGGCGCTTGTTAGGATTCGCTTTAATATGGTCAAAAATGGCAATTTTGACTTTATCAATTACCCACTGAGGCTTGCTGTCGTTTACGTTTCGAGCAGTATGGATTAAGCGTGAATGCTGTGGTGTTTGGCTTACAATAAACCAAGGGTCTACTGCAATACAGTGCCCACCAACACCGGGGCCTGGTTGAAGAATATTTATACGAGGGTGTCTATTAGCTAATGAGATTAGCTCCCACACATCAATATCTAATTTATCGCAAATGATTGAAAGTTCATTGGCGAAGGCTATCTGAACATCACGGCACGAATTCTCTGTAAGCTTTGCCATTTCTGCAGTGCGCGCGTTGGTAACAACACAATCGCCTTCTACAAACGTCTTATATAATTCTATGGCACGAGCTGAGCACTCAGGAGTCATACCGCCAATTACACGGTCGTTTTCTACGAGTTCACGTACCACGTGACCTGGTAAAACTCGCTCTGGGCAGTGCGCTATATTTACATCAATCACTAACTGAGTATTCTCATTGTTGAAAGAAGGAAAGCTTAAGTCTGTGCGTGCTTCAGCTAACCAAGCTGCCATTTGTTCTGTCGCACCTACAGGAGAAGTTGACTCTAGTATTACGAGGTCGCCTTTTTTAAGCACTGGCGCAATGGCTTTAGATGCTGCTTCTATATAACGTAAGTCTGGTTCGGGGATTTCACTGCCATTATCTTTAAACGGTGTGGGCACTGCTATTAGAAAGGCATCTGCTGGTTCAGGTATAGTTACAGCTTTTAGGTAGCCCTCTTTAACCGCCGCATGAACTATCATATCTAGCTCTGGTTCAACTATATGAATCTCACCGCGGTTTATAGTGTCAACAGCATTCTGATTAACATCAACTCCTATAACTTGCTTTTTTCTAGAGGCAAACATAGCGGCTGTTGGCAAACCAATATAGCCAAGACCTACGACGGAAACGGTTTCGAAAGACATGGGGATCCTTAACAACAAAATTTTTAAATTTGGTTACGTCTTGCTACCTGCAAGCGTGTCTAAAATTCGAGCACAGGCGTTGCCATCCCCGTAAGGGTTATGCGCAAAACTCATGGCATTGTAAGCTTCTTGATCGCTTAGTAAGTCGTTAAGCGTCTGTGTTATTTTAGTTTTATTTGTTCCCACTAATTTCACAGTGCCTGCACTCACCGCTTCAGGGCGTTCAGTAGTATCACGCATTACCAGCACTGGCTTACCTAAGCTTGGTGCTTCTTCTTGAATACCACCTGAATCCGTTAAAATAATGTGCGCGCGATTCATTAAATACACAAAGGGTAGGTACTGTTGAGGCTCAATTAACTTAATGTTATCAACACCCGCTAAAATACGGTTTACTGGTTCTTGAACATTGGGATTTAAGTGAACTGGGTATACTATTTGTGCATTTGAATGAGTTTTAGCCACATCTACCAAAGCCTCACAAATACGTTCAAAACCGCCACCAAAACTTTCTCGGCGATGACCGGTTACTAGAACAAGTTTTTTGTTTGGTTCCAAGAAAGGAAATTCAGAAGCCAGTTTTGCGGCCAACTCATCATCGCATTCAAGCTTGTTCTTTACCATTAGAAGCGCGTCTATAACTGTATTTCCTGTAACACTTATTAATGCTTCAGGAACATTTTCGGCTAGTAAGTTAGCTTTACTTGTATCAGTAGGAGCAAAATGGAATCTCGTCAGTGCACCTGTTAGCTTTCTATTCGCTTCTTCTGGCCACGGACTGTAAATATTTCCCGTACGCAAACCAGCCTCTACATGCCCAACAGCTATTTGCTCGTAGTAAGCAGCTAGGCTAGCCGCAAACGTTGTAGCAGTATCACCATGTACCAGTACCACATCTGGTTTGTATTCTTTTAATACAGGTGTTAACTCTAGCAAAATACGACTTGTTACCTCTGGTAATGTTTGCCCTGCTTTCATCAAGTTCAAATCGTAGTCTGGAGTAATATCAAACAAATCAAGGACCTGATCTAACATCTCTCGATGTTGAGCGGTAACGCAAACTTTCGAATTAAAGCGCGTGTCAGCAGCTAAAGCATGAACTAATGGAGCCATTTTAATAGCCTCAGGTCGCGTACCGAAAACCGTTAATACTTTCACATTTTTTTCCTTTATCAGTGCGTGTCATATTGAGCTGCTTCAACAGGATACAAGGGCAATTGCTATGTATAAGAGCTCTGTTTCTTTATCCAAAAATGTACTCAGAAAGATTTGCTTCTTTGTTTTTTTGAAAAGTTCACTATGAACGCGAATATAACACCTGCTATACATCCTAATATCGTCCCAAGAATAGCGATCACTGCTCTCTTTGGCTTAAATTTTTCTTCTGGTACAAACGCAGCATCAATAGTTTTGAAAACATACTCATCACGCACTTCAGCAAACATAATTGTTTTGGTCTGCTCCTCTACCAGTTTATAAAGAACCTCTCGGATATCTGCGATTTCGGTCTGGTTTAATTGCTGTTTCAAGAACGCAGTACTTTTTTCTGCCTCTAATACTTCGCGCTCTTTCATTGTCTGATTTATATCTTCTACCAGCCAACTTACCCATTGCCTTGCTACGTACGGTGACACATGGGTCACTGATAATGTAATCAAGCCGGTTTCTTTATCGTTATTCACGCTGAAAACTTTCTTAAATTCTTTATATGCCTCTTGCATTGATGGCTCAGGCACAAGAGGCGCTGTTACACTTCTCTTCCACTCTCCACTTTCGCTATCGTAAAGCTCTTCATCGTAAATTAGTTCATTTGTTTGCATGTTCCACGAGTGAACACCCATAAGTTCAGGTAATATATTGTGTTTACTAATGAAATCACTGGTGAACTGGCGAGACTTTAAAACCTCAACGGCTAACTGCGCCTTATTATTTCCTCCTCCTAAATTCACACCCGCCAAGCTAGCTAACCCGCCAAACTGACCAGCTAAACCTGCTAATCCACTAGAGCCCTCTTGCTCAGAGGGCGCTAGCAAAACTTCTGACTTGTAGATATTGGGTTGCTTAATTGCATAAATTACAGATAACACTGCAAATAAGCATGCTACAGCTATTATTAAGACTTTTTCTTTCCAAATAACACTAACAAGCTCTTTTAAGTCAATTTCATCCTCTGAATTACCACTAGAACTTAATAATTCATTGGTAATATTTGTGCTACTTTTACTATATTTCATAAGGTCTCATTAACACTTAATCTTTTGACTGTAATCTACAAGCGTTGCTATCATGTTTCGCAAGCATATCGGGAGAACTTATACTACAGTCCGTTAATGGCGGCTATCGCAATAGCTGTGTTGTATAGAATTCCAGTTGCAGTGCTCCATAGGCTCAACGTATCCCTGTACTCTGTATCTAATGGCACAACAACAGTGTCTCCTGGCGCCAATTTGTTTTCCAGCGAGTACCAATTAAACGCACTTGGCTGATATACAGAACCGTTCGCCCTAACAACATAAATACGTTCACCGTCAGCTCTAACTTTCAAGCCACCAGAGCGAGAAATATAATCGCTGGCGTCTAAGCTTCCATCGTAAATATGAGACGTTGGGAATTGAACTTCACCGAGCACAGTAACGCTTTGTGATATTTTAGGCACATAAAGCGCGTCACCCGCGTTCAGTGCTAAATCTAAGGTTTCTTCGCCAGCCAGCAGTGTAGGTAAATCAATTACCAATCGACCAACGGCATCGGTGTTCGTTAAACGATCTTTTAATCTTTTTGCTTCATCACTAGAAAGGGCCTGCACATTTTCGCTTTTATCAACACTCAGTGATGCTATCTCGTTATCTAATTCTGTCGCTAAGCGCTTTATTTGTTCTTGCTCTCTTAATCTTAACGATTCACGAGTAAATACCGCACCTTCAGCAAAAGCTAAATCAGTTAGGCCACCCGCCCTTTCGATTACCGAAGTCAGCGTTTCACCCTCTTGCAATACATAAGTACCAGGAAACATAACCTCTCCCGCTAGCTTAATAGTGCGGCGCTCTCGCCATTCAGGAATACGTTTTATTAACAAAGAGTCTAGGGGTTGTAACTCAACGTTATCACTTAGAGAAACGCGCTGGTGCGTAAGCGAGGCTGTTGTTTTGCCGTCTGTTTCAAATCTGGAAAGCTCTGCATTAAGCATGTAACCGGATTCATTTAATCCACCTGCTAAAGCTATTAAAGTTTGCTGAGTCATACCTTTTACAAAAGGGTATACACCTGGGAAGCGCACATCACCGCTTATTGTTATCAATTGCTGAGTAAACCCTTTTGAAGACTGCTGCGCTAACTCATCTGTAAGGTCTTCAAGAAGCTCATCTCTTGGCTTGTCTTTATCAAAAACATATAAACGATCTAGTGGCTGTAACTTTTCACTATTGTTAGTTTTGATATCAATATACTTCAACTCAGTTTTAAACGTGTTTTGATTTAGACGAGCTATCAGTACAAAGTTTAACTCTGCTTCTTGCGTGTACCCCATTGCTGCACGTAACACGTTACTCACTGTTGAACCTTCACTCAGTGGATAAGTGCCAGGGTTTCTCACTGCGCCGTTTACAGTAACAATTTTTGGAGGTTCTGCCAGCGTTGTCTGTTCTCGTAACTGGCTAATTACTGGCTCTAAGCTTTCCGCTCGTTCCGACTTCCTGCTAAATACATATACCGTGTCTTTTGAGCTTAAAACTAAGTCTTCTGATGGGTCATTTTGAATAAGGTATTTTGAATAATTAACATCATATGCTGTTATTGCACCTGTTAATGGATCTTCTCTTGTTACTAAGACGTAATTTAGGTCGGGCTGCGACTTAAAATCGTTAATATTTCGAAGCAATGAGCTCAACCGCATGCCTTTTTGCCAGCCGTATACCCCGGGTCGGGCAACATGCCCTAGAAGAGTAACGCTGTTTTCCAACGCATCTAGTGATGAGCTAACAGATACGATGTCGCCGTTTTTCACACTATTTTTTTTGCTATCTCTCAAGTTAACATTAATAACCTGACTTAAGCCTTTTGCTGTAATTCGCTGGAGTTTAACAATATCGCCATATGCATTAGGTAGTAGACCGCCCGCAAGCTTTATAACATCCCTTACAGTTTCTTCGCCATCTAGCTCATAAATAGCAGGGCGAGGTACTGCGCCTTTTACCGAAACGCTTTTACCTTTTGTAGGTATGAATACAACGTCGCCCGCCATTAGGCTTACATCGCCACTGGTATCGCCTTTAAGCAATAAATCATAGAGATCAAGACTTGCTACCACTTTCCCATTACGCTTCACTTCTATGTTACGTAATGAGCCGATTTCATTTATACCGCCAGCGGCGAAAATTGCTTGTGTAACGGTTGATAACGAACTGATTGTGTAAGAGGCGGGCTTATACGCTTCGCCTAACACAAAAACACGTATTGAGCGTAATTCACCCATTGTAATGTTACTGCGAACACCAATAATTCTATTGCTGATCTCATTGCTAAGTTCCTCACGCACTGTAGCAAAGGTTTGACCCACTACAGAATATGGGCCTAACTTGGGAATTTCTATTTCGCCTTGGCGGTTTACCGTGAGTGAGTAGTCCTGCGATTCTTTACCGTAAATTTGAATACGAAGCGTGTCGCCAGGGCCCAAAATATATTCGCTTGGTACAGGTACGTCTGAGACAGGGGCAAAAGTGCTCGGCTCTCCAGCGAAAAGCTCATAGCCAAACGGTTTAAGGTCATCTGATTTTTGTTGTTTGAAAAAGTCGTTAGTGACTTCTTCGCTACTTGGATTTTCTTCGTCGCCGTTAGGCTTTGAATTTTCAGTTTCATCGCCTGTTTGCGATGCCATTTTAGAATTATCTAAATCTTCATCGCTTTTTCGTCTTACACCTCTTTCGCGAACTAGTTCGTTTAGTGTAGGAGAAGGCTGTGATTGAGCACCAGACTGCTGGGTTAGGGCATCGAGGTCTACGCCGTATTGCCGAGCCAATGCTTCTTGTTGCGCTCTGGGCAATTTCGAAAACATTTCGATTTGTTCTGGTGTAGGAGTGGCTGCGGAGACTTGAAAGGCTATTGAAGCCATTATTGACGCAATGAGTAAACACACTTTTTTCACATTTATTCCCTTTCTCTTTTGCAGAATTACCACAACGAACTGCCCGGCCTTATGTTTCCGGAGGGCGCATTCTACCTATTTAGATTGCGAATTTCCAACCGTTAATGATTAAAAGTAACGTGGATCAAAATTTTTTGAACTTTTTAAATTAGTAGAAGTGGAAATTAGTTTTAGCTAGTTAAGACGGGTCGTTTTGTATGACGGTTAAATTACAGAGGGTTATCAGATAATTGCTCAGAAAAATAGTAAAAGGATTTGGTATTTCTTGTAGCTTAGATTATCTCTTGAATTAAGATAAATCAGCTAAATGTTTAGAACAACAAGATACTTGATCAGCTAAGGTATCTACGCACTTTGACTAACCGTGTTGTTTAGCAACCCCAAAACCTGTTCATCAGTAGATTTAGCCTGAGCCCTTACCGAAATACTCGCTTGTTCCACGATTTGCGCCTGTGTAGATTTAGCGGTTTCTGTAGCGAAATCTGTATCGAGGATTTGAGAACGGGCTGCCATTAAGCCCTCGTGCATACGGTCATTGAGTTTTAGGGCCGACTCCATTTGATTCATCTTTGCGCCGTAAAACGCTCGGCTTTCGCTAACATATTCCAATGCATCATCAATTTGCTGTAACGCCACTTCTGCATTTTCAAAGGTAAGCACATCACTTTCAACCATGTCTAGGTCAGATAAACCCACTGGCGTTTTAGTTAAGTTTATGAAGTCTGTGCCATCGCCTAGCGAGTTAGTAGCAGTGATATCTACAGGTCCCGCCTCAAAGATATTTCCACCGCTTCCTGCGGCACCCAACGTATCCCAATCTACGGTGGCATTAAATACACCTTGCCCCACTACGGAAATAATAAGCGGCTCGCTTGTATTATCAATGGTTAAGCTTTCTGTTGTGATGCCTGGGTGCTGATCGCCAGAGAAGGTAAATGTTGTTCCGTTAATCGTACCAGAACCGCTAGTAATTAATGAACTACCATCGTAGCTTGCCGTTGGTGCATACCCTTCTTCTGGTAAGAATAAAAAACGCTTGATGTCACTCGTGGAGTTAACGTTATTGGTACCCCACACACTGTCAGACAGTGGTGTACCAACTAGATGCCTACCGCTAGTTGTAAATACCTGCAGATCATCGTCTGCTGAAAAGCTATCAATATCTATAGATATATTTGTTGAACCAGCGGAAATGTACGCTACAGAACGTAAGCCACTGCTCAATTGAACTGTATTACCCTTTACAAAAGTATCACCTATTGAAGGTACGTTATCTGACAATAAGTCGTTATCACCTAGCAAAGGCAATCGGTTAAACGCTTCGGTGTTGTAGGCTATTCCATTGAGTGCGTTTTTTAGCTGCTGAAACTCTTTATCTAGTGCGCGTCTATCTGCATCAGTGTTAATGCCGTTTTGAGACTGCATAGCTAATTGCCGCATACGCTGCAATATATCGGCAGATTCTTGCAGCCCGCCTTCCGCTATTTGTGCATAGCTAATGCCGTCGTTTAAATTTCTTCGCAACTGGTTTTTCGCCAAGGATTCTGACGTCAACCTATTCGATATTTGCAAACCAGCACTGTCATCTGCCGCTTTATTTATTCTTAGCCCTGAACTTAACCGCTCGTAAGCGGTAGACAGCGTTTTACTAAACAACGGAGTTGATGATAGCGACTGTGTAAACGATGACGTAGTTAACATAACCTTCCTTGCCATGAAAAATAGAAACAAATAAATTACAAAAACCTAATTTAGAATGTCTTTTTTAAAAACACGATAAACATAATTTCCAAATATAACGTGCAAACAATAGGCCATAAGCAAATTCAACACCACTTCATCGCAGGTGTACGTTTAATTCAGCACCAATTCTCTCAACCTGTCTTATTGGGCTATGAAGTAATACATCCGGCCATTGCCGTGCTATTCGTCGTCAGGCAGGTATTGCGCTAATTTTTCTTGAAGCGTGTTAAAGCTTAATGGCTTTAATATGTAACCCGTTACACCTGCTTCCATAGCTTTCATTATTTCTTCGTGTTCGCTGTTTGCGCTCATAATAAATACGTCTGCCGAGGCCAGTGCTTCGCTTTGGCGAATGTCTCTTAATAAGGCAATGCCGCTTTTTCCGCTCATGTCTGAATCGGTCAGCACAATTTTATAGGACATATTGGCTTCTGCCGCATCGTTCAGAATTCTCCACGCCTTTTCGGCACTGTTGGCCGTATCCACTTTTTCAAAGCCCATTTTATCCAGCATATCGGTTACGGTATCTCTTACTTCTACAATGTCGTCTACTACCAATACCTTGGTGCTTACGCTGCTTGAAATTGTGCCGTTTTGGCTATCAATATGCGCATTTAACTTATTTAATACCGATGCTAACACCATAAGTTCCGATTCATTTTCTGGCTTTTTTGCGGTACCAGCGGCCTGGTATTTATTTCTCAGCTTTTTGAGCTTTTTATTAATAATGCTTTTGCACAGCGTGGCTTCTGTTGCTGTAAACATGACGTAGTCCTACCGTTTAATAATGGCCTAAACTTGAAAGCGGGCTAATGGTTAATTTGCGTCAATTGATGTTTGCTGTTTCGGTTAAGCAGTACACCCTGGTGGTTATTAGTCGCCCGAATTCGTGCTGATTATGGCGTATGGCGCGTTGGCTGGCGCACTGTGCCGCTTACAAGCCCATTTCTGCTTAACATAAACGTGGTGGGTTGGCATTATGGATCTCAATGGATCAGGAAAAATTACTACAATACAACGCAGCGAATAAAATTTACTATGAACGCTAAAAAAGTTAGTTTTAAATGGTGGTATAACGAGTTTCCTCATACTCAGTTTAGCGAAGATTTCTGGCGCGTTAAACTGATTCAACACACCTTGCTATTAGCATGTTCAGTGTTTCCTATTCTGTCGTTGGTCAATGTTTTTGTTTTTAACGACATTTAGCTGGCGTTAATTGATGCCACGGGCTTTGTGCTTTCTTTAGCGGTGTATATCGCATTCAGAAAAACCGGCAAAATTACGCTTACCGCCTGGCTGTTATCGCTAACCGTTACCAGCATTATGCTGCTGTTTTTAATTAGCGTTGAAGGCCGTGCGTATTCTTTGGTGTGGGCCACCATTATTTTACCGTTTACGTTTTTTTGCTCGGTAGGCGCGGCGGTACGTTATTGTCGTCTATTACGCTGTGTGTTTGTGTTTATTTGGTGCACAAACAAGTAGAAAGCGGCGTGCCCATTACGCTATCAACAGGTTCGCTGCTTAACGTGTTAGAGGCGGCTATTGTTCAGCTATTGCTATTCAGATTTTATGAAGGCACACGCCATACTGCGTTCAATCAGTTAAAGGCCGAGCATTTAGCGTCGAAGCATTTGTCTGAAACCGACTATTTAACCGGCGTTTACAACCGCGCCAAGTTTCTTTCTTTGGTAAGTTCGCTTCTTGCTAGCAACACGGCCAAAAACCACTGCCTGGTAATTCTGGATTTAGACGACTTTAAACTGGTTAATGACCAGTACGGACATAACGCGGGTGATGCAGTATTGAAGGCGTTTGCCGATGCGCTACGAGTACACACGCGCGAGGACGACATTATTGCCAGATGGGGCGGTGAAGAGTTTGTGTTGCTGTTAAAGGATGTGTCGTTAGAGCAAGCTGAACGGCGTGTTAAACATCTGTTAGGTGTGGTGCAGCGCTTATCTACCCTTGATACCAGCGTGTCGTTTAGTGCAGGCATTACCCAGTGCAACAGAACTAGCGGCATTGATGAACTGGTAAAAGCAGCGGATGACGCCCTGTATCAAGCCAAACGAAATGGAAAAAGCTGCGTTTACAGCGCAAGTGAATATTAACGGCAGGCAATCGTTCACACAAGCGCCAGTTAAAATGGATAAAACAAAAAAAGGGGCCTGAGTTTTCACTCAGGCCCCTTTTTCTAATAGAGTATTAATTACTCTTCAGTTGCTTCTACTGCTTCTTCTTCAGCTTCTACAACTGGACGGTCAACTAGCTCAACATATGCCATTGGGGCATTGTCGCCAGCACGGAAACCGCATTTAAGAATGCGAGTGTAGCCGCCTGGACGAGCTTCGTAAC
>Ga0208817_100079_pt1 | contig 39199 bp, 49 predicted proteins | sample Virmet3819_2500_FD_185741 | JGI IMG/M metagenome (GOLD analysis project Ga0208817, IMG submission 185741) | Marine viral communities from the Southern Atlantic ocean transect to study dissolved organic matter and carbon cycling - metaG... | ecosystem: Environmental > Aquatic > Marine > Oceanic ... | reverse complement strand
GCCTACCTCGCTGACGTTCTCAGCCGCATCCACGACCACAAAATCAACCGGCTCCACGAATTGCTTCCATGGAACTGGACGCCCGCATCGACTGTGAATTGCAAGGCGGCCTAAATCGGGCGGTTACAAAAGTACCGATACTGCGCCCTGTTCAATGGTCAGCTAAGCACCGGCAGCTGGCCCATGCATTAGCCGGGCCTCCTCATTTCTGACCAGCGCTACGGGCCTTTTGCGGAACTTCGCCTAACTTTCGTGTGCAGCAGTGCAGCTTCCCAAAAGCGGACGTAGGAACTTGGCTTGGGTCAGTTGCCAGCACTTCACGATCGTGAAGCTGGTGGGTCGAAAATTCTCTTATTGGATGTTGATTACGTGGGTAGGCGGCCACCTACCCTTTTCCTCATACGAAGCGTCAAGTTGTACTGGTAACAAAACTACAGACTACTCAGTGTCATCCTCAATGGTCACTTCTTCGTCAAATTCATCATTCTCTACAGTAAATGAAAACTCATCTGGCTCGTCGCCAACAAGTCGAACGAATACGTCCTTCTTCGACACATCAAAATCAATCTGGAGATAATCGCCCTTATCAACACCTAACGTCGAGAAAGGATCTCGAAATCCTGACATAAAACCATTCTCGATTCTAGCTCGGCCAAGCTTTAAACCGTCAATAGTCTTTATGTTCCATTCCCCCGAAGTGAGGCCTAGAACAAATGTGGGCACCGAGCGGGTACCGGATTTGGCAGTCGGCCGATCCACCTGAAAATGCCACCATAGAGTACCGGCCTTCGACCAACCGGACGAGTCTTCAAACCTACTTTCCTTTATGTCGTCTTTAAGCTGACTGATAGCGCCAGGCTCTACATCTTGGCCCACTAGAGCAAATACCCCTGTAGCAAGCTTGGTAATAAACGGTGAGTAACTCAAATATACATAAAAGCTGTGAACGTTCATTCCAAGTTCATCTATGCAGAAGTCTTCTAGCTGTTCTCTAGTCACCGGGCTGCCGAGCGCTTCAAAAGCATAGAGTATCCCTTGATCATTGACTCCAAGCTCAGGCTGCTCAAGGTTCTCCTCCGCTACGGCAACATTATTTGTCATTTGAGCAATTGCGTAGTGCTGGAGAAGAAGTGAAAGAGCACCAGCCGGCGGAACAAAGTTCACTCTAACGTGACGCCGCAATGCTCCACGCAGTTCATTTATTTCAACAGAAGGAGCTACGGAAAGAACCTTGGCAGCAATATTCGCCAAACGGTTTCTTGTTGATCTTGTGGAAAGCAGCCATGTCGAGTTTGCATCTAACCACTGCACTTCGGGAAACAAAAGCAACAGGTTACGCACCCGTTCAGCATCGTCGACATTTAAACCAACCAACAGCGCAAGACGCTGAACATTCGTGCAACCGTTTGCGGAAGTCTCCCTTCGCAGAACAGAGAGAAGTCGTTTGGATAACGAGATGGCGTGCGGTCGGCCGAAAATATCTATATTGCCAATTCGTACTTTCTTGATGGAGTGCTTTTCTCCGACAATATCCAGGGCAGCGAGCACCCCTTCCACATGGATGTCAATATTAGAGATGCCGACGCTTTGCGCAGCCAAGTAGAAATCCTTGTTGGTGAATAATTCACCAAGTTCCGAATTAATAATTTCTGCAGCTTTCTCTAGACGCTCTAAGGGTCGCCACAACCCACGCAACTTCCGCTCAGCGCGGGCAGAAATTTGCCTTACACGCTCTCGTGTCAGTTCGTACGGTTGCCCTGTGAACTCAAGTGTCCTCGGCCCATCTGAATTGAACCCATAAAAGACACATAACATTTCTGCGTTTCGTTCGTTTTCTACTTCGCGAAGTAGGGCCGATAATTCGCTCTCCAGTGTCTCGTGCGGATGCCACGCGGTTGGTTTGAGTTCGAAAACCCGCCTTTGCACCACGCGTCCCAAAGCCGTACGAGCTTCGCGGGCAAGTTCTTCATCCCAGCCCCTAAGCTCCATTCCAAGCGAAAGACCAAGGGTCTCAAGAGTCACTCGCGCTTCACGATAAGACTTTCCTCCAAGACCTTGTCTACGAAGTATGTCACTAGCTGTCAGTTGGACGAAGGAACCCACCAACACGACACCTTCTTTCCTCATTGAGGTCGCAAGCCGACTGGGCATGCCAACCTCATCGAGTGTTGCAAGTAGAACTTCGTTGCCACCAGACCATGGAACGTCGAACAATGTTCGCTGCCCCTTCTTCAAGAGTACAGAGTACCTGCCGCCAAAGTTGCCATCCTGTTCATGCCTTCTCTGACGGCTGTGATGGCGTCCTGCGGATCCATAAAGTGCCCGTCATTGGCCATCTCGACCGAGAGTGCGATCGAGTATTCCGCGAAGGCAACTTCGTAGGCCAAGCGTCGAAAAGCAGCATCCTCGATGCCGCCGACCTTCAACGCCGCAGCGAGTTGTGGGTGTTCCACGTTCACCAAAATACTTCTTTCTGAGGCTTCATATTTGGCCCGAGGTTCGTGTTCACCCATTTCCCTGAAGTCGACACTGAAACCACCTCCTCGTGACTTCTTTTTGCCGTCCATCGCCCGTTTGCCGGCCTTTTCCTCTCCACTTGAATCAGCCTCATAGGTTGCGGAAGAGTTTTCAGGGTCCGGATCTGGGTTCGGTGGCTTGGAATCATCGTCATGGATGTCAGATGGACCACCCTCATCCGAAAGTTTGTTGGCGGGCTCATTTCCCTCGCCTGCAAGGATATCAAAATCTTCATCGTCTGCGATAATCGCCGGTTTGTAGTCCCTCGCACCAGCGGTGTGCGCAATTACGTTCTGAATTTGAACTTTCCATTGCTGAAAATCTTGGTTGATTAGATCTGCAATGGCATCAGCTTCTTTTTGGAGGCGCTTGGTTTCTTCTTTCTGCTTCCGAAGCCGCTCTTCTTCCTCCAAATCCTGTAATACTAGTTCGAGCTTCATCCCAATAAACGCCATGATAGCACGAACCATTTCATTCTTTGGGTTCAGTTGGCCAGAGCGGGACATGTCGAAAGGAGGTATCGGCGACTTGTCGTGTGCTAGTTCGGGTACATCGATGTTGCCGAGTACATAGTTGGTGAATTGTCTCTTCTCTTGACCAGCCAATGTCGACTCATGAAGCACACCGTTGGACGTCACCGCGATTCCCTGCTGCTCCTTCGCCAGGGGCGCCTTAGAGACCGCTATTCGCAAAGTAACGTCACCAAGTTGTTTTGCGAATGGTGTTTCACATGCGTTAAATTCTCTTTCGAACCTGACTGACGGCTCAACATACTCACACTGATGTGTGCCGACGAAAACTGTTACTCCTTTCCAGAAAGCAATATGTTTTTCGATCTCACGTGTTATTGCGTTGGTATCGATGCTCTTAAGGTTGATCTCACAGACCTCTACTACTGTACCGTTAGTCTCATCTGTCGACACTTCGTTCTCAAGAACTCTGATGGGGACGGTATCAGCTGACTCAGGCCGCTCAATATCCGACCTGTGTAGTTCGACCATCGAACGCATTCCGTTCTTCACTGTCGTGACACGTAGCAGGTTGGCGATGCCGAAAGCAGCCGATTTACCTGTTCCGAACATACCACGACCGGGGCGACCAGCCTTAGTATCAATATTCTCACCATGCATAGTGAAATAATTCTCAAGGTCAGAAAGGTTCATTCCTCGTCCGTTATCCTTGATTGTCATCCGTTTTTGACTTTGGTCTATGTTTACAGTCACAATGGGAGAAACATTAGTGTCGACATATTGAAGACCGTTGGAAACATACTCCCAAGCGACCTGCCATTCATGTTTGAACAAAGCTGAGCTTTGCAACAAATCTCGACCAATATGCGACTTCACTTTTAGAGAGGGAGTTTGCTTAGTCACGGTCACGCACCTTCTTGGCTATTTCATCAATTGCCGCTGACATTGATTGGTCAGAAGCAAAGATATCTCTTGCGCGCTTTACGCGCGAACGTCTCAAATCACCTACGATATAGTCGTCGATGCGGAAGAACCTCTCAGCTTCAACAGGTTGTACTTCACCGATAAGTCCTTCCTGCCATTTCTTGAACGCCGACTCCGCTTGCATCCGCGCTCTTTCGCGTGTGGCCCAGGCCCGCTCCTTTTGCGACAGACGAACAGAAGCATCTTCAGATTGAACAAGTTGCTCGGTGTGTTCGCGGCAAAACTGCAAGCCGGCTTCTGTCAACAACCAGCCGTCTCGTTCCGACCCAGTCAAGAGCCTCCCCATCTTCTCGGACGAAGCATCCCACAGTCTCTTTCGAATGGTTTCTATGTTGATTTGATCAGGGTACTTCCGCCAACTGAAGCGGCCAGGAGCAAGCTCGGCGGCCTTGACAGCAATATCTTCAGTATCAGCGTTGCCGCTGGAAGCCCCCGCCAAATATGCGGCAAGCACTGCAATCTGACTGTTAGTGAGTCGCCCAACATCACCATGCGCACCCTTAGACCCCTTTGCCATAAACCCTCTCTACAACTTAAACTTCTGGCCTGATTTCGAGCGCGGAGAAGCAAAACGCCCCTCAACCTCACTCACTTCCGCCTTCAACGCCTTGATTATGCTTCTAACCTCGTCGTCGTCCCACTCATAAAGTGACCGGTTTGAGAGGTTGGCGATCCGGCCTATCGCCTCAAGAGCTTTGTTTGTTCGACTCTCAGCGAGCCTGCGAAACTTTTCGTGCTTTTCGCTGGCAACCATTACACGCATTCCCTCCTATATTCGCAGTTAAGGTCGCTCTACAGGGCGCCAGAGTCAATAAGTATTGGGAGCTAGTTTTGAAGAATATTCACCCAAATACATGACGGAATATAAGTCGAATATATCGGCACAGAGGTACATATGCGCTATAGTAAGCCCCGCAAACGGTGGTAACTGCAGGTCAGACGCGCGTATAGCTCAATGGTTGAACAGTAGCGCTCCAAGTTGACGCGCAGGTCTAGGTGTCACCGCTTGATCAGAGCTTTTGCAAAACGTCATCTTGCGTAAGTAGGCTGCAGGCACAACGTGCGCCATCAAGGGCAGCTAAGTGGATTTCAGGTATCTAGTTTAGATGGCAATCCCGATGATATCTCAGCGAAGCTCCGCGCCCCGCCCGACTTGACCTGCCTACTGGCGAGCCTACCCCAGCCGCTCTGAAGGTCCGCGCCGTAGAGCCTACGATCGAGAGTTCGTGACTGTAGAGAAGGTCGGCTCGCCGCCCGACCCGTTTGCTCTTCCTCAGTACTTTGGGTCGATAGCTTTCAGTTCTCGCGGGCCAATACCTTAGCTTGCAGTTTTTTGGCCAGCCAGTTTCGGTTTTCGGCGGAGTGAAGTGCGCGGTGGCAGTTGGGACAGACAGCTGCACAGTTTTCGACCGTATCGGGGCCACCCTCGGCCAAAGGTAGGACATGATGGGTTTCGAGGTATGGCGTTCCGTCTGACCTGCTAAACGGTGCTTTTTCTAGGCAAAGCTCGCAAACGCCAGCAGCTCGGGTCTGCGTGTAGGCTACTATTCTTGGATCGCGCAGATAAGCTGTTCCAACCGCCAGTTCCTTTCTTGGGCGTGGATTGCCAGCTGGCGGTTCTGTTAGCATTTCTGGGCGTGAAATTATTGCGCTTACTCTGGCGTCCAATTCGGTCCGGTCGTCTGTCGGCATGACCAGTTCAAAGTCGGCAAGACGTTCTTTGGCTATCTTCACGACTTCGTCGGAAAATTGGTCAGCGTGATCGATGACTATTTTCTCATAGGATTGACCCGAGGACGCAACTTCGTCGAAACCGCTGGCACGAGATCTGACGCGTTTCTCTACGACGGCCCGCGCCCCCTCTTGGCGAATTTTGCCGGGTTCTCGACCCAAGCCGGCATAACGTCCCATTGCACGTTTAGTCTCCTGCCAATCGATTAGAACCTCAGCCAATTGGTTTTCCAAAGCGTCATCGCTGGCCAATAGCTCACGAAGCAACTGGGCCTTTGGTAGCGGCCTTTCCATTTGAATAGCCTGACCACTGACTTCTCGGAAAGTGCGGATACGGCTTCTAATGTCACGAGCGGCAAGTAACAATTCGACTTCCGGCAACGTGAATACCTCAAGCTCGACATCCCTAACCCTCTCGTGCCCCAGACCAACGCCGTGATAACTGTCGTCGTACTTTCGCAACTCCATCAGCTTCATGTAAACGCCATTCGGGTTGCGGAATGTTTCGTTTCCGCGAAGGCCTTGCAAGGTCGCGACCGCTCGTATTTCGTCCGCAAGATCCATGAGCGATTTAGTGGTCTTTCCCGGAACACTAGGGGTGTGTCGGCGGTAGAACTCCGCCGCCAAGATCAACTCGTCCCGCGTCCAATCCGGGTTGCGCGACGGCGGAGGGTTTTCAACTACTTCAAAGCCAAGGCTTTCCAAGACCTGTACTACGTGCTGTTGACCGCCTGAAAATTCGGTGTGCCTGAGTGGCGCAAAACTTGGAGCCAAATGGCCGTGCGCTGCGCCAACAATGGCTTTGGAATCGTAGTATTTACCATCTCGACGTAAGTAATATGTTTTTGAAGCGCCGAACCCATACTTCGTGAGAAACTTGGTCTTACCAAGTTTGTCGTACTCGTCGCAAGCGGCAGAGATAGATACGACAGTAATGTCAGATAGTCCCATTCCGCCATCATGCCACCGCGGCGCCGCAAAGCAAGGCCACACTGCAGGTGAGTCATTCATTTACAGGTTGGCAACCATTGTGGGCAATGTTGGCAGAATGGAACTAATGCAGCGTGTTTTAAATAATAAGCCGGACGCCGAGCGACGTGATGATGAAACCCTTTATCGCTGGGGTGACAAGCTAGCTGTCATAGTTCGTAACACCGGCGAAGTCGGGCAATTTGCGACAACGCTCGCGATTAAGCGCGATGATGTGGTTAGGGCAATAGTGGGTATTGCGTACCAGAAATAATTTCATCAAAAATGTGGAGCAGAATCGGCTTGCGCCGCGTTCGCTGTCAAACCCGCTTGGCTGCGCATAGCGGACGTAAGAAAATAACCGGCTATCTCCTCTCCCGCCGGTGCGCCGCCCAATGCTGCATCAAGCACAAAGGTCTTGGGAGGGCGACGGGTGCGCTCCTCAGCGAAGCGCCACGCTGAGCGCAATGGTGGCGCGCAGACCTGCGGTTGAATTTTCTGATCGGGCTGCCTGGGCTAGATACTAATGTGATGTGTGCGAGGGGGGCCATACGCGTAATCTCAATTGGTTGGCCGATTTACTTCGACTATAGAGCTTGCGCGTCAGAACCTATAACGCGACGATATACAACGTTGATGCCGGTAGATGCACTCTACGCCTCCACTGGTGGATGGACTAGCTGAGCTGCACCCGGCGGGTCTTGCCGCTTCCGCTGGCTTTCAGCTCACCGCTATTGATCTTACGCCGGATAGTGGAGGGGTCGCATTTCAGGATGCGCGCGGCCTCGGGAATGGAAAGCCAATCCTCCCGACGCGATAGCTCAGCCGAAGCAAGAAGCTTTTCTATCTTGGTGAGGCGATCAATTAGGTCGCTTAGCGCGCCAGCATCAACCGCGATGAGTTGTTGGGTCATATGCTATCCTTCATTGCTGCGGGAGCAATCATGTCTTTGGTTTGTATCGTGAGTGGTGGTCAGCGCGTTGCAGGCGCTAGGGATTGGCCATTGTATGGGCAATCTGGGCGGCCATCACTGGCGCGACGGGGGACGCGTGCAGAGGCGGTCTTGATCCAGAGGCTCAGCGCGCTTTGGCGGGATGTACCGGTGCTTTGAATGCCCATCAGATCGACCAGCCAAAGCGCCTCGTCATAAACCCATGCATCTGACATGGGCGCAGTGATGCGCCCGCCGAGGTCTGAGAATTGTTCGGACCTCATGCGCATCGGTGTCGCTCTGAGCGTCTCCGCCGCGGCATAGAGCGCGAGGGTGTTGATCTTGGTGGATGATGCGCGGGCGGTGGGCAACTTGGAGGATTGATCCGCCCGCGCCAGATCCGCACCAGACGTGTGGTGCGAAACCTCGGTGTTGGCTACGCTGCACAATCCTCCAACGCGGCGCAGGTGTTCATTGACCTCAGACGGGCGGAGCCCGTGGGGGTCGTCCGCCATGGGTGCGGAACCGTGAGAGGTAGGGTTTGTCATTGCGGGTGCGCCTCGCCTTACGCCGCATGGGGGCCGTGCGGGGTGATCTGGCGATCTGCCATGACACGGCGCACCTTGTGGCCGACACGCTCCAAGACCTGCTCGGTCGGCTCTGGCGTCGGCGCCGGGCGCTCAACCAGATGCGCAGCCCGCAGGCGCGCCGGGTCAAAGCCCTGGCCGCGCGCGGCCTTCAGCGTTGCCCAGGCTGTTGTGAAGAGGTGCGGGCTGTCGAGGTGTTCCTCGGGCGAGCCTGCGATCTGCTGCGCGTCCCGCAGCACGGTTTCCAGTCTGTCTTGCATTCAATCCTCCATCGGTTGATGGATGCACGTTAATTCACATAATGTGGATATTGCAACACCAAAAACACAATTTGTGGATTTTTGATTTTCACCAAGTGATTCAACGCTCTAAAAATCTAGTGAACGTGCCTCTTCAGAAGAGCGATTGACCTGTGTCGGTGCGAAGTTCTATCCATGGAACAAAAAGAGAACGCGCAGCGGGCAAAGAGCGTATGAAGGTAGTAGATAAGAGGTTAGACAGGATGATTGAGATCGCAGATGAGCTGAATGTGCCTCTGGATCACGTCGTGAAGCACATAGGCCGGTGCGATCAGAGGACTTTCGACGCAGTCTCTGACAGCCCGTCCCTTCTACCACGGTATATGAAATCTAAGGTCACACCGTAGGTTTCACAGAGTCGTTCGGCGCTTTCTACGGGGATACGCCGGAGACCCTTCTCCCAGTTATTCACTTGAGTCGCATTGAAGCCGTGCTTGGCAGCCCATTCCTTTTGGTTCGCATCGGGAGCGAACGCTTTGCGAATGGCGACTAGGCGATCAGCGATCTCGGGGTAGGATTTGTTGGCTATGTTCATAGGTTCTTTGGATCACATTTTGTGAATTTTGGGCAAACCACAAAATGTGGACTTGAGTGAATCCACAAAACGTGGATATTGCACTTATGATGAACGTTTCCCAGATAGCCGACGTGATCGGCAGAAAAGAGATCGCAGATACCGTCAGCGTTGGACCTACAGCCGTGAGCAATGCGATTGCGCGAGGGGCCTTCCCTGCGTCGTGGTATCTGAGCATCAAGGTTTTGTGTGAGGCTCGGGGAGTAAATTGTGAAACTGCATGGTTCGCAATGGTGCGGCCCTCCTCGCAAAAGGACGCCGCCGCATGAGCCGCCCGCGTCTAACCCTGATCGTGAACAATGATGTGCCATGCGATCAGCGTGGCACGTCTGCTGACCAAGCGTCTTGGTCAAATCAGTTGGATCCTTATGCGCTGAAGATCAGCGCGCCTGACCTTTGGTCGGCCTACTTCCACGCGCGGTTTCACAGCCCGCGCGAGGTGGCGCTGTTTTGCGATGTCTCGTTTCAGACTGCGCTCAACTGGTGGGGCGCTGTTACCGCGCCCGCCAGCCATACCGCCTTGCTGATGATCCTGACCGATCCCGGCGCGGCGGCGTTCTTCCAGGATCAATTGGCGAGGGCCGCATGAGGACGCAAACCACGCCACCCCGTATCGAGCGGATCGCCTATCAGATCTGGTGGTTGATCCAAGACAGCGCAGGGGAATGCACTCTGCGGGATATGGCGGAGTTTACCGAGGCCTCGATGCAGACCTGCTCTCAGATCTGCCGCTATCGGGGCTGGGCCGGGTCCTACCGCAAAATGGCGCGGAGCAACGCGCTGGATAACGGCCCACTGATGATCGAGGCGCTGGATAGCGAGCTGTCAGCCCTGTTCGGGGAGACGGCCTGATGTTGTGCGCAACAGGGGGCCGCTATGGCGCTTGATCCAGTTCGAGATGCGCGCGGCGCACCGCGCTACCGCTGCATTTGCGATGATTGCGGGCGCGAGGACACGGTCGCGGCCCGCCATGGGCGGGATGGCAGCGACGGGCACGGCCAGGCGGTGTCCAAAATTCAACGGTTGGGGTGGTCCTACATCGGCAAACGGCTGCGGTGCGGCACCTGTGAGGCAAAAAGAAAGGTGGAGAAAATGGCAGCAAAAACAGAGCGGAAAACACCTGCCGAAACGGCCCCGCGTGAACCGACGCGGGTGCAAAAGCGCGAGATCATGGAAATCCTAAGCGAGGTCTATGATCATGATCGGCAGTGCTACTGCGGTGGCGAAACTGATGACACGGTGGCCAAGGTGCTGAATGTCATGCCGGGCTGGGTCGCGGGCATTCGGGATGAGTTCTTTGAGCCGGGTGGCAGCAATGACGACATGGCCGCCCTTGGCGATGAAATCCGCAAGTTCATGCAGGACACGCAGGCGCGCCTGACCGCTGCGAAATTGGAGGTGGAGAGCCTTGAGGCTGTCATCTCTCGCGTGTCCTCGATGTCCAAGACGCTGGATCAGATCAAAGATGCCGTTGGGCCGCGTAACCTGGTGAGGGTCAAATGACACAGGTTGCGCAGGTCAAACTGGTGGAGGCCTCAGATCTGCCGGAATACCCGATCTCAGCAGAAAGCCGGTTGGACTCGCATTACTTCATGCCGTTCAACCATGATCGCTATGACCGCAGCGACTTCCGGCGCAAGGCTTACCGTGACCCGGAAGTCGGCTTTTTTGGTATGGAGCTGTTCTTCAAGTCACACGGTGAGGCCCCCTTGGGAACCTTGCCCAGCGACGATGACAGTCTGGCCTTTCTGCTGGGGTTGCCGCTGGAGCGGTGGATCTCGCTCAAAGAGCGGGCATTCAACCCGCTTTATAACTGGCACCCGGTGCGCTGTGACAACGGCGCAATTCGCCTGGCGCATCCTGTGGTGCAAGAGGTGATGGAGGCCGCGCTGCGCGGTCATCTAGAGCACAAGGCCAGCAATGAAGACAAGGCGGTCTATGCGCGGCGCAAACGGCTAATCGAGGTGCTGCGCGACATCGGCTGCAGCGAGGATCTCTGTTCCGATGAGCTGGCCGTGGCGTGGGTGGATGACTGGCTGCTCAAACACCACCCCGGTCAGCGGCGCATGCCGCAGTTCCAAGCCTCCATCGGACGTGCCCTCAAAGAGGCCGTATCTGAGGGCATTGTGGGTCGCCCGCGCCGCGCCCCCTGAAATCATTGAAGAAATCCGGCCACCTGTGGGCGGAACAGAACGGAACATACCAGAACAGTTCCGAACAGAATGGAACAGTTCCAGACATAAGAGAGGAAATGAAATGAGAGAATATGAAATGAGATTTCGTTCCGCTCCCACTCGGGCCGAGCAGCCTGTGGATATGTCGGAACGCTGAGAAGAAGAGGTGCAGGAATGGATGCGAAAGAACAGGCCGCCGGTGAGGCGCGCGTACAGGATTTGTTGATCACACCGCTGGAAGCGTTGGGGCTGGCGCGGCCTTCCACGCTGACCAAGGCGCAGTTTGCGGTCATGCTGGGCGAGCTGCGCCAGAAGCTGGCGTATATGACACCCGCCAGCCTCGCGGTGCTGAGAGATTGGGTTGAGGCGCATCCCGGCGGCAAAGATAAGGATCGGTTTCCAATTGGGCTGAAGATCCTGAACAAGGCACGGGAAATCCAGCCACCAGAAAGCGGGCCATCGCCGCTGATGCTCAAAGTCTTCGGGCATGCGCTTGGGCAAGAGGCGATGGTCGGGGGCTGGGCGCCTGAGCTGCTGCGCTATTTGAGGGGCGCGCGGGAATGGCCGGGGCGTTACACCGTTACACAGATCCGCAATGAGGCGGATGGCGCGGTGCGCCGGATGGCGGATATTGAGATGCGCGTTGGCCGTGGGGATCGGTTGTCGATAGAGGATGAGAGCTTTCGCGCCCGCCGGTCTGAAGCGCTGCAGAAATGCCGAGAGATTGCAGACCAGGCGCAGCGAGGTGCAGCAGCATGAGCGAGCATGTTGTGATCGTCGCATCTGATGGCGTTGCGGATCTGACCCCGGTGGCGAAGTTCCTGGCGGCGCGCCAGCTGCGCATGAAGGCGGAGGCGGATCGCATCCGGGCGGTGAAAGAGCGGGGCTATGTGCCAGAGGTCTGCGGTGATGCCATCCCTGAGGCACCCGCCCGGGGTGCCATTCGTGTCTTCCAGCCCATGAGCCTGTTTCCTGACGGCAAAGACGACTGGGTCGCCCACCCTTCGGGCTATCGTGGCCGCTCGGCCATGCAGAGAGCAGATGTGTTTGACGTCATGACAGCCAAGGCGGCCAGCAACGGCAAGCCCGCGCCGTTCACCCGCGCGCAGGAGGCCGCAGGGCGATACTATCGGGATTTGGTGGAGCGTCACGCCTGCGCCGGTGTCCGGTGCTCATCTGTCGAGGCACTCCGCAGTGGCGGTGGTGGCAGTGGCAGCTTCATTGATGCGGTGCTGCGGGATCGCGAAGAGATCGAGCGGATCCGCAGGCGCATCGGTACTGGCACTGCCATGGCAGTGCGCAAGATCCGACCGTCCAAACGTGGCTCCCGCGTGAACATCACGGATCGGCGGCTGATAGATATGGTGTGTCTCGAGGACAAGCCGATCAGTGCGGTGCTGCGAGCGCACGGGTGGAGTGTGTATGGGCCCTCGGCTCACGCTCTGAGACGCGCGTTAGCGGATTCGCTTGAACGTATCACGCGTTGATGGCAGACCTCCGACGAACAGGATCCAATAAGTGCTTTCCTTACTTTTCCTATGACAGCCTCGGACCCAAGGTCTCCATTTGCTCTGGGCTTACATTGACTTTTGTGTTGTGAGCCTGCTGTATGCAACAAAAGAAGAACAAGTTTCGGGGTAGCCTGATGGCCAGTAAGTCGTTTTCATCTATCGAACTTTGTGCAGGTGGCGGTGGTCAAGCGCTCGGCCTTGAGCGCGCTGGGTTTGGTCATGAGGCCTTGGTCGAGATCGACGATTGGGCGCGCAAAACACTGAACTTGAACCGCCCTGGGTGGAATGTAATTGAAGGCGATGAGACAGACCTGACCAAGTTTGATGCGAGCCCTTACAAGGGCGTTGATGTTGTTGCAGGTGGTGTTCCGTGTCCCCCGTTCTCGAAAGCTGGTAAGCAGCTTGGAGCTTCGGATGAGCGTGACCTATTTCCTCATGCCGTGCGTATCGTAGACGAGGTGCGCCCAAAAGCGGTGATGCTGGAAAATGTTCGTGGGTTCCTGGACGCCGTCTTCCATGATTATCGGCAGAAACTTAAACGGCAACTTAAGCGTCTTGGGTATACATACGTTGATTGGCATCTTTTCAATGCCTGCGATTTTGGTGTGTCTCAACTTCGTCCACGCGTTGTTATCGTCGCCATCCATAAAGACTACGCTGATAATTTTCAGTGGCCAGTCGGAGGTAACATGCAGCCCCCAACGGTGGGCAATCTCCTGCACGACCTTATGTCTGAGCGAGGTTGGGTAGGTGCTGACAAGTGGCGCGATCAAGCTGATGAAATCGCTCCAACAATCGTCGGTGGGTCAAAGAAGCACGGGGGCCCCGATCTAGGCCCCACTCGCGCAAAGCGAGCGTGGGAAGCTCTGGGCGTCAATGGCAAGACGATTGCCGAGGAAGCTCCGGATCCAGACTTTGTTGGATTGCCACGGCTGACGGTCAACATGGTTGCACGCATTCAGGGATTTCCTGACGACTGGAAATTTGCCGGTCGAAAGACAGCCCAATATCGACAGGTAGGAAACGCGTTCCCGCCACCAGTGGCCGAGGCGGTTGCTCAGAACATCCGCACCGCTATCTCCTCGACCCATAAGATCTATGCGGTGGCATAATGGACGTGTGGCTTTCGCAAGCACGGAAGCGCTTCCATGCGGAGTGCCTTGCCGGCCCAATATCTGAGACCAATGGCGTGCCCAGCATCGCCGACGTGTCGAACAAGGCAAGTCGTGAAATCTCAATTGGGCTTATTTCAAAGATAGGCAACACACAGCAGTTAGCAGAAAAGCCTGCCGGTCAGACTGCTGGCCATATGTTTGAGAGTGTATGCCAGAACTTCTTGGCAGATGCATTTCTCAAGCTGCAGCACCTTCGTCCTGGCGCATTCTCGGTCGAACGCGGCAAATCTATTTCTCTTTTCGATCAATATACCCATCTAGATGAGTTGCGCCTTCTTGCCGACGCAAGCAAGGAACTGAAGACGCATCTGGGAACTGACTATCTAATCAAGCCAGATGTCGTGGTCGTGCGTGAAGCAGAGACCGATGAAAGCATCAACGCTCTGGTGCCTATGGTCGATGAGGGGGTTGCTCGCCGAACCTCATTGCGTGCTACCAACGGTGCGATACCAACTCTACACGCGTCCATTAGCTGCAAACTAACCATTCGCTCTGATCGGGTTCAAAATACGCGCTCAGAGGCCCTCAATTTAATACGAAATAGAAAAGGACGCCTCCCCCACATTGCAGCGGTCACTGCCGAACCTACGCCCTCCCGGATCGCAGCAATCGCGTTGGGTACAGGGGATATCGACTGTGTCTATCACTTCGCATTGCCGGAGCTGGTTGCCGTCTTACGTGAGCAGGAGCGTGAAACTCTAGACCTTGTTGAAACAATGATCGATGGTCAACGCCTAAGGGATATTGCGGATCTGCCGCTTGATCTGGTTGTTTGATTTCGCGAATTTTTATCCGTCGATCATCTCGCTGATCAGTGGATTCATTCGATAGGTTCATCAATGACGGTCAAAACACTCAAAGAGATGAAGGAGTACCTAAGCCGCCACGGCGTCGAAGACGGCTCCGCTTACACGAACGGCGGGCTTGGCGGAGGTGACATTGACGGAATCGAATACGTCAATGGCGTCTGGTACAGCTACTTTAGCGAGCGCGGCAGTAAGCACTCGTATCGCACGTGGCCAAACGAGACAGCAGCAGTGGCCTATGTTTTGCCGAGGGCCGTTGCTTTGGCAAAACAGTATCAGATTTGGATAGAATGACCGCGATCCAGCGTCCCTATCACTCGACCTGCGAAGTCTATCTCTGAAGTTTGACACCGCTCCACAGATCGCCTCTTGACGCTGACCTCACCGGCATGCCAGTAAATATGCATCATCACTAATTGCGCCCACGGGAGACCGGCGGGCGCTTTTGCGTTCCGGGGGTATGGTATGACGGCACGGAGCGAGTATCACCATTTGTACAACCTGTCGGCGTGGCGGCGTCGGCTGCGGCCTGAGCATCTGGCGCGGGAGCCGCTGTGTCGGGCGTGTTTGCGTCGGGGGATCGTCAATGACGGCACGCTGACGGCGTCCGGATCTCGACAGGGTAACCCAAAGCGCTGCCGCCTGGTGGTGGATCATGTGATCCCGCACCGGGGCGATCCGGCGCTGTTTCTGGATCCGGGCAATCTGCAGACGCTGTGCCCGGATGATCATGATCAGAACAAACAACGGCTGGAGGCGCGCGGGTACTCGGAAGAGCGCGGCGTGGATGGCTGGCCGGTGGATCCACAGCACCCGGCGAACCGCTGACGCAGCGGAGCGAATGCCCCGGGGGGAGGGTTCGAAGGAATTCCGGAAGCGCTGGCAACCGGAGGGGGAGCCTTTGTCTGTGCAAAGTGGAAATTGAATAGAAAAAGCCACATGAACAAGGAGTTGATCGGGATATGCGAGGGCGCAGACCGGCAGAGGAAAAAGTGGTGGCCCTCGCAGAAGAGGGCGCGCCGCTTCACAATCTGGAAGAGCGGGCGCGGATGCGCCTGGAGGAGATCCGGCCCGAGGGGCTGACCGGCGAGCTGCGCTGGACCTTTGACCGGCTGGCGCTGCCGCTGTGTCATCCGACCGTGGATCGGCTGAAGCCCAGCAATGTGATGATGTTCAAGCAGCTCTGCAAAGCGGTGCTGCGGTTTGAACGTCTGGAGCTGGAACTGGAAGAGACCGGCGAGACCTATGAGAGCGAGACGCGCAACGGGGTGCAGATCAAGGCGCGGCCCGAAGTGGCGCAGCTCAATGAGACCTTCCGCCAGATCCGCGGGCTGGCCAATGACTTTGGCATGACGCCGGCGGCGGAGCGGGGTCTGTCGGGCGCGGGTCAGATGGGGTTCAGCTTTGCCGATCCCAATGGACCCGAGAGCTACCTAACGTGAGCGCATCCTCCGAACGGATCTCAGCCAGCGAGGATCCGGTGACAGCCTGGGCGCAAGCGGTTGAGGCGGGTGAGGTGGTGGCCGGGCCCTATGTGCGGGCGGCGGCAGATCGGCATTTGCGCGATCTGATCGAGGGGCCCAAGCGCGGGCTCAAATGGGATCTGGCGGCAGCGCTGCGGGCGATCCGCTTCTTTCCGCAGGTGCTGCGGCTCAATGGCGGGCAGTTCGAGGGGCGGCCTTTTGAGTTGCACCCAAGCCAAGCGTTCCGCATCGGCTCGCTTTTTGGCTGGCAAAAATACAGCGCCCAGCACGGCGCGTGGCTCCGGCGGTTTACGCGGTTTTACGATGAGGAAGGCAAGGGCAACGGTAAATCCCCGATGCTGGGCGGCATTGGGCTTTACATGATGGTGGCCGATGGCGAGCCACGGGCCGAGATCTATGCGGCGGCAGCCAAGAAAGACCAGGCGGGGATCCTGTTCCAGGATGCGGTGGCGATGGTGGATCAATCGCCGGTGCTGAAGCGGACGGTGCAGCAACAGGGCGAGAACCCGGTCTGGCAGATGACCTACCGGGGGCGCGGGGGCGACAAGCGCAAGTTCAAACCGCTCTCGGCCGAGAAAGCCCAATCCGGCCCGCGCCCGCATTGTGCGCTCACCGATGAGGTGCATGAGCATCCCAACCGGAATGTGATCGATATGCTAGAGCGGGGCTTTAAGTTCCGCAAACAGCCGCTGTTGTGCATGGCGACCAACTCCGGCACCGACAAAAAGTCGATCTGCTGGGAAGAGCACCAGCATGGCGTCAATGTGGTGACCGGCGCGGTCGAGGATGACAGTACATTTGCCTTCATCTGCTCGCTGGATGAGGGCGATGATTGGGAGAATGACCCAAGCTGCTGGGTGAAGGTGAACCCGCTTCTGGGGGTCACCATCGATGAGGAATATCTCACCAAAGTGGTGAACCAGGCCAAGATGATGCCGGGCAAGCGCAACGGTATTGCGCGGCTGCATTTTTGCCAGTGGACGCAATCGGTGACGGCGGCGATCCGGCGCGAGGCCTGGGTGGCCTGCCATGGCGATGTGGATCCCGAAGAGCTGACCGCGCAGGGCTATCCCTGTTTTGGCGGGCTCGATCTCAGCCAGGTGCGCGACTTCTCGGCGCTGACCCTCACCTGGGTGCTGGATGCCACCAAGGATGCCGAGCGCTTGGTCTCCAAGACCTGGTTCTGGACACCCGAGGGCACGCTGATGGAACGCGCGGCGCGCGATCAGGCGCCCTATGATCTTTGGGTGCGGCAGGGGTTTATCGAGGCAGTGCCGGGGGATCGGCTTAAATATCCGTGGCTGGCCGACGCGCTGGCGGATCTCACTTCCCGCTATCAGCCCGAGGTGATCGCCTGCGATCAGTATGGCTTGGAGCGTTTGAAAGACAGTCTGACGGAAAAAGGCCTGGTGCTGCCCACCGAGGTGCATCCGCAGGGCTTCCAGAAGCGGGTGCTGGAGAAGGTGCCGGATCCGACCAATCCGGGGCAAGAGGTGGAGATCTATCTGTGGATGCCGGATTCCATCAACAAGCTGGAAAACGCCATCTATGACGCCCGCCAGACCGTGGCGCAGAACCCGCTCCTGGACAGTATGGCGGCCTCGGTGACTTACGCGGAGAACCGCACCGGGCACCGGATGTTTGACAAGGAAAAGGCCCATGGTCGCATCGACGGCATGGTCTCGCTGGCGATGTCGGCGGGGATTGCGCTGTGCCGCGAGCGGGCGGGCAAGGAACAGTCGCCCTGGGGCGATGATGAGTATTCTCTGGAGGATATGCTGTGGGATTGATGGGGTGGCGCAGGCGCGCGGCGGCGCATGTTGCAGGCCCGCCAGAACAGCGCGCCGAGGTGGTGGACAGTGGTGAGGCCGCCATTGCGCAGGTGCTCTCCGGTGAGGTGGGCGAAGGGGTGAGCATGCGCGAGGCGCTGTCGCTGCCCGGGGTCTGGGCCGCGATCAACTTCCTGTCGGCGGCCATGGCCGGTCTGCCCATCGAGGTCTTTGAGACCACGAGTGATGAGGGCGGCGACAAGAAGCTCAAAGGCGGTGTGGTGGATGTGCTGGGCGCGGCGGTGAATGACAGCACCACGTCGTTTAGTTGGCGCGAGACTTTCTTTGCCGAGGTCTTTGGCCCCGGGCGCGCCTATACCTACATTGAGCGCAACGCGCAGGGGCGGGTCATCAACCTGTTCCCGATGGAGTATCACCGCACCACGGTGCGCAAGGATCAGGGGCGGCTGTTTTATGACTATCGCGAGCCTTCCGGGCGGGTAAAGATCTACCCGGGGCGCGATGTGATCGACATCGCCTTTTTGCTCAAACCGGATCATGTGAGCAACCATAACCCGGTGATGACCTGCGCCAGCGCCATCCGCCAGGGGCTCAATGCCAATCGCTATGCGCTGACGGTCTTTGGCAAAAACGGCGTGCCGCCCTATGTGCTGACAGGACCTTTCCAGGCCGCAAAGGAAATGATGCGCTCGGCGGCAGATCTGATGCGGGTGACGCGGCGGGCGGCGGATGAGGGCAAGCCGGTGCTGCCGCTGCCAGCGGGGCATGAGCTGAAGCGGCTCGGCGATGATCCGGAAAAGATGCAGCTCACCCCGGTGCAGGTCTTTGCGGTGGGGCAAGTGGCGCGGATCTATCAGCTGCCACCGGTGTTCCTGCAGGAACTCAGCAAGGGCAATTACAACAATATCGAGCATCAGGATCTTCACCTGGTCAAACACACGCTGCGGCGCTGGGTGAAGAAGTTCGAACAGGAGCTGACGCTGAAGATCTTCGGGCGCGGCTCCAAACGCTATGTCAAACTGAACCTCGACGGCATAATGCGGGGCGACTTCAAGACCCGCATCGAGGCGATTGTCAAAGCGATCCAGAACGGCTTGATGACCCCCAATGAGGGGCGCGCACTGGAAAACCGCGCGCCGCTGCCCGGGGGCGATGTGCTTTTGGTACAGGGCGCAACCGTGCCGATTGAGCTGGCGGGCAAAGCTTTTGCCAAGGGGGCGGTTGTACCAAAGCCAGATGACGATGCTGATCCTGACGATCAGGACGGCGACGCGGACACCCACACAAACTAACGGAGGCTTGGATGAGCGATCCCACACGCGAGGTGCGCTATTGCGCCGTCGCGCCCATTGAGCTGCGCGAAGACACAGACAAACCGCTGGCGGTCACGGGCTATGCGGCGGTCTTCGGCGAGCGCACCGCCATCGGCCCGCTGGATAAATGGGGCTGGGAAGAGGTGGTGGAGGCCGGGGCCTTCAGCGCCGCGCTGGACCGGCGCGATGATGTGACTTTCCTGATTGACCATGAGGGCCTGCCACTGGCGCGCACCAGCTCCGGGACGCTGATGCTATCGCAGGATCAGCGCGGCTTGCGGGTGGAGACGGAGCTGGACCGGCAGGATCCGGATGTGCAGCGGATCCTGCCCAAGATGCGGCGCGGCGATCTCTCCAAGATGAGCTTTGCCTTCATTGCCGAGAAAGAGACTTGGGATGAGAGCGGCGCGCATCCGCTGCGCAGCATCGGCTCGGTGCGGCTCTTCGATGTCTCGATTGTCACCGACCCTGCCTATCAGGGCACAGAGATTGGCCTTCGCTCCAAAGCGGCGGCTCTTGGCGGCAGCGCGCTCTGCGTGCGCCGCCGGATGCAGATGCGCGGGCGTCTGTCGGGGCTGCGCTGATCGGCGCTTTGTCCTGCCCGTTTCCATGCCGCGCCTTGGGCAAGCGCAGACCACCACATCCATCACCACATCCAATGAGGATATCATGAGCAAGATCAAAGAACTGCGCGAGAAGGCGCAAACCCTTCTCACCGAGGCCACCAGCCTGCGGGATGGGATCACCGACAAAACACCGCTGGAAGAGGCGCGCGCCGCCAATGACAAGTTCGACGCGATGATGGATCAATATGACGGTCTCATCAAAGAGGCCGAGCGCGAAGAGCGAGCGGCAAAAGCGCAGCGCGAGGCCGAGGAACGCCGCGAGCAGGAAGAGCGTGCAGAGCGCGAGAGCCGCCGTCCGGGTCAGGACGAGACCCGCCATCAGCCCGACGCGGATGTGAGCGAGGAATACCGCGAGGCCTTCCGGCTTTACCTGGCCACCGGGGCGGATCTGTCGGAGCTGGACCGTGAAGCGCGCGCGGCCCTGCGCCGGGGTTACCGCGAAGACCGGGCGCAAAACGCCGGCACCGGCGCGCAGGGCGGCTTTTTGGTGCCCACCACTCTGGCGGGCTTTATCAATGTGGCCGCTGCCGCCCATGGCCCGATGATGGATGGGCAGATCGCCACGGAGATCAACCTCGCCAATGGCGCGCCCTTTGATCTGCCGACGGTGGATGACACCACTCAGGAGGCCAAACCCCACACGGAGGGCGATGAGGGTAAAGACGATGACAGCGGTGACATCGCACTCGGCAAGACCACATTGCTGGCCTATGCGCTGGCGACGCCCTGGATCAAATGGTCCTTTGAGCTGGCGCAGGATTCCGCCTTTGGCTTTGAACCACTTCTGGGCAAGCTGATTGGCGAGCGGATCGGGCGCAAGGGCAATGCCTGGCTCACCACCGGCAGCGGCAATAATGAACCTCTGGGCTTTGTGACCGGCGCGCCGGTGGGCCATGTGGCGGCTGCCACCACGGCGCTCACCTTTGATGAGATCCTTGATCTGGAGCACTCGGTGGATCCGGCCTATCGCGGCGGGCCCAAGGTGCGCTACCAGATGCATGACCAGTCGGTGAAAGCGCTGCGCAAGCTCAAGGATGGCAATGGCCGCTATCTGTGGTCCGATGGCGATGTCACCAAGGGTGTGCCCGCCACGCTCAACGGGCGGCCTGTGTCGTTTAACCAGGCGATGGCGCAGATCGGCGCGGGCACCAAGCCCATCGCTTACGGTGACTTCTCGGAATATTACGTGCGCAAGGTGGGCAATCCGCTCCTTGGCGTGGCGCGCGAGAAGTTCTTCCCCAACCTCGCCATCATGGGGGTGCATCGCATCGATGGGGCCCCGGCGCAGACCAAGGCCATCAAGGTCCTGCAGATGAAAGCGGCCTGAGCCATGGCGATGGAGTGTCTAACCCCACCGGCAGAGGTGCCGGTGGATCTCGCCCAACTGCGCGCGCATCTGCGGCTGGAAGAGGGCGAAGAGGATGGCCACCTGCAGCATTGTCTGGATGTGGCGGTGGCGCAGTTTGACGGCGACGATGGCGAGCTGGGCCTCGCACTGGTGCATCAGGTCTGGCAGCAGAGCTTTCCTCATGTGCCCGGAGCTGGTGGCTCGGTGGAGCTGATGCTGGGCCCGGTGGCTTCGGTGGATCAGATCGAGGTCTATACGCCTGCGGGATCTTGGGATGTTGTCACATCGCCGGAGCTCTTTGAGCTTGGCGGGCGATCTTATGTCCAGGCGCGCAACTGGCCCCGCCCGGGGCGTTGCCCGCTGCCCCTCAAGATCCGCTTTACTGCAGGCTTTGGCACGGCTGCCGATGTGCCCAAGCCCATCTGTCATGCCATCCTCTTGTTTGCCGCGCATCTTTATCAGGCGCGGTCTCCGGTGGTCGTGGAGGGCAAACCGGCAGAGGTGCCCCTGTCGATCGCGCATCTGGTGGCCCCCTATAAAAGCTGGTGGCGGTGATGAGCATCACGCAGCGGGATCGCCGCATTCTCTTTCTTGAAGCACGGCGCGAAGAGAATGATGCGGGCGAAGAAGAGGTCACCGGTTGGGACGCGCTGTTTTATCGCTGGGCGGCCTATGAGCCGGTGAGCGATGGCGAGCGGCTTCGGGCGGCGGCGGTGGAACAGCGCAGCGATGCGCGGTTCCGGGTGCTGTGGTCGGGACCCATGGTGCAGATCACCGGCGCGCATCGGCTGCGGTTCGAGGGCGCAGATTGGCAGATCACCGGCCTCAAACAGCGCGGCTTTAAAGGAGAGATCGAGATCACCGCCTGGAAGATTCCGGAGGTGTCTTGATGGCCGTCAAAATGCGCATCAAAGGCGCGGGCGATATTGAGCGCGCGCTGGCAGCACTGCCGCGTGGCACCGCCAAAGGGGTGATGCGGCGCGCCATGAAGAAGAGCCTCAAACCGGTGGCGCAGATGGCGGAGGCGGCCTCGCCCTTTGCCATTGCGGTGACCGCCAAGCTGACCACCCGCCAGGCGCGTGAGGCGCGCGGAGATCGGGGCCGCAGCAAGGTGGTGCTTTATGTGGGGCCGGTTGAGCCGGATGGCGGTGATGCCCCGCATGCGCATCTTTATGAGTTTGGCACTGGCCCCCGCGTGCAAAGCTCCACGGGACGCGCCACCGGGGCGATGCCTGCGCGGCCTTTCCTGCGCCCGGCTTGGGATGCCAGCCAAGCCATGATGCTGGCGACACTCAAGCGCGAGGTTTGGGCGGAGATCGAGAAAAGCCTGGAACGCGCTCGGCGCAAGGCAGCGCGCGCATGAGTATGGAGCGCGAGGTCAAGGATCTCTTGAAGTCCTTGGGGGTGCCGGTGGTTTGGGGTGCGTTTGACAGGGATGTCGGCTTTCCCCGCATCACCCTGCAGCGGATCTCTACGGTGACGCGCTACTCGCTCACGGGGCGCGCGGATCTCGAGACCGCGCGGGTGCAGGTGAACATTGCCGCCAAGACCTATGGCGCGTTGCTGAGCCTTGGCCGCGAGGTCTCATCCACGCTCACCACCTATCGCGGCGGATCGGTGATCCGCATCAAAGAGCTGACCCGGCGGGATTCCCATGTGGAGACCGGCGGTGATGTGATCCGGCTGCAAATGCTGGATGTGCAGGTGCGCTACCGCGCCTGATGTGGCCGGGCAACCGGCGCTTTCCACCACTTTATGAAAGGACGAGCCATGGCAGAGAATGTCATCGCAGGCGATCTGGCGGATATTGAATGGTCCCCGGATGGAGAAGAGGCGACATTTGTCGTCATCAAGGGCTGTAAAACCGTGGGCATCCCCGAGGAAAACCCGGAATACCGGGACCGCACCTCGCTCGATAGCCCCGGTCGGTCGCGCGAATGGGGCGTGGGTCTCACTGATACCAGCGAGCTCACGCTGAGCTGCTTTTATTCCTCTGAACTTTACGAGCAGGCGGCGGCCTATAAGGCGGCCGGCAAGCCCGTGTTCTTCCGGGTGAAGCTGCCCGCGATGGAGGGTCAGGTCACCACGGGGGATGTCTTTGCCTACAAAGCCTTCGTGAACCCTTCGGTTCCGGCGGTCGACCATGAGGGCGATCTGATGACCGATCTCAAACTGCGCCCCACCGGGCTCATCAGCTGGACCAAAGGGAGCTAAGGGATGATTGCTGCAGCAACACTGAAGCAGGGCAAGAGCACCCATAAACTGCGCTTCACCACCGGCGCGCTGATGCGCTTTGAAGAAGACAATAACGGCACAGCCTTTGATGTGCTTCTGGATGACCTGATCCAGGGCAAAGGCGGTGTGCGCCTGCTGGTCTCGGCATTGGCGGCGGGGCTGGAGGATGGCGCAGGCGTCAGCCGCGAAGAGGCAATTGCGCTGGTCGATGCGGCGGGTGGTGCGCGGCAGGTGGTGCCCTTTGTGGGCGACGCCATCGCCAAAGCCTTCCCACCCCCAAAGGGTGATGCACCCGGCACCGGTGATGGGGAGGCGACAGCGGGAAAGGCCCGCCCCCCGGCGGGGGCGTAGACTGGAGCGCGCTATATGCGTCGTGGTGCGAGCTGGGCTTGCACCACGCCAGCTTTGAGGGCGTGACCTTTAAGGAATACGATCTCATCACCCGCGCGCGGATCCGGGCCAAGGATGCGCAGGTGGAAGCACGCCGGGTGCTCAATCAAGAGCTGGGCGTGCTGGTGAGCCACGCCTTCCACAATCCCAAAAAGATGCCGGATTTTACCAAAGCCGCGGCCCAGAAGGGCCAAGGCAGCCGCGATCCTGCGCATGAACTGGCCGCTCTGCGCGCAGGCCTGATGAATATGCACTTCCAAAGCAAGAAAGGGCCTTAGATGTCCGCAGTTATTGGCGCGCTGCGCGGCGTGCTCTCGATGGATTCCGCAGCCTTTGAGACGGGCGCAAAGCGGGCCAAGGCCACCATGGGCACGGTGGAGCGGCGCATGGTGCGCCTGGCGGGGCATATGGAGCGCGCCGGGCGTCGCATGGCGCTGGGTCTCACCCTGCCCATAGCCGGGGCGGCCGCGGTGGCAATCCGCTCCAGCCTGCAGATCGTCGATGCGCAAGCCAAGATGGCGCAATCGCTGGGCACCACGGTGGCCTCGATGCAGGTACTCGAGCGCGCCGCAGATCTCTCCGGGGTCTCCATGGGCGAGATGCAGCAGGCCACATTGCAGCTCACCAAACGTCTGAGCCAGGCGGCGGGTGGCAGTGGGGCGGCGGCCAAGGCGCTGGGGCAGCTTAAACTCAGTGCTGCGGAGCTGCAGGCGCTGCCGCTCGATCAGCGCCTGTCGAAGATCCAATCGGCATTGGCGGAGTATGTGCCAGAAGCCGAACGCGCGGCGGTGGCCTCGGATCTCTTTGGCAGCCGGGCGGGGTTGATCTTCACCCGCGTTGATGGGGCCGCCCTGCGCACCGCAGCGCAGGATGTGAGCCGCTTTGGGGTGGCAATCTCCGAGGTGGATGCGGATCAGATCGAGCTTACCAATGACGCGCTGTCGCGGATGAGCCTTGCCGGGCGGGGTCTGGCCAATCAGGTGACCGTGGCTCTGGCCCCGGCGTTGCAATCATTGAGTGACCGCGCGGCGGATCTGGCGAGCTGGTTCAATGGGCTGTCCGATGGCACCAAACGCATCATTGCCACCACCGGCTTGATTGCCGGGGCGGTGGGCCCGGCGGCGCTGGCGCTGGGGTTGATGTTGAAGATCTCGGCCCCGCTGGCGGTGGCGATGGGGGCTGTGGTCTCCACGGTGGCGCTGGCCCCGCTGCGCTTTGCGGCGGCGGCCAAATCGGCCATTGCGCTGGAAATCGCCCTTGGGGCCACCTCGACCAAGGCGGCGGTGGCGAGCCTTGCAATAAAAGGCCTGCAGCGCGGGTTGCTGCTGTTGCGCGGTGCGGTGATTGCCACCGGCATTGGCGCGCTGGTGGTGGGGGCTGGCTATCTGGCGATGAAGTTCCACCAGTTGGTGGTGGCCACCGGCGGCTGGGGGGCGGCGCTCAGAGCGCTTGGCACTCTGGCGGTGGGCGTCTGGGAAGGGATCAAGACCAGTGCTGCGGCGATTAACCCCTCGCTGGCTGCGATCTGGTCGCAGGTGCAGGCGGGCTTTACCCGCATGCTGCAGGATCTGTCGCTAAATTGGGGCAACTTCTTATGGACGCTTGCGCAAGGGATGCGGGGTCTCCCCGGATTGTCCGAGGTGCAGCAGAGTTTGCGCAATGCCTCGGATCAGGCCATCGACAAGGTGATGGAGCTGGATCTTGCGGCCAGCTCTCTTGAGGGGCGCGTGATCCGGTTGCGCAAAGAGGCTGCAGGCCAGCTCACGGCGGGGTTTGAAAAAGCCGGGGCGGCCATGCGCACTCTCTCTGGCCATATGACCAGCGCAAATGACGCCATTGAGGCGGGTGATGACAGCGCAGATGCGCTGGCCGATACGCTGAACACTTTGGATGACACGCTGGATGACGGATCCGGCGGCGGCGTGGCGGGCGGCCTTCAGACCACCACCGAGGCGGCGGGGGATCTGAGTTCAGAGCTGGAGGGGCCGCTCTCAACGGCAGTGGATGGCGTGGCGCGCTCCTTTGGCGATTGGATCGCCGATGGTCTGCGCGACTTCCGCTCGATGTGGGATGGGATCAAACAAGCCGCCAAACGCGGGCTGGCGGATCTGGCCGCAAGCTTTGCCAAGAACCAGATCCGCATTGCGCTGGGGCTGTCGCTCACAGGGGCCGGATCGGCCGCGCAGGCGGCGGGCGGCCTGCTGGGTGGTGGCCTCTTTGGGGGCGGCGCTGGCGGTGGCGGCGGTCTTCTGTCGGGGCTTCTGGGCAAAGGTCTGGGCGGGCTCTTTGGCGGCGGGGGGGCCTTGGGTGGCATAGCCTCGGGTCTGGGCGGGGTGTTCTCCGGTGGCGGGCTTGGCTCGAGTTTTGCCAATCTCGGTGGGTTGCTCTCCGGATCCGTGGGCGGCTTTGGCGCGCTTGGGGCCGCCCTGCCTGCGGTGGGCATTGTGCTGGGCGGTGTGGCGCTTCTCAAAAAGGCCTTTGGCCGCAAATACAAACATTCCGGCATCCGGGGCTCTTTTGGGGCCACGGGCTTTGAGGGCAGCGCCTTTGACTTTTACAAAGGCGGCTGGTTCCGCAGCAACAAGACCAAGTATCGCGGTCTGGATCCGGAGCTGGACCGCGCCCTCGATCTGCAGTTTGGCTCCCTGCGCGATCACCTCGAGGACATGGGCGGCTCTCTCGGTCTTTCCATTGAGGCGCTGAAAGACTTCCGTGGGGCCAGCTTTGAGATCATCACCAATGGCAAAAGCCAGGAGGACATCCAGCGCGAGCTCGCCGCCCATATGGAGAATGCCAGCGATCAGATGGCTGAGCTTCTGTTGGGCACGGAGGAATTTGCCAAGATCGGCGAGAGCGCCACACAAACCCTCTCGCGCCTCTCGGGCAGTCTGACCCGCGTCAATGACGCCATGGATCTGTTGGGCCGGACTGAGTTTGATGTCTCGCTTGAGGGGGCCGATCTGGCCTCTGATCTTCTTGAGGCCTTTGGCGGCTCTGATGCCTTCTCGGTGGCGATCTCCAGCTATTTTAGCGGCTTTTACACCGAGGCGGAGCGCAGCGAGGTCTTGATGCGCCGCCTGCAGGAAGAGTTTGAGGCGCTCGGCATTGTCATGCCCAGCTCGCGCGATGGCTTCCGCGCCCTAGTGGAAAGTCTCGATCTGACCACGGAGGGCGGCCAGGCGCTTTATGCGGATCTGCTGCGCCTGTCGGGGGCGCTTGGCGATGTGCTGCCCAAGGTCGGGGCCTTCACCGCAGAGCTGGCGGGGCTGGCGCAAGAGATCGGCGGCGAGATTGGGGTGCAGATCGAGGCCGCACAGCAGATGGTGACCGAAGCGCGCGATGCGGCACAGGCCTGGCGGCGCACCGCAGAAAGCCTGCGCGGCTTTGTTGCGGATCTGGTCAACACCGAACTCACGGCGGCCAGCGGTGGACAAACCGAGGCGATCTTGCGCGCGCGGATGGATGCGGCCTTTGCCAAGGTGCAGGCGGGGGATATGGCGGCGGCGGCAGACCTGCCGGAGCTGGCCCGCGCCTTCCTGCGCCGGGCGCGCGAGACGGCCAGCACGGAGCTTGATTATCGCCGCATTGCCGCCGAGGTGCAGGGTCGCCTCGCTTTTGCGGCGGGGATTGCCGAGCTGGAAGCGGGCAATGATGAGGTGCTCGCGGGTCTTTATGAGCAGCAGATCGAGCTCCTCACATCGCTGGGCACCTTCTTGCAGTTGGAAAGCCTCACCGGTGATCAGGTGGCTGAGCTGAGCGAAGGCGTGCAAGAGCTGGCGCAGGATTGGGATGGCACGGTGGCCGCCTTTGAGAGCTCGCTTGCCGCGCTGCAGGACGCCATCGAGAGCGCCGAGGCCTTCAGCTATGAGGATCTGGTGGGCGCGCTTGATGTGGCGGTGACACTGGATGACAGCGCCCCGGACTGGCTGCGCACCTTGGTCGAACAGGCCGACACCGGCATACGCACCACATTGGACTTTATCATTCGTCGGGATGATCTGACCGCAGCGGATCGCTGGATTGCCACCCATGCGCTCTCACAGCATGTGGCAACGCTGGATCTGGTGCTGGGATCGGATCTGGATGAGGCCACCCGCACGCTGGCGCTGACCACGGCGGCGGATCTGCGGCGCAGCCTGCGTCTGGATCTGGCGCAGGATCTTGACCCAGAGACCCGCGCCCTGGTGCTGACCAAATCCGCCAATCTGTCGCGCCGCATCAATGTGGCGCTTACCGGCGAAGGGGCGGATACGGTGGCGCAGCTCACTGAGATTGCCAATCTCATCGGCAATGGCGAAGGCAGCGGGCGGCTCACCTTTGGTGGCGGCGTAGTGCTGGAGGCAGATGATGTCTTTGCTGATCTTGTGGACAGCACCGGCGCGCTGGTGGAGCCGATGGAGCGGCTGCGGGGCATGCTGGCGGAGCTGCGCGATGCGGTGGATGCGGATCGCGTAGCACGAGAGGCCGAGCAGCAGCTCGCCAAATTGCAGGCCCAAGGGCGTGGTTTGGCTCTGGGGCTGGAGGATCGCAGCGAGGCCTCGGGCCTTATTGCTCAGATCGCCGCACTTGAGCAGCGCACCGGCGTCTCGCTGCGCCGCAGTGGCAACCGCGATGCAGAGCTGCATGTGGATCCCGAGACCGGTCGCATTCAATATGATGCGGATTGGGTCTCTTATGGATCGGGCGCGGATCTGGCCGGTTGGAAAAAAGCCTTCTGGGCCGATGGCGGGCTGGAGGATCAGATCGCCGCCTATAACAAGCGCCATGCCAAAAGCAGCAAGGCGCTGGAACAGCTTCGCGCCCAGGTGCGCGAGTTGGGCGGCATTCCGGCCTTTGCCCGGGGCGGCGCGCATCGGGGTGGTGCGCGCATTGTCGGCGAGCGCGGCTGGGAGATCGAGACCACCGGCCCCTCGCGCATTCACAGCCACGCCGAGTCTGTGGCCATGCTGGACAATCGCCCGCTGACCAAGGGGGTGGAAGAGTTGACCCGCCATGTGGTGGCGCAGGGTCAGGTGGTGCGCATGTTGGTGGATCGCATCGCCACCCATCTGGATGGGTGGGATGAGGTGGGGCTGCCGGGGGAGCGGAGCTGATGGACTTCAATATCCTCTCTCCCATGCAAGTCACCGAGGTGGAGCTGGTGGCATCCAATGTCCCAGAGGACGATCACCCGGAATGGCAAGCCGAGACCGTCTATGCGGCGGGCGCGCGGGTGATCTCCACGCAGACCCATCGGATCTATGAGAGCCTCATCGATGACAACAGCGGGCAGGATCCGCGCATAGACGATGGCAGCGCCTGGCTTGAGCTCAGTGTCACCAACCGCTGGCGCGCCTTTGATCAGAACCGCTCCAACCCGGCGCGGCAGGCCAATGAGATCACCTATTCCATTGTGCCCTCGCAGGATTGCGATGCGATTGCGCTCTTTGGCCTTACAGCGGGCAGCCTGCGCATCGAGGTCTGGGATGGGGCGCTGCGGATCTATGATCAGCGCTTTGAGATGGCCGACACCGGCCATGTGGTCAGCGCCTATACCTGGTTCTTTGGCGGTGTGGTCTATGCCCGCCAGAAGGTGGTCAACGGCTTTCCGGGGTATCTCGGGCACCGCATCGACATCACCATCGATGCCAATGGGGCCATGGCCGAGGTGGGTCATATTGTGCTGGGGCGCAACAACCTTTTGGGGCGGGTGTTGAACCTGCCCAGTGTTCGCTTCGTCAGTCACAGCCGCAAAGGCTATGACGACTTTGGCAATGAGATCCTGGTGAAGCGCGGCTCCACCCGCAAGGTGGATCTGTCGCTGCTGGTACCCACCCACCAGGCGCAGCGGGTCATGGATATCGTGGCCGAGGTCGATGGGTTGGCGACCGCGTTTTATCTCTCTGGCGACGGGCCGGGCTACGGCATCGAGGGGCTTGGGTTTGTGGATGATCACAGCCAGCCCATCGATGTGGCGGGCGAGTCTGTCTTTCCTCTCATCCTGAAAACTCTGAAATAGGAGAATGCCCCTATGAGCATTCCAAGCTTCTCGGCCTTTCCCGAGATCCCCCAGCGCAGCACGCCGGAGGCTGATTTTGACGCCAAGATGTATGCGCTGTTCCAGCACTTCGCGACCACCCACCGCCAGGAGCTCTTGGCGTTTATCCAGTTCTTGGAAAACAACGTCACCGCCATTGAGGGGGCGATCAATGGCGTCACCATCGGCCTGACCCATCCGGCGGCCGCCAAGTTCACATCGCTTGCCGCAGACAGCATCAGCGGTGCGGCGGTGCAGGCAAGTGTCATGGATACTGACCCCGGCAAGCTGACCACGGTTGGGGCATTTGGCTGGGGCGGTGGTGCGCCAGAAGCTTCCGACGCTTCGATCACGGATATGAACGACCTTACAACAGCAGGTGTATGGACCATCTCAGGCACGGTTGCCAACAAGCCGGATGGGACAACCGGCAATGCCGGTGTCTGCCTTGTCTTAAAAAGAAAGTTTTCTGCGGGACCCTCAGTGACACAATTGCTGTCCTATGGTTCCGACGTTCCTGCCTTATGGGTTCGGGTTGCAACTGGTGCACCCGAAGTCTGGTCAGACTGGCATGAGGTCGTGGCGCTCGATGAAAGCGGGAGAACTCCGCAGAACATCGAGATCAGAAACAGCGGCCCATTCATAGCCATCACGGACGTTGACACAGGGGTCAAACACAACCTGAGCGGCAACAGCACCGCCGGGCATTTGTACGTCAAAGTAGATCCGGCATCGAACGCACTGGATCCGAAGCTGTTGTTAGAGCTGCAGGGTGCGCGCCCCCTAGAGATTGGTAAAGATGACATAAAGTTTAACGTGCCGATTGGTAGTTACCTTGGCATTGGTCAGGCGGCCACTTCGCCGGTGAACGCTCTACACATTCGAGGATCAAGCGCCAACGATAGCCGGATGAGATTGCAGCGTGATGACATTATTGGCTCTGTTGGAATTGTGTCATATGACTTGTTGCTGGAGGGTAGAGGCTCCACGGGTACTGACGGCGGGGTAAGTTTCTATACCGGGGGAACGCAGGCGGCTCGCATAACACCTGATGGCACGTTTCGACCGGGTTCTGACGGTGTACAAAACTGTGGTTTCCCCTCGTATCGGTGGGATGTTTTCTACGGCGCAACAGGTTCAATCAACACATCTGACGCGCGCAGCAAGCAAGACATTCAAGACTTGGACGAAGCCGAACGCCGCGTGGCGCTGGCGGCTAAGCGCCTCCTGAAAAAATATCGTCTGCGAGATGCCGTAGCGAAGAAGGGCGACGCTGCCCGCTGGCACTTTGGTGTCATTGCGCAAGAGCTTGCAGCCGCCTTTGAAGACGAGGGTTTGGACCCTTGGCGATATGGCGTTCTGTGCTGGGATGAATGGTGGTCTGCCGAGGTGGAGATCCCAGCCGAGACAGCCCCCATTATGCGCGAGGTGGTTGAGCGCATTGTCCAGACATATCCTGTTTTGAATGACGCCGGGGAGCCGACCGGCGAGACGCGCGAAAAGGTGGAAGAGGTGCGAAAGAAGGTCGACACAGGCGAGGTTAAGATCGTCGAACCGGCCCGCACAGAACTGAAAACCTTCGCCAGCGCCGAGGAAGCCCCAGAGGGGGCCGAGTACCACGACCGGCAAGGTGTGCGCTATGATGAGCTGTTCGCCTTTATTCTCGCTGCACTCTGAGGACGACACATGGCAATGATTGAAAGTAGCGATCGTGGGATCACCCTAACCAAGGGGTTGGCGTGGGTCATGGTCGTCGGTCTGCTAGGCGCAGGGGTGAAGTTTGGCACACAGATGGCAGAATTGCGCGGTGAGACCGCTGCCCTTTCCCAAACGATCAACGGGCTGCGAGTGGATCTGACAGCTTCAGAGGCCCGCCAAGTTGCGCTGGCCTCGCGGGTCCGCGCCAATGAGACCGCCCTCGCTCGTCAGGATGAGCGCCTGTCGCTGATCCTCTCTACCCTGAACAAGATCGACACTCGGCTAGAGCGCATGGAGCGCCTGCCGATCCGCTGATCCCCTCGAAATTTGAACGAAACCCTAAGCCCGCCTGCGGGCCTTTTCCTGTTGGAGGAATAACTATGCCTGACAAAAAATTGCTTGACGAAAAATGGCGCTGGCTCGCCTCGAGTTCTTACACGGCGCTGGCCTTTTATGCACTCGCCGCGATCACATTGGCCCCGGATCTGATCTATCTGGCCACCGGAATTGATACCAATCCCCGCGTCTGGTCGTTCCTGCAGCTTTGGACCATTTTTCTGGGCATCATCGGCAGGCTCATTTTGCAACCGCGTGAAGGCGCATTGCGTCGTCGCATCATTCTCGCTGCCGTGCTGCTCGGGACTATCATCGTCGCAGCGCAGGCCATGGCCCAAACCACAGCGCGCCAGACGATGCAGGTGCTTGTTCCCCATGTGATCAAGTGGGAAGGCGCGCACCGCTGCAAGGATGCGCCGCTGATGCATTGCGCGTATCTCGATATCGTGGGCGTGCCGACAGCGTGTTTCGGGGAAACCCAAGGCATCAAGCTCGGTGACCGCTTCACTGATCGGCAATGCCGCAAGATGCTTGATCGTCGCTTGTCTGATGACTACCGCGCGGGCCTGCATCGGTACTTCACGCCTGTCACCATTTCGACCCGTCTGACGCCGGAACGGGACGCCGCCTATGTATCGCTTGCCTACAACGTCGGAATCCGTGGGGCAGGGCGATCGACCGCCACCCGGCGTTTGAATGCGGGTGATATCGCGGGTGGGTGCCAAGCGCTGACCTGGTGGAACAAAGCCGGGGGCAGAATGGTGCGCGGCCTCGTGCGCCGCCGGTCAGCGGAATACACGCTCTGCATGGAGGGCGCGGCATGATCTGTGCATTGATCACGTTTGCGCTCGCCCAGCTTGCGGACATCGTCTCCACCACCAAGGCCCTGAAATCCGGCGGCACCCGTGAGGCAAACCCCGTGGTGCGCTGGATGATGGATCGGTTTGGCCGAGGCTGGATTGTCGTGAAGGTCGTGGTTTCAGGTGGAGCGGCGTTTCTGCTCTGGAAAACCGGTTTTGAATTCGGGATCTGGGCCATGGCAGCGCTTACCGCTTGGGTCGCCTATCGCAACATGCGGTTTGTCAAATGAACCGGTTCGTGATCTCTGCTGCAATCGCTCTCGCCTTGGTCACTGGCAGTTTGGTGATTGGGTATCACCGGGGCGCTGCTGACTGCCGCGCCGACCATCAACAAGAAGAACTGCGTCAGATCGAGGCGGGCCGCAAACTTGACGCAGCCCGGATCGCAGTCGAGCGCGCGCGGTACACCCTATCCCGACAACTAGAGGAGAAAGCCTATGCGGACCCAGTTAGCGTGCCTCAGTGCTTTGGTCTTAAGCGGGTGCTTCGGCTCAACAGCCTTCGTTGAAAGCGCGGATTCCTGCGCGCGCCCAGTGCTTATTCCAGAGCGTTGGCTTTCTGACCAAGAGGTTGAGATCCTCTGGTCACGCGACCGCCGCGAGCTGCTGAACTGTGGTGGGAAGGTAGAGGTGCTTTCTGGGCGAGACCAACTATGAGCAAGGATCCATGCTGCGGTTACTCGCCCAGTTCAGTATGATCTTGAGTGCTAGCTTGATCCTGCTTGTTCTTTCGTTGCACCATCCAATCATACTCGCTGCCCCATCCTAAGAGCGCATTCACGGGGCGGCCCGGCAATCCGCACGACCGACAAACACTGCATCTAGCCTTACGGAAGATAGAATGGTGGTCGTCGTGAAGTTCCGTCTCGATCTTTCCATTCCGACCGCATTCGCACCAGATGTGGAGATAAAGAGGCATTGTTCCCTCCTCTGGAGAATGGAACATAAATAGAACGATTGCAGATTCCGATCAATAGATTGAGAGCGGCAGCCGTATGCGGGCCATGCTCCTATTTAGATTTAAGTCCCACTCACGACTGCAGGCAGCCCAGCAACGAACGGTGCAAGTCCGCTTGGACTAAATCTAATTAGATTCGGCAAGTTATCAGCGAGCAGCGGGTGGCTTTTGTTATCATCGTACCAACGACGAACTGCAGCATCCATGCCATTAACAAACATGCGTAAGTCGATCATCCACGCAGTCTTTTCCCCTACTTCAATTGAAAACGCATGTAGGCTCGACTTACTTTCTGGCACGGTAATTATTACATGCGTTGCATCTAAGTGAGCATGTCCACGCAGATCCCCCCTATGAACAAGTCCACCACGCAATCTGTATATGTCTTGCCCAGATGCACTCACCTCATTAGGTTTCGCGTATGTGTCAATAAATTTTATGTAGTGATGAGCTTTGACGAAAGTTTCCTTCGGCAACGTCAATCCACTGCAAATCTCAGGCAAGGTCAACCCCACCAAAAGGCACGGATAATAAAGCTTTGCTTCATACGCGTTGTGCATATCTGCGACAACAGTTGAGAGTTCAAAAGGCAAAATCGTCAATGCAAATGCTCCTTTAAGACATCAAACCCTTGAAGGCCCCGGCAAAAACTCCACCAAAAAACTCGCCGACACTTCCCGCCTCTAGTTCCCCAGATTTTGCCACCTCCGCCACGTCTCCTAGAGAAAGTATTTCCTCGCCGACTGAAACCGATTGGGACAATGCGTGGAAACCTTTAGCTGTCAGCACACAACCAACAAATTGAATGCTGCTAGTTTGCTGACTGAACTTCAGAAACTTTTCTCCAGCCAGCCACTGGACGCACGCCGCGAACAGCCGTCGTTCAGAGTTCGTCAACCCGTAATCATTGGACGAAAGAGTTACGGGCATAAACCCATTCTGAGCTAGATCAGAGAGGACCCTCCCAAGCAATTGGGCCTGCGCTTCAAGATCCTCTGTCATCTCGCTTACTTCCTCGCTGAAAACCGCTTCACCTCACGGCATGCCGAATTACCTGAAAAGTTTGGTGTGCTAGTGTTAACCCTTACCAGAAGTCGTTAAGAAATCATCAAGAAATATGCCAGCTCGAATACATATATAAGTATTTGATATATATCAGAAAAATTGATAATCCATTGATGCATGCGACGAAATCAGCTTTGAACTAACACCTGATTTCTACGTATAATCCAACAGCTGTTTACCAATGTTAACCGAAAATATACCAAGTTCAGTTAGGGTGGTGGCGTGAGCTATTGTAAGGTTGCCTAAGATTTAACCTCGCAAGAGAACTCGGCGTTCGCACTTGAACTGTTATTCGTTAGGTAAGCGTTGAACGTGGAGAAGTTCTACTAAAATCAAAATGAGCGGACCGGCTCACCTTCGACAATGTCCGGCCCACTCTTCACCACAAAACTAACTCCAAGAGGGACTAGCTTCATGAAAACCAATCCTAATCCGCCCAGTGGCGGACATGAACGGTATGACAATGAAAACTACACTAAAGTAATCTTTGAGCGAGGCAAGGTTATGATAGTCGCCAGTGGTAAAATTTCCGCCACGATTATGTCTATCGGTATCATACTCATAGTAGCATTCTCTCTCGTAACGCTCCTGAAATAACTGCGTCGCCGAGAATATCTACCGAGATATTGCGCAGATCTCACTTACCTGAAGTAGTAAATCAACAGCCGCGACCTACAGGTTCAGTTCACGGCGTGCTTTCAAATTCTGAGTAGCATCCCAAATGATGTAAATACCAATACCTGCTAGGATGATGAACGGAATCCCAAACAATATTTGGCTCCAACCGGGTTTGCTTCCCCAAACATTCAGTGTCTCATTCTTATAGGCACGGGGGTAGAATATGCCCCTCTTCCTGTGACCAACTAGGCTAACGATGTTGCCTTCATCGATCATCACAGGAGCAGACAGGCTCAATGATACAGGTGTGTTAGCCAGCTTGAAGATCGCAGCGTTTGACTGGTCAGTTGTGTCCATGCCTCTAGACACTCCGTTAGAGTATCGAACATCGCTGACGACTCCTTTAATCAACTCTAGCTGCACAGCAAACCTCATCAATCAAACTTCAGATGCCAAGAGCCCAATTTGGTTTTGTGCCATGTACCACCATGCTTCGCAGGTTCAGTCTCACCAGTGTAAATTGTCGTCTCAATGGGATCATTAAAAGAATCGACAGGGGAAAATTCAGGGCGGCCAACCTCGAAGATTCGCTCATCTTCCTGACCGGAAATCTGTTTACGCTCCGAAATTTCCGTCGATATCCTGTCGATATCAACCAAGTCCGATATCAAGACTCTGCGTCGATTGCTCGCATTGTCCCTCCTCGTCACCACTCGCAAGTTTGAGGGCCTGTTGTCTGACGGATTGTGATTAATATGATCAATATCGAAGTCTCTAGGCACCCACTTCCCTAGAGAGACCGCAGCTATAAAGCGATGAGTGAGAATTGACTTTCCGCCATACTGAAACCACAGATAGTCATACCCCTCTCGGCTTTTACGGCCATTTGGTGTTTCGCCAACAACGTTCCCCATAAGGTAGTCAAATGGAACCTCAGCAATAGCGCTTTCGAGGTCAGGATAGGGAAGCTCATGAGGATGCTCGGCCTTAAACTCTCCGACAAGAACGGACCGCACATATTCCAAGTCCTTCATGTAAAACTCCTACTAAGATGCCTCATTACGTCTCGCAAAACCATGGCGCTGACCGATCTCACCATGGTGTAAGGCGCAACCATATCTTCGCTCCGGCGCATTCCAAGTACAACACACATCCTGAGCCTGAACGCTAGTTCGGTGGATCAGGAGTATCTCGTTTTCATCCTTATCGATCCCAGCCCTGTGCGTTCGGATCAGTGCGTTTATAATCGATTGCATGACATGAGATGGGGCAACATAAGCACATCAAAGCCACTCTCCAAAGTCCGAAAGATCCAACGCGAGCCAGATGTGACATCCCATTGTTGATATATATCATCGTGATCGCGACACGTCCCCTCCTTGTATCATTTACAGTTCGAGAGGTTTCGAATAATACCGGAATTCAAATTGATTTCGGAGAAAAGTATTTGAAGAAGTGTGGGCCAGATCGCAGGCTATGGCTCAGTATAAGGGCGCGAAACCAAGAAAAACGTAATCTTAGACAAGTGCCGCCGCTTCTAAGTGGCTCGCTACAGGACGTGACAATCCATCCGGTACACCGTAGGCGGAGCAACTATCACAACAGTTTAGTGAGCATATGGCAAGGTGGAGCGGAGGAAACTGCGGTTTGCAGACAACCCCCTCGTCCAGCTCCAAAATCTCTGTGTTTCAGAACGAACCGGATAGCCACTACACAGTTCTTTGACCAATTGCGGCGCGGCTTTAGTATCTCGATCAATCGGAGAGAAGGCGGGTTTGTCACACGTAAAAATCCGAACTCTCGTCCTTGGATAGCTGGTTACATCGACTTTGCTTCAATTCAAAGTATTTCTATGTCAGCAGCAGTCGTACTCGCGGCGGACTATGACCGGCTTAGACATTTCCTAAGCGAAGTTCCACCGACCATCAACCTTCGCCGGTGGGATCCAGTTGTTGTCACGAAACTGCATCAGCTGGGCTTCTTTAATATCCTCGGGCATCAACCAGATCCTAATTTGCTGCTGCAGGACGGGGACTTCTTGCTGATGCGTATCCTACGCTCAACTGACTGCGGAAACCTTGGTGACGTTGATGATGCATTGATGGAACTGGGAGCGTTTGTTTCTGAGGATGATGAATCACTAGACGAAAAAGTGACCCATACCTTGTCGATTGTGAGCGAGGTGATGTCGAACGTTACTCAACACGCCTACCGAAATGATGTCGATTTCAGGTACGACCATCTAGACAGCTTCTGGGTCTCTGCAGAGGCAAACCGTTCGGATAGAACACTAAGAATTGTGCTATACGATCAAGGTGCCACGATACCTGTAACTTACCCGAAGATGGCCCGAACGGACAGAGTCATACGCTTTCTCGAGCGGGTTCTCCGGGGATCGCCGAAATTTGACTATGGGGATGATGGGACCTATATCAGAGCTGCACTTAGGTATGGCGGATCGCGAACGGACTTGAGTTATCGTGGGAAGGGTTTTCCACAGATGATCGAACTTTTGGACACACTTGGTGGTGGAGAACTTACCGTATTGAGCCGTGGCGGCTGGTGCGCTCGAGCGAGAAACGGAAAAGTTACTTCTGGGAGCTATCCTTGCTCAATCGGCGGCACCTTGGTTGAGTGGAAAATAGAATTGTAAATTATGGACACGGAAACAATGACCATAGACATCGCTAAGCAGTTCTCGCGGCACCCGGCAGGACGGGTGCCTTCAGACGGCCCCGATAACGGTGAGCGTTTCCGCAATGAGTGTCTTGTGCCCGCCCTACTTGCCGCATTAGATAGCGCGCCAAAGAAGACCGTAGTAGTGGATATTGACGGCTGTAGGTCGTTCGGTTCGTCGTTTCTCGAGGAATCATTCGGGGGGCTGGCGCGGGTGCCAGCGTTCCCATTTCCCGAAGCCTTGAAGATTCTGTCGATCCGCTCCAGCAAGCCTCATCTTCAGATATATAAAGATGCTATCCTCGGCTACTTGGATGACGCCAAGGCGAGAGCCGCAATTTAGAAGTTGGCTAAATGTTTGAGAAGCTTTCTCTAGCACTTTTCGGCGCTCTTGTGGGTTGGCTTCTATCGTGGCACCGGTATCGCGTCGCAGAAAATGCGAACTTAATAAATGATCACATTGCCGACATGGAACGGTTTGCTGAGGCGTTGCGTGTGCACTGGACAACGTCATATAAACACGTAGCCCCCGATGTTCACCGAGCTGACATAGCTAAGATCAAAGCTCAGCATACTTCTGTCTCGTCTTTTTACGGCGAGGCAGAGTCACGGTTAGGCACAGCCAGCTTCAGAAACTACCAAGTGCTTCAGTTAAGACTATTCACAGTTGGAATGGGTGGAGACTTCGAGACTGTGAGCCGCAGCGTTGATGAGAATGCTGCAATCGATTCGCAAGTGATAGCTTGGGAAATCATACAAAGCCTACGCTCCGCGCGTCGTGAGCAATACGGATTAATGGCTGCGATTCATTCTACTTGGCGGCGTTGGCGCGGGCAAACCAAACAACATGTGTAATTTTGAACTAGAAAGATAATACGATGAATTTACGACGCAAGAGCGTAACCAACTGATTTTAAAAAATAGTAGTTGCCGTGTGGGGGCACCATTATACAATCAACTCATTGATAAAAATGAGTTATTCCGGATTGTGGACCGCACTGAAATTGCGCGTGGTCCACATTGCCAGGAAAACCCACTGATCGAGCGCATCGCTTGGGC
>Ga0208817_100077_pt1 | contig 40640 bp, 45 predicted proteins | sample Virmet3819_2500_FD_185741 | JGI IMG/M metagenome (GOLD analysis project Ga0208817, IMG submission 185741) | Marine viral communities from the Southern Atlantic ocean transect to study dissolved organic matter and carbon cycling - metaG... | ecosystem: Environmental > Aquatic > Marine > Oceanic ... | reverse complement strand
GGGCAGGGTGGGAACTGACATTCGCCAGCGCCAAGACCGTCGCCAACCGCGCCCTGGCAGAACGTGACACAAGTCTTGCGCTCTCGATCCTGTTCGACCGGCTCTACGTCCTGCGCAACCAGCTCGTCCACGGCGGTGCTACTTGGGACAGCGCAGCCAACCGGAGCCAAGTCCGCGACGGCACTGCGTTGCTCGGCTGTCTTCTGCCGGTCATCATCGACATCATGCTGGACCACCCGGACGAGGAGTGGGCGATGCCGAACTACCCGCTGGTGGAGGATTGATCAAAACGCCCATGGCGTGCGGTTGCGAACGCGGCGGCTATTTCGTGCAAGGCTTGCTCTTCTTCGGGCCTGATGATTCCGTCGGCACCGACTATCTCGCGAACGAAATCCATGAGATCGTCATTCATCGCTTCCCGATTGCAATCGGGATTGGCTTCGAGGAAATTTTGTAGCTGCCCGACCATTGTCGGGACTGTTTGGTGTGAGACTTGTTCCGTCAGGCTCGCCACGGCCTTCGAGATGTAATCACGATCGTAACCCCACTCTCCGTGAAGCACATCGCCAATCGCGCGAAGCTCCGATCCATGGAATTCTCCGTCCACGGTTGCCACGCGCACCGCCAGCGCACCCAGTAACTCCATCAGGCTCTGGGCAAGGAGGTCGAGCGGTGTATTGATATGATGGGGCACAACATCGGCCATCGCGGTTGTGTTGGCCAGCATCTTGCCAAGGAACAGAACCGTGCCACCTGTTGCGATAGCAGATGCGAGAACCCAGCCGACAGGCGTCGCGGCTGTGGCTAAGCCGAGCCACGCGGCAATACCAGCCGGCGCGAAGAAAGTTGACGCGACTGCGGCAGAACCGGCCGCTCCAGCTCCTGCACCTGCGCCGGCTCCGGCGAGCAAAAAATCTGCCAACCGTTCACGCTTGCTGAGCCATGTATAGGTCTTGTTCTCGATCCGCAGCTTGTTCTTGAAAGCCACGGGGACGGCGATGATCTGCTCGGCATCGATATCCGCAAGCGAGATCATCCGAACAAGCGCTTGAATTCAATCACCAGGTTATCGACCCGCCCGCGCATATCGCCTTCGTAAAGATCAGAAAGGCCACCAATTGCGACGCCCGCGGCCAGCAGGATCGGCGCGAACAGAGGCTGTAATAGCGGTCCGAGCAATGGAACGCCTGCGAGCAAAGCATTGATCACCAGCGCCAGCAAGACGGCAAAGGTCAGCCCCGGGAACTGACGGGCGAGCTCGAACGCGAAGGCAATGATCCTGCGGCCTATATCGACCACCTGTTCGCCTATCCTCGCTGTAAGTTCAGAAACGCGGTTCAGTGCGAGCTTGTGTTCAGACGGAAGGGCGAGATTATCAATTCGTCGCTGCAATTCGCGGCGCGATGGTAGTTCCGCCCAGTCATAAGGCACAAGATTGGTCATTCATTCTATCTCCCTGTCGCATTCTTAGTCTCTTAGCCGAAAGTGTCTTGGCTGGAAGCCAATCACCGCAAATTACTTCCGAAATTGTGTTCTCGAAGGGGCAGGCGTTTCACCCCTTCGAGATTTGGGACAATCGGCGCCGACTGTACTATGCAGAGCGGTTAGAAATGTCGCCCGTCAGAGGCGCCATTGAACGTTCTACAAAGTTACCAATTAATTAGGTTAAACGAGGGTGGTTGCCAGCAACAAGTGCTCGCTCAGCGCCCGAGCACCACGCTTGCAAGCCAGGTCCCCCCACGCCTCCCAACGATCGATGCGATGAAGGAGCCAACCGTATAATCGATCCCGCGCATGCGCATCGCAACAGGTGCTGCTCCATACGACACGCCCGAGCGGAACATTCTCTCCATGTGGCAAGCCGATCAGCTTGATGGCGGGCATACCGGCGATGGTCTCGCGAACAAAGCGATGGGGAAGCCCATGTGCAAATCGCTCGTTCGCGGCGAGCATTCGCTCATAAGCCTCACGCGTCTTGTCGCCATCGGGACCGCGAAAGGGTTCGATGGTAGCCAGTCCAATCGGGATGGGTGCAGCCCCTGCTGAGCGTGTGCTGGCTAAAGCAACCAGGATCGCTTGGCCCTCGGGTGTCAGGGCTCCACTCAACCCATCCTCGATAAGACCGTGGCCTTCGAGCCAGGAGCCATAGTGACGTGCAACATCCCACGAGCCGACGAAGAAATCCGTGACGTGCTCTTCAATAGGGACCGTACGTCGATCCATTGCGGCAAGGATCGACAGCAGGAACTCGATCTGGTTCTCGCATTGCACGGGATTGTTTGTCGCCATGCCAAGCCTTCCCCGCCAGATGTAATCGCGAAGGGATTTCCAACGCTGGCCCTGCTCATCAATGAGATGGGGTGGTTCTTCGTCGTCGACCACGAGCCAATAGCCGAAAGGCAGGTTTGCGTTGCGGCGTTCTTCGTAAAGACGTTCATCCATGGTCCGTCCTCCTCACGACTTGCCGAGACGGGCCGGCGGAGCACCGACTGGATCGTGACCGAGCGCGGATTGTGAAGTTCGCCGTTCGATGGCCGCTAGTTGACCAGCCAGATCGACGGCGACCTCGTACATGTAATCGATGTCGCGGTAGGTCTCGCCGTGCTCGCGCGCGAGGATCGGCTTCGGAGAATGCGGCACGTAATCGCCGGGCTTATCGGCAGAGCAGCCAAACCACCATGCATCGCCAGTATGATCGTGCTCGTCGTTCGGGACATGAGCACCGCTTTGCCAATACGCCCCCACGTGGCAGATCCGGGTTTCTTCGGGCTCATAGAGTGCGCAGGTTTCGGCATAGTCTATCTCGCCATGACCCGTGAGGTCGAGCGACGAGGGAAGCGCATCGCATTCGAACCCCCACAGCGGATGCGACGGCGAGACAGCTACGAAAGCTCCCCATACGCCGCTTGGCTGGCGCAGGAGAATGCAGTCGAGGCCCGATGCTGCATCCTTCCAGGCAAGCTTGTCGGGTTCTCCATTCCACGGGCCTGAGCCTTCGGGATGGCGCTTTGCGACAGTGTAAAGCTGGAGAGGTCTCACCTCGGTGCCGGCGATCGGGAATCGATCAGGAAGGGCAGGAAGATTGGTGGCAGCAGCCTTTGCAAGCTGCTTGCCCTTATTCGAGTTGTTACGTGGCATTGGTTAGTTTCCTTTAAGCATAAAAAATGCCGCTGATCCCGGATGGGAAAGCGGCTTGCGTATGACCTGCAGGATCGCAGGTTCAGTTCGGCACGAGAAAAGGGCGGCGGTACCGATCGCCGTTTCTGTCGGTTCGTTATGTCATCGATATTCTCCTTCGGTATGGTCGTACGGCATCGCCGTCAGTCGGGCCGGTAGACTTTGCCGCGAAGCCGCGATGCGCGCTCAGCGTCGCGGGCCCAAGGGCGAAAGACTTTCACTGCAAATGCGCTTTCGGGAATGGCAGCCTCTACCGCTTTGCCGATCGCAACATTGGCGCACGCGCGGTCGATTTCGACGATGCCATGCGAGCAGAAATGACGCAGCGCGATCACGCTGGTTGTCATCACATCGGCCAGTACCTGTTCGCGTACCTTTTCCCACGCGCCGGCTTCGACGAGCGTACCGATCTTTTTGCTCGGCGAGGGTTTGGCCGGAATGGAAGTCGCCGCGGCGTACTCAGGTAGATGCGGCGACTTCGCCTGAACGGTAACCGCGCGGCAAAGATCGACGCGCTCGCGCGCATGAGGCGATCCATCGATTAGTTGCGGAGGAAGCAGTAGCCCGAACTCGTTGGCGCAGCGGCGGAGCACAGCCAGGTCTTTCGTTTCACCACCCCACGTCACAAGGCACGCGTCACCCGCCTGGCACAGTGCGTTGAAAAATCGCTCTGCCATCTCGGATTCTGTGGCCTCGTTTTCGGTAACGACCACCACGTCCTCGATCACCGGGATGTCCTCACCGGGATCGATGCGAAGCTGCAACCAAGATGCAGCTGCGATGCGATGGAATGGCCACCGGATTAGGGGCTCGGCATCGCAGCCTTCTTCCACGCGATAGGCATCGTAGCGAAGCCGGTCCCAACGATATTCGAAGTCCGCAATGATGAGCCTTATTGGCCGATCCGATTGTCCATCGCCGCTGCTTCTCGCTGCGAACAGTCTGGCCTCACGCTCGAGGATTTTCTCGAAGCTGTTTTGGGTAATGTGCATTTGTGTGGTCTCCATATGAAAAGACCCGCGAGAAACGCGGGCCGCATAAAATTCCGTGGTCGAAAATGTCCGCTTCAGCGATGACGCTGATGGGCACTGATCGGTCGCAAGGTCGGCGCAGGAAGGCCTTGGCAGTAGAACCATGCTTGCTCGTGCGCGACGAGCTCTTCATCGAGCTCTTTTTGCCAGAACCGCGCATCCGCATTCCAGCGGTAGCCACGAGCTTTCAGCAGATCCTTCTTCGAGAACGGCGCGCGATTAGCTTGGACAACGACGCTGTCTTTTTCGATTGCTTCGAGCAGTCGCTGGAGATGCGTTCGTTCCGGATCGGCGCCGAGGCCTTTGCGCCTCTGGCTCAAGAGCCAAAACAGCGACCACACATCCGGACCTGCGCGATGTGCGTCGCTGAACCATGAATGTTGCATCAGCAAGTGGCCTTGCGCTCGCGCATCGAAACCAGCCATCAACCAATCGATATCTAGAAGCGAGCAACCCCATGGTGCGTGTTCGAGAATTCGATAGCGCCGCTCGAGAAAATCGATCTCGAATTGGGCATTGTGCGCGACGAACATATCAGCGCGGCTGAGCAGCCCTTCGACTGAGATATCATTGATCGTTTTGCCGACCAGATGGTGATTGGCGAGACCTGTGACGAGCGTGATCCGCGGATCGAGTTCTAGGCCTGGATCCTCCAACCAACTCAAGGGTCCGAAGTGCGAAATGATTTCGCCTTCTTCGTCCACCCATACGAGCATGAGAGCGAGTTCGATGATAGAATCTTTTTCTGCGTCGAGGCCGGTGGTTTCGAGATCGACGATTGCAATGCAGCGGCCATCGGGCGGGACGCCATCATCGGGAAATTGCGAATAGGGTTCGGGGACGCGTCGCAGCACGGTGTAGCCGGGTTCGTGCTGCAAAACTTTCGCGTGTTCCTCGAGCACTGGATCGAGGTGTTGATTAGTCATTTTCGTTTTCCTTTTCGGTTCGGTTGGCGAACCGGCGAGGCGAAGCTCGAGCGGAAATCTTTTCCTCTCTTCATGCCGGTTCATCCCGGCATTCCTTCCTTCAGTTCTTCGCTAAAAACTCTGGATTCGGATCGGACGGCAGATGCCGTCCGAACGGTATCACCTTCACCCAAGGCGATGCTCGCCGCCCCAGGTCATGCCAATGACCGCAGCACGAGGAGGCCCCGCAGGGGCGACGTGTGAGCGAAGCGAACAAATACCATGACGGCCGTCAACGGCCGGAATGGCGCCCGCAAACAGGGGTGAACGCAAGTGCGCCCCTTTTTGAGGTATTGCGCGTACGAAATTAGCAAGCTGTCTAGTAGACATGCCGCGAATAATCGCCCGTCGTCAGTCAAATTTGGTATCTCTTGTCCAGAAATTGTATGTGGCCGGTTCAGAGAAATAGCGAAATATCTAAATATCTTGCGGTTACCGGCGCTCGGGTGCCGTTTTATTTTGGTTCTTATCGAACAGAACACACGGATAAATGCGGGATTGAGCGAATTGTGGGATTTTTGTGAGGTCTGCGCCACCCTCAGGCACCGATCCTGAAATCCGCCACGATCTTAGGTATTCCGTGACCTATGTGGTCTGCGACTGCGGTATGCTAAAAGTAGTATAAACTAGGGCTTATGTGGTCTCGGCCACCCTCTGATATGCAAACAAACCGCGGAAATCCTATATCCTAGAATGTTATGTGGTCTGCGCCGCCCTGTTCCGCGAAAAGGCACAGTTCTGCTGGCAGTGGTGTTTTGCTCCGTTCGCCGATGCCGATGAGTACTTTGCTAAGCTTTATGTGGTCTGAGCCACCCTCTCGCAAAGGTCTGAAGAGCAGAGGTTTCTGATTCGATTCTCAAGGATCAACTATGATGGAAGAAGAAAGTGCTGAAGGTCCTAAGCGACCGAAACAAAAATTCCCGATGGAAGAGGGCAGGGTTGCGGACCCTATTTCGGATTCGGATTTGGAACCACCTTTGACCTCGAATGAGGGAGATTTAAAAGACGAGGAGCTTAAAGATTCTCGTCGAGAAAGAGGCAAGAGGCGTCGTCATATTGAGGAACTTGCCAAAGAATTTGGCATGGATGACGATGAAAAAATCCGCTTACTTGAACTCGTTCAAGACCTATTGCCGGAAACCTCAAGAATGTCTCGGGCGGATGATATCCGGAAGAGATTGTCACATGGCTTCGAAGAGACAAGGTCTCGCCATCCAAAGCTATTGTTCACGAAAAGGACCCGTTATCCGATCGATATAACGGACACCAAGAGGGTGACTGCTGGGAATAAAGAGTTGAGTAGCATCTTCGACAATGAAGAAGAAATATTGCGTGCATTGATTATCAATGATCGAGTTTTGGCGGGCCTCAGTCGCTGGGTAACGGAGCATGAGGAAACGCGATCCATGCTCCTTACTGAAATGGTCCGGCGCTCAACTTTAGTTGAACAATGGCGGCATATGCTGCCGAAATTCATGCTCCCACTGTCCTCAATGCTGTTCGAAGCAAAAGCTGGATGGAAAGATCTGCGGGTCAATGCAAAGCTGTTCAATCGTATCAGGGATGCGATCATCGAGTGGTCCGGGGATACGCTCTCGAGAGACGATCTGATGTTAGCTGCGAGGCGCACGGAAGAGGAATTCATGTCTATCCTCAAAGAGAAGGATTTCTCTGGAGAGGCCGACGATATGGAAGAATACCGCGGTCGTTTGCGCCTAGCGTATGAAGATGCGCGCAAGATTTTGGACGAGCAGCTTTCTCTTGCGGGGGAAGGAACGCTGTCATCACCTGAGTTGGATGCACTTAAGCTTCGCGTTCGAAGACTGGAAGTCGTGACGGCGATGAAAGCGGGTTTAGACCGTGAGGGACGATTGGTCTTTTCCTCGCTGGAAGATTTTGACGAGCGTTCGACGATGGTCGCTCCGTCAAGGAGGCATGCGAAGCAGGACGATCTTCCGCAGGCTGCGACAGTAATGCATAAAGATGGTTCGCCTCAAGGCGTATTATCTGAAGGTTCTGTCTCTGATGCTGGTAGTGAGGAAGGCGAGTATGACGAGCTTCCTTTAGTTGAGGTAAGGGGGGACGGCATGATTTTCGTGCCCGAGATGTTGGACTTGGTGCCGACTTCATACCCTGATACTTTGGCGTTGGCCGGAACGCTGCCGCGGTCAACGGGCTTGTCCCGTTCGCTTTCGGATAAGCCGTTCTTTAAGTATGGCCCCAATGCTCTCAAGCCGCCTTTCACGTTTGTAGCTTTCAGGCGTCACCCTGACTTAAGTTCTCGTGAAGGTATCGAGGGGACAATTGAGCCGGTCGATTTGTCGCGTATAGAATTGGGCGAAGGTGATTGGGTGGTGTCGCAGATGCCAGGCTTCTCACCTGTGCTTGGTGCCAATCATCCGTTGATGCTTCCTCCCCATTCTTCCCTAGCTTGGTATGGCAGAAAGCTGGGTTGGAGTGAAACGGAGATCCGTGGCTTGTCTGCCTTTGGGTCGCCGGCTCGGCCGGAGACTATCACGACCAAGGGTGATGTGAAGAAGCTGGTTGATGCGATGCGTGGTGTTGCACGTCTTCGTGTTGATGAACTGGCACAGAAGGTTCCGGGTCATCATCTGGCTAAGAAGGATGGTCAGGAACTTCGTGATGAGGCTGTCGAGGATTTGGCTCGTTGGTGGATTTTCATTCTGCTGGCGCGTCATCGTCAGGCAGACTTCGAACTCCTGTTGCCGAAGTTCTTCCATAATGTGCAGGCGCCTGATTTTGCGCTTATGGAGGATGGCACCATGAACTTCGGTAGTGGGTCTAATGCCTCGAGGTCGATTATCTTCTCTATCAAGCTGAAGAACATTGTCTCCAGCAATGATGAGGAAACGAGTGCAAAGATGCTGGGTATCGGGGGTGAATACTCCGGCGCTCGTAGGCTTGGCGTTCCATAAGACGATTTGTCGATTCGTTGATTTGGGGGGATGGGCGGCTTTCTATCGTCAAAAGAAAGCCGTTTCGTTTACGTGGCGCAATCGAAGTTATTCCAGTCTTGATTAAAGTCCGGTCTCGGGAGGAGAACAGTACGAGATGAGCCATAAGCCGCGCGCCCACTTCCATCGATGTCTAACTGGCGAAGGGCGTACAAGCCTCAGCTACCATATCGGGAAGGTCGAAGGCGTCATGGAAATGTGCGCTGACATTGAACATTTCAAAGAGGTAGCGAAGCGCCTCAATGTAGTCACCGTAGAGCCGTATCTCTTTGACGAGACGAACAAAGTTATCGACTAACTTGGATAGAAGTCGTGATTTTGGTCAAGATACACTAGGAAAAAGGCGTCCTTAACTCGGAAGCCGTGTACTCTACTCTCGGCATCTACACGCAACTCGAACCAGGTTAAGTCTGGGCTGAACTTTTCCAATTCGGTGTTGTCTGGCAGAACACTATGGTCTTTGTGGACAGTATATCCAAGGCCGACCTTCGTGCCCGCTTTACCCCCGGTCGCGTAAATATCAGCCCATCGGGTCTGAGTGATCTGTCGACAAAACCCGCTGAAGGACTGAAGCTTTTCCTTCGTCCAGTCAGATAGGCATTGATAGTCGGGCCGGTAGTATTTGAGGTTGACGTAAGGGCGCTCGCCATCCGTGCGTTCGTGCTTAACACCCAAAAATGAGGCTTCTCGAAGCGTCAAATCGGTCGCTTCCGATGTTTTAGCGCCTTGCTGCCCGGCAACTTTCCTAAGCCGCCTATTACTCGTCATCCGCCGCCTTTTCGTAGAGGCCACGATAGTAATCCATCATTCGCTCTTTGGAGATAACAGCATTGGACCTTGCCTCAGGCAGAATATCACCACGGGCCTCAAGCCACGGATCTTCGTGGTGCGTCATGCGCTCAAGGTGCTTCGCTGAAAACTCGCCAAAAACACTAAGGATTTCACTCAGGTGAGCGGCGTCCTTCTCAGCAATTTCAGGAACTTCATCGGGGGCCGGTAGGGCATCCCACCCCGCGTGCTTATACTCATGGAAAACAGATTCCACTACAGGACCATGCGCCCACGCCTGCATATCCTCATCGAAAAGTGGGTAGGCGCGTTCAGGCAAGGCCAAAGACCAAGCTTGAGCATAGTAAATCAATTTCTGTAGCTTCAACGGCGTAATCGAGTCGCCGGAGTCCCGGTCAATCGCGCTGAGAAGCCATTTTGCAATCTGGCTCGCGGTATATGGTGCGGGCATATGTGGCCTCCATTTGTTCGCGGGTTAGCAGGAACTCGGTTCGCTGGCTAGCAAAGTGTATAGGTCCCTTTTTTGAATTCCAGATCCTTTAACACCACGTTGTCGAGCATCTCCTCGACCAGCAGCTTCTTCAACGGACTATTATCCTGCTCGAGCGTCCTCAGCCTACGAGCATCGAGCACTTCCAGAACGCCAAATTTTGACTACCGTTTGTAGAACGAAGCGGAGCTGATGCTGTAACGGCGGCAAACCTACGCCGTCGGCATTCCAGCCTCCTGCTCCTTCAAAACCGCGATAATCTGCTCTTCGCTGAACCTGCGCCGCTTCGTTGTCGTCCGTGCTCTTTGCGTCGGATCCTACGAAATACCGGTCAAATTCTAGGGGAGCACGCCAGCATGGGCGCGATTGAAGCCGGCCACTGCTAGTCGAGTTCGGCGGCGAACGCCACCGGGGTTGCGTAGCCAAGGGCTGAGTGCGGACGACCCCGGTTGTAGTCTTCCACTCATGCGGCGATCTCAAGCCAGACATGGGTCAGGCTCATGAACAGCGCTTCGTTAAGCAGCTCATCGCACAGTCGACTGGCGCTGGCTCGCACCGTATGTCGCAAATTGGGCCGGATGCGGTCCGTCCGCTTATCGCGTGATACAGACAGAAAGCCGTCATTCCACAGACGACCCAATAGCGGCCATTCGCGATGGATCAGTCACACTTCGGCTTTGCGCCTTCTTCGCGAACATTTAGGGCCGTGAGAGAGAAACCTGAAAGCCGCCGTATACTGCGCCAAGATTCCGGTACTTTGCTAACATTGTCTAAGCCGAAAGAGGTCTCATGCTTTTTGACGATGTGCCGACGTAATTTTTGTCAGGGACGATCGGCAGGCCAATTTGGAACCTTACCCTCGCGCCGTCCGTAGGACTTTCGACTCCCCCACCCGGATTTGGAAAGGGCGACCATGGCAAATCAGTTAAAATTGAAGCCGCTTGACGAGCAAGTTATCGTGATCACCGGAGCAACATCAGGGCACGGCCTCTGCGCCGCGCAGATGGCTGCATCTCAGGGAGCCAGGGTCATGCTCGCCGCGCGCGACGAAGACGCTCTGAAGCAGGTTTGTGCGGAGATTCGGGCGAGTGGCGGGACGGCAGACTATGTCGTCACCGACGCTGGGAAGGAAGTTGACGTCCAGAATCTTGCCGACCAGACGATTGATCGCTTTGGCGGTTTCGACTGCTGGGTAAACAATGCCGGGATCGGCGTCTACGCTGAGGTTCTGGATCTGGAGATAGAAGATCACCGCAAGGTCTTCGAAACCAACTACTGGGGCGTCGTCTATGGTTCGATGATCGCCGCGCGTCATTTAAAGAGTAAATCGGGCGGAGGCGCGCTGATCAATATCGGTTCGATCAATTCGGATCTGCCTGGTCCGATTCTGGCTTCCTACAACGCCTCAAAACATGCTGTGAAGGGATTTACCGACTCGTTTCGGATCGAACTTCAGATGCATGATGAGCCGGTTTCCGTTACATTGATCCAGCCCAGCGCCATCGGCACACCGTTTCCCCAGCATGCCCGCAACACCACCGGCTACCAGGCCCGATTGCCGAAGCCTATCTACGCCCCTGAAACGGTGGCGCGGGCCATACTCGACGCGGCCCAGCATTCGCGCCGCAACGTGGTCGTGGGGGGTGCCGGCAAGTTGCAGATATTCGGCTCGGTCGCTCTTCCTCATTTGTTCGACAGGATTGCCGCCACAATGGCCGACAAACTGATCGACAAAGATAAGGCGATCGCCGAACAAGAGGGTAATCTTTATGCACCGCAAGGCAATGATGGCAATGTAGAGGGTCGCCAGCAGGGCAGGCAATTTAGCATCGCTACCGCTGCCGGTCGCCACGGCTGGGCAACTGTGGGGACGCTAGCGGCAATAGGTGTAGCAGGAATTTGGGCCCTAAGAGGGAGCAGTTCGAGAGCCTGAGTCTGTGAAGCAAGCCAGTGTAAAAACAAAGTAGTCGCCCGGATCTGCCAATCCAACGCGATCGCCGGAGGGTTCGCTTGGCAGATTCGCCGCCGCAGGGGTTGATCTGGGGAAAGCCTGCGTTTCTGGCAGCCCTGGCACGAGCTGCGGACCGAGTTCGTCGCGTTCGTTGACTACGCTCCAGAGCTGTTCGGTCCAGGGGTTGATAGCCAGTGCAGTGGGGTTGCGAATGCCCGAGGCATAGATGCGGCTGGCCCCGCTTTCGCGATCGACTTCGCAGATAACTGCCCGGTTTTCTTCGACGTCCATGCCGCGCTCGCCGACATTGCTGTTGGAACCGACACCCACATAGAGCTTGGATCCGTCGGCGCTGGCCGTCATCGCCTTGGTCCAGTGATGGTTGATTCTGGCCGGCAGCCTGGTCAGTTCGGTCCCGCTACCAGCTATGCTGGTAGCGCCTTGTGTGTATTCGAAACTGACCAGATAATCCTGGTTGGCCACGTATAACGTGCATCTACCAGCGCGAGCCCGTAAGGCGCATCTAGTCCATCAATGAAAGTGGTTTGCAAGTCTGTCTGACCGTCCCCGTCGCTGTCGCGCAGCAGGGTGATGCGATCACCGCCTTCGACCGGACTTTTGCCCTGCTTCTTGATCAATCCAGCAATAATGTCCTTCGGACGCAGCGCTGGTGCGTTACCGCCCGATCCTTCCGCCACCAGTATGTCACCATTGGGCAAGACCACAATTTGTCTCGGAATCTTCAGGTCGCTGGCTATTGCGGTAACCGTGAGCCTTCCGGCACGGTCGGCAGTTCATCGCCCCAATTTTCGGACGTTGGAATGTCCATCGCGGGGACCAGCGCATCGTTTTGCGCCGGCAGTTCGGGCCTCGCGCCCGTCTGTTCGAGTGAGGGATCGCTGCTGTCCTGGCAGGCAGACACCAGTATCGCGAGCGGAAGGGCGACAGCGGCAAAGCGGATCATGCGTGTCTCTCCACGGAATGCGCGTTACCATGTGCGAGAAAGGCGGCGACAAGAGCCAGCAATGTGCAAACCGCGGAAAGTACGAGGCCGAGTGTGCCAACCGAATGCCAGCCGTCCCGCGCGTGTGCTGGAAGGAGTTCACCAAACCGGCCGCGAACATCGCCGCGACTACCCCAAGGTACTATAAACGACGCACTTTCGATTGAGCGTGACCGAAAAACAGGCGAAATAGCGCCCATACCAGCACCAGGCCCGCGAAGAAATTGGCCCCGACCAGAACCCAGGATGAAAAGTTCGACCACTGGATTTCAGCGGTATTGTAATAGGCGATGTCGCTCAAAAGGGCCGAAGGATAAAGCGCTAGCGGAAATGCCAGCAGGATCGCGTGGAGAGGGTTCGCAAGTGGCCGCGAATAGGTGATGGTTCGATCCAACGATAAGTCTCCTGTTGCCTTCCGCGGCTCAATCAAGAAAATTAACCCACGAAGGCTGGGAAAGTGCCGAAGACAACTCCCGACATTGCCAGACCGAGCGCTCCCAACGCGAATGGGGATCGCGGCTTGCCGAGCCGCAGACCCCATCCGACCAAGGCTCCTGCGGCAGCGATCATGGCGACAATCGCGATCCAGCGCGCAATCTGTTGTTCGGGAAACACCAGCACCGCACCATAGCAAGTCGTGAAATGTACTGCCCAGATCGCGAAGGCAGCGATCAGCGTACGGTACTCGCCTCGCCGCTCGATCGGGTCGCCTGGCTCAACCACCGGGGAAGAACCTGGTGACTGCCGTAAAGACCAGGCCTTGCAGCGCGCAAAAGCCGATAAATCGTGCCACCACATCCATGGTTACATTGGTCGGCGTGGTCATGATTCCGCGCGCTTCACGGAAGGCGAGGTAGGCGGCCATAATGATTGCCACCGTCACCACCTGCGCCTGAAGCACCATGAGCATGAAGACGGTGGCACCCATACCGTTCATGGTAGGCGCGAGGCCCGTTTCCAGCCATCCAGTGATATCGAAGTAGAGAGCGCCAGCCAGCAATCCGACGGCCAGCGCCTCCATCATCCATGGTAAATCCTCGGCGAGACGGCCTTCCTTCGTGGCAAGCAACCGCCTGCCGCCCCATGCCGCCACAAATGCCAGGCCCTCCATGGTCAAAATCAGCACGGTTTGCCCTAGTGGCGGCGGGGCGCTCCACACTTCGGGATTGATACCGTAGAGATAAAGATACGCGAACACGCCCATGAAACCAATCATGCCGATGACCACCATCAGTGTGTTCAAGGCCCACCAGCCATGACTGCTGGATCCCGTGATCGCGATAGGCACTTCGATACCTCCGCCGATTTCAGCTGTTTCCTGCTTGATCGGGCGATCGGTCTCCCACAGCCAGCGCAAGGTGCTCAACACGGCAACGATCCCGCAGAAGATTGCAAAGGGATATGCCTGCACAGTGAGCGAGAGGAAGAACCCCGCCGTAAAAACCGCTGCCGACACTGGCCAGGCAGAAGGGCCGGGCATCAGCTGGACATACTGTGGTTCTGCCATCACCGGCGAGGTAATCAGCGTTTCACGTTGGCCTGTGGCCGAGTTGGGCAGGAAATACCGACCGTCCGCGACTTCCTGCGACAGTCCCGGCTGATCCCATAACGGGTCACGCGATCGCACAAGCGGGATCGAACGCGTTGAATAAAGCCCGGTCGGCAGCCATTCCAGTGTGCCGCCATTGTAAAGGTTGCCTGCATCATCATGCACGGTGAAACGAAACCTTCGCGCACAGTCGATCACGAATAGCAGGACGCCAGCGGCCATCACGAACGCACCGATGGTCGAAATCATGTTAAGCAGGTCGAGATCTCGGCCGGGCAGATAGGTATAGACCCGGCGCGGCATTCCCATGAGCCCGGTCAGGTGCATCGGCAGGAAAGTGATGTGCAACCCCGTGAACATCAGACCGAACACCCATTTGCCTACCCGTTCGGAAAGGGCCTTGCTGCTTGTCATGCCATGCCAGTGGTAGAAGGCGGCAAACATGGGAAAGACCATTCCGCCGATGAGGACGTAATGCAGGTGGGCGACGATGAAATAGGTATCGTGCGCCTGCCAGTCGAAGGGCACCATGCCCACCATCACACCGGTCAGCCCGCCCATGGTAAAAACCACTACGCTGCCGACAACAAACAACGCCGGTGTTGTCCATTTGATTGTTCCACTGGCGAGGGTCGCTATCCAGCAGAACACCTGAATGCCGGCGGGTAAACTCACCGCCATGCTGGCCGCCGAGAAATAGCCTGCGGAGACCCTGGGCATGTCTGTCGTGAACATGTGGTGCGCCCATACACCGAAACTGATGAAGCCGGTTGCCACCAGGGCCAGCACGTTCAGCCGGTAGCCGATCAACTTGGTTCGCGCGACAGTGGACACCATCATCGACATCAGGCCCGCCGCGGGGATGAAGATGATGTAAACCTCCGGATGGCCGAAAAACCAGAAAAGGTGCTGCCACAGCATGGGATCGCCACCACGCGTCGCGTCGAAAAACGGCCAATTGAACGCACGTTCGATCTCCAGCAGCATGGTGCACAGGATCACGCTGGGGAATGCCACCACGATCATGACCGCGAACACCAGCATGGCCCAGGCAAACATCGGCATCTTGTCCAACGTCATGCCCGGCGCGCGGGTGCGCAGCACGCCCACGATGATTTCTATCGCCCCGGCAATGGCGGAAATCTCGATGAACCCGATACCCAGAAGCCAGAAATCTGTATTGATGTCCGGACTGAAGGCAATGGATGTCAGCGGCGGATACATGAACCAGCCGCCATCGGGCGCAAGGCCGACGAACAGCGACATGAAGAACATCGTTCCGCCGACGAAATATGCCCAGAACGCGAAGGCGGAAAGTCGCGGAAAAGGCAGGTCTCTTGCCGCAAGCATCTGCGGCAAAAGCATGATGCCGATAGCTTCCACCATGGGCACGGCGAACAGGAACATCATCACGGTGCCATGCATCGTGAAGAACTGGTTATAGGTATCGACGCCAAGAAAATCCTGCATCGGCGCGGCGAGTTGCACCCGCATACCCAGCGCGAGGATGCCTGCTGCAAGGAAGAAACCGAATGCCGTGACGACGTACCAGAAGCCGACGTAGTTGTTGTTGACTGCGGTCAGCCGTCTCCAGCCCGTAGGAGCTTTCCAGATCTCGTTCAGTGCGTCGACTTCGCTATCGGGGCGCTTGTCGGTCGGGAAACGCTCGTAAAGCGCGTGATCGAATCCCGTCTCCGACTTCATTTCTGCAGTTCCAGGAATGCGGCGATATGGCCAAGGTCTTCGGCGGACAGTCTGTCGTAGCTTGGCATGCGATTGCCCGGCTTGATCGACTGGCTGTCACCTATCCAGCCGATCAGCGTGCCGCGATGGTTCGGAAGTATGCCCGCCCCCAGCGAACGGCGCGACGCAATATGGGTAAGGTCCGGGCCTGCCAGTCCGTTGGCTTCGGACCCGGCAATGCGGTGACAGGCTGCGCACCCTGTTTCCATGAACAGGTCGTAACCGCGGCGCGCGTCGTAGCGTTCCAGGTACTCGGCCTCTGTTGGATAGAGATCTGCGTCACCGGGATAGCGCTGCGATTCCTGCGCAACGGGCTCTGCGGCATTGGCCAGCGTATCCATCCGGTCCGCGAGCCATGACTGCCAGGCAGCAGGCTCGTGCACCACGGCGATGAAGCCCATCAACGCATGCTGCCCACCGCAGTATTCTGCACATACCCCGCCAAATTCGCCTGCGCGATCAGCCTCAATCCGCAGCAAGGTCCGGCGGCCGGGGATCATGTCCTTCTTGCCCGACAGGTGCGGAACCCAGAAGCTGTGGATCACATCGGCGGATTCCAGTTCGAGCACCACGGGCGTATCGACGGGGATGTGTATCTCGTTCGCATCTACCATCATCACCGCCCCGTCAGGATCGAGATATTCGACGCGAAACCACCACATTTCGCCCGTTACGCGGATCCGCATCTCGTCTCCTCGGATCGGTTCGGTTAGGCTGGCCGTCAGGGTCAGGCCCCAGATCAACAGCGCAGTCAGCACCACGCCTGGAAAGGCCACCCCGCCTATCCAAATAGCGCGTTCTCCGCCCAGGTTTGCCTTCCAATTGGGCGGCCCCTTGATCGCCACCCATAATGCTACGACCACCACGCCGGTTACGAACACGCCGAGAGCGAACAACGCCCAAGACAAGGTCGTCACCTGCGCCGAATACGGGCCTGCCGGATCGAGGACCGGCGGCGGCCATCCCCAGACCGCCTCAATCACTGTCTAAGCCATACAGGTAGGAGGCGACGTCCTGCGCTTCTGCATCGGTCACCGGCATCGGTGGCATGGTCGAACCGGGTTTTATCGCAGGGGCATTGCGTATGAAGGCGGCAAGCAATCCTGGCCGGTTCGGAAGTTTGCCTGCAATCAAGCCTACATCGTCGAAACCGGCCAATGACGGTCCCAGTCGTCCCCTGGGCCATTCCACGCCGGGGATTTCATGGCAGGAACCACAGCCGGTCTTTTCGATTGCGACAAGCCCGCGTGATTTCGCGGCATCGCTGGGTTCGTACCGTGTCTGCACCGGATCCTTGCAACCTGAAACGACGCTCGACGCGCCCAACGCCAATACCGTGGCAACAATGGCTTTGCCGCGATCCGATGAAACCATTCTCCCCATCCTGACGGGAACCTGACAAGCGCCTACTTCGTTCCCGTAATTCATGTCGCCCCGATCCTCCACTCACAGTTCGTCGGCATGGACGCCCCTTCTGGCGGCCTTGTTGCTTGCATCATGCAACTTGTCACCTGTGGATGACCGGTTCGACGATAGCGGAGAGCTGATCGCGCTATCCGGAAGCGATGCAGGACCACAAGCTGCGTGTCACACCTGCCATGGCCTGGATGGAGGCGGGAATGGTGACCTCGTCCCTCGCATCGCTGGAATGGATCCCGGGTATATCGTTCGCCAGCTTGGATTTTATGCAGACGGGCAACGCCAGCATCCGCAGATGAGCTGGCTGGCTGACAGGCTGTCCAGCGAGGAACGGCTGGCCGTCGCGCACTATTATGCTGACATGGACATACCCGTGGCAGATAGCGTGACCGCCGATGTTTCAGGCGACCCCGATGCAGGAGGGACCTGCCCTTCAGTGGAGGCGGGTCGGATCTATCAGCAAGGCGATCCATCGCGTGACCTTGCATCATGCGCATCCTGCCATGGGACAGACGGGACCGGAGTGGGCCAGGGCAATCCGTCTCTTGTCGGGCAGAGCGCCGCCTATCACGCTGAGCAATTGAGCCGCTGGCGTTCGGGCGAACGGTATGGCGATCCGCAAGGCGTGATGCACGATGCCGCCGCAGCCTTGCATGAGGACGAGATCACCCCGCTTTCGGAGTATATTGCGTATGGTCTGGGGCCGACTGGTCGTCCTGGATCTCGGGCAGAATGCCTCTAACCACGTCGTCCCTGTCCCAGAAGTGATGCTTCAGCGCAGCGCCCACGTGCAAGGGCACCAGCAACGCCAGGCCGATCACGCCCCACAGATGAAGGCTTTCTGCCCATGTAAGAACCTGAAATTGCCACACGGGCGCCAGGGTGTGGAATGGCATGGGAGGAACTGCAATCAAGCCCGCGATAGTAAGCGGTTCGACCGGTTGTATAGCTGACCACATCGCCCACCCGCTCAACGGCAGTAGCGCGAAAAGGGCATAGAACAGGTATGTCGTCAGATGTGCTGCGGTGCTTTGCCAGCCCGGACTATCGGCATCGTTAATCGGGTCGGGTATGAACAGGCGCCACGCGAACCGCAAAATCGCAAGCAGCAGGATCGTCAGTCCCAGTTCACTGTGCAGTTCGTAAATCGCCAGCTTGTTTCCGCCAACCTGGTAGCGGGACATGATCCAGCCCAGCCCCAATTGAAACAGCACCAGTCCCGCCATGATCCAGTGGAACCAGATACCGACAGGCGAATATTTGCCGCCCTCGGTATAACTTACTGCCCATTCGCGAACGTGGCGATGCAGCCTCATGCCGGCTGCCTTTGATCGAGGGATCGGTAAAGGATCGCCATCGCAGCAAGAAGATAGATCAGGCTTGCTGGGGCCCACATGATAATGCCGGCGATCTGCTGGTCTTCCAGTGGCGTCATGCCCCAGATCTGCGTTGTCATCCAGTGCGGGGCGTACAGCGCAGTCCCGGAAAAGGTCAGCAAGGCACCTAGAGCGCCCATGGCCACCATCGTGGCGAGCAAAGCAGTGGTGGCCCCGGGCGCTGGCGCACGAATGATCCTGGCCCACCAAATTGCGGCCGTTGCCGTGATCGAGACCTGCATGGCCCAGAATGCAAGATCGCTGCTCATGGCCAGCGCGTAGAGTGCAGGCGCATGCCACAGCCAGAATGTTATGGCGTGGACGATGGTCCAGATCGTCAGTGAGCCGGGAATGTTCATCTGATCGAGCCGCAAGGCGGCGACCAGTAGTGGCGCAAGCAGGACGGCCAGCAATATGTCGTGGACGATCCGCACTGTGAACAGGGCAGAGCCAAGAGCGCAAAAAGGACTGACGAAAATGAACGCTATGAGGGCAATTGCGCTTGTTGCCGGAATGATACGCAATCGCTGGCGGTATAGATAGGTCGCGACGGACAGGAGCAGCAAACCGATCAGCAGTTCGGGAGCGAAATTCCAGTGCGTCGCCCACTCGCCCGGCAGGGGTGCTTCACCGCAATATGGCGTCCAGTGGTGCAAGGATTGCCTCCCTTTCGCTTATACAAACCTGACGGACCCGACCGCGTTCCGGATACTTTTCCAATCAGGTTCCGCAGGCGGAAGCCTCTATTGGCAAATAATGGATCCCGATGAGTAAGTCAGGCGTTGGATCAGACTATGAAACAGACACGAACAGAAAGCGATAGCCTGGGCCAGATCGCGGTGCCCGCCGATGCCTACTGGGGCGCGCAGACACAGCGCAGCATCGCCAACTTTCCCTTCGCCGAGAAGGAACGGATGCCGTTGTTGATCGTGCGCGGTCTGGCCATCGTCAAGCTGGCGGCTGCGCGGGTCAATCGGCGGCATGGACTTGAACCTGCGACAGCCGACGCGATTGAAAGCGCGGCGCAGGAAGTCATCGACGGGAAGCATGACGACCAATTTCCCCTGGTCATCTGGCAAACCGGGAGCGGTACGCAATCGAACATGAACGCCAACGAGGTGATCGCGGGTAGAGCCAACGAAATCCTGACTGGCGAACGCGGTGGCACCCAGCCTGTTCACCCCAACGATCACGTCAACAAGAGCCAGTCCAGCAACGATACCTTCCCAACGGCGCTGCATATTGCTGCGACGGTGATGCTGGAATCGGATTTCTTCCCGGCACTCGACCGGCTGACCGGAGCACTTGACGCCAAGGCGCGAGCCTGGTGCGATATCGTGAAGATCGGGCGCACGCATTTGCAGGATGCAACACCGGTGACCCTGGGGCAGGAATTCTCTGCCTATGTCGCCCAGTTACGCGACAATGCCGAGGCTATTCGCTTCGCCAGCAAAGGTGTTCGCCCACTGGCGCAGGGGGCTACCGCAGTCGGCACCGGCCTTAACGCTCCCGATGGTTTCGGATCGGCCATGGCTGACGAGATTTCGGCGATATCGGGTCATGAATTCACCACGGCACCGAACAAGTTCGAGGCGCTGGCATCCAACGATCCACTGGTGCGGCTTTCATCCGGTCTCAGCAATCTGTCGGTCTCCCTCACCAAGATCGGCAACGATATTCGCTGGCTCGGTTCCGGACCGCGATCGGGTTTGGGTGAGCTGACGCTACCTGCGAATGAGCCGGGCAGTTCCATCATGCCCGGCAAGGTCAACCCGACCCAATGCGAAATGCTGACGATGGTGGCCGCGCAAGTCCTCGGCAATCACCACGCTGTGTCGATCGGGGGAATGCAGGGCGCGTTCGAGCTTAACGTGTTCAAGCCCATGATCGGCGCGAACGTCATCCGCTCGATCGAACTCCTTTCGACCGGAGTGGACAGCTTCGCCGAACGCTGTGTCGAAGGCATGGAGCCAAACCGCGAACGGATTGCCGAACTGGTGGACCAGTCGCTGATGCTGGTAACGGCTCTGGCACCGGAAATCGGTTACGACAATGCCGCGAAAATCGCGAAGCACGCGCATGACCTCAACACGACCCTGCGCGAGGCAGCGCTGGACCTCGAGCTGGTCGATGCAGAGACATTCGACCGCGTCGTGAAGCCGGAGGATATGACCTGAGGTCAGACGCCGAACGGGAAGGTTTCAGCAACGCCCTGGTGTGGCTCACCTTTGCCCAGCGGCTCCAGCGCGCGAGTTTCATCGAACCAGCAATAGGCGTCGAACTGGCGCGGCAGAGCCGCGTCGCTGTAGTGGCTCCAGCGTTCGGTTTGCGGTCGGTAGATCACACCTATGAAGCGCTCCAGTTGAGGGGCCAGCAATCGTCTGGAAAGCTCTCCTTCGCCTGTCAGGTCGAGTAAAAATCGCTCGACACCACTGTCGTGACACAGCCGTTCATAGCTGTCCCGGCGCGAGGGGTTGACGCGCATGGTCTCACGCTCTCCATCCCAGTCGTTGGCAGCACTGACCGTGCCACCATGCGTTCCGAAGCCAATCAGGGCGACATCGTCGCCCCAGCGTTCGCGCGCCAACTGGCCTATATTATGCTCTCCGCGGACCGCACCCATATCGGTGGCGCGGGCATCGCCGATATGGCTGTTGTGGGCCCATACAACGGCCTTCGCATTTTCTCCCCGATTTTCGAGCAGATGCCCGAGCGTGTCCGCCATGTGGCTATCGCGCAGGTTCCAGCTTTCGCTGCCACCGCAATACATGACGCGGTAGTATTTCTCGGCTGACGCGACCAGTCGCGCATTCATCGCCGCGGAGAATGCACCTGAATTGTCCGCCAGCGAACGGCGCAGCATCTCGTTGCACTGTTTCACCACGTCCTCTTCACATTCGGCATAACCTTTACTGAGCGAAACGCGGCCATAGGTAGCAGGATCCGCCTGCCAGGGTGTGAGGCAGCCATAACGTTCGCGAGCGACGACAGCGGAGTCAGGATCATGCTCGTCGAGATAAGCGAGAACCGCCTCTATCGAGCTTGCCATATTGTAGATGTCGAGCCCGTAGAAACCGACCATCGCGTCCTCGTCGCGACCTGCATTGATTTCCCGCAATGCCCTCAGGATTCCGGGCATAACGGTGTTGCGCCACATCCAGCCGGGAAATCGCTGGAAGGGACTTTCCTGATCTTGCCGCAGTTCTTCGCCACGAATGAACTTGTTATAGGCAGCGGCATCGGGCCAGTCGCCTTCAACCGCGACAATGTTGAAACCGTGATTGTCTACCAGATGCCGGGTTATGGCCGCACGCGCCGCATAGAAATCATGCGTGCCATGGCTGCATTCGCCCAGCATGACGATGCGCTTGTCGGCGAATTTATCGAACGCGGCGGCAAACTGCGGATCGTCGATATCCGGCAAGGGTGTGCAATTCGCCGCGATCAGTTCGGGGGTGGACATGTCACGCGCCGGGCGGTGATCCGACGATGCGCGCGCCCCGTCCTCCGGCACCACGCCTTCCAGCAAGGGGACGAAACGAACAGGCGTGATATCGTGACTTTCCCAACCGTCTTGCGCAATGCGGGTAATGCAACGCAATTGCTGGATATCATCGCCGCCAACGGGAACGATCAGCCTGCCGCCCACCTTCAACTGATGTTTCAGCGCGTCGGGTACTTGCCCGATGCGGGCAGCGACCAGGATCGCATCGAAGGGCGCTTCAGCCGGCAGCCCCGCCATCCCGTCGCCTGCGATGATCGTGCAGTTGTCGTAACCAAGGCGCCCAATACGAGACGCGGCCTCTCGCGCCAGTTTCTCGTGCCTTTCCACCGCGTGCACTTCGCCCGCGATGCATGACATGACCGCAGCGGCGTAGCCGGAGCCTGCCCCGACCTCCAGGACGCGGTGGCCCGAAGCAATCTCGGCAGCGTCGATCATGCAGGCAACGATGAAGGGCTGGCTGATCGTTTGCCCCTCTCCGATCGGCAGGGGGGCATCGTCGTAGGCGAATTCCCGCAGGTCTTCCGGGACGAATTCCTCTCTCGGCACCTTGCGGAAAGCGGATAGGATCGCATCATCATCGACACCGCGAGCGGCCAGTTGCCGCTCGACCATCGCGATAGCCGGGCTTTCGGAGAGGTTGTTCACGGGCTTGCTCCTTCAATTCCTGCAAAGAGAAAGCGAACGAGCCCCGCGTGGTGTTCCCGCGAACCTGCAACGTTCGACCACGCAATCAGCTTTGCGAGTTATCTCCGCCCTCGCCCCCGAAGAGTCCGCCTGCGGTAAGCAGATCAGCGTCAAGCGCGAGCGACAGGATGCTGAAGCCAAGCGCGACGAGCATCAGCAACCCGTCGCGCACCAGCAAGGCCAATCCGAAGGCGGCGATCGCCAGCATCGGGGCTGTGCTGGCGAAGGGCAGGAATTCGAGTGGTGGCACCGTGCAGCACAAGATTATGATCGCGATGGCAGCGATACGCGGCCATGGTTGTTTGACGAAGCGCGGCAGCCGGCCGTGAAACCATTTGTCGAGCTTGTGCGCTATGCCGTCCAGCTTATCCACAGACTTGTGTAGTTTCGCTCCGGACACCGATCGCTTCTGAATGAAACCGGGTAACCAGAGATGATCCCTGTCAAACAGCAACTGCGCGGCAGTCAGCGCGATGATCAGGGCAAGGAAGGTCGGTACGCCGGGAATTCCGCCAACAGGAGTTACTTCAATAAGCGCAGGGATAAGCAGGGCGGGGCCGTAAGACCGATCACCGATTGCATCGAGCACATGGCCAACGGTTACCCTGTCATGCTCGTCTGCGGTCTCGCGCAAGCGATTGAGGATATCGCAGACCGAATGCACTTCCTCGGAAGCACTCCCGAGTGCAGCATCGACTTTCTCCTCGTTCACATTATCCTCCTAGATAGGCCGACATCAGCAGTAGCAGGGCAAATCCCGCTGCGAAGGATGGGCTGGAAATACGCCGCGGAGCCCCCCGCTCGTCGGCTTCGGGCACGATGTCCTCGACAGTCGCTGTAAGCAGCAGACCGCCGAAAACCGCCAGGGTGACGCCTATCAGCATGTCACCTGCATCTTTCAACAGTAAGAACCCGATAAGGGCGCCAATAACGGGCAAGAAAGGGTACAGAGCCATGGCCCGCAACCGCTCGCCGCGATCAACGTTGGCTGAGCGAAAACCGGCTGCCACCGCGAAACCGCCCGGCAGGTTCCCCAGCACCTGCGACAGGGCCAGCAGCAGCCCCAGATTGGCCGATACGGCTCCGCCGCTACCTGTCATCAGACCATCACTCAGCAGATCGATGCCCACTGCGGCAAAAGCGCCCCACGTCGTCGCGCGCACGGGTTTGTTGGCGAGTTTGGCTTTCGCGTAGCGCGTCAGTCGGGCGAGGCCGATGGCGACGATCCCACCGGCGAGTATCGCTGCGGCAAGCATCCATATCTCGATCCGTTCCTGCCCACGCGGGATCAGTTCAACGGTTGCAACCGCGGTGCCTATCCCGGCGGCTGCATGCAATGCGCCGCCCGTTAACCAGTCTGGGGGCTTCTTCCATTCGGCAAGTGCTACGCCAATCAGATTTCCCGCCACCGGAAGCAGCGACAGTAGCAGGATGGTCCCAAGGCCGATCTCGCCGCCATTCATGGTAAGCGAAGAGCGCAGTCGATCGAGCCACTCCGCAGTTCAGTCTCGCGATAATGCGCTATGCGATAACTGAAATCTCTCATGGGTAATGCGAAGACGCGAGATAGGAAGGAGCTGTCGATGCCCTGCTTCATACCGGAAAGAATGCTCGCACCGACGCTATTCAGATCGCCCACGCCGTCAGCACCACCTTTAGGAGATGATCCTAGATAGTTCGTCTGATCGCGCCGCCAGACACCTTCGCGCTCAAGCACACTCATGGTGATTGAATTGCGCTTGACCGCCGGAGTTCCGCCAACATTGATCATTTCGGAGCTGACTCCGAGGCTGGAGCGAATTCGGATGTCTGCAAAGTGCCCTTTGGGACTTGGCTTGAATGGACCCAATTGACCAGCATTCGGGGGCGCCCGCGGCCTTCGATGCCTCGCTGAGTTAATGGCATTTTTCAAGGGCAGAACAACCGAAGGTCCGGAATTGGCGCGCCTAGCTACCATCAGCGCCGATCTCAACGAACGGCAGCTTTTGTCGAAACGTCGTAACTGTCCGAATGGCCAAAATGGGGCGCATTGCAGACCGGCAGAGTAAGGGCCGATTACGGACGGTCTGCTTGTGCGCAAAGACTTCGTCAGGGAGACATAAAACCCATTAAGCCGGGCCACGCGACAAACCGTCTGAAGCAGGTTAGATTTCTCTATCCGGATATTGCTTGCTTCCAAGACGGTGGCGCACCCAGCCCGAAAAAGGGCGTCCCGAAAGAGTCACGAACAGGTTCGGTCCAGTCCTAGTCCTCGACGCTCCCGCTGACGCCCGCCTTCAAAAGGAATATTCCACGCTTACTAGAGGGGCATGTCCTATTTCGTCCGGACCGCCGTCCTCGAAGTCCTGCTGACGCAAGTAGACCAGGCCGAGCGAAAGATTGTCGCTCACATCGTACGACACGCCAACCTGTGTCCGGAGACCGGTAATGCCCTCGTCGCTGCCGACATTGTTGCCGCGCAATGTCCAGAACAATTCCGCATCGGCCTTTGCCGACCAGCGCCCCTGCTCATCGAGCGGTACGGACACGCCTAGTCGCGGCCGCAGCCGCAAGCCCATGCGATCCGCGTCGTCGACAAACCTCTGCTCGAGCCGCAGACGGGTACGCAGGATGCCATGGCTGCCGGACAATTGCTGCATCAGACGGGTCTCATCGCTCCCGCCAGCGTTGATTCGCCGTTCAACGGCCCCTGACAGGGTGAGTTCGTCGGAGATGGCCTGATTGAGCCACAGTCGTGCGAAATAGGTGTCGACCCGCCCATCTTCGCTGCTGCGAAAGCGTTGGGCTGTCTCCAGTTCGATCCCGGTGTTCTCGTCCAGGTCGGTAGAAACCGAAGGATTGAGCCAGAACTCGAACGCGTCGTCGTCCTGGGCCATGGCCGGAGATGCTGTCAGGGCACCTCCGGCAACGATCGGAAACAGGAGCGCGCGCATCAGTCGGCCGGGGCCACGACGAGACGCGTGCCCTGAGGCTGGAGTGCACGGGCCGTGGGGCCCAGCGCGCCGCGAAGTGCCGCAATTTGCTCGGCGCTCGCCTCGACGGGCGTGTCCGCGACATGCCAGTTCACGCCTTCGCTGCACGGGGGCGTGGTGAGCGAACCCATGTAGCGATAGACATCGAGATCGTCGGGCACCATCGTATCGATGTCGAATGTGACCGGCGTGCCGTTACCGCTCGCATGCGCTTCGAGAATGTCGGACAGGCCCGGATTGGCGGTGCCTTCCTCGAACATCACGCCCAGAACGCCTAGTCTTCCATCGTCGGTTGCGTGGACGAAATGCGCCACCAGCGGGAACCGCTTTCCATCGATCGCATGCTCGGACGGGGTATGGAAATGCACCTGGACCAGGTTGAACATCGTGCCGCCCGAAATCATTCCCTTCCCTTCGGCATCAACGAAATCGACCTGCACCTTTTCCTTGCCCAGCGCCATCGTGCCGGAGGCGGTACCGAACATCGTGGACAGCTCGATGTCACCGCGCGCGTTGTAGGTTCCGAGATCGATCGGGGACTGGTTGAGCCCTGCATCGCATAGCGCGTAATCGGTATTCCGAAGCGACCAGCGCTCATCGGTCACGCCGTCACCGAAGCTCCAGTCCTTTTCCTGTGCCATTGCGACGGTCGAGATGCCCAGTGTCAGGGCGGTTGCTAACGCAAATTTCTTCATTACGAAAACTCCTTGGGTTGGGCCGGATCAAAAACGGTAGGCAAGCCCGGCACTCACGACCCATGGGTCGAGCGCGTGCTCGCTTTGCAGTGCGACGGTATCTCCGGCGTTGAACGTCGCCGTGGTCCCGACGAAATATCGCTTGGCGTCCACCGAAAGCCCGAGGCCGCGATCGTTCAGGGGCACATCCACACCTGCCTGAAGGACGAAGCCCAGCTCGTCGGAAAGATCGACATCGGTCGCTCCGAGGGCAGCGGCATCTGCGCCCACATCCTCGCTGAAAATCATGAAATAGGTGGGGCCGGCGCCGAGATACGGCTTGAGACCACCGCTGAGATCGAAATGGTACTTCGCAGTCACGGTGGCGGGCAGAATGATCGCATTGTCGATCAGCTCTGCACCATCAAGCGCGCCTGCGCCGCGAACGTCATGCGGTGTGACGCAGCAGATCGTCTCGAGGGAGAAGTTGGGCGAGACGAAGTACTCGAGTGCGACGGTCGGCACGTAGGAATCTGTGGCGCGTGTCTGCGAGCCGGCGGGCAGCCCGGTCTGGTCGGTCAGCACCTCCTCGATTTCACCATCGGGCAGGACGCCCGTCACGAAACCCTTGATCTGGACCGATCCGACATCCTGGGCGGCAGCGGGAGCTGCGAGCGAAAGCGCACAGACCGACGCTGCGAAGGCAAGGTAGGTATTTTTCATCTGGCAACTCCTTTGCTGGGCAGCGGACGAACCTTTGTCGCTGAGTTTCGTTTTTCAGGATGGCTGCTTCGCCATGAAGCGGAGATAGGAGAAGGAGAGCGGCAGCAAATCGGCCGAATGGCAGGCCTTCCGGCCTAGGCCATCCGGCCTATGCGGTTTTGACAACAGGCTCTAGAATACGCCCGATGCAACAGGATATTCCCCATCTTACCGGTGACATCGAGACGATCGCGGAACTGCGCGAGCTCTATCGTGCCGCGGAGGCACGGGCTGCACGGTTGCGGCTGCTGTCGACGAGCGGGCGCGAATTGCTTCAAGCGGAAGCTGACAGCATCGATCCGATCCTGAAAAAAAGCGCTGACAGGCTGGCGCAGTTTCTGGGGAGTCGGTCGGCAAACATGACGCGCGATAACGCCACCCCCGGCTTTCCGATCATCTTGCCCGGTTGCGACGTCGCAGTGCACTCGACCCTCCTCGTTGCCGGTTTCTCTTCGCTCGCCGATATCGGCGACCCCGAAGATCGCGAAGCATGTCAGACCCTGCTCGACATGATGGGGGCTGCGATCGACCGGGCCGAACGCGAAGGCGCGCTTGCACGCTTGCTCACGGCCCTGAAGGATCGCGAACTGCGGCTCGAAAGGCTGGTCGACCGGATTTTCTCCGCGCAGGAGGACGAGCGGCGCCGAGTCGCTTATGAACTGCATGACGGCGTCGCCCAGTCGGCCACCGCCTTGGTGCGTGTATTGGAGCGCGGGGGCGACCGCACGAATGCAGATTCCGAGGTGGGTGGCCCGGCGCGGGCAATCGAGATCGCGCGCGGGCTGGTCGCAGAGTTGCGCGGAGTGATCGGGGGGCTAAGACCTACCGTGCTCGACGATCTAGGCTTTATCGCCGCCCTGCATGCACTCGGCGATGCGCTGGAACAGGACGGCTACAGAGTGTCGCGCGGGGTCGATGAAGATTTCGGGCGACTGCCCAGCTATGTCGAGACCGCCCTCTACCGCGTAGCGCAGGAGGCTATCTCCAACATCCGCAAACATGCGGGAGGTCCATGCGACGTCCTGATCGAAGCGAGGTCGGGCATCGGTTACGCCGGTCCCTTGCTGCGCATAACCGATCATGGCCGCGGTGCCGCCTGCGACCGTCCCGAAAGCGGCGCGGTGAGTGAGGGGCATCAGATCGGGATTGCGGGCATGACGGAGAGGATGACAATCATCGGCGGTTCGCTCGACTGGCGGGCAGGCACGCATGGAGGCGTAACTGTGGAGGCACGGCTTCCCGGAGAGCAGCGATGACGGCCGTTCCGCGCATCCTCATTGTAGACGATCACCAGCTTGCTCGCGAAGGCCTTAAGGCCGTGCTCGACGGCAACCATGCAGAAGTCGTGGGGATGGCGTCGACAGGCGAGGAATCTGTCGAGATGGCCGCGTCGCTAGAACCGGACATCGTACTGATGGACGTGAGGCTAGGCGAAGGGATCGACGGGCTCGAAGCGACCCGTCGCATTGCAGCACTCGGCCTGCCCACCCGGGTGATCATGCTCACGCTTCACGAAATGCCCGCTTATGTCCGTGAAGCGCTGGCCGCGGGCGCGGCCGGCTACGTGCTCAAGGATACAGCGATCGAGGATTTACGTGCGGCCATCGCCCAAGTGAGGGCGGGTCGGTCTGCGCTGCCCCTCGATCTTGTCGGAGCCGCTATGAGAGCGGCCACTGTGGCCCCCAAAGCTCTCAATCCTGCCGATATCCTTACACCTCGCGAGCAGGGCGTGCTGAACCTCGTTGCCGAAGGACTGACGAACAAGGGGATTGCACGAAGATTGGGGATCAGCCCGGCGACCGTCAAAGTGCATGTGGAGCGTATCATCGGCAAGCTCGGCGTGGCCGATCGCACCCAGGCGGCCGTAATGGCCGCGAAAGCCAGTCCGGTGGTCGACTGAGACCATGCGCGAGCCACCCATCCGATCTCCCGCGCGCTACTGGGCCGACCGCCCGCTCGCAATCAAGGGACTGGTCGTCATCGCCTTGCCGCTGGCGGTGCTCCTCGGTTCATTGCTGTCGCTCTATCTGGCCAGCAATGCCGAAGCCCGCGCCGAAGACGATGTCCGCAGGGCCTTCGCCATCCAGCGTGATACCTATCAGGTGCACGCGCTGCTGGCGGAAGCGGCTGCAGGCGTCCGCGGCTACGTCCTCACCCGCGACGACCGGTTTCTCGCTCCATTCCGCGAGGCGCAGCGCGAAGTCCCCTCAAGCATGGCGCGGCTGGACAAAGCAATCGAGGACGCGGACGTTCGTGACCACTTCGAGGAATTGCAGGTTCTGGAGGCCGAAAAGCGCGCTGGTCTGCGTCAAATCGTTGACCTTGCGCGTGCTGGCAACCTGGCGGAAGCAAATGTCGAGGATGCACTGCTGGCCAACAAGCTCGCACTCGACGAAGTGCGAGTTACGATCGACGATATTCAGCGGCGCGAAGCGGTCGTGTTGGACGAACGCCGCGCGCGAGTGGAGCAGGTGCGAAGCGGGTTTCTGATCCTGACGGCGATCAGCGCGCTCATCGGTCTGCTCGGCAGTCTCTCGGCTGTCTATCTGTTCTCGACCGGTATCGTGCGCCGGGTTCGTAAGCTCGAGGGCAACGCCGAAGCGCTCGCTCGCGGAGAGCGACTGACCGCTTCGCCCGAGGAAGCGGACGAGGTTGGACGGCTCGCCCAGCGGCTGGTTCGCGCGAGCGCCCTGCTGCACGACCGCGAGGACGATCTGCGCGCGAGCGAAGAGCGCTTCCGGCTCGTGATCGAGAAGGTCCGCGACTACGGCATCTTCGCGCTCGATCAGAACGGCATGGTGACAAGCTGGAACCTCGGCGCCGAGCGCATCAAGGGCTGGCGCGCAGAAGATATCCTGGGCCGTCATTTCAGCAGTTTCTATCCGAGCGAAACACGTGACCACCTCCCCGGGGAGATGCTGGAGCGCGCCCGCAAGAACGGGTCGGCAGAGGATGAGGGTTGGCGGGTACGAAAGGACGGCTCGCGTTTCTGGGCCAATGTCGTCATCACCGCGCTGCGCGACGAGCGAGGGAAGCTTCGCGGCTTTGCCAAGGTCACGCGGGACATGACCGAACGCAGGCGTTCCGAAGAAGCGCTGAAGGCGGCGCGCGAGGAAGCCGAAGCAGCGAGCCGGGCGAAGAGCGAGTTCCTGTCGCGCACGAGCCATGAACTGCGTACGCCGCTCAACGCCATTCTCGGTTTCGGGCAATTGCTCGAGATCGACGAGGACGATTTTGCCAGCAACCACCGCGAGGCCATCGGGCAGATCACGAAGGCGGGCCGTCACCTCCTGTCATTGATCAACGATCTACTGGACATCGCCAGCATCGAGGCGGGGAGTTCCGACCTCAGGATCGAAACGCTCGATCTCGGCATCCTGCTCGAGGAGGCGTATTCCCTTGCGAGGCCCATCGTCGCTTCCGCAAGCCTGAATTTCGAACTCGAACGGGCGAGCGTGGAGATCCCGATCCGCGCCGATGCACGACGCGTCACTCAGATCATTCTCAACCTTGTGGGCAACGCCGCCAAATACAATCGTGATGGCACGTTCGTTCGGCTCACCTGCCAAGCGGAAGGCGCGCAGGTGCAGGTAATGGTCGAAGATGACGGCCCTGGCATAGCCGAGGCGGCGGCAAAGCGACTCTTCACGCCTTTCGATCGTTTGGGCCAGCAGGACCGCGCGAAGGTCGAAGGAACCGGCCTCGGTCTAGCCCTGTCGAAGAGCCTGGCCGAATCCATGGGCGGCGAGATCGGTTTCGAAGCCCTGCCCAAGGGCTCCCGTTTCTGGTTCAGTCTCGCCCGAGCGGAGCTTCCGGCCAATTCGACGCCGGGCCATATCACTGAAGACGCGACGGAATCAAAATGCCCGACAAACTGATCCAGCCTTCCGAAATCCTGTCGCGCCGTGTTCTCGCGATCGATGACGAGGAACCGAACCTGCTGCTCCTGCGCAGCGTGCTGGAGCGCGAAGGATATTCGGATGTTCACTGCCTTACCGATCCGAAGAAGGCGATGCAGGCCTACCTGGATCTTGAGCCTGATCTCGTTCTTCTGGATCTGATGATGCCCGAGGTCGATGGATTTCAATTGCTTGAGGCCTTCGGGCGTCACGACAAAGTGGAAGAATTTCGCCCCGTCCTCGTCCTGACCGCCGATACTACCCTGCAGGCACGGAGGCGGGCGCTGGCCCTGGGTGCGAAAGATTTCGTGGCGAAGCCATTCGATGTGATCGAAGTTGCCCTTCGCATTTCCAACCTGCTCGAAACACGCATCCTTTACGAACGCTTGCGTGGCTAGCCTTGGGTGACAAGCACCAAGAGAAACACACCGTAGCCCGTGACCAGAAGTGCACCCAGCAGGCGATTGACGCCTCTCAGGAACCAGGCTGCTGCTAGCACCGCGATTGCGGACGCTGCCATGATTCCGAGATCCACCGGCAGCAAGGTGCCTGGAATGGCTGCGGGCGCGACCAGCATGGTCACCCCGCCTATCCCCAGGACGTTGTAGATATTCGAGCCGATCACATTTCCGAAGGCGACCTCCGCTTCGCCCCTGCGCGCCGCTACAAGAGAGGTGACAAGTTCGGGAAGCGAGGTTCCCACGGCGACGATCGTCAATCCGATCATGGTTTCGCTGAGCCCGGCGAGGCGCGCAAGCTCGATTGCACCCATGACGAGGAACCGGCCTCCGACGATCAGTATCACAAGTCCAAAAAGCGTCAGGACGACAGGCCTTGTCCAGCCTGCCGACGGCGTATGCAAGCCTGAATCACTCATCTCGAGAGCGACCGAACGATCATATGGCGCGTTGTGCAGGACCTGTGGGGCCGACCGTCGCTCTTCGCGATAACAATAGGCGATATAAGAGGCCAGCATCGCGATCATCGCCATGCCAAGCAGGCTCGAATGAAGGCCGGAGACGGCGACGAAGACCAGAAAGAGCGATGCGACCAGAGCGACGCCCGAATCGCGAAGTGCGGCGCCCTGTCGCACCACGAGAGGAGCCAGAACGGCGGCAGCACCCAATATCAGGAGAGTATTGGCGATGTTGGAGCCGACGATATTGCCCCAGGCGATCGCCGGAGATCCGGCCAACGCCGCCTCGACGCTGGTAACGAGTTCGGGCATCGAGGTGCCGAAGCCGACAATTACCAGCCCGATGATGAGCGGTGTTACCCCGGCGCGTTCGGCGAGGCCGACCGCTCCCCTGACGAGAAGCTCGCCGCCAACAAGGAGGGCGACAAGGCCGCCTAAGAGCGACAGCAAGGTGAATATCATCCGTTAGTTTCCTTCGGAAGCGAAGTGCGAAGAAGCAGATAGCCAGCGATTGCAGCGAGCAACGATCCGGAAAGCACACCGAGCTTGACGGCTTCGACCTGAGCTGGATCGGCGAAAGCGAGGTTGCCGATGAAGAGGCTCATGGTGAAACCGATCGCGGCGAGCAACGAGACCCCATGAACCTGACGCCACCCGACATTCTCGGGAAGCGAGGCGAGCTTCATCTTCACCGCGATCCAGGATAGCCCGAAGATGCCGATCTGCTTGCCCAGCAGCAGGCCAAGAGCGATGCCGAGCGGCAGGGGCGCCAGCAGGTCCGATGGCTCGAGACCCAAGAGGGATACGCCCGCGTTCGCGAAGCCGAAAATCGGGATGACGAGAAAAGCGACCCAGGGATGAAGCGCATGCTCCATACGCTCGAGAGGGTCGGACCCATCGCGCGCGACCATTGGTATGGTCATCGCCGCGGCCACGCCGGCCAGCGTCGCATGGACCCCGGACTTGAGGACGAAGATCCACAGCACGATCCCAAGCAGGACGTAGGGAATGCTGGAGCCGATGCGAAAACGATTCAGTACGACCATGCCAGCGAGCGCCAGCGCGGCTCCAGCGAGCATGCCCGTATCGATTGTCCCGGAGTAGAACAGCGCGATGATGGTGATTGCTCCGATGTCATCGATCACCGCGATTGCCAGCAGGAGTGCCTTCAGCGCGACGGGGACGCGGGGGCCCAAAAGGGAAAGTATCCCGAGGGCGAAGGCGATATCGGTGGCAGCGGGAATGGCCCAGCCTGCAAGATTATCGGGGGAGTCCGTGTTCACGGCAAGGAATACGAGCGCTGGCGCAACCATTCCGCCGATCGCGGCGAAGAGTGGTAGGGACGCCTTGTTCCAGCTGGAAAGCTGGCCCTCGATGGCCTCGCGCTTCACTTCGAGGCCAACCAGAAAGAAGAAGACCGCCATCAGTCCGTCATTGATCCAGAGCAGCAACGGCTTGTCGATTGCGAACGAACCTATGGACACTGCGACGGGCAGCTCAAGCAAAGCAAAATAGCTGCCCGCCGCCAGACTGTTTGCCGCGACCAGCGCGAGCAACGCGGCTGCGATGAGGACGATCCCGCCGGCGCTTTCCCGTTTCAGGAAGTCGCGCAGCGCTTCGGTTGCGTTGGCAAACATCGATCAGGCGTATTGCAGTTGCTTGCACACCACCATCGCGCGCGCGCGACGGTGCGGGTTGACGATCCTACCAATTGCCCGTGACAATGCTCTTCTGATCCGCAGTTGGGCTGTTCGCAAATACAGCAAGGTCAGCGGGTCGGGTCTCTTGCGTCGTTTTTCGATCTCAAGGCGATCCTCAACGCGCTGCAAATACTCAGCGAGCCGGAAAATGCGTGCTCTCATCGTAGGTCTCCGATAACAATTGTCTGGGTGAGGCGAGGGCGCTAGCGCGACCCCGCCTCATCGGTCAACCGGCCGCCATGCCGCGCCGCTGGAGCAGCGAAATGCGATCCTTCAGACGCAGGCGCAGCCTCTTGAGCAGTTTCATCTCTTCCTGTCGGCCGGGTGCCCGGCAGGTGTCGATCATGCGGTCGAGGCGGCGATGGCGCGCGCAAAGGGCGTCTAAGCGGTTCATGGGTCGTCTCCTGTGATTGTCGAGCACCTGTCCCAGTCAGATGGCCAGTCATCGAGCGATAGGCCAGTTGATAAGATGTGCTATTTCTAATAGATGCAAACTATTGGAAAGGTCGTCCGACGAAATGCCGACTCTACGCCAGCTCGAATATCTGGTAGCGATTGCCGACGCGCGGCACTTCGGTCGCGCCGCAGCAGCAGTGAACGTCTCGCAACCGACGCTCAGCCAGCAGGTGAAGGCGCTCGAGGCCCGGCTCGGGGTAACGCTCGTCGAGCGCGGTGACAGTCCGGTGCAGCTTACTCCGGTCGGGCGCGAAATTGCCCAGCGCGCGCGCCGACTGCTGATCGGGGTCTCCGATCTGCGCGATCTCGCGCGCCGCAGTACAACCGGCTTTGCCGGCACCATCCGCTTCGGGGTGACACCAACGATCGGGCCATATCTGATGCCGTCAGTCGTCGCGCGCCTGCACCGCGACTATCCGGACATGCGTCTCCATATGCGTGAAGGCATACCTGACGATCAGGTTGCAGAGTTGCGGCGCGGCGCACTTGACCTTGTCTTGAGTCCGCTTCCTGTCGCCGGATCCGACCTTGAAATCGAGCCGCTCTTTCGCGAGCCGCTCCATCTGGTTGCAGCACCGGATTCTCCCCTCGCGGAAACATCGTTCCTGCGAAAAACCGATCTGGCGGGCGCAGGGATACTCACCCTCGACCGTCGTCATCATTTTCACCGCCAAGCACAGCAAATCTGCGAGGACCTCGGTGCCGAAATCCTTCGAGACTACGAGGGCACCAGTCTCGACAGTCTGCGCCAGATGGCGGGCAGCGGTCTTGGCCTCGCCATCCTGCCTGAGCTCTATCTGCGTTCCGAAGTCGGCGGCGAGCATATGGTGCACCGCCTGGAAGTCAGCGACTGGACTGCGACCCGGTCGATTGCCGCGGTCTGGCGTCATGGGGCGGCTTATGGCGAAAGTTATCGCCTGATCGCCCAATCGGTCGCAGTGGAAGCACGGCGGGTGTTGCGAACGATAGACTGAAACTATCGAAAGAAGGTGGGTTTTTCATTTGGCTGTTAATGGCAGGGACGCACCCCCGAGATTACATTGCGGTCTATCCAAACTTCCAACGAAAGGTCTGGTGGTGATGAAATCAGGTTTTCGCCCGGCGCAAGGTGCGGAACCGAGGCCTGCTTACGTCGGCTTCGACGAAGGACTCCGCCAGCACATGCTGGGCATCTACCGCAACATGGGTCTGGCATTGCTTGTCAGTGCCTCTGTCGCCTGGCTTATCGCCTCCACTCCGGCGCTTTATCAGCCAATCTTCGGCACACCGCTGAAATGGGTCGCAATGCTTGCCCCTCTCGCTTTCGTGTTCGTGTTTTCATTCCGGTTCGAGAAGATGACGCTCACCGGGGCGCGCACGGCGCTATTCGCCTTCGCTGCCATCATGGGCGTTTCCCTTGCCAGCATCCTGCTGGTCTTCACTGGTACGAGCATTGCCGTCACACTGCTCGTGGCTGCGACGACGTTCCTTGGCATGAGCCTGTGGGGCTACATGACGAGGGCCGACCTCACATGCTATTCGACTTTCCTGTTCATGGGTCTCATCGGAGTTGTGCTGGCGAGCCTTGTGAACCTGTTTCTACAATCGGGGACGCTTCAACTGGTGGTGTCCATCATCGGCGTACTCGTCTTCACTGGTCTCACTGCCTGGGACACGCAGCGCGCAAAGAATGAATACCTGACCTACGGAGCGAGCGATTACGGAGAGAAACTCGCCGTCATGAGCGCGCTCTCGCTCTACCTGAATTTGGTAAACCTGTTCCAGCTGCTGCTGACCTTCTTCGGTCAGCGCGAGGAGGCTTAATCTCATGCGTACCCAAGATGCAGTGAATGCCATGCTATGCCCCGTCTGCCGCACCGGACTAGCTCTCTCCGATCGCGGCGGGGTCGAGATTGACTATTGTCCCTCCTGTCGCGGCGTCTGGCTCGACCGCGGCGAACTCGACAAGATCATTGAGCGCACAGGCAGTTCGCAATCGCCATACGGAAGTGATCTGCGTGAGCCGCGAAGAAGCAAAGAAAGCGGACTCGTGGGTTTGGCGAGTTCACTGTTGCGTGGCGACGATGATCGTTACGATTACCATGGACGCGACGATCGCCACTACCGCAACAAGCGCAAGTCGAAGCTCTCGGATTTTTTCGACTAGCGGGATCCGCGTGATTACATTTATCGCGCTTCTTGAACTCGGCACCGTGATTGCAGCGCTCGCTGCAGGCGTGCTGTGGCTTCTCGCCAGCCGACGGCGTTTGCGCCGTCTCAGCCGTAGCGAGACATTCGACCATGCTGACTTCAATCGCGTTGTGGTGGCACTCAACCGGATGCAGATCCTCAATTCGCGTGCAGCGCTCGCGACAGCTATCGCCGCGCTCTTGGCCGGCGCAAGTCTGGCTCTCCATTTGGCGATGTCTAATTCGTAACTGACGACAAGCCCTAGATGCTCGTCAGTCGTATAGAAAACTATTGAGGCGAATGACCACCGTTGCCTAGCGCGAGGAATGGGAAGAACGCGCCTGCTTCTGGAATCCCGAGAATCATGCGCCATTAGCTATGATTGAGACGCGCCGGCGCCGCCGCGAAATGGCTGCTTTTGGGATTATCGAGCGACCGGCCGCATGACCGAAATGAGGGCGCGTTGCTGCCCGGCACCTTTCGCCAAGAGCAGCCTGACGGCTATTGGGCCGCTTCGAGACAGTCTGGTTTTGGGAGCTTTCCTAACAAAACGGACAATCCGTTCGCAATTCAAATCAGGGCGCGTGCCACATCCACATCGCATTCAAAGGCAAGCCCGCAAGTTAGCGACATAACTTACGTTCCCTGCCATTTCGAAGACGATGCCTGTCGCAACGAGGTACAAGCGATCGCGGCCTTACCGAATTTATCGGAATGGTTGCGCCTATCCGGGTTCCGCCTGTGCGTTACGGGCAGCAGCAATCGCCGCTGCAAGCTCCTTCGCTGGACCCACTCCCCAGTAGTGGAGGAAGTAGAACATCGGTTCGCCCCCGATCATGTGATTATGAAGCGCAACTATGTGAATTCCCTTCTGGCGCAGGGCGCGAAGGACGGGCTGAACTTCGTCCTCGGTCATGATGAAGTCGCCATCGACGGCAGCAAGATCGTCAGTCCCCGAGAATGCCGCCCACGTCGTCAGCCCCATGGATCCTCCGATATCGATGCCGTGCATGCGGCCCTGACGGGCGAAGGTGTATTTCACAACGCCGTCGCCAATGCTGGGCTCGGCGCCTAGGGTATCGCTCAGAGGCGCGGCATTTATCGTTCCGTCAGCATCCGGTGTCATGCCGCCGAAGCTGCGCCGCGGTGTCGGGGAGGCGGCGCGCACTTCCTTGATGGCATCCCAGACCGCCTTCACGCCCGCTGCCATCCTGGCTGTTTCTCCGTGCCCGCCGATGTGCATGAAATACACGGGTGGATCGTCGAAAATGAAATGATTGTGTAGCGCGGTGACCGAAAGACCGTTCGCCAGGGCAGCATCCATTGCAGCAGTGATTTCGTCCTCGAACACGACCGTATCACCCATGACCATGACCCCGCCATCGACGGGTTTGAAGGCAGCCCATGAACCGAGACCCGCAGGCGGATCGAGGCGCATGCCGTCGACCATCACCTCGACGTCGTCGCGCGTCCAGCCAATGCGCGCCACCCCGTCCTCGGTCATGGTAACGGTTGCATGCGAAGCTTCGAAGACGAGCGCCTCGAGGTTACCCGAATTGTCCTGTGCATGCAGATGCGACGGCATCGCCGCTACCGATAAAGCCAGACTGCCAACAAGCATTGTTTTGTGGAAAGGTTTCATTTTCCGGTCTCCTTCGATGTGTTTTCAGGCGCTCTGGGCTGTTCCAGGAAAGTCAGGTGCCTGGCGTTGTTCCAGAAAAGTAGAGCGCCCCTATGAGGGCGCTTGCAAAAAGGACAGGCAACATCCCGATCTTGAAGCGCAGCATCGCAACCAACGCTGCGGCGGCAATGACAACCGACGCGAGGTCGATCGTCGCCAAATCCGGCACGAGCAGTCGCGCGCCGTAACCTTGAACCTCATTGAGCTGTGAGAAGGCAACGTGCAGCGCGAACCAGATAGCGAGGTTGAGGATCACGCCCACGACCGCCGCCGTGACGCCCGAAAGCGCCGCCGTCAGGAGCTTCACACCGCGTAATTTCTCGATGAACGGTGCGCCAAGGAAAATCCAGAGGAAGCAGGGCACGAATGTGACCCAAGTCACGATCACCGAGGCCGCAATACCCGAAGCTACCGGGCCCAACAAATCTCCTTCGCGGTATCCCCCCATGAATCCTACGAACTGGACAACCTGAATCAGTGGCCCCGGCGTGGTTTCCGCCATACCCAATCCATCGAGCATCTCCCCCGGGGCCAGCCAACCATGCGTTTGCACTGCTTCCTGCGCCATATAGGCCAGAACCGCATATGCGCCGCCGAATGTGACGACCGCCAGCTTCGAGAAAAAGATCGCCAATTGCGTGAACACGTGATCGGGGCCGACGAGAAGGATCAGCGCGATTATGGGCGCCGCCCACATGCTGCCCCAGATCATTGCCGTGCGAACGGCTCCGCGCCACGTCGGCCGAACCGTCGCCATTCCCCCAGCATGAAGCACGGCTTCCGTCTTGCCCTCCCCGTCCTCGGATGTCTCGCGGGTGCGGATGACGAGGAAGCGCGCAGGATCGAAATGGCCGCCGAGAAATCCGATCAGCGCGGCAGCGACGATGATCAGCGGAAAGGGGATATCGAAAACGAATATGGCCGCAAACGCAGACGCGGCGATCAGATACATTGGCCACGTCTTCAGCGCCTTCCTTCCGATGCGAACCAGGGCTTCGATGACCACTGCAAGGACTGCGGCCTTTATGCCGAAGAAAATCGCCTGGACGAAACTGGCTTCCTGGAAGCTGGCATAGAGCACGCTGAGTGCTAGAATGCTGAGAAAGCCGGGAAGAACGAACAAACATCCCGCGACAAGGCCGCCGCGCACGCCGTGGAGCAGCCAACCGATATAGGTTGCAAGCTGCATAGCCTCCGGACCTGGCAGGAGCATGCAGTAATTGAGTGCATGCAGAAATCGGTTCTCGCCAATCCAGCGCTTCTCATCGACCAGAATGCGATGCATCACGGCAATCTGGCCAGCCGGTCCGCCGAAGCTCAGGGCAGCGACCCGCGCCCAGACACGCACAGCCTCTGAGAAGGGTATCGGACCTTGATCTACGGAGACTTGTTTACCGGGAGATTTCATCAACGCGTCCTTCGCACACAGCCCATCGGGCCGGACTTGGGCGCATTGCCTTACCGGGCGCCGGAATAAATGCCCGAAGCCAAACTGTTAGATCATCGATTTGGTGCTGTCAAAAGCCTTACGCGAACAGTCTACCTTGCACTTGGAGAATGTCGGCTTTCGATATCGGCATCTGTATCTTCGATTTCCGAATCGAGGGCACGAAGCCGCCCCCAAGCTACTACCTAATCCAATGGCAGGTATCAGGGTCGCGACGAGAACGATGAAATGTCCAATATGAGGGCGCTAAGCGGACATCGTAGTCGGTTGCTGTTACAGCTGTGGGGAGGGTACTTTCGACTGCCATTCGGCACGCCGTTATCTGGCAACTTTCGTGCCGAGCAAGCGCTCAATGCTTTCAACTGTAATTAGCGCGCGGGTGCCAACTTTGGTTCTGACCAAATCGCCCTTCTGCATCAATTGATCAATCTTGGTGCGACCCAACCCCGTGGCTTGCATGGTCTGTGCAATTGACGCGGTTAGGTCCCCCGCCCTGATTGGAGGCACTGTCCCCTGAGTGGGTTTTTGATCCTCAGTCGATGGTTCATGGACCTTCTGTTGAGTAGTCGGTCTCGACTTTGGTAGGGGAGTTGCCACGGGAACGGACGGATTCGTGCAGTAGCGATCTAGTATCTTGGTCAGCGACGCTTCGGAAAAGCTTATACCGGTTATCCGGATTGTCGGTAGTCCGCCAGGCAGTTTCGAGCCCTCCAGTTGAACTGTGCCGCCGTTGAAAGCTGCCACGATATTGTCTGAAGCGACTATACGACCCCATTCCTCTTGTGGAATCTGAGAGTCCCTGACTGTCTTCGTGGACCCACCTGCGGGCCGTATCTCGCGCATAAGCGCATAGGTTTTGATCAGTCCAGCGGCAGCGTAATCGGCCAGGAGTTTTTCGGGGGCATCTAAGTTGCGGGATTCGACAAGTTCGATCGCCTTGCCGGGTAGGATAGGTCGGTGAAATGACATCATTATTCTCGCTCGTTAGCGATCAAACTTGCCAACGAAACGTGAAAAAGGGGTAACTTGTGGGATCGTGCCCTCAAACGAAGGCCAATGGCGCGGAAAGGCAGCGCAAGGTTGGCCGCGAAAGTCACCGCTGCTGTTCGCGGATGTCCACCCAAGTTTTTCATGCTTTTTTCATGGAAACGCGGGCCATCTCTTCTAAGTCATTGAAAAGATGGTGGGCGCGGCAAGGATTGAACTTGCGACCCCACCCGTGTGAAGGGTGTGCTCTACCACTGAGCTACGCGCCCGCCCGGTGCTGTCCGCGGCGTTCGCAGCGGAAGGGCAGGGGCGCGCCTTTA
>Ga0208817_100075_pt1 | contig 41002 bp, 32 predicted proteins | sample Virmet3819_2500_FD_185741 | JGI IMG/M metagenome (GOLD analysis project Ga0208817, IMG submission 185741) | Marine viral communities from the Southern Atlantic ocean transect to study dissolved organic matter and carbon cycling - metaG... | ecosystem: Environmental > Aquatic > Marine > Oceanic ... | reverse complement strand
GGCCCGAACTGCAAGGTATTTTCCGAAGATGATCGCGAGATCGTGCCCGGCAGTGGCGAGGCCGGGATCATCGCCCGCGGCGGCGCAGTCCCTCTTGGCTACTACAAGGACGAGGCGAAGACCGCCACAACGTTCCGGACAATCAACGGGGTCCGTTACGCCATTCCGGGCGACTGGTGCACGGTGGAGGCGGACGGCACGATCTCATTGCTGGGCCGGGGGTCAAATTGTATCAACACGGCAGGTGAGAAAGTCTATCCAGAAGAGGTCGAAGAGGCCTTGAAGGAACATGCTGCCGTCAAGGACGCACTCGTTGTCGGCGTGCCCGATGAGAAGTGGGGCAACGCCGTGACGGCCGTCGTATCCACAGATTCAGAGGTCAGCGAAGACGAACTGCGCAGCTTTGTGCAATCACGTATTGCCCGCTACAAGGCTCCCAAGTCTGTTTTGTTCAAAGATGATCTTGGGCGCGCGCCGAATGGCAAGGCCGACTATAAGTCCATCAAGGCATTTGCGCTCGACAAGCTGGGCATCAGCCAATGAGCAACAGGCCTCTCAACGTGTAGGCCACGACAGCGACCACCAGCATCGACACAAGGGCTATGCCGACAAACCAGATAAGCCGTCTGGTGAGCGGCGGCTCCTCGTTGTCGTCTGCTGGCTGTACCGGATCAATGCGCATGATAGCCATCTCCCGGCTTAACTTTGCCCCAGAACAGGCTGTAGACGTATGCTGTATAGGCCAGAATGATCGGCAGCATGATCACGGCGCCCACCAACATCAGAACGAGTGCATTGTCCCGCGCAGCAGCCTCATGGATGGATATTTCGTACGGCACGATGAATGGGTAAAGGCTGACGCCGAGGCCCACGTATCCGCTGGCAAAAATGCCCGCCGCCAAAAGGTAAGGTCGCCAGTCCGGCGCTGTGCCCACCGCGCCCTGTTTCATCGATAGGTCTCTCCACAGCCAGACGACAAGTGCCATGCCGACCAGGGGCACCGGCGCGAGCGGCAGGAAGCGTGCAGGCTCAATATGGCTCATGGAAAAGCCCCACCGATCGCCAATGGATGCGTCCACTGAAAGCGTCGCGAAACTGACTGCCAGGAAACAAATTGCCACGCCAGCAAGTGCCATCCGGCCCCACTTGCGCGCCTTGTCATGCAACTCACCTTCGGTTTTGAGAACCAGCCAGCAAGCGCCGAGCAACATGTACCCGATGACAACAGAGATACCGGTCAGAAGGGTGAATGGCGTCAACCAGTCGAACGCGCCGCCCGCGAAGGCACCGCCCTCGACATGAATGCCCTGTACCATCCCGCCAAGCATGATGCCCTGTGAAAATGCGGCGGTGAACGATCCACCATAGAAAGCGCCATTCCAGAAGATACGAGTGGGTCGACGCACGGCCTTGTGTCGGAATTCAAACGCGACGCCGCGGAATATCAATGCAGCCAACATGATAAGCACAGGCAAATAGAAGGCTGGCATGATGATCGCGTATGCGGTGGGAAACGCCGCAAACAGGCCGCCACCACCAATGATCAGCCATGTCTCATTGCCGTCCCAAACGGGCTCGACGGTGGCGGTCATCATGTTTCGCTCTTCTTCAGACTGCGCGATCGCGGTGAACATGCCAACGCCGAGATCGAACCCGTCAAGCAAGACGTACATCATGACGCCGATGGCGAGGATCAGGGCCCAGATGAAGGGTAGGTCTATAGCCATGTTCGCCTCCTATTCCGCCGCAACGATATCGTCGGATGTTTCGGCCTTGTCATCGACTGCGCCCATTGGAGACCCAGGAGGACGCCGCTCACGGCCAGAAGGGTCCGTGGGACTGTCATCAAAGCCGCGCGTGGCAATGCGCGCCATATATACGACACCGGCCGTGAAAATGATGGCATAGACGACCATGAACACGAGCAAGGACGTCGCCACCTGCCCGGCAGAGACCGGTGACAGGCTGTCCACCGTGCGCAAATGTCCATAGACCGTGTAGGGCTGGCGACCGACTTCCGCAGTAATCCACCCGGTCACGACAGCAATGAAACCAAGCGCGCCAGCCGGGACAGCCGCAATGTGGAAGAGACCCGGTGTGTCCAGCTTTTTCCTCCACCAGAGGAAGGTGCCCCAAACGCCCATGGCCAGCATGCCGAGCCCGGCCCCTACCATAATGCGAAATGCATAGAAGACGAGCCATAGCGGCGGCCGTTCGGATTCCGGAAAGTGGTCGATGCCATGAAGCATTTCGCCCTCCTCCAGGCCGGGGAAAAGGAATGAACTGGTGCCCGGAACCGTTATGCCCGCGTGGCCGCATTCGGAACCATCCGGCCACGCGATCAGAACCGTGCCCTGCACTTCCTTGGATTCACACCATCCCTCCACCACTGCGATCTTGGCGGGCTGGTACTTGTGCGCAACTTCGCCCGACCAGTGTCCAACCATGATCTGGATCGGCAGCAGGACGGCCAGAGTGCCCGACGCCATACGAATTTGCCACTTGGTGGGCTCGGTTGTCCGACCTTTCAGAGTCTGCCACGCACCCGCAGCGAGAATTACCGCCGCAGTCGTAGTATAGGCAGCCAGCAACATGTGTGCGAGCCGACTTGGCAGGCTCGGATTGAAGATCGCCTCGATCCAGCTGGTTGCATAAAAATTGCCGGTCTCTGCATCAATCGCAAAGCCGGCTGGCGTCTGCATCCAGCTGTTTGCGGCGAGGATCCAGAAAGCTGAAATCGTGGTGCCGATTGCTACAGCGCATGTCGCAGCAAAGTGCAGCTTCCGACCAACTTTTTGCCAGCCAAACAGCATCACGCCCAGGAATGTTGCCTCCAGGAAGAAAGCGGTCAGCACTTCATAGGCCAACATGGGGCCCATGACGCTGCCGGTGATCTCAGAGAACAGGCTCCAATTCGTACCAAATTGGTAGCTCATCACGACCCCGGATACGACGCCCATGGCGAAAGCGAGTGCGAAGATTTTCACCCAATGCAGATAAAGGCGCTTGAAGACTTCCCTGCCGGTCTTCAGCCACAAGCCTTCGCATACCGCGAGAAAAGCCGCGAGACCGATCGTGAAGGCAGGAAAGAGAATGTGAAAGGCGACGACGAAAGCAAACTGAAGTCGCGACAAGATGAGTGCATCAAATTCCATGAGGCTCGCTCCGCATCATATATGCGATTTTTCTAATATAGTTTGCAGGCTGGCCAAACTTGACGAGCTGACGCGCGCCGGTCTGACGCAGGCGCGCCCAGTCAGCCCTTCCGACGCAATGTCCTGAATATGGCGTCAGCGCGCGCCGCAATGCCCCCATCGTCCTTCACCAGCCTCGCTGTAACGTGAACATGGTCACCGTCTATCAGCGTAACATGCGGATGCGCTTCCAGCCAGCAGCCCTCCCGAACGATGTCCATGAACTCCATGGTCAGCTTGAGCGTGACCGACATCTTGCCGGTCGCGCTCCAGACAGCCCACGCCAGCGCACTATCGGAAAAAGCGCAGGTCATTCCGCCGTGAAGGAAGCCCATGCCATTGCAGTGACGATCCAGCACCCACATGCCGGTGCGCACATCGCCTGATGCCGACGCACGATACGTGGGACCATTGTGTAGCGTGAATTTCCCGCGGGATGGCGTTGGCGCAAATCCCGGCGGCGGTTGTCTCAGCGGCTCAACCGCCTCACTCACCCATGTTTCCGAATACGTCGTGATGGACTGTATCGCCGGGCTCAATCCCCAGTTCGGCGGCACGCCCCCCCGCCAGTTCCAGCACGCCCTTCACCGGCACGCCCGGATTGATCCGACGCAGCGATCCTGGAACAGTTTCGCGAGCAATCGCCAGCACTTTGCCATCAGGATCAATGAACAGCATGTCCAGAGAGATCAGCGTATTCTTCATCCACATATTGGCTTCGCGCGGCTGGCCGAAATCGAACAGCATGCCAGCATTTTCTGCGAGCTCTTCCCGATTCATGAGGCCTGTCTGGACTTCTTCCGGGTCATTCGCCAATTCGACCGTAAAGCTGTGCTCAGTCTCTCCCGACATGATTGTGAGAGGGCCGGTTTCCAGCTGGGCGAAAGCCGCAGGCAAGAACAGGACGAGCGATGCAAAAGCAGAAGAGATGAAACGTATCATGGGGCTTGTTTAGACGGGTGCCCGCAAGGCGGCAAGCTGTCTTGGCTGCTGCTTACCCGCGTTTAATGTGGCTAACGTGCTCACCTTTTGAACCGGTTTCAATGCAGACTTCCAGATCCGTGCCAGGCTCAATATCTTCGTAGCCAGCTTTGCGCAGAACGACGGCGTGCACAAAGATATCCGTGTCATCGCCTTCGCGCTGAACGAACCCATAGCCGCGGGTGCGATTGAACCATTTCAGCGTGACCGTCTCGTAATCGCGCTCAACACCTTTCTCCTTGGCCACAGTGGCCCGAGGGCGTTCCATCTCAATTATGTTAGCGGTTTGCCAACCGCGGTCGCCTTTCACGGCGTCACAAACGATGCGCGCACCCTCATCGGCAGAGGATTCACCATACCCCCTCAGGCATGTCACATGCAGCATCACGTCTCCCGTCAGACTTGCGTCAGACGTCGACTCGGCGACAATAAATCCGTAGCCCTTGGCACTATCGAACCATTTCACATGGCCAATTACGCGCACGGCATCCTCCACGGATGCAGGCTCTGATTCTGATTTGGCGGCTATTCTCGTCATCAACCCGTATTCCCCAATCAGGCAACCTAAAATGTGTTAACGCGCTTGTCACGCGATCTTCACATCAAAGAATGGCTTTCTGCGCCCCTGCCCGCCGCTTACCCCCGCAATGTGGACAGAAATGGGCAAGCGCGGTGAGACACTGCAGCAACGCCCCGTCATACCTCCCTGCCGTGATCATCCTCACAGCCCATTTACCAAGAATATGCTTGCAACGTTAAGTAACGGAAAGCTATACATTGCTGCCAAACTTGGCGCGTAGATTGGAATATATGAGCAATCATACCCTCGACACCTTCAAAGAATTGCTCTTGGAAGGCCTGTGCGACAGCGATGTCCTGCCCCGGGCGCTCGAGATGGTCAATGCGCATTGTGGTGCGGAAACTACACAACTCATTTCCGTCAGTGATGCGACCTTCATTCTGGATTCCGCCGTCGAGGGCACCGTCGATCGCGACCTTTTCCAAAATGAGCAGGAGTATCTCGCCATCAATCCGCGCACCCGGATTCTGGCCTCGCGCGAGATCGGCCGAATCATTCGAGACCATGAAGTGGCAGATGAGGAGACCGTGGCCACCAATGCCGCCTATCAGGAACTCCTGATTCCGGCCGGCGTCGGCCAGTTCGCCGGCACGGTCCTCGCCAGCGATGACTCGACCGTGGTGGCCCTGGCGATTGCCCGCCCCCGCGATGATGGTCCGTTTTCGGATGATTCCATTGCCCGCTTTTCTCAGATGGTCCGCGCAGCCATTCCGGTCACGCATCTTGCAGGGCGCATTGTCAGCCGGCAGGAAACGTCCCTGCTGGACATGTTCGGCCGCCAGGCCTGCGTCGCCATCCTGCACAAATCCGGCACGGTCGTCCGGCAGTCAGAACAGTTCGAGAAACTGCTCGCGTCCGGCGTGGTCCGCACCGATGGGCTCGGCCGCCTGGATCTCCTGTCCGACGAGAGCAACCGCGATCTGGCCCTCACCCTGCGCGGCCAGAGCAACGCCATTGGCGGCCGCTTTTCCTTCGCGCGCCTGCGCCCGGAATGCACCTATATCTGTTCGGTCACACCGGTGCCCCCCATCGGGCATTTCGGCGCCCGCTCCGGCCATGCGGTCCTGTTCATCGACAAGCTCACATCCGTGAAATCCCTGGACCGGAACCTGTTGCGCCAGACCTACTCCCTGACCTCAGCAGAATGCGATGTCTGCGAACGGCTCTATGCCAGCCAGACCGTAGCGGAAATCGCCACAGCCCGGGCTGTGGCAACCAGCACGGTCAAGACGCTTCTCAAGTCGATCATGCAGAAGATGGTGGTCAATCGCCAGGCCGAAATTGTGATAAAATCGTCACGTTTCGCGTTCGATTCTGGTATGTCCGTGCCCGTGCAAACGAATGCAGGCGATAAACTTTACGGATAAATTGTCCCTTCCCCCCGTTTGGGGGATGACAGCCCACTTTCTTAATGTTTCGTTAGCACTCACAAAGGGTGAAACGTTCGCTGAACGCGAGCCGGGAGTGGGGACACGCCCGCAATATCCGGCCCAATTCGGTGAGCCGTTGCTGTAAGATTGGCAGGGCAGAATGCGTGCGACAAAATTCAGTAAGCCACGGGCGGCATCGTATGCGGCAGTTGGCCTCATGATCGCATTTCTAGTGCCGGCCAGCGCATCAGCGGGACACCCGTCCACGGGGCATGATGCGATGACGCTGGATATTGAAGATTATGTCGGCACGCTTCGGATCATCCCGAACACCGAGGACAAGATCGAAATCATCTCCGTCGAGGACGGCGTCGGAAACCTTGGAACCCTGTCCGTGAGCACCGATGAAGATGGCGGCGTCTCGGTCCGCGGGGCCCCTGCCTCCCTCGCCATGAATTGCGCCCGCACCAATGGCGAACTCAGCATCTCCTTCGACAATGGCGAGATGCACCCGATCGGCGACTTCCCGACCGTGGTGATTTCCGCACCCACTTCCACAAATGTCCGCATATCCATGCGGGCCGGAGATGCCGAAATCGCCGATGCTGACAATCTCGAAATTCTGGCTGGCGGATGCAGCCGTATCATCGCCAACAATGTCACCGACACGTTCCGTCTGACAACAACCGGCGCCCTGGCCCTGGAAATGTCCGGCGCCGAAGTCGCTGAAATCGACGCCAGTCATGGCGGCCACATCCGGATCAGCGAAATCCGAAACCGCCTGCATGCCTGTCTTGGCCGGACATCCCGGCTGGTCAGCGACCATCTCACCGGCACGGCTGAAATCTATCAGTCCGGAACCAGCCGGATCACGCTGGATTCCGTTACGCTCACGGACATCACGGCCGAACTCGATGGAACCGCGACGCTTCAAATGGCCGGCACCGCATCGGATGCACGTATGTCACTGGGCGGTGCCTCGCAGGCAAAGGTTTCGAATGGCATCACATTGGCACATGTCGATCTGCAACGCGCAGGCCGCCTCCTCGTGGATGGCGTGCGCTGGAAAGGAACAGGAAATGACTAGTCACCCAATCAGGATGATCCGCACCGGTGCGTGCGCCGGCATGGTCGCACTCGCCCTTGCCGGCAGCGCGGCAGCGCAGGAACTCGTCTATACGCCCGTCAATCCGTCCTTCGGCGGAAATCCGTTCAACTCGGCCCACCTCCTCGGCATCGCAAACGCCCAGGATGATACCGAGGCGCCATCCTCCGCCAGCGGTGATCCGCAGGCTGACCTGTTCATTCGGCAGCTGCAAAGCCGCCTTCTGTCAGGACTCGCCTCCGAGGTCGCCAATGCCATCTTCGGGGAGGATCCGCAGGATTATGGCCGGGTCGTCTTCGGCGACCAGACAGTCGAATTCGTGAGGGGTCTGGATTCGATCACACTGACCATTTTTGACGCAACCACAGGGACAACGACAGAAGTCGTGGTGCCGATTTTCACCACCGGCGGCTAACCGGGAATTTGTAGGGGACGCACACTATATGTGGGGACAATCTGGCTTCAAGCGTTGGCTGGCAACGCCTGTACTGACACTTCTGCTTGCTGCGTGCGGCACGCCGCCAAAAGCGTCCATGGACATGGCGGAGCCGACCGTGAATCCGCGCACGCAGACCGAGTATGCTTTGATCTGGCTGCCAAAGCCGACGGAGCAGATTCCGGTCGCCGTCTATGGCGTCGCGGACGAGACCGGCGCCTTCAAGCCGAGCGATACTGTCCAGACGCTGTCGCGCGCCGTGACCCAGGGCGCAACGCCGATCCTGATCAAGGCCCTGCAGGACGCAGGAGATGGCAGCTGGTTTACCGTCATCGAACGGGAAAAGCTGGATAATTTGCTCAAGGAACGCCAGATCATCTTGGAAATGCGCCAGCGTTATCTGGGGGAATCTGCAAAGGAATCGGTCGCACTTCCCGCGCTGCTTTTCGCGGGCATCCTGATCGAAGGAGCCATCACGGGTTATGATACGAATACGCAAACGGGTGGGGCCGGCGCACGCTATCTGGGAATTGGCGCGAACACACAGTACCGGGAAGACGCCGTTTCGGTGTATTTGCGGGCTGTCAGCGTCAAGACGGGCGAAGTCCTGATCTCGGTAACGACCGAACAACGCGTCGCGTCTGTCGCTTGGCAGGCCAACGCCTTCAAATATGTCGCCTATCGGGAGCTTCTCGAAGCAGAGGCCGGAATCACCCTGAACCAGCCTCGCCATGTTGCTGTACGCCAGGCGCTCGAAAAAGCCGTTTACGGATTGATCGTGGAAGGTGTAAAGTCTGGTCTCTGGAACTTCGAAAACCCCGATCTCGGCAAGACAGCGGTGGATTTCTACGATCAGAAATACCGCACCGAATTTCCAAAGGACGCCCTGAAGGGTGTGCCAAAGGAATTGCTGCAAGAGGGCGAAAACTGGGAGGCCAATGAAGCAAGTTGAGCTGATGCAATCAAAGCCCTGGACCGACTAGGACCAGGCAAAGACAAGATCGCGCGGCGCGAGCCGCAATAAGGGTGGGGAGAGACCGACTTCAAGTTGGCGCTCGGACCGGTCTCTCCCCGGGGATCTGCCATTTGGCGGATCTCCCGACCAATACTGCCTCACGTCGAGGCAAGCAACTCGGGAGCGGCACTTTATGTTGCCACATACTGCAATCGCATCTGCACGTCCGCCCGCTGAGAACGCGCGCAGACACTCGACGCGCAATTCATTCGGCGTCCTGTCCATCTTGTTCGGCTTGGCCCTTCCCGCCGGGGCCGACACGGGCTCATTCGCTAGTATTGAGCAGATTTCCGACATTCTTGAGCGCACCCGGCAGGCCGAGGCGCAACGCGCAAACACGCTGGAAGTCACCCAGTCGGGGCGCAATCTTGTCGTGGACGCCTATGTTCAGGGTCAGATGAACCGGGCCAATACGGTCTCCCAATCCGGAGACAATGCGTCGGCCCGCATATCCGTGACGGGAGACTCGAACTCGTTCGCGATTCGCCAGGATTCGTCCCCCGTCGGCAGTCAGCCTGCAGGCCGCAATGATGCCACCCTCACAATCGAGGGCGACTCCAACGACGCCCTCATACGGCAGACAAATGATTTTGGTGAACTGTACTATAATTCCGCTTCCCTCACGCAGCTGGGACACGGCAACACCGCCGCAATCTATCAGACCGTCTCGCCTGGCGATCTTGTGGAAGGCGGCAATGTCGCCTCCATCGTGCAGAACGGTGACGACAACGATGCGCTGATCGAACAGACCGGCGCCGGAAACACCGCGTCAATCGAGCAGGACGGAAACAACAACCAAGGTAAAATCTACCAGGACGGCGAAGGCCTGTCCGCCCTGCTCGTCCAGACCGGCGATGCGCTGGAATACACAATCAACCAGACCGGATGTGTCGTGGCCTCTGGCTGCGGCACGGTCACCGTGACGCAAGGCGCATACTGATGCGCGCCCGGTCTGAAACCGAACATGCCTCCAACTGTACACCAGCGGGGCGTGGCAGAAGCCATCGGGGGGACGCACTCAGCTTCCAGAATGGCCTTTTGAACAAGCTGATCCGAGAACGGATCAGTGCGAAATGTGCACTGACAAGGAGACATCTCATGCGCACGAAACTTCTCGCCACCGCCGCAATCGCGGCACTTTGCTTCGGGGGACCTGCCTTCGCAGACGAATCAGAGGCGCTCATCAACCAGAGCGGCGTTTCAAACAATGCCGACATTGATCAGACCGAAGGTCTCGAAAACGAAGGCTATATCGACCAAACCGGCGACGAAAACTCGGCGTCCATCACCCAGAAGCACACACCTCCCGGATCGCAGATCTACAGTATTGCCACCAATACGGCCGACATCGATCAGACCAGTGCCGTCGGCGCTGCGGTTGGCAACTCTGCAACGGTGACCCAGACCGCTGACACCGTTACCGGGGCCGCCCCGAACTCGGTTGACATCGACCAGAACACCGCAGGTTCGCTCGCACAGACGGCTTCTGTTGACCAGGTCGGTGGCCAGGGCAACAGCGTGACCGTCGCACAAGGCCTTACCGACGATACGGGCGGTGAAGTCGCCACAGTCAGCCAGGAAGGCAATGACAACAGCGCGGTCGTCGCCCAGGACGGCACGGGCGACACAACGACGGTTGCACAGCTCGGTGATGCCAACGCGGCTTCCGTCACCCAGACGGGCAGCGACAATAATTCGACCGTTGACCAGATCGGTAACGACAACGACTCCACTGTCACCCAGAATGCAATCGGCGCCTATGCTGACAATGATCAGACAGGCGACAACAACGTGTCCACGATCGCGCAGACGGACGATTCCTCCAATGGCACGATCAACATCCCGAATGCCGATCCGGAATCGACGGTTATTCAGGCTGGCAACAACAACACCTCCACCGTGGATCAGACGAACACCGGCGGCGGTTTCAACCAGGTTGCCAATGTGAATCAGAACGGCGACACCAATTCCTCGTCCGTGACTCAGGAAGGCACCGGCCCCGGCTTCACGGGCACGCTGCGGACCAATGTGACCCAAACCGGCGGTTCCAACTCGACTGTCAGCCAGACCGCTGTTGACGGACAGGCCAACAATGCCTTCGCCACGATCAACCAGTCCGGCGCTTCGATCTCCGAAGTCAACCAGTCCCTGGATGGCAACCGGGCAACCGGCATTACGGCCAATGTGACGCAGGATGGCGGTTCCAGCGCCTTTGTAGACCAGTCCGTCGAAAACACCGCGACAAGCGGTGCCGTAACGTCCGGGTCCGTGATCGCCACGCTCGATCAGAATGGTGGTTCGGTCGCAAACGTGAATCAGGGCATCGCTGGCAATGGCTCCACGAACATCTCTGCAAGCATCACGCAGGATGGCGGCGCAACGGCGAATGTCGACCAGTTCATGAACGGGGACGGTCAGTCCGGCCTGAGCACGACCATCCTGCAGGATGGCATGAGCACGGCCAATGTGTCCCAGTCGTTCAACATGGATGGTTCGCAGAACTTCGACGCCATCGTCACCCAGTATGGTGATGGCAACACGGCCAATGTCGACCAATATGACAACGCACCAGGTGAAACCGGCCAGAAGGCTGACAACAGCGTTCTGGCTGACGTCTATCAGGATGGCTCCGGCAACACGGCGAACGTCACCCAGGAAGGTCGCGTCTGGCAGGACAGCTCGCTGAACGCCTATGTCACCCAGATCGGCTCCGACAACGAAGCCAGTATCGATCAGGACGGCAAGTCCAGCACGGCGGCCATCGACCAGATCGGCGGCGCATCGTTCAACATGGCCAGCATTGACCAGAGCGGCTTCTCGAACGATTCCTACATCGTGCAGACCGGTCATGGAAACACGGGTTCCATTCTCCAGAATGGTGGCCGTGGAGATGCCGATATTGATCAGAGCGGGGACGATAACTCCGCGACGGTCACGCAAGGCAACAATTCCGGTCGCGACCTGACCGCCAGCGTCACGCAGAGCGGAAATGACAATACCGGTGAGATCACCCAGACGGGCGGCGAATTCTCCACCGCCTCGATCCTGCAGTCGACCGACGGCAACATGGCGACGATCTCGCAAAGCGGCGGTGACTTCAACGACGCGTCGATCAATCAGACGGTGACCGCCGGCAACATGGCCTCCATCGTCCAGACTGGGTCCTATAACTCGGCCACGGTCAACCAGTAACCCCTGCCGTCCCGGGCCGGTTTTCCGGCCCGGGACCTTCATTCCACACACCGGAAGGACTGAGCCATGACGAGCCACACATCCTCGTCGACCGCCTATCCGCGCCCCGCGAACCTTGCTGGCGCCCTGCTCGTCCTTGCCCTCTGCACCGGCTGCACCACGCCGTTCGAGCCTCCCAAAATATTCACCATGCCGACCGGCGGCCTCGAGGCCGACACGCCTCCACCGCCCCGTCCCGATGGCCAGCGCAAGGATGCCGACGCAGCGGCCTACGCCATCAGTGCAGAACAGGTCGTTCCGGCCTCCGAAGACACCAGGCAGGATGCTGCGTCTGCGGGTTTCGGCCAAATTCCAGCGAACCCGGCGGCTGCCCGCCTGACTCCTGTCACGGATGCAGACGATCCCTGTATTGGCGACCTGGCTGGAACAGAGCGCTGTCGCACCAGCCTGGAGCCGAATGACGGGCTCACCCTGACCTCCGGCGAAGGAGATGGAACGCTGACCGTTGTCGTGCCCAGCGCGCGCGCCGTGACCGTCATAGATCCCGCCAGCGCCGTCAACGAGATCGGTCGTGGCAAGGCCGTGTCGCAGGCCGCCCAATCGGCCGGCAGCGAATTTCTCATGGGCACCGGCTCCGACGGCACCCCGCCGCCTCCGGACGAAGATGACATGTTGCCGGATTTCGGCACGGAAGGCCTGCCGATCGACGTCCTGATTCCCGGAACACAGCAATAAGCCCTGCAAGCTCCGGCCCGTCCGAGCGGCATGGCATGAAACGGGCTGACACGATCTGACACACGCTGGAACGGGAGCAAGCTCCGGCCTCAATGCAGTTGAACCGAGGACACCTGACAAGGCGCGTGCCTCAGACGCGTCGGCCCCAAGCCTCCATGTCTTCCGGAATCAGTCGGCGCGATACTGAAAAAACAGGTTCAACACCGACTCAATGTGCGCGTCCACGATTTCTGGTTTCCGCACGTCAATACCAAACAATGCTTGAACCTCGTGCGCCAGCACGAATGGCATCTGACAGACAGACGTCGTGATATAGAGGAAGGATAACGGGTTGAGGTCTGGCAGCTGTTCCAGAGTACTGGCACGCACCAGGCGCTGCGCAATCGCTTCGCGTCGCGGAATGAGAAAATTGTCCACTATCCATTGGAGCCGCTCGCCGCCTATCATCGCTTCGGACACCATGATCCGGGCGTGGTCAGGATTGGCGGCACAATGCCGAATGTAGCGTCGGAGGAGGTCTTTGAAGCCCTCTAGCCCGTCAATGGGCGGAACGTCTGCTGTGTCGAGGTCGATCGCCTTGTCCAGGACCTCAAACATGTCCCGCACGGCTTCACGCCATAGCTGCTCTTTCGAGCCAAAATGATAGCGGATCATCGAGTGTCGTGTTTCGGCAGCCGCAGCAATATCCCGAACATTCGCTGCGTCGAATCCCTGCTGGGCAAACACGATCCGCGCTTCGTGAAGAATACGTGCTCGGCTCTTTTCAGCACGGTCCTGCACCGGGACACGGTGGGTCGGATTATCAGTTGTCCGGGTCAAAAGGCGTCTTCTCAATCGCTCCGCTCACGAGCCGGATACGTAAATTGGAATGGCAGGTCAATCATTGGAAGTCGACGTTCTCCAGACGCAACAGAGCCTTTCCGCTCCCGCCCGGCACAAAAGCGTCCATCTGGACGAATTATTATTGACAATTCGTCCAGATGGACGCTTTCACAGGATGCATACGCAACGATTCGCAGAAATCTGGAGGATACAATATGACGCTTCGGTGGTTGAAATGGCCAGCAATCATCCTGTCTGCACTCGTTGCGTTGCTCCTATTCCTCGCTGTTCTGGCCTACGCCAATCGGACCCGAATTCTTGTATCCCTGATGAGCAATGAGCCTTTCGTGGAGTGGGCGGGCACCTTCGAAAGACATGATGACTACGAATCTGAAATCCCGGGATCGCACGCAAAAGCCGCGTGCCAGAACAGTCACGCAAACTGGGGCGAAACGACACGGCAAACCGTATCACTAGATGGTCTCTGGGAAATCGAGGAAGGCTCGCTGACAGAAACCGCGCCTCACGCGTTCACACACAGTATTGCCGTCCCCGGATTAATTACCGAGGCGAGCCCTTCATTTGAGGAAGTGGGTAAAAGAAGTAAGTACCGCGACGCCTTCTGGTATCGCACGCAATTCACGTTGAGCGACACCCCCTCGACGCAGGCTTACATCTGCCTGCACAAAGCAGTATATGGGGCGAAAGTCTGGCTGAACGGCGTGGCCTTGGGCGAACATTTCGGCGCATACACACTGTCTGAATTCGATGCCAGTGAAGCAATCCGGTACGGATCAGAGAATGAGCTGGTCGTCAGACTGGGCGCTGATCGAAGCCAGCTACCCGAATTCCTTCCATTGGGCGACGATGACGAGATCGAAAGGTGGCATCCAGGGTTGTGGGACAGTGTGAGCCTGGTCATGACCGGCGAAGTATCAATTGCCAACATCAAGATTGAACCCAACATCGACACAGATCAGGTCACAATCAAGGCGGACGTTTACAATAGTGGCCAAACTCCCAAACATGTGCGCCTTTCGCAACAAATAGCGCCCTGGCTACAATCAGATGCGGTGGTCGCGGCTGACACTATTGAAGTGGCACTGGATGCTGGTTCGCACACCACAATCTCCATGACACTCGACATTGAGGCCCCTCAACTTTGGAGCCCGGAAAATCCGTTTCTCTATTTGAGTTCTGCTGCCCTTGAATACCAAAACGACAATGGCGAATGGCGTGCGTCCGATGATCGAGCCACAAGGTTTGGCATGCGGAAGGTTGAATGGCGAAGCGGAAAGAACAAGGGATTCTATCTAAACAACCGCCTCTATTATCTCAGAGGAACGAATATAGCGCTGCACCGGTTCTTTGGCGATGCGGAGCGCGGGAGCCTGCCATGGAACGAAAACTGGGTTCGCCGTTTGCTGACTGGACACCCGAAGGATTTCCATTGGAACTCGTTTCGATTCCACAATGGCCGCGCGCCGAACTTCTGGTATGACATCGCGGACGAAACGGGCTTCATCATCGCAGACGAATACAATTTCTGGTCGGTGGCCCGCGGGACAGAGTCCGGAAAGTGGTCGGCCGCCGAACTCGAGAAGGAATTTCGGGGATGGATGCGTGAAAACTGGAACCATCCCTCCATCGGCTGGTGGGATGCAGCGAACGAAAACAACAATCCTCTGTCGACCGACATAATTCGCAGGGTACGGGAATTGGATTCCACGCGCCAATGGGAAAATGGCGGGTACCAAGCGCCGGTGGGACCAAATGACCCGATTGAAGAGCATCCTTACAAGTTGAATTCTGGCGGCACGCTCAATCTGAATGACAGGGCTTACACACTCGACGATTTCTCGACCATGGATGGACATCCCCCACAGGCCACCTGGGGACTATTCGCAACCTATGCCGACGCGCCGGATCACCCTTTCATAAACAATGAGTACGCATTTCTCTGGATTACCCAAGCGGGTCGCCCGACACCACTGGCCCAATCCGCCTTCGACACCATGACCGGAGGATTGGAGCTCTCGCCGCAAGAGTATCGGGAAGCCTACGCCTATGTGACTTCCGAACTGAGCGCCTACTGGCGTGCTATGCGCGGCTATTCTGGCGTTCAACATTTCGTCTATCTATCAAAATGTAATGACAAGGATGACCTACCAGAGAACTGGCAAGTTCAGACGACTAGCGCCACATGTGACAGCTTCCTTGACGTGGAGGCGCTTGAACTGGAACCAAGATGGCGAGCCTATGCCCGGAACGTGTTTGCGCCCCAACTTATTTATTTAAAGGAGTGGCGTAACGCCGCCTATCCGCGCGGCGAAACAGTCGCGATACCTATGGTGCTTTTGAACGATGGTTATGACCCCCTCACTGGCATAGTTCGCCTCTACATTGTAGACGGCAACGGAACTGTCGTGCAGGCTTCAAGCCCGGCATCAGTCTCTTTGGAGCCCCTTGGCAAGCAGGAGATAGAGATTACGCTGAACATCCCCGATATCGATGCATTTACAGTATTCGCGGAGCTGTCCTCCCCGACTGAAGCGTTCGAGACTGTCTGGAGCCGCAGAAAGGTCGGGCACCCACATCCCGGAGTAGCGCTTCCTGATCCTCCCTTCTCTGGGCGCTAAGAGATGAAACATTCGCCACCCGCTTTCGCTTGCGATCGGTTGGAGAATGTCTCCTCTTAAGTCAACTCCCGTCGCTCTCCCTTTATCAGGACAGCCAGACCAGCGCATGTGAAGAAAATCAGGCTCGGCCAAATGAGCTGGCTGCGAAAATCTGACAGCGCTTCACGATACATAAGTTCGTCCACGAACAACAATTGAACTGCAGAGGCCAGCATCCAACAGAGCGTTAGTCCGTTGATCAGCTGCAGCCCCCACCAGGCCCGGGTGTGCCCACCAGGCTCGTCAATCGGCTGTCCCGACGCCAGGTATTGCACTTCAGTCAGCTTGCGGTCAGCTATGCGCTGCTCCTCTCTTTCAGCTTCTGAGTAGGATTCGGACGCGCCGAGCGCCATTGCAGAAATCACATATACTGCGGTGGCGGTGACCCAGGCCGGGACAAGCAAAAAGAACTGGTGAATGCCGACTCCGAGATAGAGGACGAGAATCACCGCAAAAGCAGCCGCCCACGCGACAATGGCCGCCCAGTTCAACGACGAATGCCGGTACGACGCCCAGTATCGCTTCAAACCCAAACGCGGAAATAACCAGTGTTCAGCCACAATGATCGCACCGACTGGCGACAGGCTCAGACCCATCCAGCCGACATAGCCGAGAAGTTGAGTGAACACGAAGGGCGAACAAGCAAGCATCATGGTCACCATACCGACGATGATGGTCACCTTCGCACGTCCCCAAGAGGGATTCAGGCTCTGGAAAGCCAGGCCGGCGCGATACAAGGTCGGGTTGGATGTAGTCCACCCCGCGATGATGACAGCGATGATGCCAGCAAAGCCAAGCGCCTGCATGGCGACCGCTCCGGGATCAAGCAGCCCGATACTGGTGTTCAATGCGTACGCGGCGCCAGCTCCCATTACGCCTGCACAGATCCAGCAAACAAAGTGGCCTATGAACATGCCAAGTGCCGAGAACCAGCCATATGATTTGCGTTTGGCAAACCGCAGCAAAGTCATGTCACCCAGCGACCCGTGCATGGCCAGATTGGCAACCCAGGCGAAGGCGGCAATCGACCAGAAACTCTTGGCCTCATTCGGGACGCTCCAAAACTGTCCCTCCATCGGGGTTGGCTGGTATACTTGCGTGGAGATAACCGTCCAAAATGTTTCACCTGACAAGGCGGGCAAGTCTGCACTCGCGGCCAAGGCGAGCAACGGATACAGCGCCATGGCGCCAATCAAAAAAATACAAATCATCCAGGGCACGACTGCTCCGGCAAACTGAGCGAGACGTTTGAATCCCATCACAGCTAACATGACGACTACGGCGCCGACTGCGAGGGCGATCAGCACGAACCGAATATCCGTCGGAAGCATTCCCGTCTGAGATGCGATCGGTGAACCAGGAATTGCTGCGTTGTAAAACACGCGAACCGAAGAGGCCGACACTGTGATCATGGATCCTGCGAGCCCCAGGAACATGATGCCGTTCACAACCGAATAGAGTTTGATAAAATGCCGACCGGCAATTTTCTCTAAATACGCATACAGCGTAAGACGCGTATCAACAGCGATTGGAGCGGTCACACAAGCCCAGGTCAGCACGGCCAATAAGTTACCAACAAGCAGGCCGAGAATAACATCTGATGCGGCCGCGCCTGCCCCGGCGAACAACGCGCCGATGACAAACTCTGTACCCGCCACATGTTCACCCGCATAGTTTCCAGCGAAGTAACTCGACGGCTGCAACTTGTTTGGGGGCACAGGATGTTGATCCATATTGTGCGCCTCCGCCTGACCGCTATCGCGCATGATGTCTGGGTTCACGACTGACAAAACGGCATCCCTCCCTATTGATTACGGCCACGCCTGATGATTTTTGATTGATTATTATTGATTTTGATTGCATTCGATTTCTTGCAGGTCAAGCCAGAACACGTCAGGTTGCCCGCGTTCGAAATGGGAGACGGCTGTAGTGATCATTTCATCTCCGGAAGACTTCCACGCCGTAGCCCGCCGTAAGTTGCCGCGTTTCCTGTTCGACTACATCGAAGGCGGGGCGAATGCAGAACTGACAGCAAACCGGAATGTCAGCGATCTCCAATCCCTCGTATTGCGTCAGCGGGTCCTTCGCGGCTCGGAGCAAATCGACCTGAAGACATCCATCCTGGGACAATCAATGTCTTCGCCCCTCGTGCTTGCACCCGTAGGGCTGACAGGCATGTATGCCCGGCGGGGTGAGGCGCAGGCCGCCCGCGCTGCTCAGCGGGCTGGAATCCCCTACACATTATCGACTGTATCCGTCTGCCCCATCGAGGAAGTGGCGAAAGACGCAGGCCAATCAGTCTGGTTTCAACTCTATGTATTGAAAGACCGCGCTTTCATGAGGAGCGCGCTGGATCGCGCCAGAGCAGCGGGCATACAGACGCTTGTCTTTACAGTCGACATGCCGGTGCCGGGAGCCCGCTACCGGGACGCTCATTCTGGAATGAGCGGTCCAAACGCCTATGTCAAACGACTGGTTCAAGCGGCGACCCATCCGCGATGGGCAATGTCGGTAGGGTTGTTTGGTCGGCCGCATGACCTTGGGAACATTTCAGTTTATCGAGGAAAACGAACAAGCCTGTCTGATTATATTGGCTGGCTGGCAGAGAACTTCGATCCCGAAATTTCCTGGGCAGACCTCGAATGGATTCGGGACGCCTGGTCGGGCAAGCTGATTATCAAGGGAATTCTCGACTCTGACGATGTTCAAAATGCCATTCTTCTGGGAGCCGACGGGATCGTTGTTTCCAATCATGGAGGCCGCCAACTCGACAGTGTCTCATCCACCATCAAGGCACTTCCAGAAATCGCCGAAACCGCAAACGGCAGGTTGAGCGTCCTTGTTGACTCCGGCTTTCGGAACGGGCTGGACGTGGTGAAGGCGCTCTGTCTCGGCGCCGATGCAGTCATGTTTGGAAGAGCCTACATCTATGCACTGGCGGCAGGCGGACAAATGGCGGTTGAACGGTTCCTGGCGCTTGTCGCATAGGAAATGCGAATTGCTATGGTGCTGATGGGCGTAGAAAAACTCTCGGATCTCTCTGCCGACCTACTCGCGCCAGCCTGACCCGTCGGGCGAGTGTAGGGCCTCGTCTGCGCGTCAAGCGTTACGTGTCTCAACCATTTCTGCGTTCTCTCGCCAAGCGGTCGCATATGCAGACAGATCCTGGTCAAGAGGACGCACGCGTGTGAGCCTCTCTGCTGATTTCATGAGTGGATCTATCAACCTCAGCGCCCCAAAAGACACATCCGACTGACTGTCAGAGATATAGATGTCGCTGTCAGGCCGCAACGATGCCAACGCACGGACAAAGACATCGGATTTCGCAAACCGTCCCTCGATGAGTATCGCTTTACAAGAGCCGACAAGATCGAGACTCGCATTGGCGACCATTCCCGCATACAGGCAAATCGCTGCCGCTCGGGCTTCGCGAGACAAGGCTGCAGCATTCCACTTCCCCTGCCCGTTTGGGAACGGACCGTTTCCAGGCATGAAGGTCGGGCTCAGACTACATCCGGCATCGATCACCTCCGCAACACTTTGTAAAAATGCCGCCTGCTTACCCACACTGTCGACGCGAAGAGTGTCCGGTTCCGACAAAAGTTCGATCTCCCGCCCCCCCATGAAGCGAGCCGACGGAATTGGCAGTCCGTGCACATCAACATTTACAAGACAGTCGCGCTTTTCCGAGAGGCTGCTGGTGTCGCAAGTCATGGCGGGCCGACGCATGGCGACAAACCACGTCCCCGTCGATAAAACGGTTGCCTCGCCGGATTCCATCTGCGGAAACGCCTGAGCTGCCACCAGTGCCGCATTGGAATCATGAACGCCACAATGCACCCGCACATCCCTGCCCAGTCCGGTGTCTGACGCCAGGTTTGGTCGCAAATGTCCGATCGCCTCGCCCGCGAATGCCATTGCGGGAAACATGTCATCCCATCCGAATCGTTTCGTCATCGGAGAGAATTCATTTCGTAGCGGTGACCATAAATCGGTATGACAGCCGAGACTGCTGACTTCTGACCGCATGACGCCCGACAGGAACCATGCCCAGTATTGCGCCCACGGCATGATCTTCATGCGATCAAGGACACAGTCGGCTTCCTTCGTTCTCCAATAGAGCTGTAGCGCGGCATTCAGACCATTGTGCAAAAATGGTGACCCGGTCACGGAAAATGGATCGCGTTCCCGCATGTAGGATTGCCGGACGCTTTGAGGAATTTTGTACTCATAATCAAGCGGTGGCTCGACCAGTACTCCATCTCGCACCAATGCGAGACCCGCCCCATGGGCCACGGGAATGACGTGTCCAATTTTGGCTACCGTGGCAAAAGATTTGAGCGTGGCGACCAACCATGCCGCGATGCCCTCGACGTCCAGCACCGCCCTGCCCGCCTTGCCGATCTGCGCGTTGGGCCGGGTCTCACGTTTGATCAGATTCCCATCCGGTTCCCACAGACTCAACTTGCTCACAGTCTTTCCAACATCGAGCACGACGATTGCGGTCATTGGTTGATCTCCCCCGAACTGCATCACAAGAATGATTGCTTTTTATCGTTTTTGATTGTATTTGGCAATTTGCAATGATAGCTGTCTGGCCAGATGAAATCTGGAGGCCTGTGTTCATGACCATCGATTCCGCGACTGTCCATAAGTCGGCTACGAAGTTCACAATCCCCGAGAGCCTGTGGGACGACGCATTTGCAAGCAGCTTCTCGCCAGCCGAACTTCTTCTGTACCGGTCCAACCTTCTCGGGTCTGATCTGACCGTCACGAATTTCGGCGGCGGAAACACGTCCGCGAAACTGCAGGCAGCAGATCCCCTGACAAACGAGGAGGTCGATGTTCTATGGGTCAAAGGTTCCGGCGGCGACATCGGCTCAATGAATCTGGACGGATTCGCCACGCTCTATCAGTCGAAACTCCTGAAGTTGGAAAATCACTATTCCGGGCCGGATGACGATGACAAGCTGGTCTCGTACCTGCCGCATTGCACATTCAATCTGAATGCCCGCGCCGCCTCTATCGACACACCACTTCACTCATTGCTTCCGTTTGCGCACATAGATCACGTTCATCCAGACGCGATCATAGCACTTGCCGCCTCTTCAGGTGGTGAAGCCGCGACGAAGGAGATTTGGAAGGGTCGGATCGGCTGGCTTCCCTGGAAGCGCCCCGGCTTTACGCTTGGCGTCATGATCCGGGATTATGTCAGGGACCATCCCGACGTTCAGGGCGTCATGCTTGCCGGTCACGGCATCATCTGTTGGGCAAACTCCTCGAAAGATTGTTACGAACATACGATACAGCTGATCGCCGATGCCGCTCGCTATCTGAATGAGAAATTGGGACAGGCGCCAGCTTTTGGCGGCACGATCGTTCCGAACAATCCGGACCGACGCGCAATCGCTGCAGAGTTGATGCCGAAACTGCGGGCATTCATGACGAGTGATCGCCCAAAGCTCGCACACTTTTCTGACGATCCAGAAACGCTGGAATTTGTCGGATCTTCTGACTTCGAAAGATTGGCCAAACTGGGAACCTCATGCCCCGATCACTTTCTCCGTACCAAAATCTCGCCCTTGACGCTTGATCCCGAACGGCTCGGAGACGAGATTTATCTGCGATCATCGATTGAAGACTATCGGAAGAATTATGCGGACTATTTTCGCCGGTGCGCAGGTCCTGATGATCCGGCAATGCGGGACGCGAACCCAGTTGTGGTGCTGGTTCCGGGAATTGGACGCATTACATTTGCCGCCAATAAATCCACTGCACGCATTGCCGGTGAATTCTACGGCAACGCCATAAATGTCATGCGGGGAGCCGAAGCGATTGGATCATACGTGGCACTGGACGAGCAGGAAGCCTTCAATATTGAGTATTGGAGCCTGGAAGAAGCAAAACTGCAACGCATGCCCAAACCTAAACCACTTGCGGGGAAAGTTGCGGTTGTCACCGGAGGCGCCGGAGGAATTGGCGCAGCCACCGCGACCCGCCTGTTGAGCGATGGCGCCTGTGTCATGCTGCTGGATCGCGACGACATTGCGTTGTCGGAAATCGCTGCGCGACTGACGGGACAATTCGGCAAGGATTCTATTCAAACGTCTGTTTGCGATGTCACGGATGAAACAGCTGTTACTGCCGCCTTCAGATCTTGCGCAGTCGCGTTTGGTGGATGCGATATCTTCGTGGCGAATGCCGGTATCGCTTCTTCGGCACCGTTCGAAGAGACAACATCGGCCTTGTGGAAAAAGAACTTCGACGTTCTGGCAGAAGGCTACTTTCTGACGGCCCGCTCCGCCTTCACGCTCATGAAACAACAAGGAGAAGGGTCGATGATCTTCATCGGTTCAAAGAACGGTGTTGCCGCGGCCAAGGGCGCTGCCGCCTACGCATCGGCGAAAGCCGCTGCAAACCATCTCGCACGCTGCCTGGCGCTTGAAGGAGCCGCCCACGGGATCCGTGTGAACACAGTAAATCCTGATGCAGTTATCAAGGGCTCCCGGATATGGGATGGCGACTGGCGCAAGGAGCGCGCGAACGCGCATGGCATCGACACTGGCGCGGAACTGGAAGAACACTACCGACTGCGCTCCTTGTTGCAGCGAGACGTGCTGCCCGAGGATGTCGCAGAGGCGGTCTATTTCTTTGCCAGTGATATGTCGGCCAAATGCACCGGCAATATGGTCAATGTTGATGCCGGCAACGCGCAAGCGTTCACGCGGTAAACGGGAGCTTCGACATCATGACAGACCTTCCCATTTCAGCGGAATTGATCTCAGAGCAGAATGATCGTGCGCATGAAGCGCTTGAGGAGGACTACGCGGCACTTTCGCGCAAGCTCTCGCGTCGTGGTATCAACATCGCCGCGGTTCAGCAGCAAGTATCGGATTTTTCCGTTGCCGTGCCCTCATGGGGTGCCGGACGTGGCGGCACACGGTTTGCCAAGTTTCCGATTCCGGGCGAGCCGACCAACATTCACGAAAAACTTGTAGATTGCGCGGTAATCCATCAGCTGTCTCGGGCAACACCGCGCGTCAGTCCTCACTTTCCTTGGGACAAGGTGGCGGATTACTCAGCACTGAGACAAGAGGCTGAAGCCTATGGACTTGGCTTCGATGCCGTGAATTCAAATACGTTTCAGGACCAGCCCGGCCAAGTCAAATCCTATGCGACCGGGTCTCTGTCATCGACCGATGCGGCCACGCGCGCTCAAGCCGTGGAACACAATATTGAATGTATCGAGATCGGCCAGAAGCTCGGCGCCACCGACCTGACAGTCTGGGTTGGCGACGGAACGAATTTCCCAGGCCAGCAAGATCTCGGCCGTTCACTCGACCGCTATCTTGAAGCTGCCGCCGAGATATATGCCGAGCTGCCGGTTGATTGGCGCATGCTGCTTGAGCACAAAATGTTCGAGCCCGCCTTTTATTCTTCCGTGATATCCGACTGGGGATCATCCATACTGGCAGCCCAGACACTCGGAGAAAAATGCCACTGCCTGATCGATCTGGGTCACCATGCTCCAAACGTGAATATCGAGCAGATCGTTGCGCGCCTTCATCGGTTTGGCAAGCTGGGGGGATTCCATTTCAATGATAGCAAGTATGGCGATGACGACCTTGATTCCGGATCCATCAATCCACATCAACTTTTCCTGGTGTTCAATGAACTCGTGGAGGCCGAATTGCACCCCCGGAAAGGGTTCAACCCGTCTTATATGATCGACCAGTCGCACAATGTGACTGACCCTATTGAATCGATGATGTCATCTGCCGATGCCATCCTGACCGCCTATGCAAAGGCTGTCCTGGTAGATCGAGAGGCACTTCATGGGGCTCAGGAAGCTAATGATGCCATGCTCGCCTTCCAGACTTTGCGAGACGCCTATAAAACCGATGTCTCGCCAATACTTGCCGCCTCCAGGGCGGAAAATGGCGGTGCGATAGATATGATCGGCACTTATCGTGCGTCCGGATACCGTGATCTCAAGTCGCAAGAGCGTGTGGCTGTGGAACTCGGGTCCGGAATTGTATGATCGAAATTGATTGATTCTTAGCGTTCTGTCGGCATGATATCACTATGCATGCCACCGAACGCGAATCCATCATCCTAAATTTGCTGGCCAAACGCGATTTTGTCAGCTTCAGGGACCTCGAGTCCAAAATCGACGGATCTCCAGCGACAATCCGCCGGGATCTTGAACGCCTCGACAGTGAGGGCAAGATCGCACGCGTGCGGGGCGGCGCAAAATCGGTATTGTCAGACGATACCCATATGCAGCCCGATCTGAAACTGTTCGGCACGCCGTTTCATGAGAACGTAACCCAGAACACAAAGCAGAAAAGAGCCATCGGCCAGGCTGCAGCGGAGCTATGCAAATCGGGTGAAGGCATCATGATTGATGGCGGCTCGACAACCTTGCAGATGTGTCCTTTCCTCGAAGGACTCAATTTGCAGGTCCTCACCAACTCACTTCACATCGTTCATGCACTTGGAATGCAATCAGGCACTCGCGTTCTGGTTCCGGGTGGCGCGGTATTCCCGGAACAGAATATCATTTTGCCGCTTTTTGGCGAAGACCTGACACCTGCTTTCTATGCTCCGAAGCTCTTTATGGGTGCAGCTGCTCTCAATGCACGCGGCCTGTTGCAGGATGATGTGGTTCTTGTGGCGAGCGAACGGCGCTTCATGGAGCGAGCGGAAACAGTCATCGTTCTGGCCGACGCATCGAAATTTGAAAACTCATCCGGAAACGTTGTTTGTCCTCTGGAAGAGATCGATATCCTCATCACCGATGCCCGCATCAGCGAACAGAATGCTCAATCGATTGAGTCGGCAGGGATCCGATTGATTGTCGCTGACACGTAAGTATTCGCGCTCAGCCTGACAGAAGAAATTGGCCACCTGGCTCAGATCGCCTGCTCCCCGGCTCCTGCCAGCGCACTGGTTTGTGTTCGCCCCCGGAGTTCAGTTCCAAACTGTTTCCTATGGACGCAACAAAAAAATTGCATTTGAAATGTTTTGCCCTCATTGTGCCTGACATAAAACTGCTCGGGAGGTTTCATGAGTCTGCTGAAATTCGCAGGTATTGTCGCTGCGTCATTGATTGTGCTGGCCGCGTGTTCTTCTGACTCCAAACCATCAGGGTCGCTGGCACTTGAGCGCTCCCCTCAGGAATCCACCGTCCGCGCTGTCGAGCAGGGAGACGTGATCGGCACGTTTGGCGCAGAGCAATCTCTTGCCTGGTACGGTGTCCCATTTGCGCAGGCGCCGATCGGCGACTTGCGATGGCGGGCGCCTCGCCTCGCAGCGCCCTGGAAGGGTCGTTATGAGGCCACAAGGCCAGACAAACGATGCACACAGTACGCGCCACCCTATGAGCCGGAACATGAAGACTGGTCCTTTCTCGGCGAGGAAGACTGCCTGTACCTGAACATCTGGGCGCCAGCGGACCAAAGCAAGGAGCCATTGCCGGTAATGGTTTGGATCCACGGTGGTGCAGGCGTCTGGGGACATGCCGGTCAATACGAAATGGGACAGTTCGCCAATCGAACCAATACGATAGTCGTCGCCATCAATTACAGATTGGCCATGATGGGCTGGTTCGCCCATCCAGCCATCGCCGAGACCGCAGAAACCGATTTGGACCGGTCTGCAAACTTCGCAATTCTGGATCAAATTGCAGCTTTGGAGTGGATACAGAGGAATATTGAAGTGTTTGGTGGAGACAACGAAAACATTACCGTGTTTGGACAATCTGCCGGCGGTTTTCACATTTCTGCCCTTCTGAGCTCTCCCCTTTCGGAAGGGCTGTTTCACAAGGCGATTATTCAGAGCGGCGGTTTCAACAGCTTGGCTTTGGAAGATCTGGCAAACTCAAACGACGTGCCTGGAACTACGCCACAAGAATTCCTGCAAGCACTTGAAAAACAGCACCCAGACTTCGCTCCTCACGATGGTTCTGAGCTGTCGCTGGCCAATGCCTTGCGGGACCTGCCTGCTGAATTGATCTTCGAGATCTACAAAGCCATGCCGAAGGAGCGGGAAATGCCCGGGCTCATCGATCCGGTTGGTAGCGTGTCGGACGGCATTTCCATCCCGGATATCGGCGTGCGCGGCGCGCTGACTTCGGGACGCCTCAAAGACATCCCATTGATGATCGGGACAACGAGGGACGAGATCAAAGGTATGTCGTTTTTTGATCGCGATTTGGTCGGCAGCTTGTTCGGGGTTGTGTTCTGGCCAAAGAACAAGAACGTGTATGAGGCGGTGAGCTACTATCCTGATACTGCCTGGGCCGGGTACGGTGTTCGGGAACCCGCCGAAGTCTGGGAGGCAACCTACACCTCGCCCGCCTTCACCTATCGGTTTGACTGGGATGAACAGGGCAAGGCCTTTACGACAGATATCGGTTTCCTCGTCGGCGCTTCCCACGCCTCGGAAATTGCCTTTGTGATCGATGGGTTTGACCAGCCCGTGACAGACTATATGGGCGTCTCCTGGAAAAAGCACAATGCGCCCGGCCGCAAAGCCCTTTCATCCAAAATGATATCGTATTGGGGCGCGTTTGCGCACAATGGTAGCCCTGGAAAAGGGATGGAAGGCGATCTGCCGGATTGGAAGGCGGTGGCTCCGGGCGACACCTCCCTCATGCTGCTGGATTCGGACAAAGATGGCGGTGTCAGAATGGCGGAACCCGTTCCCACTGCGACCGAGCTCTTCGACCAGTTTCTGGCCGACACACGATTGAAGTCCATGGAACAGCGTTGCAAGTCCGCCCTCCCCCTGCTTGAAGTCGTCGGCACGGTTGGAGGGGATATCGAATCGTGGACCCGGTTTGCGGACGAGAACTGCTAGATCCACATGGAACAACATCGCGATGCGATTTGAGATTGGCCTGCTCTCGATGTTCCCGTGATGTCCTATGTCATTGTACACAGACGAATGGATCAAGAAGAGTTGTACTGGAGACCGTTTTTCGACTCTCCTGCGCGCTCTGAGAGCGCACTCGCCAGAGAGGAGAAGTCTTAGGGTAACGTGGGTATAGTCACCCCCTTTCCTCGGCATTTACCCTGACAAGGATGTTGAACTGCCCATACTCTGAGATGCGGCCGGATCGTCGGGCAGATCCAGCTTCAGCAGGCTGTTCACAATCCTCATCGTTCTGAAGCAACAGAACAGTTTTTTCCATCGATTGGAGCCAACCAGCAGTATTGGTCAACTCGGGTCTGGTTCCTTTGACAAGTCCGTCGCAAACGGGATGATCTTCTGCATTGCAATGAGTTAGCAAAAAGGTGATTTCATCCCTTCGCGAAGGTACGCCTTAGAGACCCCCTCCTTGAACCCAGTTCTCATCTCAATACCGCTGCGGCAAATGTGTGATACACATCAACAATATTGTGTCAGAGTCTCAGCTTGTGCAGAAGTCTTCTGTACTCCATCTGCAAACAAACAGGGAGTGAGATGAAACATCATGACATCAAAGCAAATGAAGGTCAGCGATCTGCACCCTCAAGTGCAAAAGCAAGTTGCGAGGATGCCGACCATATCTCTTCGAAGTCCGTTGTCGCGGATGCTGATGAAATCGGTCATGGCAATCGCCTTCCGGTCGCATGACGACGCCAATGTTCGTAGGCACACCGTAAAGCTCGAACATGTCAGCGTTCGCGTTTACGAACCGGTCAGCGAACACGCCGGCGCTGGAATGCTGTTCATTCACGGCGGTGGATATGTAATGGGCCAGGCAAGAATGAACGATCCTGATTGCAATCGGATTGTCAGCGAACTCGGCATGTCTGTGGTGTCAGTAGACTATCGACTGGCGCCTAAGCATCCGTATCCGGCGCCGCTCGACGATTGCTACAAAGCCTGGTTGTGGTTTCTGGACAATGCTGAACTCTTGGGAGTCGATCCTTCCAGAATTGTCGTCGCGGGTCAGAGCGCGGGGGGTGGTCTGGCAGCCGCACTCTGCCAGAGGATTCTGGATGAAGGAGGCTCGCAGCCGGCCGTGCAGCTTCTTTACTATCCGATGATCGACGACCGAACGGCAACACGGGAAGACCTCACACCAGTCCGGCATATCGCCTGGAACAATGAGAACAATTTTTTCGGCTGGTCTGCCTATCTGGGACATCCGCCGGATGACGGATCGGAGATTCCGCGTTGGGCTGTGCCGTCACGTCGGCCCGACTTGTCGAATTTGCCGCCAGCCTGGATCGGGGTTGGCGACAAGGATCTCTTCTACGGTGAAAACCTCGACTATGCGGAACGGCTCTCGAAAGACGGCGTAGAGAGCGAACTGGAAATTGTTGAAGATGTTCCCCACGGGTTTGACGCCCTGGCGCCCGAAGCAGACATCTCACGTGATTTCCGCGAGGCATCATTCGATTTCCTGCGTCGACGGCTTGGCATTGATAGCTGAAAAAAGGTCCCGGCTCCGCTAACCGGCGCCGAGACATTGGCAGTCCATCTGAGAGAAAACCTAGAACTTGGCAGAAAGCGAAACGCCGGCGGTCCGGGGCGCCGAGTGAATGCCGATGAACCCACCGCTCGACGCCAAATAGCTCCCATTGTTCAGGATGATTTCGTCGGTGGCATTGTTCACAAAAGCACGAAGCTGGTAATTGCCAGACGTATCTGTAAACGTCGCTGACAGGTTTATGTTCGTGTATTCAGACTGCCTCAACTCCGGATAGTCAATGAAGGCCAGCTTGTAATCAGCTGAGTGAAAGACATCTCCGCGCAGGCGCACGCTACCTAGAAAGCCGGAATTTATTGGAATATTCCACTCCGCCCCGAAATTCGCAGTGAACTCGGGTGCCCGGATTAGTTCTTCCCCGTTGAGGTCGACAGCGGGCGTCCCTGGCAATGCCTGGTCGGTCGTGATCAGGTCCGTATATTCCGTGTCCAGAAGCGAGACGCCCATATTGAAGGCAATATTATCCGTTGCGGCATATATGAGTTCGCCTTCCAGCCCGATCAGCTCCGCATCCCCATTCTCAACCAAGGTCGTCGCAGGCGGAATGGTGATGGTCGCTTGCAGATTCGTATAGTCATAGGAGAAAAGCGCGGCGTTCGCGGTCAGGGCACCATTCATCCATTGTGACTTGATGCCAAGTTCGTACGCATCCAGTTCTTCGCTGTCGAACAATTGCGGCAAGCTTAGCTGGTGTCCGCCTGATTTGATGCCCTTTTGCCAGTTCGCATAGACATTCACATTATTACTGACATCGAATTGCATGCCGAGCTTCGGCAAGACGTCTTCAGAGTCGATGTTTCCAGCCGGAGACGGCGCACCAAAAAACGTAAACTCTTTTTCCTCTGCGTTGAAGCGCAATCCGGCATTGATGCGCAGCCGTTCCGTCAATGCATAGGTCACATCGGCGAATGCCGCATAGGATTCCGTATCTTCAACCAAATCCCCCGCAATAACCTCGAGACGCGGCACCGTGGGGACGCCAAACAGAACTCCCGGAAACTCCACAGGCAGGCCAAGTTCAAACTCTTCGCTGAAATAGTAGGCCCCGATCAACCAATCCAGCGCACCCGTCTGGCCATACAAATTGAATTCCTGGCTAAACGATTGGGACGGCCTAGACGATCCCGTAAGATCGGCGAAGAAGAAGTTGGTCCCGTCCGCATCAAATGAATTGTCGATCTCATGATCGACATAGCCGGTAATGGAGCGGAAGGAGACTGTTTCCGAAACATCCCAGTTCACCCGCGCAATCGCAATGGTCGTCTCGGCATTTCCGGAATGATCGCCGTCCGCGTACACTTGGTTAGGCGTTGTTGTGAAGTTCGCGTTGGTCATGAACAACGCCGCAGTTCCAGCAACAACAAATGGTTCGGAAACAACCGACTGCCAACCAAAATTTCCAGTGTCCTCTTCATGCTGAACAGAAAGGTCGATCGTGACGTTGTCTGATGGCTCAATCTTTAGAGCCCCGCGCGCATGCCACAGATCCTGATCACCAAGATCCTGACCGGTATTCAGCACCTTCACATAGCCATCCTGCTTTTGCACGCCGCCGCTCAACCGGAAGGACAATCCCTCCGAGATGGGACCGGACACGACGGCATCGACACCACGGCCGTTACGCTCCTCAAACGTGGCAACAATTTTCCCTTCGAACGTGTCGCTCGGTCCGCGCGAAACATAGTTCACCGCGCCGCCCGTCGCATTGCGCCCGTAGAGCGTGCCTTGCGGTCCCCGCAAAACTTCCACGCGCTCGAGGTCCACCTGGCGCAGCAGCGCCATTGTGGCGCGCGGGAGGAAAACGCCATCGACATAGGTTGCAACGGAGGGTTCAGCCACGCCCGAATCGACCGTCGTGCCAATACCGCGCACTGTCACGAATGTGTTTCTCCCGAATTTTCCGAATGTCAAATTCGGTATCTGCAGGGCGAGGTTTTCGACATCATCGACACCGCGCGTCTCTAGATCATCTCCACCGACCTGCGAGATTGAGGCGGCGACATCCTGGATGCTCGCCTCTCGTTTGGTCGCCGTGACTATCACAGTCGCCTGACGAGATTCCGCTTCGACACCTTCACCCATTTGCGCGACCGCAGGTGTGGTCAACGGCATTAGAGCAACGCATGCCGCCAGCCCGCCCCACCTTGCCGCTGCGGTCGTTCTTCTTGCGGTACCGGCTTCGCCAGACGCAGTTGTGGTGTCTTGATTGTTGGTCATCCTCGTTCCTCCCATGCGGACTAATTGTATTATGCGTTCCGCTTTTTGATACAAAGATTACGTTTTGTGTCTTGTGTCAACTCAGGGGTGACAATTGTATATTATTGTGTCATTCAATCCGTCATGAACAGAAGGAGAGGCGGGTTCAAAACCTCTTCCGTGCTTGCAAATCGAGGTTTGCAACAAACAACCACAGAGAAGGGATGGAACGACAAATGACGGATTTTGATCTAATCATTTCAGGAGGATTTCTTGTCGATGGCACAGGCAGTCCCGGTGGCTATGCAGATATCGGAATCATTAATGATCAGATCTCTGAAATTGGCGATCTGCGGGGCCGCAGCTCAAAGCAGACCATTGACGCCACCGGAAAAACCGTCGCGCCCGGTTTCATAACGCAGCACACCCACTACGATGCAGCCTTGTTCTGGGATCCGTACTGTCTGGATGCCGGTCGCAATGGTGTCACGACCGTCGTGAATGCAAATTGCGGTTTTGGAATTGCTCCGGTTCGAGAAAAAGACCGCGAGCGGATCATGGGCATGCTGGAAACTACGGAGCAAATCCCTGTGTCCCACCAGAAAGCAGCACTGCCGTGGGACTGGGAGTCCTTTCCCGAATACATGGAACGCATCCGCGGTTTGCGGAAAGGGCTGAACGTCCTGACGTTTCTCCCGCTCAATCCCCTGCTCGTCTATGTGATGGGTGTAGATGCCGCCAAAACGCGAGGACCGAATACAGAAGAACTGGCCGAAATACATCGCCTGATCAATGAAGCAATGAACGCCGGGGCCATAGGTATTTCGATGTCGGTTATGGGTGCCGAAGGCAATTCACATGTCGATACGGACGGCACCCCCATGCCGACCGACCTCATGGACCATGACGATATTCTGAATATTTGTCGTGCAGTCATAACGCGCGGCGAAGGCGTCATCCAGATGTTGCCCCAGATCATGTATTTCGGCGATCGTTCCATCACACAACGTGTAGCCGAATTGGCCCGCGGGACGCGCGTGCGGGTCATACATAACGTATTCCTGACACATGATCTGGTGCCCCAAGTGGTCGACGAAGACCTTCAATGGCTAGACTCCATGCGCGAAGCGGGATTCGACGTAACAGCTGGTGCCCTGATCAATCGCGGTTGGGTAGAGGCCGGCATCCGAGAACTCGATACCGCCGCAGGCCAACTTCCCGCAGTCCGCAAAATCGTCGGCTGCAGTTCCGATGCCGAAATTCTTGCATTGATAAAAGACCCCGCTTTTGTTCGGGAGTTTGAGACGCAATACGCGGAAATGGGTGCTGCAAGCGGCGCGGCGGGCCTGGAAGGCCAAACCGTCATAGCGGTCGGCGAACATCCCGCGCTTCAGAAATTCCTCGGAAAAACTCTGGCGCAGGTCGGCTTAGAAATTGGCGTGAGTGCTGTCGCCGCCTTGCTGGACCTTGGCGTCAAGTCGGATCTGGACCTGCAAATGAAGTCGCCGCCGATCGCGTCAATCACGCCGGATCAAGCGGTACGCCTCATGGCGAATCCAGCCGTGGTCCCCGGTGGTTCAGACGGTGGAGCCCACACAAAGGCGTTTGGCATGGGGCATTACGCAACCGACCTGTTGATCTGGTTGGTACGAGAGGAAAAACTCAAGACACTGGAAGAAATGCACTTCCAGCTCAGCTTGAAACATGCGCGTTCGGTCGGCATTCGTGATCGCGGCGCCCTACTCCCCGGGTTCAAGGCGGATATCCTGATCTACAATCTCGACCAGCTTTACTTCGACATGAGCAAGTATGAGATTGTCCACGACATGCCCGAAGGCGACTGGCGCCGCCAAGCTCGCGCGGGCGGCTACGACTGTGTTATCGTGAATGGTGTGGTCACTCACCAAACGGACCGCCCCACCGGAGCAACCCCCGGTGCATTCGTTCGTGTGACGTCGAAATCCGCCCCATCACCACTCATGGCCGCTGAATGACGTCAACTTCAGGGGGCTGCCATGTGTGCTCGAATAGACTGTGAAGTATGGACTAAATGCGGTCCGGCAAGATACTTACCCATTCAAGCAAAGGCCTGTGAAATCCTGTATGACTGACACTACCGCTCCCGGCCCCGAAACGACACATTCCGGCGTGTCCAGAAAAGCGGTGGTTGACGCTGCCCTGAAGTGTTTCAGGCAGTTGGGACCTCACAAGACGTCAATGAGTGACATTGCTCGCGAGGCCGGCATATCTCGGAAAACGCTTTATCGCATGTTCGAGGACCGGCCCGCGCTGGTGAATCAGGTTCTGTTCCAATTGCTGCGAGGCATGGGATCAAAGTCTGCCGGTGCGGTCGCCAAATATTCGGACGTCAAAGAAGCCCTGATCGAAGGCTCGATCGAAAACATACGCATCGCGCAGGAAGAAGAACTGTTCCAAGCGATCATACTGAACGAAACGAGCACTCAAATGGAGCACTTTCTCGTTCAGGGCAACGATGCCGTCCGGGCCGAGATTGTGAAGATCTGGGCCCCGGTTTTCGAGCGCGGGCGGGCAGAAGGCACGCTTCGCAACGATCTGTCCGATGAACGCCTTGCGGAGATCATCCAGAACGTCCATTCGCTGGTCCTGATGCGCAAGGATGAGACCGAATCCGCTCAACGGGCGTTTCTGGAAGACCTGCTGTGGGCTGCACTTACAAATCAGTCTGGCAGTTGATGTTAGGATAGGCCGTTACGCCGGACCGAGTGCCGGTTGCCGGGCATGGCTCCACTGCCTGGGAGACTGACCGTAAAGACGCTTGAACTCCCGGCTGAACTGCGACGAGCTTTGATAGCCCACGTCCCAGGCGGCCTCGGACACAGTCTTGCCCTCAGCGATCTTCATAGCGGCATTATTCAGGCGCATTGACTTAACGAACTGGATGGGGGTCATCGTCGTCGCCTCCTTGAATCGCCGGTGGAACACCGCGCGGCTCATGCCAACATGGTTGGCCATGTCGTCAATGGTGACCTGTTCGCTCAGATGGCTGGACAGGTAGTCGATGGTGCGCGCGATTTCGTTGCCAACACCGAAGGCGCGCCGCGCGGCGGACCCTGCCTCCCCCTTCAACAGGGCATAATACAGCTCGCGCAGACGCCCCGGGCCCAGCACCGCCGCGTCCACCGGATTATCGAGCAGCTCCAGCAGCCGCAGCAGGGCCTCAGTAAATCCGACATCCCATTTCGCCAGCGCCAGCGCTGGCTGCGACAGGCCGTCGTGTCTGAAACCGGCGCCGGCGGTGGTCTCCATCTCAATGGCAAGATCCCGCATCATGCGTGGCTCCAGCGCGATCATCACTCCCAGCAGCGGGTTGTCGTCCGATGCCTGCGGGGCCCCCGCTTCAACAGGCAGGGTCATAGGGCACAGCAGGTATTCTTCGCTGCCATACGCGTGATGTTCGCCGTCTAGGATGGCCTCTTTCACACCGCTGAGAATTGCCACAACGGTGGGCTCATAGACGGCGGGCGCGCAGGGAACGGGTTCGGTCACGCGGAAAAGCTGCACGCCCTTCAGCGCGGTGTCGACCACCCCCGCCTCGGGAAGGCGCTGGTCGATCAGGTGTCTGATCTGGTCTTTGCTCATGATGCTAAACTGGCAAGGAAGATGCTGCTTTACAATACGGACGAGACAATCAGGCATGTATTAGCGACGATTACGTCTGTTTCCTGCACTTTCCGAGAGCCATCTACCTTCTAGGAAAAAATCAGACATCCGAACAGACGGCCAGTAGCGCTGGCAGGAGAAAACATTGGCAGACACGACATTCGGACCCAAGGGCTGGACGCCCGAACGCCTCGGCGACCTGAGCGGCAAGACATACCTCATCACCGGGGCGAATTCGGGCGCGGGCTTTCAGGCGGCACGAACGCTTCTGAAGATAGGCGCGAAGGTGGTAATGCTGAACCGCTCGACCGAGAAATCGAAAGCGGCCATCGGAGAACTGAAACAGGAAATCGGCGAAGCGGCCGATGTCAGCTTTGTTCGATTGGATCTGGCGGTTCTGGATAGTGTTCGCGATGCGGCTGCCGAGGTGTTGACGACCGTGCCGCGCATTGACGCGCTGATCAACAACGCCGCCATCGCCCAAGTGCCCACCCGCAAGCTGACAGTGGATGGGTTCGAGAGCCAACTTGGCACCAACCATTTCGGTCACTTCCTGCTGAACGGCCTTCTGTTCGAGCGGATCGCGGAAAGCAAAGGCCGGATCGTTATCGTGGCCAGCCTTGGCTACAATATGGGTCTGAGAACCATCAACTTTGACGACATGAACTGGGAAGAAGGATACGGCGCGAACACAGCTTATTCACAAAGCAAACTGGCGCAGATGATGTTCGGCTATGAGCTGCAAGACAGGCTGGCCGCTGCGGGGCGCAACGATGTCGAGGTTTTCGTCTGCCACCCTGGTTCGTCTGCCACCTCGTTGATCTCTACCAGCGGCAGCCGCACCATGCGGTTTATCTGGTGGTTGATGACCAAGACACCGATGGTCCAAACCGCTGAGCAAGGGTCTTACCCGGAAGTCATGTGCGCCACCGAAAAGGCCCTGACCGAACAGCGCGCCCTCTACGGCCCCACCGGCACCCGCGAATTCGTAGGACCGGTCGGCAAGGGAACCCTGAACGCCCATGCCTATGACAAGGCGGTGATGGCGCGGCTTTGGGACGTGTCCGAAAAGGCCGTCGGATTCGAATGGTCACTTTAATTCCCTGAAGGTCCCCGGCCCCGCGCGGGTCGAGTCAACCTGACGGACTGTTGCCATCTGCTTGGACGCGCGCAGGAAATACGCCATCGCAACGGGTCCTTGCATGTCCCGCCAAGGTGGGCGCTGTCAGACGGCTTCGAACCAGTCTCCGCTTTTCGCGGATGTACAGGTCTCAGGCGGCGATCAACGCGCGCCATTCGAGAAGAGCAGCGTCACGTAGCAATTTGAATCCGGCCCTACTCTCGATATTCCTTTGATGATTGAAGTGATTGTGCACCAACGAACCGATTGAAGCTTTTTCCCAAAGCCTTCGGATACGCTGAAACGAGACATTTCGTATATGCCGTAGGTTCAACCCGACAAGTACACTTCGCCTTACACAAACAAGAGTTTGCCACCCGCAATCACCGACGAGAACCGCTAGATTCTTCCTATCGACAACCAACCGAAAGGAAGACCAATGCTGTTCCCAGAACTTGAAGAAACACCTTCAAACCACCGGATGTCCCGGTTTCTCGAACTCTCTTTCGAGTACCGGACATCCACACCCGCCGAGCTTGCCGAAAAGCTTGGATACAAGAGAGACACAACCGTCGTTCAATGGATGCGCGGCTCTGCCAAGGTCCCGCTCCGACATCTTTCAACAATCGCCAACTTCTTCAGCCACGACGTTGCCCATGTGCTTTCAGCCTGGCTCGCTCAGGAATGCCCGGATGACCCTGAGATTGTGTCTGTCGCAGACCGGGTGATTACCATTTGGGAGTGGCAACTCGTCTATGTGGCACGTGACATCCACAACTACTACGACGAGTAGCTTCAGAAAGCTCTGTGAGAGAGTCACCAGAGCGCGTTTGACGACTTCAGAAAGCCAACCAGTACTGAAGGGTGAAACGCGCTCTACGGACTCCTGAGAGCGCAGTCCATGCGAATGGAAGAAGTCTCAGGGATCACCAACCTCCTCCGCTCGGGTGCGACCAATATCTTCCGCTCAAACCGTCGAGAAATACCCGTACCGTGAACCCGATTGAATGGCGGCGAACTTGTGCGTTGGAAGGTAGATCATGATGTCAGGCGTAAATAGACAACGACCACTTCCCCTGACAATTGCCTCCAGCTCTCCTAACGCGCAGCCGCCAATTTGAGATACCTCTCCCGATTGGCGCTCGACTTCTGCCGCGCCTCCTCGATGGCCTGTCGTTCCGACGCGTCCAGAAGCGCTTCCAGCAGGCGCTCGAAATGGCCCTGCATTGCTTCACGAGCGGCTTGTGGATCTCTGGCTTCCAGAGCATCGAGGATATTCGAATGCTCATTCACGCGATGTGACGTGTCATCGAGACACACGGCTGAATAGACTTTCCGGACTGCGTCAATTTCATTGCGCATACGCCAGAGGTTTTGCAGGAAGAACACGTTGGCCGCATTGCCCGTGGCCTTCGCAATTTGAAGATGGAAGTCGCGATCAGCTTCGTCGCCGTCAGGAGTATCGTGCGTCGATGACGCCATCTTTTCTATCGTTTCCCGCAGTCCTTCAATTTGCGCGTCGGTGATCTGCGTGGCAGCGAGAGCGGCGCACTCGGATTCAAAGATCAGGCGGGTCTGAGTTAGCTCGAAAGGTGTAACACGCGGCAGTATAAGTCCGCTCGATTCGTCGGCATCGCGTACATAGACGCCGGACCCGACCCTGATGTCGAGTCGCCCAATGGCCTCCAAAGAGATTTCGGCCTCTCGCACCACGACGCGGCTCACGCCAAATCTCTCTGCCAGTTCGCGCTCTCCAGGCAACCGCGTGCCCGGCGGATAAGATCCGGACTCGATCATATCCAGAATAGCTCTGGCAACGGTGTGGTAAAGGCGCTTCTCTGACATCAAATGGTTCCTTCAAGCAGCATGTCAGGTCTAAGGGTAGACAACAAAATCCCGATTGCGACGACATTATACGTAATTTTAAAAGGTTTACAAATTGGTTGGACCAATTTGTAAAAAAATTCGCGCGAATCTCCGAATATGCCTCTAAACCGCTAAATCCAGTGATCATGCACGAAAACGCCCCACACACGTGGGGCGTTTCCTGTCGTGAATCGGCTCACTACTGTCTTCTAGAAGCTGTAGCTGGCGCCGAATGAAATCCTCCGATCAGTCAATCCCTGGAAACACAAGAGCGCCCCTTCGTTGACGCAGGATTGCTGAACCTCAGATTCGGTGAGGTTCACGCCTTCAATTCCCACACTCAGGCTCTCGGTCACATCATAATTGATGCTCGCATTGAGCTGTCCCCGAGCCTCCTGAACAACGGGGAATCCCCAAGGGAAGCTGGACGTACTGCCGAAATCTGTTGATCGGTACGCGTCACGCCACGTGTAGCGGGCACGGGCAGAAAGGCCATATTTCTCGTAGTAGAGTGTGGCGTTATACGCATTCTCCGACAGATCAATCAGTGGCTGCTGGAACGTCACAGGTGTTGTCGCACCCAGGGCGGCAAACACCTGATTGGCGCGACTCGTCGCAGTGTTCACCGTTTCACCGCCAGAAAATTTCTGATTGGTATAGTTTGCAAGTACACCGAAGCCAGACGCCCAGCCGAGTCGATCCTCAAACTCAGAAAGATCATACTGGAACGCAAACTCGAAACCTTCCTGTGTAGTCTCACCGGGATCGTTGACCGTCGTCGAAACTGGCACACAGATACCGACTGGCGTGCCGCTGGCCGCAAACACGTTCGGATCGGCAATTGGGTTGAAAATACCCCCCGCCTCGCACGGATCGGTCAGATCACGGAAACCTGTGACCGGATCTTCGAATGGGTCTTCCTGCTGAGTAACGAACAGGTCGGTACGCTTCTTGTTGAAATAGCCGATGCTTACCACAGCGGAGGGCGCGAAATACCACTCAGCTGCGATGTCGAAGGAGTCTACCTGCTCGGGCGCCAAGCCAGGATTGCCGATCTGAACCGGCGGGTTCGGACTGGTGCTGAACGTCCGCGACGTTGACAGGTCATCAAAGTTCGGGCGCCTGATGTCCCTGCTCAAGCCAAAACGCAGAATCACATCTTCGGTCGGGTTGGCCACAAGGTTGAAACGCGGCAGCAAGAAATCATAGCTGCCTTCCGTCGAGACCCGCATCGCGGTGCCATTGAGTATAGAATTCCCGACTGAAGTAATGTCCGTTTCCAGATAACGCAGGCCTGCATTACCGCGGAACATACCGTATTCGAAGTTGGCTTGCGCATAAAGGGCATGGGTTTCTTCCTCGATGTCGAAAAAGGCGCTTTGACTCGAGGTGGGCGAGTCAATTGATCTTGATCCACCATGTGCAGAGATGGCCGCATTTAGGGCAGCAAGCACACCATCGGGATTGGACGCGGCGAGTTCTGGATTGATCAGCAGAAAATCTGAAACGTACAGCGCCCGGCCATCGGCTGCATTGAAGTTGTCCGGACCGGCAACAAGGAGATCCGCAAAAAGATCCCCCCGCGGACTATCAGCCATTGAACGCAATCCGACGTTTGAACGAATTTGGTCGCGGGTGCTGGAGGTTTTGTTGTAACGATACCCCGCATCAATAGATGTGATGAATTCGCTTACGGAGCTGTCTGTCAGATCATAGGTGAAGTCGGCACGAAACGCGTCTTCACTGTTGTCGGACCTGTCCTCGCCGATATTGACATCACGCAAAACAACGTTAGCCGGATCAAGCAACTGTGCGGTTGTCGGACCAAATGCGGCATCCTGCGCAACGGCAAAGGTCAGCGCCCCCCCACTCAGATCGTAGACGAATGGGACGGCGTTGTCGTTTCCGCCACCAGCATCCAGCGGAGCGTTGGGATTGATGAAATTGAGCGTGGTATTGAAGCTCGGCGTCGTGGAATCCGATGTCGACGTTGAGAACTCGACACGGCCCGAAAGATTGCCGCGCTGCCAGTCGGCCCCCAACCGGTAGATTCTGCTATCTGTCAGGCGGGAGTTTGTATCGGATGAAAAACGAAGGTTCGGATCGTCATCATCATCAGCCAAGTCGACCGGTATGACACCTCTGAGCGCCGCCTCAATGCTACCGAGGAATTGCGCGCCGTCTTCGCCGCTCAACGTGCCAAAATTCACTGTTTCGAAGGCAGACGGAATGGAGATGTTATTTAGGCTGCTGACCCCCGAGGCCTGCACCCTGGAGCTTTCTTGCCGGCGCTCCTGATCGTTCAGAACAGCATCAAAGTACAGCTTCACGCCATCATTCGGCGCCCACTCTACCGTACCGGCTATATTGGTCGTCTCGTACTCAAAGTTGTCGTAGTCTTGATTCAGGAACTGTATTGGCAGAAAATCAAAAGACTGCGCACTGTCGGCACCACTATCTGACGCAATCAGGTTATCGCGGTCTGCACGAGGACGAAACGCGGTAACGTCCTGCTCAGCGTAGCTGACGCTGATGACGGTCCCGATCTCACCCATGTCCGTTGACCATTTATTGCCATAGGTCCCAGCGAGCCTGGGAGTGATACCATCGGTTGTGAGGCTGCTGTCCTCGCCCTGAATTCGTATCGTCGTCAAACGCTCAGTAAGGTCAAGCGGACGAATTGTTCTGAGATTGATTGTCCCGCCCACAGAACCTTCAATCGTCTTTGCCTCAGGAGCTTTGGTTACCTCAACAGCCGCGATCATGGCAGCAGAAACATCTTCAAAACTAATGCCACCCCGACCAGAACCAGACCCCACGGTGGACACACCGTTTATCTCGGTGCGGTTTGCATTTGTACCGCGGATCTGAACCCCGGTGCCCACACCAGCTTCGCGAGTAATCTGAACACCCGTGATATTCTCCAGAACTTCAGCAAGGTTTTGGTCCGGCAGCTTACCAATGTCTTCTGCTTGGATGACTTCAATCAGATTATCGGCAGCACGCTTTTCACTAAGTGCGCTTGCGAGCGATGAGCGGATTCCCGTCACCACAACCGTATCCTGGCGCGCTTCACCTTCAGCGGCCGGTGTTGACACGGTGACCGGTTCTTTCTGCGCCCATGCTGCGGCACCCAACGGCAGCGCGACACCGGCAAGCAGTGCCGCCCGCCAAACCCGCTGCCTCCTCAGACTGACAGACTCATCCTGTTTAAACGTGCGCATATTGAATTCCTCCCATTTATATTTTTGAGGCCTCGTCTCGACGCAAGGCACTTCGAAGACTACCAACACCCTCCGCCGATGGCATGTCAACCACTTTGGTATGCATATTTGTCTATATTGGTATGACCTCTAATCAGTTTTCCAAGCTAGTATTGTAAATTTGCGACACCCTCCCGAAGCGGCGGGGATCGAAAAGAACATTTTCAACAGCGCAAGAATTAATTGGTTGACAAATTGGTCCGACAATTTAGCACTGCAGAAAAGCCGGATTACACGGCCTCGGGAGAAAAGCATGCGTTTAGGGCTCATCAATGCGACGGTAATTTGTTTTGCTTTGGGCGCTTGTCAGGCTGTCCCCGCAC
>Ga0208817_100074_pt1 | contig 41015 bp, 35 predicted proteins | sample Virmet3819_2500_FD_185741 | JGI IMG/M metagenome (GOLD analysis project Ga0208817, IMG submission 185741) | Marine viral communities from the Southern Atlantic ocean transect to study dissolved organic matter and carbon cycling - metaG... | ecosystem: Environmental > Aquatic > Marine > Oceanic ... | reverse complement strand
ACCCCAACAATCACCTCATGTCGCAAAATATGCCCTCGCCGCATACGACGTCGTTAACCACGTCAATAACGACGTCTTATAAGATCTGCTCACGCGACGCGGCAGGTGGTGCTAATCGGGCGGTTACGAAGCTTTTCATCTATGGCTATCTGAACCGTGTCCCTTCGAGCCGTGCCCTGGAGCAGGAGGCTGGGCGCAATGTCGAGGTGATGTGGCTGGCAGGTCGGCTTGTCCCGGAGCACAAGGCGATCGCCGATTTTCGGCGCGAGTTCGAAGGATCAATTCCTTGAGAATGGCCCGGCGATCCGGCGGACCTGTGCTGCCATCAATTGCTCCAAGTTCAAGGCGGTAAATAATCGCGACAAGAACTTCACCAAACCAGCGTACTTTTCATGCTAGATGCAACAGTCTACGACCTTTGATACAAAAGAGTACAATCAGACCAAGTTTGTCGACGTAGGATGCGTTAACTAGCGTTATGCAAAACACCACACCACATATCTTGGTCGTTGACGACCATAGAGAAATTCGAACTGCAGTTACCCGATATCTTGAAAAAAATGGTCTGCGGACTTCGATGGCAAAAGATGTAAGAGAGATGGATACCGTGTTGGTAACCAATAACATTGATCTTGTCGTATTGGATGTGATGATGCCTGGCGAAGACGGTCTGTCCGCGTGTAAACGGCTGTCTCAGGTTGGCGATGTTCCGGTTCTGTTGCTGACTGCTCTCGGTGAGGACATTGACCGGATTGTCGGTCTGGAAACCGGAGCGGATGACTATTTAGCTAAGCCGTTCAATCCCCGCGAGTTGTTGGCACGAATTAGAGCTATTCTGCGACGAACTTCCGGTACCGCGTCTCCGGCAGGCAAGCTTGCGGGAAAACGCATCCGGTTTGCGCAATGGACCCTGGACACGGACCGGCGTGTTATCGTGGACAGCGATGGTCGAGAAACCAGTCTGACCAGTGCTGATTTCAAGCTTCTTGTCGTGATGCTAGAGCGGGCTAGACTGGTGTTGAGTCGCGAGCAACTTATGGAATTGACATCTGGCAGGGTAGGGGCGCCACTTGACCGGACAATCGACAACCAGATCAGCCGCCTAAGGCGCAAAATCGAGAAAGACCTGCTACGCCCGAGCCTCATCACGACATTTCGAAATGGGGGTTATTGTTTATCAGCAGATGTAGAAGTTTTAGAAAAGTGAGGTTCGCACCGCAAAGCCTTCGGGCCCAAATTGTTAGCTTGGTCCTTGTGTCACTTGTGATTGCGCAAGTTGTTACACTAGTCTTGTTGGAGGACCAGAGAGATCTTGCTGTGCGGGCTGCAATTGGCGACGAGGCAACGGGTAGGGCAGTTAATGTTGTACGATTGATTGAAAAAGCACCAGAAAGCCTACGTGGTCAGATTGTAAGCGCGGCCAATTCACCTTTGGTGCAATTCGAGATTGGCACCGTTCCTGTAGTCGACCATGCTTCTCATGATGCGAGAGGGGTCACGGAAGCAAGGGTCCGTGCTCTGCTCGGCGATGATTTCAGTCGTGACATTCGGGCTGAGTTACACGAGATAGACAGTTCAGCGCTGCCGTTCACCTATCTTGAGCCAAATATGGCGGAACTGCATAGAGAGATGATGCGGGGTCAATTGCTTGCAGTCGAGATGCAGCTTTCGATTGCTCTATCAGGCGGTGATTGGCTTAACGTTTCTACTAGGTTTGAGCGCCCGCCTTTTCAATGGCCACAATTTGCTACTCTATCTTTCGGATTGAGCGCGGGTTTCATACTTCTAGTTTTGTTTTGGTACCTCCTTGCGCGGGTCACTGGACCCTTGCGTCTGTTGGCGGATGCCGCCGAGAAGCTTGGACCGGAACAATGCGGACCGGTGCTTCCCTCAGCAGGGCCGCGCGAAGTAAAGGAACTAATCCAGACCTTTAATCGAATGCAAGACCGGATAGTTAGGCTCGTAGCAGAGCGCACGCGTATGCTTGCAGCAATGGGGCATGATCTGCGTTCACCGCTGACAGCAATGCGTGTTCGTACTGAGATGGTCGAAGATGATGAAACCCGCGATAGTCTCATAGCGTCAATTGTGGAAATGCAGCATATGGTCGAGGAAACTTTGTCCTTTGCTCGAGGATTGGCGGACGCCGAACCGCGGCAAAACGTTAATATAGGGTCGTTTCTCGAAACTCTACGTGAGAGTATGCTGGAAAGTTTTACCTTGATCCAAGGGGATGGTGTGCGGGTGCGAGTTCGGCCCAATGCAATACGGCGCGCCCTGCGAAATGTTATTGAGAATGCTCAAAGGTACAGCGGAGGCGCAGAGGTAAGCTACGCATCAGTTGCTGATACTGTCGTTATACGTGTCTGCGACCGAGGCCCAGGCATTCCCGAGCCGGAACTGGAGCGGGTGTTCGATCCATTTATGCGTTTGGAGGCCTCTCGTTCGCGAGATACTGGCGGGCACGGGCTGGGTTTATCAATCGCGCGCAGTATTTTGCGTGGGCATGGCGGCGACATTGTGTTGACCAATCGCTCCAGTGGGGGGCTCTGTGCTAGCCTAATACTGCCTATAGAAACATGAAGTCGAGTTCAGGATTTCGGGCTTTGTGCGGTGTTTTCGTGGGCCGTAGCATCAGACGTGTGACAGGATTTCCCACTCAATCTATGCAACACGAAATGTAGGCCAAGGCAAACGGCAAGCGGCACAATGATCCAAAGATTACCTGATATTGTTGTTAGGCTATTATCAAAGATTATTGCGATGGCGATAGGCGCAATGATTACTAGGGAGCAAATTAGCATCCCCCATTTGGCTAGCCAGGGAGCACTATCGTTCCGAGATGTGGGCTTATGCTTCATTTTGATGAACCCTTCGTTTCGATTTCACCAAACCCAACTCGCACTTTCCTGCGTGGGAAGGTCAAGGATACATATCGATACAAAACAAATCTTGCCGCTGAATTGATCTTCCCGCACTGAAAGAAAGCCCGCCTTACAAGGTGGAACGCAATCCAATGGCTTTCATCGGACAGTTGAAGACAATGAGAAAGTTTACTGGGGTAGCTTTAACAGTAGTTTTAGTTGGAATTTGCCTTTTCGTGTGGAGCCGCCTCGAAATTGGACAACAACCGCTACCGTCAGGATCGCCGGGTGTAACTGAGTTGGAAGAGCCATCGGTCATTACCGATGTTACCTTGCCAGATCAGCTGTCTGAGAACGCCCAAATTGGAAAGCGGGCTTTCGAGGTGAAGTGTGCCGTGTGCCATGGCCAGAGTGCTGCTGGTAAAAATGGTGTCGCCCCCCCTTTGGTACATTCAATATATCGGCCCGGCCACCACGCCGATGCAGCTTTCCTGATCGCTGCTAGAAACGGCGTGCGAGCGCATCACTGGAAGTTCGGAAGTATGCCGCCGGTTGAGGACATCACCGAGGGAGAGGTGCGTTTGGTCACCCAGTATATCCGCGAACTACAACGGGCGAACGGGATCGAATGATGTCGGCCTCAGTGGGTCGAACACCGCAAGACAGTAAGGCAAAACTATGTTGAGCAGACGTTCCTTTCTATGGGCATCGGGTGGGGTGACCGCTATGACCGCGCTTCCCGCAGCCGCGAAACGTGCCCTGGCCACTACGCCCGAGCTGGTAGCGAGCGCGCACCCGGTGCAGCTGCTGCCGTCGGGCTACCCGGAAACCTCAATCTGGGGTTATGGCGCTCAGACATCGGGCCCGGAGATTCGGGTGAAGCAGGGCGCGCGGATCTCGCGCCGTTTCGTCAACCAACTGCCGCAGGCCAGCTCAGTTCACTGGCACGGGCTGCGTGCGGAAAACGCGATGGACGGGGTTTCGGGGCTGACGCAGGAGGCAGTGTCGCCAGGGAATAGCTTTGACTATGATCTGGCAGCTGAGGATGCCGGTACTTTCTGGTATCACTCGCACAATCGCTCGGCCGAGCAGGTGGCGCGCGGGCTTTATGGAGCGCTGATCGTCGACGAGCCTACGCCGCCTGATGTGGATCGTGATGTGACGCTGATGTTGGACGACTGGCGGGTCGACCCCAAGACCGGCCAGATCACTCAGGATTTCGGCGCTTCACATGATCTGTCGCACGGCGGGCGCCTAGGCAATTTCATCTCAACCAACGGCGAGGCCACCTATCGACTGCCGGTCAGGCGGCACGAGCGGCTGCGGCTGCGAATCGTGAATGCGGCGAATGCTAGGCTGTTCACGCTTGGGCTTCAGGGGCTTGACGGTTGGCTGATGGCCTACGATGGAATGCCGGTAACAAGCCCCGAGCCGGTGCCAGAGACCTTCACGCTGGGTCCCGGTCAGCGGGTTGATCTGTTCGTGGATGTCATCGCCGAAGATGGCGTCGAGGCGTTGCTGGGGCGCATTGACCAGAGCAAAGGTTATGTACAGGCGATTTTTCCGGTGTCGGGCAGCAGCAGCGCCAATCGCCGCCTCGTGCCCGCGCCGCTGCCTCTCAACAGAGCGCCGGATATGACCGATCTCGCCGAGGCTGCAACTCTGAGGCTGGAGATGAGCGGCGGTGCCATGGGCAGCATGCGCGAGGCCATCTGGAACGGTTACAGCCGAAAAGCGGGGGAGCTAATGGAGAACGGGCAGTTCTGGGCTTTTAACGGGCTTGTCGGAATGACCGAGACTCCGCTGGCACGCCTGTCGCTTGGTCAGGTCGCACGAATGACCGTGGTCAACGACACTGTCTTTCCACATGCGATGCACCTGCACGGGATGCACTTCCGGGTGCTCGCCCAAGACGGAACCCCCGGGCCGCTGCGGGACACGCTGCTGACTCTGCGCGGGGAAAGCTACGAGATCGTCTTTGCCGCTGACAACCCGGGCCGTTGGGCCTTTCATTGCCACATGCTTAGCCACGCGGCTTCGGGCATGATGACTTGGATCGAGGTGACGGCATGAAACCCATCTATCTTGCCAGCCTTGCCGTTGCGATCACCGGCTTGGCCGCTGTGGTTTATGTTGTAGGCATACCATCGCGGTCCGTATCCGCAGTCGCATCTATTTTTGCAAGCAACGCGAGCGAAGCCATGCTTGCGCAGGGGCAGATTCTTTATCAGGAAAACTGCGCCTCCTGTCATGGTAAGTCGCTGGAGGGACAGCCAAACTGGCGTGAACCGGATGCGGACGGCCGTCTGCCGGCGCCCCCGCATGACGAGAGCGGACATACCTGGCACCACCCCGACAGCATGCTGTTTGATTACACCAAGTTTGGCGGACAGGTGACGCTGGCCACAATGGGGGTGGAGATGGAAAGCGGCATGCCCGCCTTTGGCGAGCGCCTGAGTGACGATCAGATCCGTTCGGTCCTAGACTATATCAAATCGACTTGGCCCGCGCGCGTACACGCCGCCCAAGCCGAGCAGACCCGCGCCGACGAAGAGGCACGAAACAAATGACCCGAGCCAAGCATATCATCCTTTGGGCCAGTCTCTCGACGATGCCTTTAATCGCTCAGGCCAGCGAGCGCAGCGACGACGAGATCAAAGCGCAGGTATATCAGGCGATCCTGGAGCGCCCCGAGATCCTCCTGCAAGCAGTCGAACAGTTGCAACAGGCTGAAGAGGAGGCACAGGCGGCCTCGGCCCATGCAGCGCTGACCGGAGACCGGGACAGCCTGTTCAACGATCCTAACGCGCCGGTTTTGGGCAACCCCGAAGGCGATGTGACGGTGGTGGAGTTCTTTGACTACAACTGCCCCTATTGCCGCCGCGCTATGGCCGAGGTTCAGGGTCTGGTCGACGCAGATCCGAATGTGCGGCTGATCTATCGTGAGTGGCCAATCCTCGGAGATGGGTCTGATTTTGCCGCCCGCGCGGCGCTTGCTGCTCGTCAGCAAGGCAAATACGAGGCGTTTCACTGGGCGTTGATGGGAATGTCGGGCAAGGCGAACGAGACTAGCGTGCTCCGGATCGCCCGCGAGGTTGGTCTGGATACCGAGCAATTGCAGCGCGATATGGAGGCCCCCGAAGTCGCCGCGCATATCGCGCAATCCATGATGCTCGCGCAGAAGCTAGGGTTCAACGGCACCCCCTCTTTTGTGGTCGAAGATCGTCTGGTGCCCGGTTTCGTCGAACAATCAAAGTTGCAGGAAGAGGTCGATCGCGCGCGCGGCACTTCGACTGACTAACTCGTCTGCGAGATATATTTCGAACAAAACTCCTTCTAGCCGCGCCCTCGCTCGTAGCTTTCTTTCGAGGTGAGATATCTGAAAATTGTAACAGCCTGTCGCAGCATCTAGGCCTAGTTACACACCGATACAAATGTCTCTCGGGTTGTGCTGCTACTGCCCGAGGTCACTGCTTATATCTGGCGAAGCAGCACTCCGCTGTCTTCCGTTCAACCTTCAGTTACAGGTGCAAAGTTGCTGAGCAGACAAGTGCAGAGGTCGTTGTCCAAGCGTCCGATAACGGTCGCGCTACTCGCCGTTCTGGCGGGGGCACTGACGGTTGGATTGATCGTTGGATGGGGCGGGCTGAATCAACAGAATGTTGCAACCATACTGGAACGGGCCGGTCCTTTGGGACCCATCGCCATTGTCGTACTGATGATGCTGGCCGTGGTTATCAGTCCTTTGCCTTCGGCCCCAATCGCGATCGCCGCTGGTGCTGCTTACGGCCATGTTCTGGGCACCGGGCTAGTGCTGGTCGGGGCACTGGTAGGTGCCATGATCGCCTTCGCCTTAGCACGGTTGCTAGGGCGGGCATTCGTGGCTCGATGGATCGGGCCTATGCCCGATGCGGGCCTGTTCGGATCGCAGAATTTTTTGACCTGGACCGTCTTCGTCAGCCGCCTGGTGCCCTTCGTGTCATTTGACCTAATCAGCTACGCGGCGGGGATGTCGATTCTGCGCCCTTGGCGGTTCGTGCTGGCAACCTTAGCCGGGATAGTGCCTGCCAGTTTCGGGTTGGCTCATCTGGGTAGCGCGTTGAGCCAACCCGCTTCGGACGGCGTGTTCTTGCCTGTTCTGGCGCTCGGCCTTCTGACCGGCGTGCCTGTGATCTGGGCCACATGGCGATCTTGGCGTGTCACTGGGTTATCGGATGCAGATTGCTCGCCCACTCAATCAACCAAATTGTCAAGGAATCTCTGATGATGCTCATTTTCTATACCCTATTGTTGTTCCCGTTCGTCGGGCTGGCTCTGCACCGCGTGGTGCAACGCCAGTTGATCCGTATTGAAAAACCGACCTGGAAAGGAGTTTCTTCGTGATCCGTTTCCTCATACTACCGGTGTTTGGTTTGACTAGCGTATTGACATCATGGGCTGCGCAGGCCGGGGTCGTCTATATTCCTGAAGGCAGTGCCGGTTCTGTCCTTATGGTCGAAAGCGAGACCGGCCAGCCGATCGGACGGATCGCAGGTGTCGAGGCGGTGCATGGGCTCGCCGGCGCGCCCGGCATCCCATATCTGGTGGCGGGTAGCTTCACAGAGATCGACCATGAAAGCGCCGCGCAGACCGCCAAACCCGAGGGTGTCAGCCAGGCCGATCACAACGCCCATCACGCCAAACCCGCCAAGGCCGCGATGCCGACCAACAAAGGGCTAAGCCTCTTGTCAGTACTCGACGCTGGGACTGGGGAGGTCTTGCGGCGGATAGAGGTGCCGGGTGCGGTGCATCATACAGCAGTATCCCCCGATGGTCGCTGGGCCATGGCAACCCATCCAAGCGGTGATGGCGTATCGCTGATCGACTTGTCCACGCTGGAATATGCCGGTTTCATCACAACCGGCCCGACACCAAATTATGTGTCGTTCAGCCCCGACAGCAGTCGCGCTTATGTCAGCAATACTGGGAACGGTACGCTCAGCGAACTAGACCTCGACCGGCGTATCCTGTCGCGCAACCTGCTTGCGGGAGAAGGACCCGAACATTTCGTCTTGTCCCGCGACGGCGCCACCGTCTTTGTCGTCGATGCCGAGGCGGGTGCAGTGCTGCGGCTGGACATTGCCTCGGGCGCTGAAACCGCGACCTATGGGTTCGGGGCCGAATTGCACGGGCTTGACCTGTCCGATGGTGAGGAGACTCTGTTCGTCGCGGTCAAGGGCGCCGATAAGGTGGCGGCCGTCGACCTGACCTCGGGTGCTGTCCGTCTGCAAGAGCTTGCTCCAGCGCCCTATCACCTGACCGCGGCCGATGGCAGTGAAATATTGCTCGTCAGCAGCCGTGAGGAAGCCAAGATCTGGGCGATTGATCAAGCCTCGCTTCAGGTAACATCCGAGATCGCGGTCGAAGGTGAAGGCCACCAAATAGTAGTCCTGCCCTAATACCGGCAACCCGCTCTGCCAATCACATAGTCAACAAACGGACGCAGTATGGAACATTCCACCCACACCCATCAGACACCTGAAGGGACAGAGATCTTTACGTGCCCGATGCATCCTGAGGTGCGGCAATTCGTGTCGGGCAACTGCCCGAAATGTGGCATGCCCCTCGTTTCGGAACACGAGGCGGCAACCGCGTCGCATGCCCAGTGCCACGGTCGCGGCGGCACGGACGAACCAGGGGGCAACTACGACAGCGTACCCACTGACTGGACCGGCAGTATCTATACCTGCCCGATGCACCCGCAGGTTCGCCAGACCGACCCGGGTTCCTGCCCGCTTTGCGGCATGGGGCTGGAACTGGACGGCGCGGCTCTGGCCGATGACGGCCCCAATCCGGAACTGGTGGATTTCACCCGCCGGTTCCGGGTGGGTGCGGTGCTGACGCTGCCATTGCTGGTGTTCACCATGGGACCTTATCTGGGCTTTCCGCAAGTGCGCGAGTGGTTCGGTGAGCGCATGACGCTGTGGATCGAACTGGCATTGGGCACACCGGTCGTCTGGTGGTGCGGCTGGCCGTTTATGATGCGGGGCTGGACGTCGTTCCGCACCCGGCATCTGAACATGTTCTCACTGATCTCAATGGGGGTGCTGGCCGCCTGGCTGTTCAGTGTCATTGCGGTGCTGGCGCCACAGATCTTTCCCGACGGGTTCCGCGATGTCGAGGGCAATGTTGGCGTCTATTTCGAGGCGGCGGCGGTGATCGTCACTCTCGTTCTGCTGGGTCAGGTGATGGAACTGCGCGCCCGCGAGGGCACTGGCAAGGCGATCCGGGCGCTTCTCGACATGGCCGCCAAGACCGCACGGGTGATCCGCGACGACGGAAGCGAAGAGGAGATCGCCCTGGAGGCGGTACGGCCGGGCGACCGGCTGCGGGTGCGCCCCGGTGACAAGGTACCGGTGGACGGGGTGGTGACCGAGGGCCGCTCTTCAGTCGATGAAAGCATGATCACCGGTGAACCTGTCCCGATTGAAAAGGTGGCGGGGGACCCGCTGACCGGCGCCACCATCAACGGCACCGGCAGTCTGGTGATGCAGGCGACGCGGGTCGGCGCCGACACTATGCTGTCTCAGATCGTCGAAATGGTGTCGAATGCCCAACGCTCGCGCGCACCGATCCAGAAATACGCCGATCAGGTGGCCGGGATGTTCGTGCCTGTGGTGATTGTGATTGCCATCTTGTCGTTCATCGCCTGGGCGATATGGGGGCCAGCACCTGCCCTTTCTTATGCTCTCATTTCGGCTGTGGCAGTCCTCATCATCGCCTGTCCCTGCGCTCTGGGTCTGGCCACGCCGATGTCGATCATGACCGCCACTGGGCGCGGCGCGCAGGCGGGCGTGCTGATCAAGAACGCCGAGGCGCTGGAGCGGTTCGAAAAGGTCGACACGCTGATCGTGGACAAGACCGGCACGCTGACTGAAGGCAAGCCCCGTCTGGTCACGGTCCTCCCCGAACCGGGCCGTGACGAGGCCGAGGTATTGCGTCTGGCCGCCTCGCTGGAACGCGGATCAGAACACCCGCTGGCCGAAGCGATCGTGCGCGGCGCTGAAGAGCGCGGTGTGGACATGGCCAAAGCCAGCGATTTCGAGGCCGTGACCGGCAAGGGTGTGAGGGGCGTGGTCGATGGCCGCGCCGTGGCGTTAGGCAATCTCGCGCTGATCACCGATATGGGGCTTGAGGGGCGGGAGCTGGCCGACAAGGCCAATGCCCGGCGTGACGAAGGTGAAACGGTCATGTTCGTCGTTCTCGAGGACGAGATTGCCGGGTTGGTCAGCGTGGCCGACCCGGTGAAGGAAACGACGCCAGCCGCGCTCAAGGCACTGCACGACCTGGGCTTTCGCATCATAATGGCAACCGGTGATAACGAGCGCACGGCCAAGTCCATTGGCGCGCGGCTGGGGATTGACGAGATCCGCGCCGATGTGCTGCCCGAGGACAAGGCGCGCATCGTGCGCGAGCTTCAGGCCGAGGGACGCAAGGTCGCTATGGCTGGCGACGGGGTCAACGACGCCCCGGCTCTGGCGCAGGCCGATGTCGGCATTGCCATGGGCACTGGCGCGGATGTCGCAATCGAAAGCGCGGGCTTTACCCTTATCAAAGGCAATTTGGACGGGATTGTGCGGGCCCGTCGGTTGGCGCGGGCGACGATGCGCAACATCCGGCAGAACCTGTTCTTCGCGCTGATCTACAACGCTTCTGGCGTGCCGGTGGCGGCGGGCGTTCTATATCCCGTCCTTGGCATTCTGATCAGCCCGATGTTCGCCGCTTTCGCGATGAGCGCATCGTCTATCTCAGTGGTTTTGAACGCGCTGCGCCTGCGCGGCACGAAAATCTGATGCAAAGTACGCAAAGAGATACGGTTTGGATTCTGGGCGGCACGGGTGTTGTCGGCCAGAACCTACTCCGCTTATTGCGCGCGCAAGAACTTGACCGGGTTATGACGGTGTCGCGACGCCCCCTTCTAGACGGTACAGCGCATTTGGCGCGAAACCTTGCAGACTCGCGGTCAGACTTTCCCTGCACACGCGGTGATATCGTGGTCAACCTGACCGAGCAAACCTCGGCCGAGCTCGTCAGGACTGTGTTACAACGGGGCGCCTGTTTTATCGAAAATTCTGCCAGCTCCGACTACATGATGACAATTCGGGAGATGGCTCGATCAGTAAGGGGTCCCGGCTTTCTGGTCGACGGTTGCGGCGTCGCGCCGGGGCTGACTAATCTGCTGGCCTACCAAGTATTGCAGATCCACCCGAATACCCGTGCGCTTGAAATTGTTGTAGATCTCGGTCTGGGCAAACACGCGGGAAAGGCGGCGTTGACATGGTTCATACGTAGCCTGGCGCGGCCTTATACCGCGAAAGTGGAGAGGGCTTGGCAGGTTCTATCCCCGGCCGATACCGAAATCCGGGTCCAATGGCGGCAGGGTGATCAACTGAGTTTAGCCCTCGGTTTTCCGTTTGCCGAACAGCAGATCCTGGCCGAAGAGTTAGGGCCTGCTTGTGACACGGTTCAGTGCTTCCTGTCGATGAGACCTGGGTGGGTAACTCAATTGTTCAAGAGACTTCTTGGTCTGGGTGCGGGGCATGAAACGGGTACTATGACTTTATCATGTGGTGACCAGTCCGAAGCGACTGCCGCAGTGCTGGCACGAACCTTGCTTGCTGCAAGGCAGTTTAGTGGAGTTGGGCCAATTTGTCCCCTGCCTGAACTGTTGTCTCTCGAACAGGCATTTGAGGCGATTCATAAGGTTCATCACGATGCTTCTTTCCGCCACACGTCGCCGACGATCCTAGCCTGACACTGCTTCGGAAATAGGAAACACTTAAATGAAGATGCAACAACACGAACACGGAGCGCCACCTAAAGATGGCGGGAGTATTAGCCTGACCAATGCGGTCGCGATGGGCACCGGAGTGATGATTGGAGCAGGGATATTTGCCTTGACTGGGCAGATCGCAGGGCTCGCAGGGCCTCTCTTCCCACTATCGTTTGTTTTGGGCGCTGTAGTGACGATGTTTAGTGCATACAGTTACATTGTTATGTCAAACGCTTGGCCATCGTCTGGTGGCATCGCAATGATCTTGACCAAGGCCTACGGTCCCGGCGCGGTGGCGGCGGCGGCCTCGGTGCTGATGGCGCTGTCGATGGTAATCAACGAAAGCTTGGTGGCGCGCACCTTTGCCACCTATGCACTGCGCCCCTTCGGCATTCAGGACGGGCCGCTGGTGCCCGCGATCGGCGTCGCGCTGATCGTGATGGCCTATTTGGTCAACGTCTCTGGAAACCGGTCGGTGGGCATTTGGTCGCTGGTGATGTCGGCGGTCAAGATCGGCGGTATCGCATTGTTTGGTATCGCCGCCCTGTGGGCCAGCGGAGTGGGAAACTGGGCACCCGTCGCCCGCCTGTCGGAGAACGGGATCACAGGTTTTGCCGCCTCGGTGGCGCTGTCGATCCTGGCGTTCAAGGGGTTCACGACGATCACCAACAGCGGCGGCGAGATCACCGATCCCAAACGCAATGTCGGGCGGACGATCCTGATTTCGATCGGGATCTGTGTCGTCGTCTATCTGCTGGTTGCGCTGGCGGTCGGATCGGCCCTGACACCGGAGCAAATCCGACTGGCGCGCGACTATGCGTTGGCCGAGGCAGCGCAGCCCGTGTTGGGCCAGGCCGGGTTCTTTATGACTGTGGCACTTGCTATGGTGGCCACTGCGTCGGGCCTGATCGCCAGCGTCTTCGCAGTGTCACGCATGCTGACCATGCTAACCGAGATGAAGATGATCCCGCACAGCCATTTTGGCATGTCCGGCGGTATCCGGTCACACTTGCTGATCTACACGGTGGTGATCGCTGCCATCCTGACTGTGTTGTTTGATCTTGGCCGAATTGCCTCGCTTGGTGCGTTCTTCTATCTAGTGATGGACATGGTGGTGCATTGGGGCGTGTGGAAGAACATGCAACACCGGATTGCGGCCCGGGGTTGGATCATCCTGACGGCGCTGGCGTTGGACGCCGTCGTTTTGGTCACCTTCATGCTATTTAAGTGGCGTTCCGATTCCGTCACCGTCATCGTCGCTTTTGCCACTATATTGGTCGTTTTTCTGGCCGAGCGGCTGTATCTTGGGCGGTTCGTATCCCGGGATGACGTCTTAGATCATAGTGGGCATCAATAGGTTTAGTTGGGTCATGTCGCGCTGTCCTTTGGGCGCGGCGGACCCGGTCTCTCGATCAGAAACTCCAGAACCGCACGATAGCGAATGCGGGAATCTTCGAGCTGCTGATAGTAGCGGAAGAGCTCTTTCAGCGGTGCCGAAAAGTCCTTGTGTGCGGCCAGGACTGCGATCAGGGCACCTAGGGTGATTCGTTCTTCAATGACGAAATAGCCACCCAGCGAATAGAATAAGAACGGGGTAAGTGCGGTCAGAAAATTGTTGAGCGCCTTTGCCAGAAACTTGACCCGGTGAATACGATAACGGATTTGCTCCAGCTCTCGCAATGAAGACGCCGTTTTTCTGATACCATCAAGACCATTTTGCTCAGGCGATAATTGCTCGGCTAGGCCGCAAGTCAGTACCCGCATGGCCCGGATGCGTTCGCGGCTCAGCTGGTTCACGATCCGTTGCAGATAGGGTAGTAAGGCCAGTTGTACTGGTAAAACGGTAAGTGCCGCAGCCCCTAGGATCGGGTCCTGAAGGAACATGAACAACAGGATAGTTAGCAGCGTCCCGCCTTGGGTCACCGGTAAAGCGATCAGATCGGCAGCGAAACCGCCGATCGGTTCTACTTCAGCACCCAGGACTTGCACGATTTCGCTCTGGCGATGGTGCGGCAACCGATACCGCCAATGCCGATAGATCAGCAGCCTCAACCGCCTGAGCAAATGTTCTGCGACCAGACCCTTGCACCTGTTCAGCGTGTATTTGCCCAGACCGTTCAGCGAGATCGCGGCAAGATAGATGGTGCTGAATAGGCCCAGCATTTGCGTCTGACTGAGAGTGAAGTCGAAAATCTCGACCGGTCCAGCCGACGGTTCCAGTACATTGTTCACGATCTGTTTGGGCATTTCCAGCGAGAGATAAAGTGGGGGCATCAGCGAAAGGCTGAGCAGCAGTAGACCCACTTGACGACGGCCGGTTCTGCGCAGGAGCTGAGTGAGCAGGTTCCGATCCAGCCCGCCGATGCGCGGCCTCCTCCGGTGCCTAAGGTCGCGTTTATCATGGTGTTGTAGCAGCGGCCGCAATGTGCGGACTATCAACGCAAGCAACGATATCATGAGCAGCGAGGGGGCAAGCACCAGGATCAGATGCATCAGAGGATGTACCCAAGTGGGGGCTCCGCTGTCGTAGTCTGTCCCCAACCACCCGGCGGCTGTATGCGCCAGCGTGTGAATCTCCGGGAACCAAGAACCAGTCATTATTAGGGGAAATCCAGAAAAATGCGCGGCAACCCCATCGAATTGCCGCGCAAGTGGGCACCTTTTTCGTTGAGTGGTGAGGTGCCGGGAGGTTAGTTTACAGCGACTTTCCCGAACATGCCGGATTCGTAGTGACCGGGGATTAGGCAGGCGACCTCGAAGGTGCCGGGATTGCTGAAGGTCCAGATGATTTCGCCCTTTTCACCTGGCTCTAGCGTAATTGCGTTCGGACTCTGGTGGGTTTCCATCTGCTGTGCCATCGCTTCCTTGTGCATGGCATTCCGCTCGAGGGTATCTAGGATGAACTCATGCTCCAGTTCACCTTTGTTGGTCACCATAAAGCGGATTGTTTCGCCTTTCTTGATTTCGAAATCCGACGGGGTAAAGATCATCTCGCCGTCGTCAGTTTCGCTCATCGTTACCATGATCATGCGGTTTACCTGGCTTGCCTTTCCTGGCATGCCCGTTTCCATCATGTCTGAATGACCGCCACCGCCGTGGCCCTTGCTTTCGTCACCATGGCCGGAAGGGCCAGCCATAGCGATACTACTGCCGATCACGGTTACGAAGGTGGCCGCGAGAAGGTTTTTCATAATTAACTCCTGTTAAGTCTGAGGGTAGGTGATATTGGCGGCGCAGCGATTTTTGGCTGACCACGCCGCTGGTGACCGGGCTGGCTGCAGCCAGCCCGATTTCAAGTCAGAACATCAGTCTGGTTCCGAACACGACCGAGAGCACGCCGTTCTTATCGCCTGCGGCGCGGATAAGATCCGCAGTGCCGCCGTAGGATCGTTCGTAGTTCACCCCGACATAAGGCGAGACGGCTCGGTCAATCAGGTCGTAGCTGAGCCGCAGCCCTGCTTCGATCGTGGCACCGCCAGCGGCCTGATCGTAGGCCAAGTCATCTTGCAGTGGCACGGTCAACTCAAGGTTCGGAGTCAGGATCAGCCGGTTTGTCAGCATCGCCTCGTATTCGCCCTCGAAGCGAAAGAAGGAGTGGTCCGACAGATAAAGGTCAGCGTCGATCTCGAACCATTGCGGTGCCAGTCCCTTGAGACCCAGAACCGCGTTATAGCGATCCGGCATGCCGTCGGGTGTGCTTGCCTGAATGCCAACCACCGCATCGAAGAAGGTTGAAACCGGGAATTGCAGGCGCAGCTGGTTTTCGAGCGCCTCGAATCCTTCCGTCCCCTGTACACGCTCGCCTTCACTGCGCCAGACGAGTTTCAGTTCGTCGGTGCCGATCAGGGCATCGAAATCCCATACAAAGCTGTCTTCGCCATCTCCCTGCCGGTATTCTAGCAGTTCGGCCTGAAACCCGTAGATCAGCTGTTCCGCCTGCGCTGGAAGCGCCCAAGCCATCGCCATCGCCCCGGCGAGGGCGGCATTGCGCATTCTATTCATCTCTGTGTCTCTTTCCTTGGGTAAACGCATCAGGCGGGGCCGCCTTCGATCACGACCTTGCGGAACATGCCTGCGTCGGCGTGGTAAGACAGGTGACAGTGGAAGGCCCACTGACCGGTCACATCAACCTCAGTTTCGGTATAGACGGTGGTGCCCGGCGCGACGCTGACCGTGTGTTTGATCGGGTCGTACTTGCCCTTGCCTGTATCCAGGATCGACCACATTCCATGCAAGTGCATCGGGTGGGACATCATTGTCTCGTTGACAAATTTGAACCGCACCCGTTCACCGTATTTCAGCACAATCGGCTCGGCCTCGGACAGCTTCTTGCCGTTGATCGACCAGATATACCGTTCCATGTTGCCAGTTAGGCGCAGCTCGATCTCACGGGTGGCGGGGCGATCCTTGTAGAGCGGTTTGCGAGCTGTCAGGTCGTCGTAACTGAGGAACTTGCCGCCATTTGACGCATTCGGGGTCAGCCCGCTGCCCGGAGCATAGAACGGGTCGTCCTGCCCCTTAGTATTTTCCATCGCAGAATGATCCATGCCCGCCATCGAGTTGTCGGAACCAGCCATGGTGGAGTGGTCCATTGGTTTGGCTTTGGCCTGAGGTGCCGGTGCGGCACCGGCCATCTGACTGTGATCCATACCCGCCATCGGTTGGTCCGTGCCGGTCATGGCTGAGTGATCCATGCCACTCATATCGTCGAGCGGCATAACGGCATTTTGCATGACGTGACCCTTCATACCCATGCCACCCATCATGCCACCCATGTCGGCCATGGTAAGGCGAGGTTTTTCCCGCAGCGGCGGTACCGGACCAGCCATGCCTTCGCGCGGGGCCAGGGTGCCGCGCACAAGGGCAGTGCGGCCCATCGACTCCGCCACAATGCTGTAGACGCGGTTTTCCTTGGGCTGTACAATCACGTCATATGTCTCGGCCACCGAGATCCGTAACTCGTCCACCGTGACCGGCTTGACGTCATTGCCGTCTGCTTGAACCACGGTCATTTTAAGACCCGGAATCCGCAGATCGAAATATGCCATGGCCGAGGAGTTGATCAGCCGCAAACGTACCTTTTCGCCGGGCTTGAACAAGCCAGTCCAGTTCTGCTCAGTACTCTCGCCGTTGATCATGGGAGTGAAGCCCTGGACGTCCTCTACATCTGTAGGCATCATCCGCATTCGGCCCCACATCTTGCGATCTTCCAGAGCCGCTTTGAGGCCAATATTGCCTGAATCCTTGATCAGATCCTGCAATGTGCGCTGCGAGCGGTTGTAGTAATCCGCCGACATCTTCAGGTTGCGCATGATCCGCTTGCCGCGCTGCGGATGGGTGTCGGTCAGTTGCACTACATAATCGCGGTTCGCGCGGATGCGCTCTCCGCCCCTGGGCTCGATCACGATGGCACCATAGGCTCCATCGGGCTCTTGGAACCCTGAATGGCTGTGAAACCAGTAGGTTCCGGCCTGTTTGATCGGAAAGTTGTAAGTGAAGGTTTCGCCGGGCTTGATGCCGTCAAAGCTGATCTTCGGGACCCCATCTTGATCAAATGGCAGGATCAACCCGTGCCAATGGATCGATGTATCCTCGCCCAAATTGTTTGTCACGTTTAGCGTAACATCCTCACCCTCTTTGAAGCGCAAGATTGTAGGGGTCTGACTATTGTTGTAACCGATCCCAGATTTTCGAAAATCGCCAGCGTCGATGCGGATTTTGTCCACTGAGATGTCATAGGTTTCAGAGTGTGCCGCGGTAGTTGCGGATAGGATAATGGAAGCGCCGGCGGCTATGGCCGCGCGCCAAGGTTCGATGGTTGGCATCGTCAGTCCTTTGATCTGTTGAGATACTAGTCCGCTGGCCCCGCAGGTATCCCCAAGTGCAGCGTATTAATTGTTGGTATCAACCGGAGCAGCGTTCAGTTGCAAAACGGGGCAATTACACTCTGCATCCCTCAAACGGAGGCAATGTCATCGGTTGGTCAAGCCTTGGGGCTATACTTTGGGAGGCGGAAGGTGCGCTTCAGGCGCCAAGGAAGCCAGGCTGAGACTGCTCGGGACGACCGTGAGTTCTCCTGCTTCCATGATGATGGAAGACTGCTGCCAAACTTGCAATGAAGCCGAGCCTTCGCAGGCCGAAGCCTTGTGGCATTTGCCAAGGGCGAAATGGTTGTGGCCTTCCTTTGTTTCATACTGATATACAGTAGCGTTTTCAAATGGCCCTTCTGCTTCAGTAATCAAATGCGCGGAAATCGCTGACATCGCCAGCAACAGCGCTAGTCGAAACGCCGTCCACAGTCTTCCCGCTTTTGAGCGCATTGACACAACTCCGCTTTCTTTCACCTTATCTAGCTAGCCAGCGAAGTACTGCAACTCAAGGATACGTTTTGATACATTTCGATTGGGATGCACTCTGGTAAACGATCGGCTTTCTGATGCACTACCGACCTCTGAACTGATGCGGTGGATGCTTCCACCAATGGCATCTCTATGCCATGATGGTTCCATTGGAAACGAATTGCAGCGGTCTGTTTTGGCTCTGTATCGAAGGTCGTGATCGCTGATGTATATCCGGCTTCTTAGGGCGGCCTGACAGATCATCGCCTCGAGCCTCGATGGATTTTCGCTTGCTGCTCCCTCGTCGCCCTTAAGGCATTGGTGCTGACCGCGCCGTTTCACACACCAGGTTCAACAAGCAAGGGGCGTGACCCTTCTCCATGTCATGGCAAATGTTGCAATATTCCTTTCAGCCTTCCTTAGCTTCATCTTTCGTGATTTGACTCAGACGGTGTGTCGCGGGTTGTATTCTTGGTCAGTCGAAAGAAGCGACCAAAAGATCCGCGCGTTCTTGTTAGCCAAGGCGACTGCGACGACATTCGGGTGACGCCGTTCTCGCATACAGTTGATCCTTTGGCTTTGCGTGTCACTTTTTCCAGCAGACCGTCCCAGGACCGCGCGCCCCGTGGACCAACATCGTCCGCAAATACCTATCACTTCGTTCGCTAATGCCGAACAGGCGGGCCTTGCCACCGCTTGAGTGCTGCTTTGATACCGGGCCGAGCCAAGCTGCAAATTGACGGCCATTTTTAAAGCAAGACTTGTCGCCAGCTGCCGCGACCAGCGTAGTCGCGGTGATCGGTTTGATCTCTTCGATCTGGCCGATGCGCTGGCACATTTCATTGGACTGGAAGAAGCTTTTGATCCGTCGATTGTAGCCTGTGAGACACATCTCCAATTCGGCCAGTTCCTCACGAATGTCACGCAACATCTCAACGAAGAGCCTCCCGACTGCCCGTCTTCAATTTCGCTAAGGGTGAGCCGAATGCGGTTGAAATCACGTGGCACCACGACACCGTGCTCTCCGAGCAGACCTCAGACTTAGTTCATAAGTCGGGTACGATTTGCGACCGCTCGCTGGCGTGTCCGGTGGACTGCTTGGATTTCCAACTGCTCTGGTGATTGTGGCGGCACTAACCGCATCGAAAGCCTGCCAAACGCTTCACAGATCGCTTCGGCGTCATTTCGATCATTCTTGTTTGACTTGACATAGGGCTTCACAAACTGAGGTGAGATCAACCGAGCCTCATGCCCCAAATCGGTGAGAACTCGGGCCCAATGGTGCGATCCACAACACGCTTCCATCCCGACGACGTAAGGCTCCAACTCAGCGAAGAGCTGCGCAGCAGCACCTTGTCTCAGCGTTTTGCAAAGCACAACCTGTTCGTCCTCATCGGCGGCGTGAACCTCAAGAATGTACTTGGCCAGATCAAAGTCGATTCTTTTGATTTCCATGGCATGAACCCTACAATCTGCTTATCCAAAGTACGCCAACCGAGGGCGGCAGCGTCCATACCATTGCTCATGGATCGAAGCACTGGTAGAGCGACGCGAACCTTTAGTTATTACTGTTGTCGTTGCTGCCAAGTTGGCTCGAGTCATCTGGGCCATACTCTCAACCGGGGAGGTGTTCCGAATCGCATAGTGTCAAATCCAAAATCAGCCCAGTAAAGCGAGATGGCTGAAGTGCAATGACAGCGTGATGGCAAATCCGCAGATCTGGGGATCGAAAAAGACTAAAGAGCTTTTAAGTGCATCAAAACACGTCCCGTTGATGAGACCTGAAACCGCTGACACCATCAGGGGCCAGTAGTCATGTTAGGTCTGCGAAACAGGCTGAATACATGAACGCACCCGCCGAAGAAGATTGCGATCAAAACACTTGTGCCCGCGCGGCCGTCTATACGAAACTCCCGATATACGCATTCTGTGTCGGTTTGCCTGGATCGATGAAATGCAACTGCACGCACTTGTCATCAGCCTAAGTTTCAAGCGCGCGACCTCGCAGTTCGGACCCATTATCCAAAACCAGAATGTCAGCAGACCCGCATTCATGGGCAACCAGGTTCAGCATTTCCACCACACGCTCGCCGGGCAATGAGAAATCCACCTCAATGGCGCGACACTAGCGAGTGCAATCATCTTAGAGATTTGCCGTGCGGGATACGCGCCCGTTCGCGAGTGCGTCACTGGTGAAATCCTACGATCACCGTTGGTTGGCCGCAATCGGGCACTAACCACACTCGCGGCTTGCTTTGGGGATATTCTTGCGCTTGTTGCAGCGCAACTAAAGCCGTTGTCCGCGGTAAACCCGTTCGACAACTTTGAGTTCACCTTGAAGCCCTCGCGCACCAGCTTGGTGTAGAACATGCGAAACCACACCTTCGATGTTTGCCTGACAGCGTGATCAAGCGCTTGCTAAGCCGCGCGTGGCGATCCGAGTGTGCGTGATAGGTCAGGCTCGATCTGGATACCCCCACTAATCTGCACACTCGCCTTTTCGTGGACTGATGATCACGCATCAACATTTCCATCCCGCGGCGAGCGAGAGACATGATGAGTTTTCGCCAGCAGACTCTTCTGATCTGCGTTCTCTGCCACAAGGCCGTTCAACCGCCGCAGTTCCGATACCGTCATGCTGCCATACTTGGCTTTCTGCTTGTGTAGGGTGGCGTCGGACATATCGTGTTCGCGGCAGAGCTCCGAGACCTTCGCCTCTGCAGCATAATCTTGAAAAATCCCAACGATCTGTTCTTCAATGAAACGTGACTTCGGCATTCTTGGTCTCCTCGTTGCTTCGAGTGTTACGAGAACAAACTGTCGTTTTGAATGGTCCGAAATCTCGGAGACAGGTCAGTTCCGGTTTAGAACGCCTGCAAAGACATCGTCTCTGGTGACCCGCGCATCCACTATGCCTTAGGATGGATGCCGAAGGCGCAGCCCTATTTCAGAAACAGCGATTTGGAGCTTGGTAACAAAGCGATTAAACGCGCCTTCATACAACTTTGCCGCCAGCAGGCAAACTAGATGTCGCGGTTTCCGAGGGCGACAAATCCATGGTTGTCACCTTTGCTCCGATCAAAACAGCCAAGCTCAATGACATTTGTCCGCAAACATTGCTCACATAGCTTCTGACCCAGATCGTCGAGAGCAAAAATCACACGTACCGACGAGTCTTTCCGCTGACATCACGCAGTTCACCAGACGAGGCGCATACTACTTAAACACATTGGAACACAGGACCCGATTAACGAAAAATTTCGACGGCTGTCTTATCAAGATCAGCGTGTCTTCCGGCAAGTAGAGGGCAGGCACGCGTTCAGACAAGACACTTGCGAAGGCTCTTACCTATGACCCGTATCATTCTTACGGCAACTGACGCCGAAGTATCCTGGCTCCAGCGTAAGGATGAAGCCGAGACCGCTTGGGCCGGGCTTCCAGAAACATTTGACGTTGATGACTTCGACCCTTGGGAAGATGAGTGGGATCTCGAAGAAGAAGAAGAAGAAGAAGAACCCGAGCACATTGACAATAAGCAATTCTTCCAAACTTCAGAAACGGGGGATGAAGGGTTGCTGGGCAACCTTTTGAAGCTCACCGGACGAGACAACGCGGCGGCCAATGCCAATGGCAACGCAAACGGGTTATTCAAGCTGGTTCTTGGCGGCGATGCTGACGACCACCTGACAGGCTCTGCAGGTGATGATGCGGTGATGGCGGGGCGCGGCCACGACAGTGTCGAAGGTGGAGAAGGCAACGATACACTTCTCGGCGATGAAGACGGGCAGACCGGCTCAGATGCAACACCTTTGGTGCTGAACATTAGTAACCTAGTCAGTCAGTCCTACTACGATGGTTACTCCGCACGGGCTGGGGATACTGCGATCTATCGCGATGTAGCTTTTCTCGAGGATGGGACAGCGGTGTGGGGCCGCCTTGTGCTGGTGAACGCCAGCGATCAGAATATGATCATTGACCTCTCGGGTGACCGCGGAGCAGAAATCTCGATCACCGGCAACGGCTATGGCGATACGGCGGAATTCCGGCTTGAGTTCTTCAACCCTACGACCGGCGAGCCAGTCAATATCAATTCGACCGCTACTTTCAACGATCTCGACCAGAACTATTACTCATACGATGTTGAGGCCGTATCATTGGATACGAATGAATATACCGCCTTTGGCACTTCGAGCGATACATCTCTCAATGTCACCAACCAACATGGCACTATACGAGCTGGCGGGACAGAACAAAACAGCCCTGATGACCAAGACGCCTGGTTTTCGGCAGAATTCGAAGACCGCGATTTCATTACCTTCACCCTAGAAGCACGCAGCACAATCTCAGGGTTTACCCTATCAGGAGACTTGATCGAGGATGGGGTCTACGTCCCGATTGAACATGGCAATGATACCTTGCTTGGTGGGCTGGGTTCAGATGTGATAATGGGTCAGGGCGGCAACGACTTGCTCGATGGCGGAGAGGGCGACGACAGTATCGATGGGGGTGAGGGCGATGACGTCCTGACCGGTGGAGCTGGCTCTGATGTGCTTTTTGGTGGGCTTGGCGGTGATACGATTTCTGGGGGCGATGGCGACGACCTGATCGACGGTGGCGAAGGCGACGATGTCCTCTCAACCGGCATTGGCAACGATACGCTGCTCGGCGGCGCCGGCAATGACACGCTCCACAACTCGGCCGGGGACGACAGTCTGGTCGGCGGGGTTGGTGACGACAGCATTGTGGCGACCGAAGGAAATGACACGCTTGAGGGCGGTGACGGCAACGATACGCTTTATGCCGGGGTCGATAACGACCGCCTCGATGGCGGTCTCGGCAATGACAGTATGTTTGGTGAGGCCGGTAGTGATATTATGTATGGCGATGCCGGCATGGATTACATGGAAGGCGGCATTGGCAACGACACCATTGATGGCGGTGATGATGACGACACAATCCTTGGGGGCGACGGCGACGATCTGATTTACGGCGGGGCAGGCAATGACAGCCTGACCACCGGTGCCGGGAATGACACACTCTTTGGCGGTGATGGTGACGATACGCTGCGCAACTCTGTTGGCGATGACAGCCTGGTTGGCGGCACCGGCAATGACAGTATTGTGGCGACCGACGGTAATGATACGCTCGACGGAGGTAGCGGCAATGACACTATGTATGGGGGCAATCACAACGACCTTCTGATCGGTGGAACTGGTGCTGATCTCATGTATGGTGAGGCGGATGCTGACACGTTCCGCGTCGAGGACAACTTCGGCAATGACACCATCGTTGGTGGCGAGGCTGGTACGGATCACGACATCGTTGATCTCTCGTATATGACTGGGCCTGTGACCGTAACCTATACTGGTTCTGAGTCGGGAATGATTACCGACGGAACCGACACGATCCAATTCTCCGAGATCGAAGAGCTAATCCTCACCGATCAGGATGACGTTGTTGACGCCAGAAACGATGCTGCCGGTGTTCAGATCGATGCGGGTGCAGGTAATGATACTTTAGTCGGCGGTAGCGGCAATGATCTGTTCACTGGCGGCGCTGGTGAAGACCTGATCTCTTTGTCCTCCTCGGGAGGAGTAGACCAGATCACAGATTTTGACATTACCGACACGGATACCGATGGCTTTTATAACGACCAACTGGATGTCTCAGACCTTATAGGTGGTTCCGGGGATGGTGGGGCTGTCCGCACAATTGATATCACCACAAGCGATGATGGCTTTGGCAATGCACTATTGACATTCCCCGGTGGGGAACAAATTGTTTTGCAAGGCGTCACCCCAACGCAGATGACAACCCACGATCAGCTGTTTGCTGCTGGTATCCCCTGCTATACTCCCGGAAGTCGCGTCATTACCGCTCGCGGTGAAGTGCCTGTGGAGCAGATCCGCGAGGGAGATCTGTTGCAGACAGCTGACAACGGGCTTCAGCCGGTGATTTGGGTCAGTCGTCGCAACCTATCCTCAGCAGATCTTGAACGTCATCCCCATTTGCGGCCTATCCTATTGCGCCCCGGTGGCTTGATCGCGAACCAACGCAGGATGCTTGTCTCGCCACAGCACCGTTTCTTGGTTCTCAAGGATGGACAATCCAAAAGTGAGTCCCTTGCTCGTGCGCGCCTCTTGCTCGAGCTGGATCCGTTTCATGTCCGTACAAAAGAAAACACATCACCCGTATGCTACATCCACTTGATGACAGAGGCTCATCAGGTGATTTTCGTCGATGGATGCGCGACAGAAACCTTCTGGCCAGGCCCTGAAGCTTTGCGCAGTCTGAGTAACAGTGACAAGCGCGAGATCTTTGATCTATTTCCAGAACTCATGCCTGTACTCGCCAAACGAGGTGCAATAGGGCGGGATCTGGTTGCCACTCATTACGGCGCTCTTGCCCGCCAAGATCTCCGTCGCAAGGATATCGCCCAAATGGAGCCTATTCACCCGCGTCACTTGCACCGACCGCTAAGTGTCTGTACCAACGCTGCATCGATCACACGAGCCGTTCGTAGCTGATCAGCGCTTATAACTTTGCCCTTTTTCGGCATTAAGGCCGCCCGAGCAATATATTATGGCGCAGGCAACGCATCCCCGGTCAATCTATCTGCTCTGTAGGCGAACTCTGTGACGAATAAATTGACCAGATATCATATAGCGGGCAGTATTAATTCGTTCGCTTCCCGCACATTGATAAACCTCGGTTGAGAAGAAATACATCCGGTTCTACAGGTGCTTTTGAAGGTGCGAGCTCATAACTGATGGACGAAATTTCAATGAAGACGCTGTGTGTTTCGCTATTGTTGCACAGGAGAGAAACCCCATGAAGATAACGCCATAACGCCATAACGACCATGGCTACAGTTCTAGGTCATGTCGACAAATGGCGTGTCCAGAGGCGGATGGACGTGATGTCGACAAATCCGAGGAAGCTCTCTGTAATCTTATCGTAGCGGGTCGCGACGCGGCGAGCATTTTTCAGGTTATCAGCCATGACCAGATCAAAGCCAAGATAGTCGGAGGTTTGCCCAGCGGTGATCTCGGTCCTCATAGGCAGCCCAGCGGCACTGCACAGGAGGTGGATCTTGGTCGTGAAAACCACCGCGCGAACGGCCGAAACCCAGCTGCGGAATTTCCTTTTAGCGCCCGTTGCCTGATGGTGCGCGCGAATAACCGTGTATCGATCATCTGGAGGGCATGCGGCACCACCCCGCTTTCGGTCAGAGCGTCCTTGACCTGCTCGCAGAGGCTCGACAATGTCCAACGCCGAAACTGTCGATAGACGCAGGAACATTTCCTAAACTCTGCGGACAGGTCCCGCCACGAAGCGCCGGTGCGAGTGATCCAGAAAATTCAATCAAGAACAAAGCAGTGGTTGGTAGGTTCGTGCCCGTTCGGCGTGCGGGCTGACAGTATGAATCGCTCAAAGAGCGCCTATTCATTCGCCAGGAAAACAGTTCTCCAAACTGTTTTCTGGTCTGTCTCATTCCGACATCAAGTCTCGTGCCAAGCTGGTCTCTATAGCAGCTACCAGCTTAAATCACGCCCAAAGTCCGATGTGAATCCCTTTTATCAACACGATCTAGGATATCACAAAGCTTGGAAACTGATTACAGCTGAGCATCTGAGTAGTTATAGACAAAAAATAATTTTTGTCTGTATGTGGCTGGCACGCGAAACACTCTGTTCAACGCGGTGATGAAATGTAGCCCAACAGTTCGCGTGGGCTACGGTGCTTGGGGGCGTTCAACTCATCACAGGATTACTCTGTATTTTAGCGTCGCGCACCGGTATGGCAACGGGGTGTCATAGGCGATGGCGGCGGCCCGCCAGCGACATCTGGCGGGCGCAGATGGCTCAACAAGCAGCGGTGATGATGATTTCCACTTTCAACTCAGGACGGGCTAGTTTTGCTTCGCCGCAGGCCCGGGCGGGGGCGTGGCCCTCCGGTAACCAAGCATCCCAGACCGCGTTCATTTCGGCAAAATCGGCCATGTCAGCGACCCAGATGATGGCCTGCAAAATCTGTTCGGGCGAGGAACCCGCCGTCTCCAGCAGCGCCTCAACTCGCGACAGGCACTCGCGGGTTTGTTCCGCAATGGTGGTGCCATCGCCCACCTGGCCGCATAGATAGGCAACACCATTGTGCTTGACGATCTTGCTCATGCGCTGGCCGGTTTCGATACGTTCGATCATTGGTCTGTCCTCAGTTTTCCCCGGTGGCGGGTGGGGTCTTCAGTGATGCCAACTCACCCAGGGTCACGGGCTTCAGTGGCGGGCGAATGCGATAGTAGCCAGTCTGGTCCGGCGTCTGCCCAGTGGCCTCGGCCAGAAGGGCGGTGACTGTCAATCCGCAATAGCGCCCTTGGCATGGCCCCATGCCGACGCGGCCAAAGGCCTTGGTCTGATTGGGGCCGAGGCATCCAGCGCGGGCATGAGCGCGGACCGTGCCGGCGGTCACCTCTTCGCACCGGCAGACTAACGTCTCATCTCTTGGCGACAATGCCTGCGCGCAGGGCGGATAGGCGGTATCCAGAAAGGGGCGCGGGGCCTGTTCGCGGGCGCGCGCGGATCTGAGCGGTCTGGCTCGCTGGTCCCGCTCATCCGGCGTAAGGCGTGCGGCGTCGCAGGCGATGGCCAGCGCGGCAAGACGGCCCGACAGGGCGGCTGCCTTGGCCCCGCCGATGCCCGCGCCATCCCCTGCGACAAAGACTCCGGGCACATCGCTGCGCCCCCAGTAATCCAGCGTCGGGACGAAACACTGCTGCTGCGTACTCCAGTGATGGGCGACGCCAAGTGCGCGCGCAGCCTGCGTATTTGGTACCACTCCGTGATGCAGGAATACGGTCTCGCACGCCAGACGCCGGATCCGGCCACGATGGCTGAAACACAGCACCTCGGCGCGGGTGTCGCCTTCGATCCGGATGTCCTGAGCGCCGATGTAGCGCGGAACGCCTCCGCGTTTCAGCTCCGCCAGCATCCGCAGCCCCTTGGCCATGTAGGGCCAACCGCGCAGGGCGCCGCCCAGATGGCGCAGGGCGGCACGGCGGTTGCGGCCGGTTTGTGTCTCGACAAGCGCGAGGGGCGGCTGGCCGGCGCGCAGCATCTGAACCGCGATCAGGTACAACAGTGGCCCCGCCCCTACCAGCACCGCGGAACGGGCCAGCACGCCGGATTGCTTCAACAGGATCTGCCCCGCCCCGGCCGTCATCACTCCGGGCAGGGTCCAGCCCGGCAGCGGCATGGGTCGTTCCAGCGCGCCGGTGGCCAGAAGCACCCGGTCGGCAGTCAGCTGCGCGCCGCGCCCGTCCCGCGAGTAGGACAGGCAAAATCCCGGCTCGATCGACCAGACCACTGCTCCGGTTACATGTTCGACCGGGCTGCTCCGAAGCGCGACAGTGAGGTCGCGACCGGCTGTATAGTCGGGCCCAAGCAGCGCGGCCCGGTGATCCGGCACATGATCCACATCGCGGTAGATCTGCCCCCCGGCGCGGGGCTGCTCATCCAGCAATGTCACGCTGAGGCCCGCGTTGGCGGCCTCGGTGGCGGCGGCCATGCCGGCGGGACCGGCCCCGACGATTACAAGATCACGATGCGACATGACGGACCTCCGGGCTACCGGGTCGGGTAATCTGAAGTCCTTCGGCAACCTCGATCATACACGCCTGTCGCTGCACGCCGTCGATCTCCACCAGGCAGTCGAAACAGGCGCCCATCATGCAAAAGGGCGCACGCGGGGCGCCGGACACGGGCGTGTTACGAAAGCGCTCAATTCCGGCGGCCAGCAGTGCAGCGGCCAAGTTTGCCCCCAGCGGCAACAGCAAGGGGGCGCCGTCGAACCGGACCTCCACCCGAGGGGCGCTGCTGGCCTCGATCTCAAGAAACGGCAAAACGGGATTCACTGAATACCTCCAGGTCGGGAGCCGCCGCGGTGCCTTCCAGCCAGTCCGGCAGAAGCATCGCATGGGCGGCAGCAAGGGTGATGCCACTGTGGCAGGTGACAAGGCTGGCACCGGGCATTTCGGCGCTGCGCTGGTAGATCGGCAGCCCGTCGGGTGACAGCACCCGCAGCGCGCCCCAGCTGCGCACCAACTGTGCCCGCGCCAGCGCCGGGTATGCAGCGATCGCCTCGGCTGCAAGGCCGGAGAGGCCGGACTGGGTGACGCCATCGTCGTGGCCGACCTCCTCGTTGGTGGCGCCGATCTGGATGCCGCCCTCATCGACCTGCCGGGCAATCAGGGAGGGGCGGTTGATCAGCTTTGGCAGCTTCTCGGTGATCAGCACCTGCCCGCGTTGCGGGCGGATCGGTGCCTTGAACCCCATCTGCCGCCCAAGGCGCGCGGCACCAAGCCCCGCAGCCAGCACGACCTTGGCAGCGCGGACCCGCGTGCCATCGGCGCAGGCAAGTTCAAAGCCATCCGGCTGGGTCACCTCGGTCACGGTCTTGCCGGTCAGGACCCGCCCGCCTCGGCGCCGCACGTCGCGAGCGAGGGCCAGCAGCAGCTTCAGCGGATTGGCGTGGCCGTCCTGGTGATGCAGGATCGCGCCGACCACCTTGGGTCCGATATGCGGCTCTTCCTTGCGCAGGGCGTTGTGGCCAAGCACATCATAGGGGTAGTCGCCATCCAGCTCCGCCTTCAGGATTTCGTATTTCTCCACAGTCGCCTGCAGCGTGTCTTCGGAAAAATGCAGGTCATACCCGCCGTTCTGCTCAAGCGGCACCGCGTTGCCGGTGTTCTGTTCCAGCTCGGCGGCAAACTCGGCCCAAAGCCTCGCCGAACTCTGTGACCAGCGGGCGTAGCGGGGTTGTTTCATCCCCTTCGACTGAACCCAGACCAGACCAAAATTGCCGCGACTGGCCCGAAATGAACCGTCATCGCCGTCCAGCACTGTGACCGTCAGCCCGCGCCGCAACAGGCCCCAGGCCACCGCAAGGCCGACAATGCCGCCGCCGATGATCGCGTAATCGCTGTCCATGCTCGTTTTCCAGGTCTTGGGGTCAAAGGGGGAGGCCGGGCGGGGACGCTCTCTCCCCGCCCGAACTGTGGCTCTGCATCTCCTGTCCCCTGCGGGTCAGGCGCGGGCAGCGCGGATCACTCGGCGGCCGCGGCCACCTTGTCGAGGATCGCGCGGCCCCAGTCTGCGCCCACATCCTCCAGCACTGCCGGCCAGACATCGCTACGCACCTTGGCCGCCATTGCCGCCAGCTCCGCGTCGCTGAGGCTGATCACGGTGGCGCCCAGCTCGTCCACGAGCCGCTGTTCGCTGCGCTGCTGGTCGGCCTCGGCCACATCCCAGCGGGTCGCCTCAAAGGCCTGAGCCTGCTCGATCAACGCGGACTGATCTTCATCCGACAGGCTGGCGAGGCTCTCGTTTGAGATGATCATGTACCAGACCTCGAAATGGGTATTGGCGGGGATGTAGGTCTTGGTCACATCGCGGAAGGAGGCGTAATAGCCTTCGGCGCCAGAGCCGATGACCCCATCCACAACCCCGGTCTGCACCGCGGTGAAGGCCTCGGAGAAGGGGATCGGCGCGGGGATGTAGCCAAGCGCCTCGCCGGTCAGCTGAAAGCTTTTGATGCCCGGCACGCGCACCTTGATGCCGTTTGGATCGACTGAGCCGGCGGCGGGGTTTTCGACGTTGAGGGAAATGCCGCCGAAATAGACCGGATAGGCGGCGAGCATGGTGATCTCCTGCTCGGCGTAAAGCTCCGCCATCACCTCGCGCACGGCCCCACCGGGGCCATAGACCGCGCGTGCCTGTTCCCAGTTACCCGCAAGATAGGGGAAGGAGGAGATCTGCATGCGGCGGTCAGCGGCGGTGGCAGCTGGCTGCGTCGCCATGTCGATGGCACCGACGCTGATGCGCTCCTGCACGGTGGTATAGTCCCCCAGGGCGGAGGCGGGGAACAGCTTGACGCTCAGACCACCGCCGGTGGCGTCTGAAACGGCAGCGGAGAAGGCGCGCAATTCGGTATCGATGGTGGTGTCCTGCGGGCGCACATGGCTCATCTTGAGGGTTTCGGCGCTCGTGTGGGTGCCGATCGCCATCAGCGCTGCCGCGGCAGTGGTCAGGAATGCATGTTTCATAGGGTGTCCTCCGTGTTGATTTCTGAATGTCGGGTTGCGTGCGATTTGAGGGATCAGGGGGTGATGTCGTAGCCGAACAGGCGCGGCAGAAAGAGCGACAGATCGGGCCAGAGCGAGGTCAGGAAGACCACTGGAACATAACCGAACAGGATCAGCTTCATCGCCGGCGGGATCACCTTTGTGACCTTCACCTTACCGATGCGTGCCCCGAGATAGAGGATCGAGGCATAGGGCGGCGTAACCCCGCCCATGGCGGTGTTGACGCCCATGATGGCGGCGAACTGCACCGGGCTGATGCCGATCGCCTGCATCAGCGGCAACAGCAGCGGTGCGATCAGGATGATGGCGGTCACGTCATTCACTACCATGCCCACCAGGAACAGCAGGATGTTGATGAGGATCAGAAGCAGCACCTTGTTTTCGGTGATCGCAAAGATGCCCTGCACCAGCTGTTGCGGGATGCTTTCGTAGACAAACATCTGGCTCAGGATCATCGAGAACAGGATCATCATCATGATCGCGCCCACGGCAGTGGCGGCTTCCTTGCCGGCAGAGAAGAAATTGTCCCAGCGCAGGCCCTTGTAGATAAGGAACCCCACCGGCACCGCATAGATCACGGCCACGGCGGCGGCCTCTGTCGGGGTCATGATGCCGCCGTAGATGCCACCAAGGATGATCACCGGCATCAACAGCGCCGGGAAGGCGTGAAACCCGCGCCGGGCGACCTCGCCGGAGAGTTCGGTAAAGCTCGGCTTGTCATCCAGCACCAGATCGAAGTTGCGCGACATCACCAGGTTGATGATCGAGAAGGCGGTCATGATCAGCAGGCCGGGACCAAGCGTGGCTAGAAAGCAGGCCAGGATCGACGTGTCGGTGACCCAACCGTAGACGATCATCGTGACCGAGGGCGGGATGAGCAGACCGAGAATGGAGGAATTGGCGATCAGGGCGGTGGCATAGGCCCGCGGGTAGCCGCGCTTCTCCATCTCCGGGATCAGCAGTGGGCCGATCGCCGCAATCCCGGTAAGGCCGGAGCCGGAGATTGCCCCGATGACGGCGCAGGACACCGCAGCCACCACACCGAGGCCACCGCGCACATGGCCGATGAATGCATTGACGAAACGCAGCAGCGAGGCGGCAATGCCGCTTTCGGACATGATCGTTCCGGCCAGCACGAAGAGCGGGATCGCGAGCAGCACCGGATTGCCCATCTGCTGGAACCCCCAGAGCATCATGCCCTTCATGGTGACGCCTCCGATCAGATACATCACCATCAGCGCCGCGCCGAAACAATAGGGCAGCGGTACCCCCAGGGTCAGCGTGATCACTAGAAGGGCAATGGCCAGTAGCGCGATCTCGATCATGCGATGTCTCCGGACTTGAGGCTGCAGATATGGCCCCAGAGGTGCCAGGCGGTGTAGACCATCATCAGGGCAAGACCGGCCAGTAGGGCCACGTCTGAATAGAAGGTCGGGATGTAGAGGGTCGGGCTCTCGCGCCAGACGCGCCAGGCGTAGCTGGTGTACTCCCAGGCCCAGGACAGCAGCCACAGACCGACTATGAGGCTGATCACCTCGCCGATGATGGCCAGAATAGTGTGACCGCGCTGTGAGGTGACGAAGATCTCCAGCACATTGGCGCGGATATGGGTGTTCTCGCGCGAGGCGTTCACCGATCCGAGGATATATAGCCACAGAGTCGGATAGAGCATGGTCTCTTCCAGCCCCATCACCGGAACCTGCAGCACATAGCGGGTGATGACTTGCACGAATTGCCCCAGTGCCACGAGGCAGATCAATGCGGTCAGCAGATATTTGGCAAATGTGTCCATGTGTCCCCCGGTTGCTGCGCCGTCTGTGCGGTTTCGGGACATCACACTGGACAGCGCGCATAAAATCAATTTGATAATATCTTTAGGTCCATCAATTGAGTTTATGCCGAATGCCCCTCTCTCTGCGCCAGTTGACGACGTTTCGCGAGGTCATGCGCTCCGGTTCCATCAGCCAGGCGGCGCGTACTGTCGGGCGCACCCAGCCGGCGGTCTCCACCATGGTGCAGACGCTGGAAGACCAGCTGGGGTTCGCGCTGTTTGTGCGCACCCATGGCAAGCTGACGCCGACGCCGGAGGCCTATTTCTTTCTGGAGGAATGCGAGGATATCCTGAGCCGGGTCGAGCGCACCGAACGCACGCTCGAACGGGTCAGCGCGCTCCAGTCCGGCAAACTGAAGATTGCCTGCCATCCGGCAGCCTCCAGCGTATTCCTGCCGCGCCTGTTGACCCGTTTTCTTGTTGGCAAGGACGATCTGCAGGTGTCGCTCATCATGCGGTCGTCTGATGTGATCGAGGATCTGATCGCCTCGCAGCAGTTCGACATGGGCTTTGCCGAAACGCCTGCGCCGAGGGCCTCGATCAACCAGGTGGACTATGAGCTGGAATGCGTCTGCACCCTGCCTGCGGATGATCCCTTGCGCAGCGCCGAAGTGATCACACCAGCGGATCTGGACGGCCGCCCGATGGCGGCGCTGTTCGACCATCACGGCACTGCCCTGCGCACCGAGACCGTATTCCGCGAGGCGGGCGTGCGCTTCAACAAGCGGTTCGAACTGCGCACGTTTCTGCCGGGGTTGACCTTCGTAGCCGCGGGAGCCTGCGGGATGATCTGCGACATGATCACCGCATACAGCCACATCTTGCAGACTCCGGAGGCCGACCAGTTGGTGATCCGCCGTTTCCGGCCAAGGGTATCAGCCGGGGTTTCGATCCTGACACCCGGCTATGCCACCCCTTCGATGGTCAGCCACGCCTTCATCAGCGACCTGCAGCAGGAGGTCGGGCAGATGATGACCTATATGGATCGGATTCTATCTCGCAGCTGACATAAAGCAGATCAGGGGTCTGTTGCGCTACGCTTGAATGGCAAGACATTTTGCGAACGATGCCGATGTTGCATGTAGACAGTAAGGCATCATTTCCGATGCACTGAGTAAATCCTAGTTAACAATTCATTATCGATACATTGCTTCCATATATCAGCTTAAGGTCTCGATTTCGGGTCGCAATGATTGTCGATGATGCGCATTTCATGATGGTTGTTGGCTTTGCGACTTAATGATGTGATCCTTTTGCGGAAACGTATCGAAGCGCTGGCGAACAGTCTCATGAGGGAATGTGCTAAGTGCTCACAACATAGACGACCGCTAGAAAGGGAAACGCATGATTGGTCCGATAATCTGCATAGCTGGAGTGTTGATCTGCGCCGTGGGGGCCGTCCATTGTTGTCTAGCTTATCAAGATGCTGTGCGGAATGTCCGCGTTGACCCTGAGAGGGTCCGACGCTTTGTGGACAGCGCGCCGCTGCACCGCCTTGAGGAGATGAAGGCAAAGCGCCTGGTGTGTCAGTGCTGCGGTGCGCCGCTTGAGGCACGCGGGGTGTAAATTCAGGCTGCACTGGATGGCCTGCACCCTTTAAGGAAAAACTTTTACCGTAAACTTGACGTATGATCTACGAGATGGCATAACGCTCCCAACGACACTTCACGAGGACAGGTTTCATGGCGACGAAAGGGGAAATGGTGCGGGCGCTTGCCCAGCGGTTCGACCTGAACCCTAACAAGGTCGATGCCATGACACGTGCCATGGCGCGGGCCGGACTGCGCACGCCTGGCGGCCGTGGCCGGGCGGCGGCAGACATGACGGGGGAAGATATCTTTCATCTCACTCTGGCTTTGGCCCACGGGCTTGAGACCAAGGATGCGCCCGAGGCCGTGCGAGAGCTCTCGCAACTTCGGCTTGTGCGCGGGAACCTGTTTCTTGACGGTCATATCCAATGGGAAGCCAACTGCGACGCGGGAGGGGAGAGCAAGCTGCTCGATGTCCTGAACCGGCTGCCTGTCGCTGGATTGGAACTGAATCTTACCTTTGGTGCGTTTTGCGGCCACTGGCTCGAGGAGGGGTTCAATGGTGCCGATGAGTGGTTCAACTCGGCCCCGGTCTCTGTCGAGGTTAGCTCAAACGGGCCGCATGCCGTGTTCTCGCACCGATCCGACAAGGGCAGTCTAAAGCTCTGGTTTGGTGATGCTGCCAAGGATCTGAAAACACCGGAGTGGGAACGGCGGACGATCCTGTCCGACAAGCTCTTCCGCCGGCTATCGCAACTCGCCCGCAGCGGCGTGTCTTGACCAATTCGAGCCCAAGAGGCTGTTTGGTTTGCTGAATGCGATTCGTGAAATTGGTTTGATTTGATGATTTGCGCGACCTTGCAGTCGTGGCTTACGGCTGTCTAAAGGGGTGATTGAGATGAAAATGAAAAAATATCATCATCTTAAAGTGGAAAATACCGCCATTTGGGGCGGTGTTGAGCAACTTGCTATTCTCTTTTCGCAAGCTCAGCTCGGTATTCTAAAAAATGAAGGTGATCGCCTTTCTGATCTAGAGGCCGGAATTTGCGAAAATTCGGCCCCGGAAACCCCGCACTCCCGGCGGGCTGGACAGGTGGGTCCCGTGTCTCTTATGGGCAATTCCCGAATATGCGGCTGATCTCCTGACGCGGTTCTGATTTCTCAGATCCCATCAGGATACAGGCGCTCATCGGAAGAAATTGTCCAAAGAGGCTCAAACACCCGAAATCAAATATAGGCGCTTGGCGCCCGAATAAACCGTGCGAAAGCCCGATCCCTCTGTTGCACCTGCCGGTTAGCATAATGCTGTCGCCAGGACAAGGACGGCTCTCCGCGCATCTCTAAAATCGTCATAGCCCGAGAATGTCAATTTCTCGGGGTGGGAGAAATCATGTCTGACCTTTCCACCGGCGGCGGCGTCCGCCTGCCCGAACCCAGCCGCGGCCACCGTGCCACTCAGGTCGGTTCGACCCAACACTTCACCGGCGGTATCGTCCTGGGCTCCGGTTCCGGCTTTCGCACCGGGGTTGAGAGCCATCTTGAGGGGCAAGGGGCGCTGTTGCTGGCAGCGCGCCGCGAAGTGCAGGACCTCGTTGAACAAGTCCTTTTCGAGTGGTTCGATGAAGATGGCGAAATCCACAAGCACTACATCGACCTTGTCGCCACCGAGCGCGACGGCACCGTCATCGGCTATGCCGTGCGTCCCATGGGGCGTGTGAAGGACGCCTATCTGGCGCAGCTGGCCCGCGTCAAGGAACAGGCCATCGCTCAGGGGGTTCTGGACGACTTCCGTCTGTTCACCGAACGGGATGTCTGCCCGGTCGAGTTCTTCAATGCCAAGCTCTTCCATTCGGTGCGGCGGCCGGACTGCTTCGGCGATCCCGTGGCCCAGGATGTCGTCGGCCGGATGACCGGCGTCGTCACGATCGAAAGCCTGGTCGAGCAGACCGGCCTTGACGGGATGGGCTTCCGCGCACTCGTTCGGCTGATCCGGTCCGGGCATCTCCAGATGGTAAGCTATGAGCGTATCAAGCACTCCAGCTTGGTGTTCAAGGCGAAAGGGGGCTGCGCATGACCGTTGACCGTTCCCGGAGCACCGATCTGGTTGCGCCGCGCCGCAAGGGCTCCAAACGGGTCCCTTCCGCACCTGTCGGTCCTGTCGATCACGACACCAGGGCTGCTTGGTGGGGTACGCCTGTTGTTCCGGCTTGGATGATCCTCGACGGAGGCTCGGCTTTCCGGTGTCAGAAGGGTCTGCAGGTCGCCTCTGATCTGGCCGTAACCCCCGGCGACTGAGCCCAGGACGGCAGACGACGCCGTCCGCACCGCAACCCGCACTCACTCGACCCATCCCTCTTCCAGGCGGTGCCTTTCGGCGACCGCACTTTCTCCTGCTGCCTTGTGCAGCGCCAAATACCCGAAAAGGACTTTGAAATGGATCTCTCCTTCACCACCGAAAACTCCCGCTATGCCTTCGGCAGCTTCGACCGTGTCACCGTGGACGGCAGGGCTTTCCGCCTCCACATGGAAACCGAGGTTGGGGTCGTCATGACTCAGGATGACGATACGGGCTTTTCCCGGCAGTTCTCGCACCAAGATCTTTCCCGCCTGGGAAGCTTGGGCCGGATCCGCGTCGAGCGGAACTACTTCAACCCGGACGCTGCGCGTAAGCGTCAGCTGGCACATGGCGTATCGCTTTCCGCACTCTCCGGGCGGCCGCTGCGCCGGTTCGTTCGCAAGGATGCCTATTGCCAGGCGGCAATCGACATGCATCGCGAGAAGCTGCTGAAATTCACTGACGCGTCCATTGAGGCCTCCATGGACATGCTGGTGGGCCGTGCCGCGCGGTTGGCGTCCAAGTATATCCCTTCTGGAGCCATGAACGTTCTGCCCTCCGAGAACATGGGTGCAGCGCCTAGCCCGCGAACGCTTCGCAGGTGGCTCGCTGAACGGAACGACCTGAATCTGATCGGGCATCTGGACAACATGGATCGGCGCGGCTGGCGGGGAACGCGGATCAAGCCGGAAGCGGCTGCCATCATGCACAGGGAAATCCAAGGGTATCTGTCGCCCGACAAGCCGACGATGCAGCAGATCTATGAAAATGTCGCCTTGGCCATCCATGAGCGCAACGAACACTACACCGAAGAGAACGACCACCTCAGCGTGCCGAGCCGCGAGACGGTGCGCCGGGCGATCCGGGCACTGGACCCGTTTCGCGTGGAAGTTGCCCGCAATGGTGAGGCTGCAGCCCGCAAAAGGTTCCGTCCCGTTCTGAATGGTCTCAATGTGACCCGCCCGTTGGAGCGCATCGAGATCGATGAATGGACGGTGGACGTCTCGACACTGCTCGAGAGCAGCAACATCTATGGCATGCTCAGCGATGACGAGAAGCGGCAACTCGACCTCTATATCAAAGGGGACGAGAAGGATCCGCGCTACAAGGGGAAAGCCAGGCGTCGGGACCGCTGGACGCTGACCGCAGCGATCTGCTGTGCCACGCGCTGCATCGTCGGTATGGTCCTGAGCCGATCGGCGAACTCCGAGGCTGCGGTGCAGCTCCTGCAGATGATCACGACCAACAAGGGGGCGTGGGCGGACGCTGTCGGGGCCCTAACGCCTTGGGACATGCATGGCACGCCCGAGTTGATCGTCTTCGATGGTGGCTCTGCCTTCAAGTCGTTGCGCTTCCGCATGGCGGCTGAGGATCTCGGCGTGATGTGGGAGATGGCGATGAATGGGGTGCCGGAAAACCGCGGAACGATCGAGCGCGCCTTCAAAACCTTCGGAAGCGACTTCGCGCCGCGTTTGTCGGGTCACACGTTCGCCAGCATCATGGAAAAGGGCGATGCGGATCCCGAGAAGCGCGCAGCACTCACCCTGGACGACTTCACCTTCGCGCTGCTGCGTTGGGTGATCGACATCTACCACAACACGCCCCATCACGGGCTGGGCGGAGAAACCCCTGTGAAAGCGTGGCGTCGCCTAGCGAAGCTGCATGGCGTGACGCCGCCGCCGGACGCGGAGATGATGCGGCTGTGCTTCGGCCAGGAGCGCGAGTATCGCCTCGACAAGACCGGTATCACCATTCTGGGCGTGCGCTACCAGTCCGAGGAGATGCAAACCTATCTGCGCCGCGAGCACCCGGAAAAGGTATCCGTGCGCTGGCACCCCAAGGACATCGGCGCCATCTCGGTCAAATGGGGCAAGACCTGGTGCAACGTGCCTGCGCTTGACACTTCTCTGCAGGGCGTCGCTGCCCAGACCTGGCTGACGGCTGTCCGTCATGTCCGCGACGCGAACCCGAAGTCGAACCGCCTCGACAATGTCGCCGTCCGCGACGCCATCACGGCGATCAAGGCGCGCAATGAGGCCGCGATGGCCGCGGCCGGCCTCAACCTCGAAGACTGGTCCGAGAAACGCTGCGCGAAGGAGGAGAAGAAGCTGCTGGCCGGCATCGAGTTCGTTGAGCGCAAGGAACTGCGCCAGGTGAAAGACGGGCTCGGCATGGAGATCCCCGCCTCCTCCGAGCTGACCGTGGCGGCTGAGAAACCCAGCACGCCGGAGACGCCCGCCAAACCCGCGAAGCGGGCGGCCAAAGGGCGCGGCATTACGCCCACCTCGCCCAAATCCAACATGACCATCGAGGAGAACTGATCATGGCACAAGCTGATACCGCAAAGGGCGCCCTGGAACGGGTCCGCAGCCTCCACATCGGTTCTGCACGTGATGCCGAGGCGGCAATGCACACGACGCGCCTTCTTGCTACGGACGAACAAGGGGCGCTGACCCCTGTCGCCAAGCGCTTCACCCGGACCGGGGAAACCCGTGGGGTCATGCTGATCGGGGGGCCGGGAAGCGGCAAATCCCATCTGTTGGAGCGCACGCTGTCCAAGCTCACGGTGCTGCAGGAGGGCGAATACGGGCGCCCCCGCTATCTCGGATGTTCGGTTCCGAGCCCCGCGACATTCAAGAGTATGATGCTCGCCCTGCTGGCCGAGAGTGGCTACCCCGTTGAGAATTCGCGCAAGGAGGCCTGGTCGCTCGTGCAGGACCTGCGTCACCGCTTGCAGCTTCTCGGGATTTCGGTGCTCTGGATCGACGAGGCGCAGGATCTCTTCTGCGCGGACCGCAAGTTGATCCTCAGGGCGCTGAAATCCCTGATGCAGGGTGACGATGCCGTCATCGTGGTCCTGTCCGGCACAGAAGACCTCGCCAAGGTCATTCGCACAGATCCGCAGGTGCAGCGCAGGTTCACCGCAATGGTGTTGCCCGATCTCGTGGAGCAGGTCGATGGCGACAGTTTTCGTGATGTCATCACGCAGTACTGCGAGAGGGTGGGGCTCGGGGCACCGACCGAAGTGGATCTAATCGGACGCGTCTTCCACGGGGCGCGCTATCGGTTCGGACGGGCCCTCGAGCTGCTGCTGCAGGCCATGGAAATCGCCATCGGGCGCGGCGACGACGACCTGGATATCGGGCATTTCGCGGCGGCCTACGCGATGAACGAGGCCTGCACGGCCGCCGACAACGTCTTCTACGCTGAAAACTACTGGCTCCTGAAACCCGATGAGGTCGAGGAGGAAGAGCATCCTCGTCGGAAAAAGCGGTGAGGGCAGTCTTATGAGTACTCTGTTTCCCCGGATGCCATTCGTTGATGATGAGACGCCCCTGTCGTGGGCAGCACGGCAGGCAGCGTTGCACACTGGTGGTCGTGTTGCACCATTTCTGACTGACATCGGACTTTCCCTGCCAGACGTAGCGCGGGGTGAAGATGGTTCAGTTCGGCGCCTTTGTGAGAAAGCGGGTTACGATCCAACCCCCGTATTGAACAATAACATCAGGGCCATCGGGGGCGGTCGCTATCAGCTACGCAGGCTCGAATTCGCGAAAGAGTTCACGACCGGCGCGTGTACTCGCATCTGTCCTGTTTGTCTTATGGAAGATCGCGATGGGTGGCGGCACCCCCAAGCAGCTATACGCCACCGGCTCATCTGGCGTTTCAATTCTGTCCGCACCTGTCCAGTTCACGGTGTCAGCCTGCGCGATTTACGCTCAGGGAAATCGGAGAGTAAGACGCATGAACTGCAGGCTATGAGCACTTTGATCGGTGCAGAGCAACTGCGCACTCCATGTGGCGTTCGAACCGTCTCTCCGTTGCAGACTTACACTGTGGGACGCTTGGAGGGACAGATCGGTCCAGCGTGGTTGGACGGTCAGAATATCGATCAGGCGGTGCGTGCAACTGAAATGATTGGCGCGCTCGCGGCTTTTGGCCCAGATAAGAAAGCGTCCGAAATGACGAGTGATATGTGGGACGCTGCAGGGCGCGCCGGATGGCCGATTGTCTCTCTCGGGGCAAATGAGGTCCGGGACTACCTTTTGTCGTGCTTAAGACCGATGCACAATGATGGTGTAAGACCGATGAGAGACCTTGGAATGCTCTACACATGGCTGTCCGCTGGTCGCCACTCCAAAGATCCTGGCCCTGTTCGTGAAGTGCTTCGGGAGGTACTTATTGAGACAACGCCACTCAGGAAGGGGCAAATGCTGTTGGGAAGGCCGGTTGCGGCCCCCCGCTTTTGCAGCGTCGCTTCAATTGCATTGGCTGAAGGTCTTGATTCAAGGCGCTTGCGGGACACCCTGAAAGTTGCTGGATTATTGACGCAACATGAGGTCGACCAGAAGAGCAATCGACTAGTGGTTGATTATACCGTTGCGCAAGATCTGATCGACATTGTGAAGCACGCGATTCCTATCACGCGCTTGCAGGACGTACTGGGAGCATCCCGTCTACTCATTGAGATCCTCTTGGAAATTGGTCAACTAAGCCGCACTCAGGTCCCCTACGCCCTCAAGTGCAAGATTGGAAAAGCAGTTGATGGACGTGGCGTGAAGCCGATTTTGGCTTTTCTTGATGCCAACTGCCCCACAGTAGACGAGGCACCCGAAGGCTACGTTCACCCATTCCGGAAGACTGGGGACACTGAGAAAAGTCGGGCGCGATTGAAGATTATCCTGGAATTGATGTTTTTGGGGCATTTGAAACAAGTGTTTCGCGTGACCGGTGAACACGGTTTCGCCGCCTTGGTTGTTGACCCAAATGAAATGCAATCTTTCATCGAATCTCCACCGCCAGGCCTGCCTCAGGACTCATATTTTTTCATGGGCTGAGCTCTACGCTGCAATCTTCAGCTGAAAATCCAGCTATGCCGCCTTCGGGCGGCATTTTTTTGTCAATTTTCGATGGTCATTATCTCTGGGTAAAATGGTCGTTTAGCGGCCTACAAGTGTGGGCCCGATATTTTTTCCTTTACCTACAGTTGCTTGACTCTAAGGGGGCGTCGTTGATGGACAAGTTCTTGTGGGTTCAACAGGTCGCTGCTGTAGGACCTACTAAAACTTGTCCATTTCCGGGGTTATTTGACCATTCCGGCACAGGATTAATGACCATCGGCTGCGTAGTAGTCGGCGGTTTCTTTTTCAATCAATGGCTTGTGAGG
>Ga0208817_100073_pt1 | contig 41037 bp, 46 predicted proteins | sample Virmet3819_2500_FD_185741 | JGI IMG/M metagenome (GOLD analysis project Ga0208817, IMG submission 185741) | Marine viral communities from the Southern Atlantic ocean transect to study dissolved organic matter and carbon cycling - metaG... | ecosystem: Environmental > Aquatic > Marine > Oceanic ... | reverse complement strand
CAGCCGAGTTAAAAGCGAAAGGCGGGCTATAAGCGCACGTTTTATAAGCACTTGCTGAATATTTTCCAGCAAGTTCTTGATTAAGCGCGCGGCTTTACCTACTATACGCGCGCTCAAGGGTTTTCGTCGTTGAAATCTTCTTGATACAAAATTTGGAGAGATGGCTGAGTGGCTGAAGGCGCACGCCTGGAAAGTGTGTATACGTTTATAGCGTATCGAGGGTTCGAATCCCTCTCTCTCCGCCAAATACTGAGAACCGGCTTTAGGCCGGTTTTTTTGTGCCTACCGATCAGCGCTGGTGTAGCCGCCGGAGAAGTTTGGCGAACAGCGCGGAGAAGTTTGGCGACACTACTACACTTTAGCAGCTTTATTTATCTTCTTTTCTCTACCCCAATTGACCTGCTTAATGCCTCTCTTGGTAGCCCATTCTCTTACTGCTTGTTTCATCTTCATTGTGACTGTGCCGTGGCCGATATAGATGACAACGTCGTCCTCGCCTTGTGAGTGAGCGTAGAACTTAAATGTTCCCTCTGGAAAAGTGAGCCGAAGAATCCACCCAGTGATGAACTCCTCGACTTCAACTTGGTTATATGTCTCGACTGTATAAGGCATCTTTAAATTCCGTTTAAACAGCTCTTGCGGTTGTTGAGTAGTATTTTACTTTGGGTGCGCCTGATAGCCCTGGTGCAGTCATAACAACACCTCTCTCATCATCGCCCACAAAAACAGAGACAGTCGGTTCGAACTCTTTTGTTGATGACTTGATTGGCATATCTCCCATTCTTACGTGCAATTTACTTCTTTCTCTAGTGATTGAATCCGTATCACTAGATATGATTTTAACCCCAGTGGTTTCGAGCATAGAGATTTCTACTCTCCTTACATCATTTGCCTCGAAATCGAACCAGCCGTCCTCGAGAACAAGGCCAGTAGGATCACTAGGCTTAAGTCTGAATGTTTCTCTATTTGCTCGCCCGGGAAATGCCGTAATCATTCCATCTGATTCAAACGTGAACGAAATTTTGTCGATAATGTTGAGTACATCATTTTGTACTACTGCAGCAACGTCAATGTTAACCAGGGAAGGGGAGCTAACTGCATTTTCATCGTCAACAGTGACCAGCTGAAACGTTAAGCGCTGCGCGGTTGTTTTGCTAGGAGACGTTGCCGTAGGCCTTGCAGGGTCTTCTAAATTAAGGGTTACTGTATCACCAGCGGTTTGCGTCCAGCGCCATTCGACTATAGTGCCATCTGTATCTTGCGAACCGGTACCGTCGAGCGTGAATTGCGTTGCTGCAGCTACCGATTGGTTTGGGCCAGCGTTTGCTACTGGGGGTTGGTTTACTGGTATGGCGGCATCTGTCGTCACAGTTTGAATGGTGGATGGTGCAGAGTCACCGAGCGCGTTACTAGCCCGAGCATAAACCGTATATTCGGTTTCTGGTTCTAAGCCTGTAAATACGCCGGTATCATTAGACTGATTATCTAAAAAGTATTTGTACCCTGTTGCACCTGACACGTTGCTGCTAGTAACGGTTACGGTATCTTCAGTTTTACTAGTAGTTATTGTAGGTACTGAAGGAACTGCTATAGACTCATCGGTGTAAGTGACAACCTTAACACTATCAAACACTATGCCTGAGTCTGCACTAGCCGAAGTCGCTATATTGGCTTTAATAAATAGGTTTAAAACTGCATCATAATCAAACCCTGTTATATCAAATACGTTGGTTTCAGAAACACCTTCCAACATAATTAATCGGTTCTGAGAAGGAATTATTCTAAAACCTACTTCATGTTTTGCTGTTGCGGATTCACCATCAATAGTTTTCCAACTTGAGGCTTGCCCTACATGGTTGCTGGTTCTGTTTTGCTCAACTGTACCGTCAATAGAAACATCCGCATACATCCAAGCATCTGAAGCCGTAGAACTGCCATTACTTGCGTACCAACGATAGTTAATTGCGTTAGCTAGGGTGTTTACATCATCCGTTAAACCAAATTCAGCGAGTATTCCATCTCCCGATTTCTTACCTATTCTTGTAAAATAAACATCGATTATTCCGTAATCTCTAAGCTTTATACCTGTACTATGAACAGCCGTAGAAATATCACCATTTTGAGGTAACACCATTTCGGTGTAGTTGTACTTATCGGTATGTAAGTCACTGGGGGCTTCAAAAAATGTATTGGGTGTTTGGCTAAACGTCCAATTCGGTGCTATTTGTCCTGAAGCCGACTCACTTACTACAAGTTCATTTCTACCGCCACCTGTGTAGTGAAGTTCCCAGTTATAAGGAACGTCTTCTACTAAACCGATGCCTATACCTGATGAGCCGTTACTAAGGGTGGTGTTGTAAAACCCGTAGTCTTTACCTGCGTAAGAAATTTCATCGTAGTTTGAGATTTCTGACTCATCCCATTCACCAGACGCACCACGGTCAACAAAAATACTAGGTTTTGAAACTATGTTTAGGTAGTCGTCCATGAGGACTTCAAACTGAGAACCTTCAGTAGCTGCACCACCACCAGTTTCAAATTTGAGGTTCCCCATTACACGGTTGTAAGCACCTTCACGTTTAGCGTCGTGCATAAGCTCAACCACTAATACTTTATTGCTTGGCACCTCACTATAGTCTCTCAGCGCTCCATAAACACGAGAAGCGATAACATAATGTTGGAAGTCTCTTACTGAATTACCAACAACATATTGTCTTGACGTACTTCCATTGCCATTAGAGCCTAAAAGAGTGTTACCAATGTAGTCATAAGGAACACCTCTAAAAGTATTTTTACCACCTCTAAAATAACCCGTATGAGCATCACCTTCTAAACGCCAAGGACTGTATACAAAATTAGCTGGCTGTGGAGTACCAAAGTCTGGAAAACTGGTTGCTACAGTGTACATGGTTGTTTGAGAATCAGGGTCGATACCTAAATCTGACAAATCAACACTAGAGTTATGGAAGTACATTACAACCGAACCATTATCTTCTACGAAAATTTGCGGTGTTTCAGTCTGGTTACTATCTCGGCCCGTGTAACTAAAGATAGGGTTCGTTTTTTTAGTTATATGATCGAACTCTGGGCGCCCAGATACTTCTTGCCATTCGTACCAGCTATCTCGGTCATTTAGGTCATACAGGCCTTTTTCTTCATAGACGCGTAAGTAAATGCCACCGTTTCCTGTGGCGTGGTTTGATGATGAAACCGCTGCTACAGGGTACTTGTCGCTCGGGAAACCTGCTATTCCAGCTGTTAAAAATGGTCTAAACCAGTATTCTCGGTCATCCGGCATCGTACTGGGTTTATCAAAAAGTTGACCTAATTTAGTGAATTGTCTTTTATATCCCGAAATAAATTTAGGTAAATTCAGCGCAGGTATAGGATCAGGCGTAGGGTCTGGTTCAGGGTCTGGGGTTACTTCCCCTGCGCCAGTGTTGTCCTCGTATGCAAATGCTGGCATATAAAACCTACCGTATGGCATATGAATAAAGGCACGACCATTAGTATTTAATTGCGTGTCCGTTTCAGTGTGAGCGACTTGGTAGCTTGTGCCATCAAATACTAAAAGGCTGACATCCTCGCCCGATGCGATAACTGCAAACTGATAAAGAGTACCTTGAGCGTATTGCCCCACAAAAGGTGTCAGGTCAATGTTTGTAGTGCTTGTATTACCATTAATTTTTTTCTGCCAACGAATCTCTAAAACACCAATACTTCCCCCATCTGTATTATCTGTAAATACAATCTGGTAATGGTTATTCGAGTTTTCATAGCGAAAATCTACTCTGAAAAACTTGTTTGAAGAAACGCCTACAATATCAAAGTAAAGTTCGGTATCCGCACCTACGTTTTGAATTTCTGCTCGTGTTAAAACATCTGGACTACCTTGCAAACCTTTTAGATCGCCTCTAAAGAAAAGCGATCCCTGCCCCACGGCTATTTCCGAAGGTATAGGTGAACCTTCAGGTAATCTTAAGTCTAAATCCACTCTTGCCATTTTTTTGTTCTCGCTATACTGTAATTGAAATTGTGTTAGACCAAGTACCAACTAGCGCACCGTTGAGGCACCGGCATCTGATCTGGTATGTGCCTGAAGAAAAGTTAATTGAACGTTTGAAACAACCTACAACCCCAGGCAAACCAACATTTGGAACATCCAAGGGGGACCAACTAGAACCGCCGTTGCTTGATACTTCAAATTCCATATCGGTCATTACTGCGCGGTTTAAATCATCTAGCGTGGGATAGGTTTTAAGCACTTCGATAGAACTGCGGTTGCCTCCTAGTAAGCCTCGTCCTTCAAAGTAGTAGCTATTGTCTTTTTTCTGGTCGTTCATTTGAGGAATGGTGACGCAGCGAACACCGTCAACGGTGCAATTCCATATCTCGAAATATGCTGCACTGTCGCTCGGTGAAAATACTTCGCGTGTACCGTAGCCTTGAACGTATTCATTATTAGCTAGCGTTACGCACCCATGTTTTTGAGTACGAGTAATTTTACAAGCGCCCTCTAAACGGCTGTAAGTCATTTCAGTGCGCTTTTTAAGGTCGGTTATTGCGTCTGATGCGTTCTTGCCATCTAAGTTATAAATGTGAGCGCTGTATAAGAAGCTGTCTTCATCCCAGTTAGAGCTATTAATAACTATGATGTCTGAGTTACCAAACTGGGAAGTGTAATCACCGTAGTTTGAATCTAAGTACAAATCAGCGGTTATGTTGCACAGTTGCTGGTTTTGAACAAATGGTCCGTATAGGTCACCTACTACCGCAACTTGCCAAGTATCGTACTGGCCTGTGTAACCGCCTGTGAAATCCATTCCATCAACTTCTAGGGATATTGCACCTTTCAGCGTTATACCATTACGCCTGTTTTGAACCCATACGTCTTCAAACAAGAAACTTAAATCCCCACTACTAGATTTTCTGTAACCGTCTTGTGTGTTTTGTGCTAACTCTTGATTTTGTATATAAACATCAGCGGTGAAGTCATCACGTAGTCTACGTACAGGATTAATACGCCAACTTAAATCTACGTCTGAACCATTCACTGAACCTTCGAGCGTCGGCACGGCTGGTGTTTCTGTTCTTAGTAGTTTACGAACATAGATATTTTGAACTTTGCCTTTGTAACCATTGGCAGTAATTTGCACCTGTGTGGCGTTAGCTGGCGCACGAATAAGCCATACTTCTGTACCTTCAATACTATGGCTATACTGCCCTAATTCACTATCAATTCTCGGTGTAACCGAACCGCTTACTTTGTCTGCTAATTTAAGCGATATCTGGTAAACCTCATTTTCTTCAAAGTTGTAGTTAGCACTTAGCGGGTTGCTTGTTCCATTTGTTGAGTAAACGCTACCATCTTTAGACCAGCCAGAACCGCTAAATCCGTCAGGTTGTACGACCTTAGCACCCACCTCTGGTGACGGATGGATAGTAAACTGGTGCATGTAGATAAGTTCTTCCGTTGAATATCGGAAGTAATCTATTGCTGTTTCGCCAGGGTCTAAGTGAAGCCATGCTTCTGCTGGCATGTAACGAACCGAACCGTTTACTGTAGGTAAAACCCTTGCGCCACTAGGCAAAGTAATAACGCTTTGAAATGGTCTTTCCGCACCTTGCACTGCAATAGCATCGTTAAGCTGCGGTATGTGCATATAAGGCAAGTAAAGCGTTTTGTTAGCGTATACTGGCAGCGAGTCCATTGTTACTGTGGCTTTTTCACCTCTCCACGATTCACCTTCAAGCAATTCAATTGTTTCGTTGTAAAGGATGCCATTAACTGTGACGTTGTTTAAAACTACGGTGCAAGTGCCTTGTGCTGATAGGAACGGTAGTGGCAGGTGCGCTCGATAATCACCACCATTAATGGTAACTGTAGCGTTAGGACCAATAACGACTACGCCCAAACCTCCCACCTCATCGAGGTTACAACCGCAGTTATTTAATTCACCGTCTTTGTGGAAGTAATAAGCGAAGCTGTCACCCGACAATTGGCGAGTCCAGCTAACCATACAATCACGAGCGGTAGATATCTCTGAAAACTCAATACCCGCGCCATCACGAGTAGAGTGCAGTCCTTTTACATCAACTTCGCAACCGAACTTAAAGCCGTTACCGCTAAAACCTACTGTACGTACTTCACGAACGATGGCTTTTGCGCCCTGCTCTATCTCCAATCCATATAGAAGTGTTTCGTTTTCACTGAACTCATGGTTGTCATTGGTGATTGTGCCGCCTATAACTTCCATATCGGTGTGACCAGCACGAATTACCATGCCAATGTCACCCGTACCAGATATATCGAAATCTTGCGTTGATACATTGCTCGAACCGATAGGAATATCTAGCACTTTAAAAATGGTGTTGATAAACGTAAGTTTACGTAAAATCCAATCAAACATAGCGTAGCCCTGCGTGTTGATGAGCGGCGTATTGATGAGCAATGCGCCATGCACCTCGCCGCCTCGGTTATCTTTACTGAGCTTCAATACAGGATCGGAGTCTTTGACTTTTAAACCGTAAAATCGGTGGTAGTTAGCGCCAAGCACGATAAAGTCACCTGACACTTTTTGCATGAATGGGCTGTGATTAAATAAATTTTCGTCAATCTCACGCTCACCCACTTGAAGACCAAAGTAGAATGATAGTGGATTCCCATCTCGCCCTTTTGGAATGTCGAATGTCCACGGTAATGTTCTCGGCGTCCAGTCACGTACATTGTTAGAAGCGGAAGCAATAAAGAAATTATCCCCGGGGTCAATTCGATAGTCGGGGTTGTCTTCTTCACTTGTAGAAAATACGCGTCTGTAAATCGACTCAAGCTCTTGCGCTGGGTTGCACTCTGCCCACTCTTGCCCGTCAGTCCAGCCATTGGCTGAAGATAAATTGATATCAAAGAGCCTATTCATAGTGTGGGATTCTCATTTTTATTGACTCAACAGTGATAGCACCAGTCACTTTTGAACCAGCGCGTTTAAAATAGATGCGTTCGTCAGTAATGAACCTTCCAGAACCTGCGTAGTACATTCGGTTTGGGTCACGATTTGAAACGGTCAGAGCTAGCGTGTTGCTGAGATATTCAGCGACTAACACTACTTCAAATTGAAAATCGTCAAAGGAATCACTAAAGAACCTGAGAGCGTCACTGCCGCTCGTTGCATCAGTAACAGTGAATTTGCGAGGGTTGCTGGCATCCTGCGCCCAGCTTGGACCAAGTTCATCAAGGACGTTGGGGAACATATCTTCGCTGTACCAATAACCATCCGCTTTTTGGTAGAAAGTTCTGAAGGGTGAGCGCAAAGTACCAAACGCTGTATCAAACTTTGCGTTTAACGACCTCACATCAGATTGCTCAACATCAAACCTGTGCCAGCCGTTATCTAGCTCGATATATTCAATAATCCCCTCAAAATACTGACTACTAAACTCGCCTATTTTATAGAGGTCAGTGACCGTAGTTTCATACTCATGCCATTGGTGATTAGCCAGCGTTGGGTTGTTAGGTAAACCTAAACCTCCCGTTCCCATTGGATAGACGCGCATTTTGATGTTGCCTGTGTAAGCGCTATTGTTATTGAAGCGCAGTATCAAGCCACGGTAGAAAATTGGGAAAGCCCGACTAGCAATAGTGGTAGGTATGGTGAACCATCTATCTGTCAGTGCCACGTGAACTTCGCCGCGCACATCATCAAACTGAATTAAGCGCTTGTTGTTAGGTGATTCTGTTGGTCGAACTTCGGTTTTCTTTAGTGTTGGGTAATCGCTAAGAATTTGGTTGAAGCTTTTTTCACGCTTTATAGGTGGGCTTAGGGCACGAGTTCTTTTATTTTCCGTGTCGATGTCATCTGGCAACTGCTCGACAGACACCTTGCCGCCAATTTCAGGGAAATTAGGGAAACGCTTTGCTGTATCGGGGAGCACTTCATTTATATCACCCTGTACTTGCACCCAAGTTGGCCATTGCGTAGCGGTCACAGGGGGATCGACAATCATTGAAAAGCTAATTTCACCTACGGTACCAGGGCCGTTACCGTACGCTTCAGCTAAACCATTTTGAGCTTCTGTTAGAGACGTCATGGCGCTTAGCAGTGCATCGTTCTGACCAAGTGGTATGAGCGCTGCGCTTTTCTCTACAATATCATCGCCAATGTAAGCAATAGATAGCGTTAAGGTGCGATTCACTGTATCGCCGCTTGTCACAACCCGAGGTCTGTCACCAGCTACAACAATTACGCTTCCAGGTACCACCGAAAAGTTAGAATCATTGGTGTTTATCTGTACCAGATTACTGTTGTTTGTAAGCGTAACGCTTGGGAACTCTCTCACTGCGCTCATGAAGGCCGCTCCTCAACACTGATAAGATTAAGGTTTTGCGTCAGGATGAATTGAATCACGTGATACCGCTGCTGATTCACCACTCGTACTCGATATGAGAATGTGCCTTGGCTTGTGTTGGTGTCGGTGTAAGTAAAAGATGAGTTCGTCACCTCGTTTCGATTACAGAGACGCCCACTGGGGTCGTTAGATATTTCAGGCTCATGGATTTCACGGTATTGTAGTTCGCCAGTAACTTCATGTGATTGGACTTGCGTCCATCCACCGCCACCTAATGCGCGTTCAAGAATGATGGTGCAACTCGGTACAAAAGTTTCACCAGTTGGGCAATAACCGTCTACTTGACTAAAACCACGCCAAGAAATGCCATAGCTAACTTGCTTGGGGTTTCCATTCGTGGTGAAAGGTCCAACAACTACAGACGGGTTTGCTGTAAGCAGTGTCGTATCACCACCGTTTATCAGTTGTCCAGTCGTGACCGATCCACCGAAGTACTCGTTACCATTTAAGTCGCGCCAGCCTAGTGAAGCATTTTGTTTGGTTAAGGCGCCGTAGTCAGGCTCTCCGTTTTGATCGAGAATCGGGCTTCCTTTCCATATCCATAAATTGTCTGGACCGAATCCAGAAGGGTCTTCTACTTCCATAACATTGGGTAAAACGACGAGCTTTCTAGCTGCACGCATTGTGCCTTTAAACTCTGTGTTTGCACCTATTTCCAATCGCCCACTAATGGTGTTTAGCCAAAAAAATACTTCACCTGCAGTGCTGGCAAATCGGAGGTTATCCATGTAAAGCAGAATATCGCTGTCGCCATTACCGCCCTGTATACTTAGCCCGGTGAAATTTTCGTTTTCATCTACAACGCCAAGGTAATAAGTGCCGCCCAATTCGCCCAGTTGAGTCTCAAGTGCTTGCATGAAGTTGATAACTGATAGTTCGTCACCGTCTTTGTTCACTACCTTTACTTCGTCGAATGCTCGAACTAGGGGCGCACCCACTATCCAATCGCCGTTTTCATCTTCATAACCGATATTCACCTGCTTGAACTCGGTAAATTGTGCAGCGACGGTTTTGGTACCTACTTTCTGTTTGAGGCCGATTATTTCTGTGCTGTTTATCTGGTTTGCGCTTACTGCTTCGGTAACGTTGTATATAAGTTGCTGGTAGTCGTCGCCTTGTTCGCTGGTTTGCGTGCTCCAATACTCCACATCATTAGTGATAGCATCGATATGGTCACCTAGTGCCGCTGGCAAACCGGGCCATTGAATGCGAGATATGATTTCAGGGTCGACTCTGTCGAACGTGGTACCTATCAAATCGGCCACGCTAAAGCTTAACCAGTTAGGGTCTGCTTGATCACCATCGATGAGTCGATACCAAACATAGATAATGCCGTCGTGAGGGGTATTTGTAATAGTAACGGTGTCGCCTTTACCCATATAAATGGCGCTATCGAAATGTTCCTGCTCATCGCCATCATAGGAGTACTTCCATTCATATGTTGCGTTGTTATGGGGAAGAGTAGGGCCGTTAATCACAATGCGACCAGGCAATACATTTACTACCACACCTTGAGTTGGCGTCGACGGTACTCCAATAGTAATGTCTCGTCCGATGCCTGGACTGGTTCTAAATCGGTTTCGTGCAGATACTGCTACGGTATAAACACCAACAGGCAAGTGCGCTAAGCTCTGCGCTCTGTTTGCAGGCGTAAACGTTAGTTGAGTCTCGGGTGTTTGGGTGTCTTTGTTGCTGACTGAAACAACATAGTTGATCACGTTAGCCGGTGACGGGTGGTCCCACGTTAAAACACCTTGTCGCCAGCTGTCATTTGGGGTGGTTGTCCACAGTAAATTTTCAGGAGCCTGGACAACAGTAGCATCTGGCAAAGATGTGTTTGGCGTTAAGTCGCCTTCAGCAGCTTCAAAGCTGTCAGGGTAAATCTGCGGGCCATCTTCTATTAACTGCAGTTTGGTCTGATGTTTTTCAGTATCAAAGTCTCTGTCTTCAACGGTAAATTCTTTACTCACGCCTGTTTCGACATCAACAAACTTTATACATGTACCAGGAATGATATCTAGCCTAACACCCGGGACAATGTGTGTAGCCATAAAACCCGCGCGGCTACGTTCCATTGCTAGCTTGCCTATTCGCTGCGCTTGATGGTCGCGGGTTATTAGCGTGAAGCGCAGGTTTGACTCTAAGTAAGCACCGTCGTTTTCGCGGTACTCGGCGCTCTTTACCACAGGGGCATTGGTCATTTGCCACTTGTGATTTGGGCTAACAAACTCGGTTTTGACCGTGTTAATTTTTTCTTTGTAAGGGCGATGAGGACGGTACTCTGGAAACGTCATTGAGTCGTTATCTACGTCAATGACTATTGTTGCTGGGCCAGCATACATAGCGGGCTTAAAGTAGACGACACCACCTACACGATAGGGTTTGCCTCCCATGCACGCCATAATTTGATTAAGCATGTCTTGTTGGCGCATGCCATTGTTTAAAACACCGTTAACCTCAAAGCGCGTTCCTGTTTGCTCATTGCCCTCTGCGTCTCTATAGATAGCCTGTTCATCGCAGTAGTTGGCGGTAACAGCAATAAAGTCCATAGGGAGGCGTCGACGCGGAACGGGCTTTGCGCCGTAACGGCGTAAACAGTCGTAACTACATAGCGATGGGTTGCTTGACCACTCCCATGTTGACTCATCATCGAAACGGTGCTCACCATCACCACCTTGCGTCGTGTCTTTTCTGGGGTCGTAAACTTTGTGGCCACGAACAACGAATTTAATCTCGTTTAACCCGCTCGGGAACGCTTCATCATCAACTTTAATTTTCAACGTCACATAGGTTTGGTTTACGCCTATATGTTCCGATGTCCACCCACTGATATATTGGTTAGCAAGTGGGCACACTGTGGTTTGGTCGCCTAAATAGATTCGGCTGGAAACTAACCCTGAAAGCTCACTCTTTGGCTTCCCCTCTATTTCATATATATCTACGCTCTCACACGGATGACCAACAAGGTGAAGCACCATTATGTGGTAGTCATCACCACCGATAGTGGGCTTGGCATAGCCGACGATTTTGCCGCCTACTAGCGCCTCGCCATACACTATTTTTCTTACATCGTTAGCGTTGGTATTTAACGACTGGTCAGTGGCAGGGTCAGATGCATAGTCGCCCATATCGGGTGTAAGGGCATCACCCAGAAAATGCGTTACTGCAGCTCCGCCAACGCCAATTGCCACTGCACTTAGTGCAGCTGAAAGACCAACACCTAAAACCGTAACCGAAGCGCCTACCGCTGCGGCTCCCAACCCTAATGCAACACCGACAGCTACTGGTGGCATGGCACACTCCAACAACCTAATGCGCGATTCAATGGCATAGTGGCAAGGCCATTTAGTGTCGCCACCCAAATTTTGCCGCTAGCAACAACCCCTAAGGCATCACCCGTGTCGGTTTCAACAAGTACCAAGTCACCGCGACCTGCGTTTAAACGGGGTTTAAGCGGACCAAATATGGCATTTAACGTACTTTTAATATCGCCATGGCCATATTTAATTAATGCCTTGGCTGCCCCTTTTTCGGTGGTGTATTTTCCTCTAAACGGTTCGGCAAAATCTTTTCCTGTCATCGCGTGAACAGCATTTGCAGCGAACAAGCAGCAATCAAACGTGCCCCACTTAAACGGGGTGTCTAAATTCTCTTGCAGGTAAGTGACAAGCTTTTCTGGCCAATTCTTATTTCTCATCGTTGGTGGGCTCCGCTTCTACCGCGCGTTGAACGTCTACCGCCACCGCCGTAATTTGTCTTAACTGGAAGGCTGGAAAGAGGGGAGCCTGCGATCACTTCTACAAGGTCAAAAAATCGGTCTCCCGGGTGAAGTTCTTGTTGCGCTGCATCGGTGGTTTTTACCACTTCGACAGGTTGAGCCCATCGCTCGAACCAGTCATTGATAGTGATTTTGATAACCGCAGGTTTGTTCGCTGCGCGTTTACCTGTGATAACTTTCAGGTCAACCATTTCTGCATCGATAAAATAGTCAGCGCCTTCTGTTATTTGGCGGTTCTCATCGAACGCCACTAGATGGATGAAACACTCGCGACCGTTGGGGTCTTCGTTCATGACTTCACTAAGCAACGATGGGTCACGCACAACAAGTGAAAGCGTAGTTCTGTTACCACTTTGGCTCGCGTTCTCTCTAACTCTGCCAATGCTGCCAAGCTCACCAATGCCTAGATAGGTCTGCCCGTTATAAACGCGGGAGCCCACACCTGTGTGAACTCTTACCCAGCCAGACTTAAAGTTTAATTCTGCAAAGGCGAGCAAGCGCGACGGGCTGGCTTGCGCCGCTTCTAACATAGTGGGTGAAATAGCGCTCTCAATCATGTAAATGCCTCTTCAAAATCAAGCGTAATATTGCGGTACAAACGGCGGTTGCCAGACAGCTGCTGTATTTGTTCTGGTTTAATCCATCGCGCGATGGTTTTAAGCGAAGAAACATCGCTTTGGATAACACTGTTGTCTGCGGCGGGCTCGCGTAATTCGTTTGTAAAGTAAAGCGTGGTACGACCAAACTCATCGGCATAGCAGTCTTGCCTAATCTCAAGCAGCTGCTCGCCAATCACACAGCGGTCCATTGCACTTGCAACCAAAAGGTTTGGTACAAACCCATCGGCGTTTAACATCATGCCGTACTGGCCTGCACCATTTACTCTAGGAACGCCTGCCCACAATCCGCTTTGTTGGTTAAAGGTTGTGTCGTACAAACGCGTTTTATTAACAGGGCCGCGCAAGTGAGCTAAGTGCGCCTTCAGCACCTTACATTCTTCAAATGTCAGCACTGAAAACTTGTATGAAACAATCCATCGTTCGCCTGGGTTCTCGACAATATGCTCAAATCCATTAAATGAACTTCTGTTCATCTTGGTATTGAACTGAGGAACGAACAGGCAACGGCTAACGGGAAGTTCAGGGAAATCAAAAATCTCATTCATGCGGCCATCGTCCCACTTAAGCTTTGCGATAATTCTCCACCATTAGAAAAGTCTTCTCGCAGCTGGGCTTGCCACTGCAGCTGCGCCATTTCCACGCTCTCGCGTATTTTTTCTTCCATGCCTGGTACCGCATTAGTTGCGTCTATGTTGAATGTCGCTTGAAAGGTTGTATTGCCTTGGCTGCCTTGTTTCATGCCTCGCGCTGCATCGACCATGTGCCCAAAGTTGTCCGCTTGAGCGGGGTTTAGAACCATCTCGTCTTTGCGAAGTAGCCATGTCCCTTCGTGAGAAGCGGGAACGCGACCAATACCATCGTGAGCCATACCTAGAATACTCACAGCTGCACCAGCGGCTGCAGACATGCCTGCCATAGCGGGCGCTGAGTTCGAGCCGAATGATGCAAGAGACGCAGCGGCGGCGGCTGGCGCATAGGCTGCAGCCATAGATGCCCCAGTTGCTGTCGCCGTAGCTATATTGGATGCAGCCCCCATTTTTTGTATGCCTTGCTCAATCGCAAAAAGCGCGAGCTTTTTGACGCCCAGTTCGACCAGACCTGACACCAGAGACTGAAGAGCACCTTTGGCAATGCTCTTCATAGCATCGCCAAAGCTTTGTTGCTCAAACAGCGCCGTCGCAGTTGCGTCGCCAATACCCGATGCGAAACGGTCAAACGTCTGGCCCCACATGGCATCAAAGTTATCGGTAGTCTGCTCTATATGGCCTTGCATCTTTTCCCAAAACGTTTGATTGGTTTGGGACATATCAAGCTGAAATTGCTCCTGGAGAAGACGGTCGTTCTCCTGCTGGTTGCGCTTGATCTCTAGATGCTTGTCAGCTTTTTCCTGCTCAAGCTGAGCAATAAGCTCTTTGTTACCCGTCGCTTTTTGGATTTCACTGTCGTAGAACTCATTTACCTGTTCTTTAAGGCGGGCGTACTGCTCATTCATGGCGTCTTCAGTTCGCCACATTGATTCGTAGATTGCGGCCTCTTCGGCAGTCAGATTGCCAGCCAGCACTTGTTGCTTCACTTGCAATTGACGGCTGTAGTTGTCCGTATCCTTTTCATATGCGGCAATTGAATCTTCTAATCGCTTGACGCCTTCAGAACGTGATTTGGCGGTAAGGCGCTCTTCTTGTTTAGCCGCGTCATCAACACTCAATAACTTTTCTTTGAGTGATTGCGTCTCTACCAAGTCGTTCTTAAGCGCCTCAATCTCTGTAGAGATACTCCCTAGGGCGTTAGAATTACTTACTGCTTGGCTGATACCTGAAAACTGATTAGTTGCAGGTGCTGCGTTTCTATTGGCTGCCGCCTGTCTTTCTTGCTCATCTGAATATGCTTTTTGAAGAGCAAGCAATTTTTCTTTTTGCTGCGTCTCTTTAACATTTAGTTTGTCTATTTCGCCTTGACGCTGAACTTTATTAAGCTCTTTAAAACGACTCACCAGCGTTGCTACTTTCTCGCTATGCTCGCTAGTCGCTACTTGTGCGTCATCTTGCTTGCTTGTGTAGTAAAGAAGAGCAGCGCCTGCAGCTATTGCTATACCAGCAGGCCCACCCAGCAAAAGTAAAGCGCTGTTGAGACTTCGCATGCTTAGCGCTAACGCATTAGTGGCGATGGTAGAAGCTGTCGCTCTGCTAGCCTGAACCCCTAATGAGGCACTAAGCCCAGTAACTGCAGGGGTTGCTATGAGTGCTTGTCTAATGAGTACACCTTTCGCAATCGCAGCGCTCGTGAGTGCCCCTGCGTAGCGCCCTCCGACAACAATTGAGGCAGCTACAAGGATATCTGCAACGGTTTCTATGTTGTTTCCAAGCGTTGTGATTGCGCCGGTGAGAGATTCAGAAACGCCAAGCGCCTCGTCTTGCTCTCCGATAAACGCGGTAAGGTTATTTTTGGCTACCGTTAAACTTTGCTCAATTGTGGCTGTGGCTTTTGAAAATCTGGTATCAATTTCATCTGCAGCAGATGCTAAAGATTCAACGACAATACGAGCAGTAATTTGCCCCTCAGCAGCCATTTCCCGCAGCTCACCTTTTGTCACTTTCAGATACTTAGCAACAGCATTGAGTATTTCAGGGGCTTGCTCAGCAACTGAGTTAAACTCGTCGCCTCGTAACGTTCCCGAAGCCAAGCCTTGACTCAACTGGACGATAGCCGCGTTTGCAGCTGCAGCCTCAGTCCCGCTAAGTGCAAAAGACTGATTAACCGTTTTTACTATGTCTACAAGCTCTTGGTCAGTTTCAACCAATGAGCGCGCGTTGCGCTGTAAAGTGGCATACAAATCAACGGACGATGCGAACTCAGTTCTGGTTTCGTTGGCAACCTGTAGTAGCGCTTTCTGTGCTACTTCTAGCGCCTCTGTGCTTTCAGAAACGTCTCGCAGCTTATTCTCTATAAGCGTCGCCTGGTCGGCGTAATTTGAAATGTCTCGAAGAGCAAATGCGCCCGCTAACGATGCTCCAAGCCCAAGGGTCGTTGTCTTGATGCCTGATATAGAGCGTTCAACAGAATCGATTTGCGAGGACGCACGTGATGCTTGACGGCCAGCTTGTTCGGTTTCATTGCCAAACTTCTCAATCTCGTCTCGCGATTTCTTTACACCGCGCACAAGTCCATCGTTGTCTGCTTTAAGCCTTAAGCCAACTTCGATATCACTCATTAGGATGCTGCCTTATCGTTGAGTTCGTTTGAAATAAATGTCGCTAGCTTTCTCAGCAGAACATACTCTTTGGGTGAAAATTGTCTTTCAGACATTTGCGCGTCAGCTTGAACCGCGCTGACATCTAACCCTTGATATCTTCCACCCCAAAACTTGAGTAGGTGCCTTACTTCGCTAAACCAGGCAATGACTGGCATGTTTTCACGAAATATTTCAAAGTCTGAGTGGTGTGACATCGCATCAATTTGCTTTTTAATGTATTCAGGCTTTGCGCCTAGTGCTTCGAGTTGCTCACGTAACTCGCTTACTTCATCTTTTTTGGGGCCGTGCCCATTCACCCAATAATGGGCTGCCCCCTCTAGTTTTTTTCCAGATGCCCTGTGGCCGCTTCGTGATAGGCTCTGATATAGCCTGCGCGAACGTAGCCAAAGCTTTTAAACAACCTTTGCTTATTTTCTTCACTGGAGGGAACGATGCTTCCGTCTTCGAACTTAACGTCACGGCCTAAGTCCTTAACCACACGGCAGAGAAAGTCGACATCCGGTTTTGTCTTCCACGTGTCATATTCCTCAGGCTCAAGGATCTCAAAAAGTGAAGAACACTCTCTAGGCTCGGTGGTGCCGCCATCAACGCTTTCGTGAATAGTTACAGGCCACCAGATTTCTTTTTTGGCTTTTAAAACGAACGGCATGTCTTTACCTTGAATAAGTTGCCGTCCTTGGCCGTGATTAATCGCTGACTCCGTTACTCAGCGTCTTTGACGCCCTACGGGGCACGTTGTATTAGCGAGTAACGAGCTGGCTGTCGTTGCCACGAATAACGCGGTAACTAATATCCCAGGCCTGTTTACCTTTCACTTCTGCAGGGCTGACCGTTAAAATCTGAACCCCTGTGCTCTTTTGCGCGATAACTTGACCCTCATTAGCGCCGTGGGTAAGTTCGAACGGGATAATTACGCCAGACAGCTGTATAGCAAATGGGTCGAACGTGCTCAGCGTGGGTGTTTCAATTATCCATTTACCCTCTTCGTTCCAGTCGTTAATAAAAATTTGCTTACGCTCAGTTCCTTCATCGTATTGAACGTCTTCATTACCGTTAAGCTCGTATTCATAGAGGTTGAGTGCTTGACCATCTAGCGTAAATGTCGTGTTGGTATTGGACATGGGCAAAGGATCTGAAAACTCGCTGAAATCTGGTTCAGGCGGTGTACCTTCCAACGTGCCCCCATAAACACCTTTAATTTCGGCGGTACCCATGAAGCGTTCATTAATTTTGCCCGCGTAGGAAATACTCGCTTTACCTGCTAATAAGATGTGATACATCCCTTCCCAGTAGAAATAGATCGTACCGTCTAACTCTTCAGATGCATTTTGAATACGGTTGTGTGACACCTCAGTCGCCACTTCCGTGTTTTCATCTTTACCTGATAGTTGAACCAGAGATGACCAAGCTGCAGGCGAAGATGCTGTACCAGAACCTGCCAGTTCAAAAGGCGCTGTGATACTAATCATTTCACTGGTATGAATGACGGGTTGCCCACCGTTCCTGCCGTCGTCAAGGTCGCGACTAACTTGTTCAGTTTCTAAGGGCTTTACGCTTAGGCCTGTGGTCAATATGGCTTTAGGCGTTGCACCTGCAGCGATATAGTCAGTGCCTGAAGTATCACTGTCTCTGCGAAGCGCGAGTAAGATGAACTTTTTCTTTTCCTTAAACCCTGGAGTGATACTCATGATTTCTTCTCCTGTGCTTTTGGCTGCGCTTTGGTTTCAATTGGGCGGTCTTCAACAACCACGACTTTTAGCTTTGGGTGTGCACTAATTTGCGCGCGTTTGCCGTCGCTTAGCTCACCCGTTTTAAACTTGTTTTCACCAGGCTTAAACGTAACGGCTGCGCGCGTAATATCGTTGTCGCTGGCGTTGGTCACTATGATCATGTTGCATTTCCTCTGTACCAGGTATTGGTTGAAAATCTGTCTATCCACCAAAGACCATCATTGGTGAAACCGATAAGGTCGCCATTCCCCAAAATAACGCGTTCGTGCTCGTCGTCAGGTTTCCAACCAAACAGGCTTTCACGCAGTGTATTGCGCAGGCTTTCAAGCTCTGCAAGCGTTCGCTCGCCTGTAGGGTCGTTAATGGCACGTAATCCAATGACTACACCAAACGTCACGATAAACTCTTGCAGCGGACGGCCCATATCGACATCACGGCTGTTTGTCATGGGTCGATTGCTGACTGGCACGACAAACGCGGCGCTATTGCGATGCAGTGGTTGGCTCATTGCTTTTCGCACGTTTGCGGCGGTGCCAACCTCGTCGAACAGGCTGGCGATGCGGGGTTTAACCAAATTCAGCATCAAATAAACCCCTTGGAGTTGCGACGGCTAAACACGCCTTCCTCACTCTGAATTTGTATCTGGTCGTCAGATGCGGGCGACTCGTTGCTATCTGATAGGCCTAACCGCACTTCGCCTTTCCCCACCGACTTCAAAAAGTCCATCGCCGCCTTGTTGTTCTTATCGACGGTTTCAGGAACGGTGTGGTCGTACATATTGAACCTAGCGATGTCAGCGCATATTTTAATTAGCACGCTAGGCACAACACTAAGGGGCAGGGTGTAACGCCCACCCAAATAGCCATCAATCAAGTCACTGGCATCCTCTATGGCGGCACTTACTGCTTGCTCGTCGATAAAGCCGTTATTGTCGCGGTCAGTAAGACGTAACAGTTCATCGGCTCCGTAACGGTCAATTAAGTTGTCAGTTGTGCAATACGCCATAGTGATGCTCCGACTAGCGCTAATTAGGCGCTAGCACCCGTGTCGTTGGTTGTGCTGGCTTTACCCGTTGCTTTCGCTCCCGTCGACTTGGTAGGTGCGGCTTGCGAAGCAGTCTTTTTCTCTTTCGTCTTTTCTTCAGCGGCGGAAGCGGTGAGCGCGGCAGAGATAAGTGAGGCATCAACGCCTTCTGGGATGGCATCGGACTGCACTTCACGGACAGACAGCTTTTTCTCTTTGTGAATAGCGTTGAGCTGCTCTTCTGTAAAGTAACCTTCAGGGAAGGCTTTTCCGGCGTCAGTAAAGGTTGTGCCGGCACGACGAAAGGAAGGCACACTTGCGGTAATAATTAATGAGACAATAGCGAGTTTTGACATAACGTTTCTCCAAAACAACTGGCCTTTATCTAAAAGCCAGTTGTAGTAGTTGTAGTGATTGTTAAGGTTCTAGGTAATTAAGCTTGAAGGTAATCGGGGTTTAGTACCGTAAACTTGCCTTTGAGCTCGTTACTTACCGTTACACCGCCATCATCTATTTGTTCGCGCTCATTAATCTTAGTGGCCTGCTCGTGGAGCGAAGCGGGCACCACCAACGTTAACTTGTTCTTACCTAAACCTAATGGACGGCCGCCATCTGCTTTGAAGCTGCGGAACATTTTGATGGCTTCCCAAAGGGTTGCTGGAGTCAGTTCTTTCTTAACCCCGATAGCCATTTGCCAGAAGCCGTAGCCCACATTGCAGCGGCAGTCCACGCCGTAACGGAACACTTTGTTCATGAACACCTGCTCGTCGTTGGGGTTATCCATGGTGACAAACTGCATGCCTTTGCGCTCTTGGAAGATAAGTGGCTTTAAGCTGCGTGACGTATCTAGCAGGTACCACGGCTCGCCCGCATACCCTACGTCGATAATGGCATTTGAAAACGAGGTGTCGGCTCCGCTGCCGTCTACTTCTGCGTTAACAGGGTGGTCGGTATCAAAGAAGTACTGACCGTCGTAACAGGTAGACGTGAAGCCAGCACCCAACAAAGGGAATACCAGTTCGTCTGGAAATACAGACGCCGCGTAACCCATCTCGTCCATCATGGGCGAATAAACGCCAAGGTTATCGTCTTCAATATCGTTTCGATCTACTGCTACCGTCGATTCAAAATCTTTATTGGTAATTGAGTAGCCATGCTCTTTGATTGACTTAAGCTGACGCTCGCCAACCCATTCGCTGAAGCCTGGCCATTGTCCTAACCAGCCATAGGTATTCGATTTGGTTGAGGAAGGAACGACGGTGGCCACGGCGTTATACATCGGCATGCCACGGGTTTTACCGTCTTCGAAGTTTTTACGAAACCCAGTGCGGATTGCGTTTAATACAGGTGAGGTAATAATAGCCATGTGCGTTATTTCTCCAAATTAAGTGTGTGGTTAGGCGTAGAGCTAGTCTTTCTTAAGCTCGGTGGCGTAATCCTCGTGGGAGATACCCAGTTGGTCGGCAATAAGCTTCTGGTCAGCCGTGAGCGCAGCAATACCGTTTTGGTCGTCCCCGTCAGGCTTTTTGTCTTTGGTTTGTTTGCCGCCGAACGCCTCGATACTGGCGCGGCCATCAAGCTGTGCTTTAAGCGCTGCCATGCTACTTTTGCCTAGGCTACGTAAGTAAGGCAGCTCCGCTTGCGCCACGAACTTGCCGTCTTTTTGGGCCTGCTCAATAAGCTGGTCGACAGTCACTGCGCTGTGGTTTGCCGATAACGCTGCTAGCTCTGCTACCACGCCGTTATAGGTTTCGATAGGCACATACTCGGCTGGGTTAATGCCTTCTTTTGCTTGCTCTACTTTTGCCGTAAGTGCGGCAATTTGTTCGTCGCTTTGTGCTGCGCCGTCTAACTTGGACTTAATTTCGTCAAGCTTGGCTTTCACGCCTGGCTTAGTTAACTGTGCATGTAATGCAGCAGCATCGATGTCGGTAGATGGGGTAGTAATACCCAGCAGGTTAAATAGCAGGGCTAATGCTTCGTTCATGGGCGTAGGCTCCGATGGTTGGTTATTAACGTTTGCATGAAGGGCGGCAGCTTGACTCATGCCCTTTACTGCTGGGTCATTAGTGAGAGCGGCGCTGTGAAGGTCTAACACTTCACCTGTGTGTTTGTTGTAAATGACGACGGGAGAGTAGTATTTGTATTCACCCTCTTTGATGTGCTTTCGCGCGGTGGGCGTGAAATTAAGCTGAGCAAATAAGCCTTTGTCTTCTCGCCATTCGAATTTATTACCCCATGCACTGGCAGGGGCTTTAGAACCGTTATCTTTGGCAAGTAGGGTTTGGTGGTCGTAGTCGACAAGCAGCTGCTCGCCCGCATCAGCTCGCGCATTTAATTTCGCGGCGAGGGCTTCGCCTTTGGCATTATCGATGCGCCACTTATTACCAGGCACTTCAGTAGGGCGGCCATCATAGGCAGCGAAGTCAGCTCCCGGGAGTATTTGTTGCCAGGGCTGTTCTATATCAATTGAAAAGGTACAGGCAGCAACGCCAAGTGGAGACTCAGCGTTGTTCGACTGGTTCGAAAGGGCAGCAAAGGACACGGCTGCTGCTAGCGTTGTCGCTACATGGCGGCCTCCAAGTACTGAAGATGTAAGTGTGGTTAGTTGTTTTTTCATAGCCCGACCAGTATGTCGGGCTATAGGGAAGGAAGGGGATTAGTCTAGGTTTGGGCTATATCGAAACAATACCGTTGGGAAGAATAAATTTTTCATAGTAGGCCCTCAGCGATTCAAAATAGTCTTCGTTAAACTCACGAGTAACATTTCCCTGACTGCCATAAATCCTAACTTTCACATCTTGTGCGTAAGCAAGCTTCTTTATTTGTTCTACAGTGATTGGGTAATGCGCTTCTTCTCTCACTCTTATACCACCCACCGCGCCAGCCAACCCTTTAAGTACGCCCCGGTTGTATGCGGAACCACTGGGGCTAACGAATGGCATTTTCTCGCCATCAACTAATAATACAAGTGATTCGCCAGGGTTTATAAACACCCATCCTTCGTAATGAAGTATTACAGCAAGCGTAGTTCCAACGCTTTCCTTTTTGACGTCAGTAAATACTTCGATAAACGCTTGACTTAGTGACAGCATGGGTGCGCCATCCAATTCGCCTGCGCTGGGCATAGAGTATCGTTTAAAATCTTTGAACTCGTCCTGAGTTAACCTATATCCATCTTCAATTTGATTTTGCGTCGATTGGCAGGCGAAAAGGGTTAGAAGCAAAATTGCGGCTAAAATGTTTTTCATACGTTTCCTTGTATATTTGTTTCGATGTCAGATTACGAGATCGAAAGTTATTTGCCAAGACCTTAAAAGGTTCTCTCCATTTAAGAAAATTGGAATAATCCTTCATAAAACCGAGCTTTCTCTTTCGGTAGAGGTTACGCTCTCTCTCATTGCTGTTTAAATCTCACTAGAAGTGTTTAAGTTTTTTAATTGGTAACTTTGCTCACCTTTTTAACAAAGTCTTCGTAGGGTGGCTTACATCGCGTTTTACAAGATTGCATCTTTTAGGTGGTCTTGCAGTATTTCAACAATTTCATCTTCATCTCTCCACGGCCCCGTTGTGAGTCCTAAGAATGGTCGGGCAGGTATACCGTCTTCTTCTCTACCGAATTGGTGTGTGGCGGCGTATTCTTGGTTGCTTCCGAATGTGAGTGCTCTTCCCGTTATTTGATAGGTTAACAAATCACGCATGGTACCGGATTGCTGCAGTATTCTATCTTCACCACCTTTTCGTGCTAACGTCTCTGGCGCTAGCGGTTCCCATTGCTCCCCGTTGGGCGCTAGCTCAAGCTTAAAACGTTCTTGGGTTGCTTCTATCAGATATTCACCGATTTCCGCGAACGCTGGCTCTAAGTCAGTTCCTGCCCTAGCAATGCGAGAAAGCAACGCATTTATCTCACCACTGCCATAAGCACGAACGGTAATGAAGCTGCCAGCCATATTAATCTGCCTGCAGCACTAGGTTAGAAAGAAGATCACCAAACATGGCTTTTTCATGTTCAGGGGCTTTTTTCATTAGCGCTTCAATACGTGCTTGCTTTTCTGCAGTTGGTACCGACGATTGAAGCACTTGCTGTGCGTCGCGCAGCTGCTCGCTTTCTTCTTTATGGCCATCGTTAATTTTATCGAAAATACTCATTACAGTAGTTCCCCCATTAGTTCGTCGAAGTATGCAACTATCGCTGGATAGTGCGTTTCAAGCATGGCGCGATTAAGCGCCCATGCGGCAAAGTGCTCGGCATGCCATTCCATGGTGTCTTGCATACTGTAAGTGGTAATACTCTCATTTAAGCCAGGTGTAGGAATTTCCATGCGCATGGCCTGAAATTGAACTTGGTGTCCCATTTCATGAAGCCATGTGATTATTGCGCCACCATGATCACCACTGTCTGTATAGTGCCTTACTATATGCGACAGCGACCATTGCCGCTTGCCAGCCTGTAAAGCGAGTATTGCCGCCTCTACCGCATTGGTTAAGTCGGTAATGTCGGCAATTTTATTTAAGTTTACACCTGTTTTGGCTTTTACGACGACGTGTTTCCAAGCAAGTGCCGTGTAGCCATTTGCACGTCGCGCGGTGTTACTGGGTACAGGCCAATGGCCGTTGGCTTTTGATATTGGGACATTTAAATAACTGGTAATGTCCTCTTCCAACTCTTTGGCTTTCTTGCTTCCACGCACCATTTCGGTAGGTTTCAGAAACAAGGTTTTCATACCGTAGGTGGTAATAAAATCGGTCACTTGACGCATTTGTGGTTGCGCTTGGCTCAATTCTGAAATGACCTTGTTTAGCCCATGAATGGTTACATTCTTATTGGTTGAGTAAGCGCTAGGTACCGCACGTTCAGGAAGGCGGTTTTTTAGTGGCGGCTTTGAAATTTGCTGCTGGCGCAATACATCGGCTTGCGATTTTGAGCCCGGCGAATAATCGAAACCAGGGTCGATACCTACAGGCACTTGGTGCGCTTCACCTGTTTTCTTATCTACCCATTCGCGCGTTTCAATAACAGGCTCTTTGCTTAACGTCATGTTCTTGCGCTTAATACTGCGCTCTGTCTCACCAAACACTTTGCATTTACAGCCCCAACCGTTTTGGGGAAACCAGGTAAGCCAGAACGGCGACTCTTTAGGTAAAATGGTACCGTCTTTACTTTGGTGATGTGGGCGAGGGTAGCGACTATCGCCGTGCGCATAGCGCCAGTAAGGAAAATTCTGCAGCTGCTGGAAGCGACCCGCATTATAAGCTTGGCGCATGTTTGTGTCGTAAATGATATTAGCTCGCCATGCGGCACTGCCTGTGTGTTCCCATCCATGCTTTTTAACCAGGTGTTTAAACTCTTTTTGAAACCAGCTTAAACTTTTGCCCTCTGCTATTGCGCTGTCTACCATTTGGCGAATGTCTGCCAACAAATCCGTTTTCGTTGCGCCAGCCACCATGAAAGCGTTGTTGTGCTGTTCGCGCCAAACATCAGCCCAGCGTTCGCTGGGCATGTTTAACTTGTTTCTAAAGTGGGTAATGGCTTCAGAAAACTTTTGAGGTCCATACTGGGCAGGCATCCTCAATTACCCTCATTCACATCAAATCGTCCGCTTAACTCAGCTGCGGTAAAAGCTTGACCCAAAAGTAGTTGATAGTCTTCAATGGGCAGTTGGTCTTCTAGTTCCAGCAGCTGCTCTAATAGCGCCTCCAATGAATCAGCATTAGCTATTAGCGACTCAATAGGTTGCATTAACTGACTGAACGACTCGCCAGCCTGTTGTGCTAAGCGCTTGGTAAGCACATCTGCGCCGTCGTCTTTCGGTTGTTGTGCTTTAAGTGCAGCGAGCGCTAAACGCAATGCAGCGGTTTGCGGCTCTTGTTTTGGGTCGTCCTTATCCGCATCTTTTTCCTCTGGCTCTTTAACAGCAGGTGTGGCGGCAGCGCGAGCCAAGATAGCCTCTTCGCCCTCTGGCTCGGGAATGCGAAGCTTATCTTGCGCCCAGCTGGCCGGAATACGAAAACCAATGTCGACCAGCTTGGGTAGGCTCTCAGCGTATTGGCTGATGTCTTCGGGCTCTTGTGTGTCGAATATAATGCGCGGCTTACGTCTTGGGTCGCCTCGGTAACTTAGGCTGTTAAGCGCGTGCATAGGCAACACAAGGTCACGATTTAGCGTGTTAGCAATTTGGCGTAAGTCATGGTCGCGAATGTCTTGTCGTACTTCATTGTGCACATTGCCTAGCGCTTGGCTGCCCGTGCTGTCTACCTGCGATGTGAGGGTTTGACCTAAAATGACTTTAGATTGGATGCGCTCACACCAGCTCATCATGGTCATGAAGGGGTCGCTGCCGCCGCCTTTCGCTGCTTCGTGAAATTCAATTTCCATGCCTTTGGGGATTATGCCCCCAGCATTGTGGCCAATGCCGAGTACTGCCTGAAGCAAGCGGCTCTTTTCAGTATCAGTTGCACCACTTGGGTATTTACCCAATTTAATTGGAATACCGTAAATCTCTAGGAACTCGGCTAAGTCGCGTACCGAATAGTTTTTGAATATAAAGGGCCACGCCAGCTGACGAATTAGGCCTATACGTGCGGCATAACCGCTCTTTGCAGGATGGCGGTGCTGCAGCCAGTTAAGCGGGCGTAGCTTCTCACCTTTGCCTGTTTGGTCACGAAGGGCAATGCAGTCCTGGTCGTCGTGGTGTAACTGGAACCACGTAGCGGGGCGGTGCACGAATGCCTCAGGAATACGGAAGTTATTGTAAAAGCCCCATTCATACTCAATGTTTGAAAAGCCTTTTAAAATGCCGTCACCCATACCAAATATGATGTTGTGCCAGTCTTCCACATCTTTCAGCATTTGCTCTATGTTGGCCGCATCTTTTTGTTCCTGGGCAGAAGCATTCACAGGCGGCTCTATCTGCCAATCGATATCGGTTAGCGCCATCTTACGCTTGAATATTTCAGCCTGGATGTGACCGTCTTTCTCTTCGATGTCTTCAGCAAGGTAGCATTGCTCTAATAAGCTACCTTGTTCAGCATTTTTAAGAATGACCGCCAACGTGGCAGGCGTTAGCCCAGAACTAGGATGCTCAGCAAACTCGCGTCGCATTTGCGCCACGCGTGCTGAGTTGTCGGTTTGTTTGGTTTTAAGGCCGCGTTCGCGTACACGAAAGCGCGTACCGTTTTGCTCGTAGGTTTCCATTAGTAACACCCACTTTGTTGGATTGAGTAGTTGTCGTCATTGTTGCGGTTGTCGCGCCTTTCGGCTTTGGAAGGTAGGCTCATGTAGTCAATTTCACCGCCCTCCATTTTACTGGCCGCAACCATCATGCAGCAGGCAATAGCACCGTCGCCATGTCGCTGTTTTTTACTGTCGGTTTTCACATCGGGTATGCGAGGCACGCCCCGGTTGTTAATTTGAATAGAGCGCAGGTCATCCAAGATGTCAGCGTCACTCGGTAGGATAATGGTGAAGTCCTCAAAATGGGCCTTCATAGGCGGCATGCTTTCTCGATACCAGTTTTCGGTGATCTTGACCGACTCAATAAGCCCCGCGCCGTAATGGTCAACTGCTTGCTCTGCTAAGTATTCACCGTTACCCGTGGCATCCAATTGCGCGCCAATGAAGCGCGGTAGCCTGTCGATGATGAAAAATAGAATTTGTTCTTGCTGCTTGTAGGGAATGTTTTTAAGTTCCACCACAAGCGGTACGTGAAGGCTTAAGTCTTGTTGGATTGCGCCAACCCATAAACAGGTTAAGTCGCCAGAACGCGCAAAGTCCTCCCCTAAGCAGTGGCGCTGCTCTGGGTTTAACTTCTCCAGCTGAGGCAGCAAGACCTCTTTGCACCAGTCTTTAATATCAGCAGCACGCAAGTCGGGGCGCATTTGGTTCCACTCAGCACTTTGTGCATAGTGGACAACGGTGGGCTGGCCGTTTTCGTCGGGTTGCACCATGGCCTTGTCGATAAGGGCACGGCTGATGTAAGCCCCTCCGCCCGATTTAGGCACACAGAAATACTCTTCCAGTGCATCCTCTTGGCTGGCGGTATCGTTAAGTAAATCGTCCTTCCACTTTTGTTCGGCCTCTTGGCTCCAGTCATTCCCTTTAACCTGGCATATGCGCTGGTATAGCCCTTCATTGCATGCGTCATCTAGCGTAATACGATGAATGCTGTAACGCTTTTTGCCTGCTCGGCTGTCTTGTATTAGCTGGTTAAAAAGGTTCTCTGCACCGTTGTGAGTGCTGATAAGGCGCACCTTTGCGCCCCACATGGTAAGTGCAAGTGCGGCCTTGAGTACTTCCGCCAATTGGTCGTGGAAGGCGGCTTCATCAATCGTTACGTTACCCTGCATACCACGCAGGTTAGACGGCTTCGAGCTTAGCGCTTGTATTTTAAAGCCACTGGCGAAGTGAATAACGAAGGTAAGAATTTCTTTACCTTCTTGGCCATCATCAATGAACAGCTCTTCTTCAATGTCACCTGCAGCTTTATCAAAAGCTTTTGCCCACATGGCCGCTGCATCAATGAACTCGCGGGCCATTTCCTTGTTTGAGCCCACATAGAAGTGATTGGTACCGTGTGCGCTTTTGGTTCTACTGGCGGTAAGCACAGCGTCTGACGCTTCGGCCCACGTGATACCGGTTCGACGGGACTTCTCAGCAATCTTCAGCGGTGACTCATCGGCTACCCAGCGTTTCTGGTACCCAAGTAAAAGTTCGTTCTCATCGAAGGGAATGAAGGTAGGGAGGCCGAACCGCGTTTCAAGCCTGTCGCATTGTTCAATGGCTTTTTGATATTGCGTTTTACTGGGCCTGATTTCCTTAGGTGTAGGGGCAGGCTGTGGTGGCAGCTTCATTAGGCAATCCCCAAAATCTCACGCTTGATTTGCGCAGCACCATCTGCGGTTAATCCCGCTGCTTTGGCGACTTCTGCGGCGCGCTCTGCGGCTTCTTCCGCCATGGCCTTGCGGATTTCTTTTTCACGTTTGGTACTTTCAGTAGCGGCTTTCTCAAGTTTCTCTACTCCAACGGCTAGGTCTTTAATGAACTTAGGTTCAACAATTTCCCCTGACTCAGACATTTTTAACACTTGGTCGAACGCTAGGGTGCGAACCATTTCAATGAGCACTTTCGAGACTTCGCCTGTAGGCTTACCGCCCAGCTGGTCTACCCATTGTTTAGATACTTCACGGGCTTCCTGAATGCGACTGCCCACTGTGGCCATGCGCGTGGCATAGCGGTTAAGGCCGCTACGTGAGATATGTTCTTCTTCGGGTAAGCCAGCCTCACGAATAAGAGTGTTAACCCGTTCAAGCACTTCGGTTTGCGTGACGGATTTATCGCGCAATAGCTCAATCAGCTCAGACTTTATGTCGTCGGGAAGCTGGTCTATTTTGCTGGGCTTGCCACGGGTGCGCTTATCACTCATGGCTGCTACCTCGGCCCTGGGCGTTTAACACCTGGTGTGGTGGCAAGGCCTCGCTCAACGTCTAGACCACGCTGTGTAATGCGGGCTATGGTGTAACTCTCATGATGGTCCAAGGTAACTAAGCCTTGCTCTTTCAACCAATGAAGCTGAGTGCCTAGCTTATCGATGGTCATTGTGTTGCCGTAACTGGCGCACACACCCTGGATAATGCTGTTGTTTGCGGCATAGTCATCCATTGCTGCTAGGCAGTGCAAAATGCTTAAGCGCTCGTGTTCGTTTACTATAATTGCGATTGCCATTAGTTCTTGTCTCCGCGCAACTCGTTTTCAAAAAGTATGTTTACGTTGTTTAACACCTGTTTAAACAAAGGTTCCATGCCTTCTAATCGTCCATTTAAACGGGCTATTTCTTCTCGAAGGGCGGCGCTTTCTCCGGCACTTGGAAGGTGCTTAACGTGGCTGTCAATTTCATGCACCTTATCGCGTAGCTTGTAGTGCTCAATCTGATGGTCTTTGAACTTCAGTTCGTTTAGTTTGAAGCGCTCTTCCTGGCTGTTAACGTGCGCTGCTAACTCTGTCTTTGTCGCGAAATACTTGCTCAGCCAATAAAGTCCAGCCATCAGCATTACTGATACAAAGAACGAATAAATTTTCCAGTTGTCGTTAAGGTGGCTTACTACTTGTTCCATGCTATCGATTCCCGTTCTCTACATCTTGTTGGCAATCGGCGCAGCGCTGAGCATCGACTATTATTCTGCGGCGTTGAGTTATATCGGCATCACAGCGCACGCATAGTGGTGCGCCGTTCTCATCTGTTTTAATGGGGGGCGTTGGTGTCACCTGGTTAGGCTTGAAACGCATGAACGTCATCCGCCTAAACGACGCGCTGGCTTTATCAGCCATATCCGCTGCATCCATCAACTGGGCCCTTGTTTGGAAAACTTATCCCATGTTCTAAAGCCAAACCAAGCAAGCACTGGCGAAGCGATAAGTAGCGCTATCTCCCAGTTAGCACCGTTGCCATGGTCGAAGGCATTGAGCAATTCCATTACAAAGATATACGCGGCTGTGAACCAGCTGTGCCGCCGCGCAATTTCAGGGCGAAATGTTTTAATTTCTTTGCCCGAACGCAAGGTTTCTTGCTGCTGAGTATGCATCCCCAAATCATGAGTTAGCCTGGCTTTCTCTCGCTCGGCTTCAATTTGTGCTAACCCTAGCTCAATTTCGCCTACAACCTCGGGCGGTAAGCTGTCTACGGTGGCCTTTACCTTGGCTACGCTACTAGGCGATGTGTCGCCGTTAACTGCCTCTACGACATCGGCAATGGTTTGTGCCACCTTTTCCGTCGCACCACCTTTACGCTCACCAAAGAGACGAATCAGTGACGGACCATATTTAATGAGGGCTGAAATTCCTGCAGTGGCTAATACAGACATTAAGCATGTGCTCCAAGTTGTTTACGTATTTTAGTGATGTGTTGCTCGGCATTCAGTCGCTGAGGTGTCTCACCATTGTCTAGGTAAGCTTCCAGCTCTTGGCGCGTCACACTATTCCAGCCCTGCCGCCAGTACCAATGAGCAGTCGCGCGATAGCTGCTTTCAGGCAGTATCGTAAGGGCTCCTGAAAGTCTCGCTACTCTTTCGGCTTTAAAGCGTGCACGGCGACCCGTGTTAAACCATTCTTGGTTAAATTTGCTTACGGGCATGGCGGCACACTTAAGTCTAATGGAGTAAGGTTATACAAATACGCATTGGCATTATCCATGTAATGCTTCACGGTGCCTTTGCCTGCCATTGAGTTGTAAAACTGTTTCCAGTACTCGGCGCGACCTCGCAGTGACGAAGGGATTGGCTCTGGACGTAAACGGTAGTGCAGACGACAGAATATGAAGCTTAAAAGCGGGTCATCCGCCAAGTTGGTGTGCACCAGCTTTCTAATGTCATAACCGAATTCCATGTGAATGGTTTTCACTATTCGCATGGGGGTGCGCTGAATAATGTCTTGAAATGCAATGAGGTCGTGCTGACAAAGCCCCATACCTGCGCCGCCTGGGGTAGGGTCTTCATAAAGGCCAAGACACGTTTCAGCTGCGGCTGTTTCAAGTAGCAAGTTAGTGGCGTAGCCGTGCGAGCCATGTCCCAGCACATTACAAACTTGATGTGCTAGAGAAAGAGCTTGTATTTTCGACTTAAGGCCGTAGTAGTAAGTGGGATTTTCTTGGTTCATGCCGCCATCGTAGCGATGGCGGTGAGATAGGTGGGATTAGTCTGCGTTTGGGGTGCATGAAGAAATCAGTCCGGCTCTCATTGCTCGCTTCCTACTCAAACCAAACAATTGACAAAAGCAACGAGGCTTATTCTCACAGTTTATCCAATCATTAATTGCTTTTTCATTGTTTTCACAAAGCGTCCAGTCTTTGCTTTTGCAGATATCCTGGCTTTGATAGTCGGCAGTGAACTTAATACATTCGTGCTTTCTAAGCTGCTCAGCTCTCTGCAATCTGAATTGTTTAAAAATTTCGTATTCGTCCTTGTCTTTGTCCATCACTACTAACCAGTTGCTCGCAATGTAGATCAAAAATACACGGATTATAAAATTTTCAAAGAGGATCTTACTCTTTTGTTTTTTGAAAAACAAAAAAGCCCGCACTTGGCGGGCTGGCGTTTATCGACTTAGCGTATCGATTAGCTTCCCTTGCTGCGACTGAAGGTAGTCGAGTAAAACAGCGAGTTTACGCGTAGAACATAGTCCCTCGGGTACTGCACCCAACAATTCGGCGAGCGCCTCTTGGCATGTGGTAAGCGTGTTTAGTTCTTCTAAAAAGTCTGTATTATCCATTTGCATTACTCCTTGCAAAAATAAGCGTGAGAGATACCGATAATTTCGCTCTCCCAGTGGATGCCTTCATAATCTGCCAGCCATTTGCGGGCTGTTTTATCATCCTTTTTGAAACCAGCAGCCGCCATTACATTTGTTTTATTCGCCCCCGGGTGTTGACGAAGGTACTGGACAACGTTTTGTATGAACTGGTGCTTCTTATGCTCGAAGTATTTATTGCTGGGTGACTTTCTTGTGCTGGCCTTCTTAGTGTGCGACAGCTGCTGTTCTAACAACTGGGCTTTGTCGCGGTAGAGCTGCAACAACTCGCCTTGCAAGTCTTGATTGGTAGCCTGTAATGCTTGTACTGCACTGTTGTCGTGCTGTTTATTATGAAGAGCTTCGGCCATTTGATTAAACGCATTGATATACGCTTCTTTTATGGCGGCGGCTTGCTTGCCTGTAAAGCCCATCACCAAGAACATGAAACCGTCTTTAGTGACGTTGTACATTTGCCGCTTTTCACCTTTTGCATCTTTGTAATCAACGCGCTCAAAATTGAGCGCGTTGAAATATTCTGAACACTCCAGTGATCGGATGGCTCTTAAAACGTTTCGATGTTCCTTACCGAACACGTCAGCAATACGGGTAGACGGAGTAAAAAGTTGATTCTCTTTGACAGAGATGTAGTGGCGCAAGTCCACATCGGGGAGTTGTTGAACCATGATGGTTTCCTTCCTGAGATTTTTAGTCATTGCGACTACCAGTTAGTAGCTGGTAGCCGGGTGTCAACTAGAGCATCTCAAGAAGCTCCGGGCCTATTTCCCTTGCGGGTCTTGTATTAACGCCTCTTCACCCGGCCATTGAAAATGGACGGATTTATGCCTAACTTACAGGCATAAAAAGGCCGCAAGGCTGTCGGGTGCGGATGACCGCTTGAGAATTTCTAGTGCGGCAACCTTAATCCCGTGCGTGCGGCGTGTCAATGTTTCCTTATGCAAATGATTGGGTATTTGTGCAAAACGTGTAGAAGGTCTACAACAGCTACAACTACAACAATTGGTAAAATATGCGGGTGTGGCGTTTAGAGCTTTTCCAGTAAATACCGTCGTATTTTTCTAGTCTAGCGCGAGCGGTCTTATCATCTTTGGCATATCCAGCGGCGTTAAGCAGGTCGCCTTTTCCAACTTGGCCTTCTCGAACTAACACGTGCTTAACCTGGTTTACAAACTCAAGGTCTTGTTCTGAGGCTTGCGCTTCAATTAAATCTACCTCTTCTAGGTCTAGCGTATTCGGGTCGATATCGAATGCCTTGTCGACGATGGCAGCTCGCTCTTTTCTTACTTCAAGAATTACACCCACGCCTTCAGCAAGCTCACGCTTCTTAAGCTGATACATATTGTCTAGGCTATTTCTAATTGCATTGCTGCCCTGGTAATTGCGCCCGTCTTTATTGCTGTGACCGAGTATAAGAATGGTACCGCCTGCTTCTCGAATATCTTTTAGCAGGTTCATTACCAGTCCGATTTTGGCTTCATTATTTACATCGGCGAAGTCTCGAAGACTGTCTACAAAGAAGATCATGTTTTCAAATTGATTAGCAGTCGCGTTCTCTGCCAATGTTCTTAATAGTTCGAATGGGGGCAGGGGGCTTTTACTGCGTTGCACATAGTGCAAGTTTGCATGAGGGGCGATAAGCAGTTCGTGCACTTTGCGCTCTTTCAATACGCTTAGTGGGTTGTCGAAATCCAAGTAGAACACTTGTTTCATTCGAGGGGCACAGTATTTTGCCAGCGCAAACGCTAACCAGCTTTTGCCATTCCCACCATCGGCATAGACCATGGTCATCATGCGCTTGGTGATGAAGCCTTCAATAACGAAATCTATCTTTTGATTAAAATCAGCTTCGCACAGGCTTGCTTGTGTGAGTATTTGTAGCATTTATTGGTCCTTTCTTATTAGAGTTCTTCTAGCGCTTGGTATTTGATGGTGTGGTACACGCCACCAAAATGTTCAATGTCTTCATCTGTAAAGCCAGCAGCAATCAAATGGTCTTTGGTTAAACTTTCAAACAGTTTGAATAAAAGCTTTGAGCCGCGTTTAGAAAGCTCCACACAGCCAAACAATTCATCCATCGGAATGTCTTCAGACTCGGTTTCTTTTTCTATCACTGGTATTTCTCCTGATAATTTGTTGTTACCGCCGTAAAGCAGTTTGTTTAATACTGGCGTTACCCTTAAGCCCTCCACCTGAACACGTCGCACCACTTCTTTGACGACAGTTACGGGTAACTTGCTTCTAATCGCCAACTCGCGAGTGCTCTCAATTCCTCTGCCATCTAAAATGGCATTGAGCTGTAATTGCGTAATGGTGTGGCCGAGTACTTGTAGAGTCATCGTTTCACCTACAAAAGCTGTGGTTGAATTTTGTTGCGATATTCTTCACGCTTGGTGCGCAGAATCTCGTAAACACGAATTTGATTGAGTTCAGGACAGTATTCTTTTCGTATCTTTTCTACTGGCCAGTTGTGGTTGTGCCACAAACGAAACATTTGAATGTCTCGTAGTTCTTGTTGAAGGCGCTCACCGCGTGGTAAGTATCTACACTCACCACCTTGGTAATGCGCTATTTCTGCGATAAGTTGGCAGCTAAGCTTGTACGCCTTGTTATCTTCGATATTTGCCTTTTTAAGGCGGCGCTCACAAATTAAAACCAATGCCCACAAGTGCTCTTTGTATCTGGCCATGGCTAGTGCTTTATCGTCAGCTAAATCCGGCAGGTGCTCCAATAGTGAGTCAAAGTCATCGTCAAAATCGAACTGCTCTTGATTGCTCACGGCATCAGCTCCTCAAAAGCGCTTTTTACATACTCGTAAGGCGCTTTTTCTGTACTCCACACCTTTCTATGACCTTTCAACACGGTGTACCCTTCAGCAACGAGCTTTACTGCCATCTCGCGTCGGTGCCAGTTCTTTAATGACTCCAGTACTTGTGCCAAGCTCTCATCTTTCAGCCAGCCCACGTGCGACACATTAACAATGCGAGACACATAGGCGTCTAATGCACTCTCAGAACCGTCGCGCACAAAACCTTGCTGATACATGGTTATCCAAATAGCGCGTACTTTGTCTATTCCCGTACCTTTAGACTTGGGTGACAGTCTGCGTCCAGAAGATGCTTTTCTGACTTTGAACCCTTTATCTTTCATTTCGTCCATGACGCGCTCAAGCTGTTCTACGTTCATGCCTGCGCATGAATTCGTCCCTGTAACGCGTTGAAGCAAGTTGCGGTAACTGTCCTCATCCATTTTGAGCTGCGCTTTTGCGACATGAATTTTGGTAATTAACCCGCGTTTGATAGACATTTATTCGTCTCCGTTTGGCAAGCTGTCAGCCGCGCCTTGAAAAAACGCTTGAGCAAACAGCAACGCTGCAACTAAAAGAGAAAACGCACCTCCCCAGTTGTATCCGAAGTAAAAGCAATACGCCGTGGCGTAAAGAAACATCATAAATAAACAAAGACGTAGCATGGTTTTCTCCTTTCCCTAAACAAAGCCCTGAACATTCAAGGCTTTGGTTAAGGGCCCCGAAGGGCCGTTAATTACTCTGCTGGCATTATTTCTAGCCATTTTTCGTTGTTGCTCTCGTCGTGATACACGTTCATCACGTAAATCTCTTCAAGTCCATCTACGTCTGATGGCAGTTGTGCAACGGCTTCAGCCAAATCGTGTTTAGAACCAATGTGAGTTTTGCTAAGCAGTTTCGGTTGTGTGCTCATTTTTCAATTCCTTGTTGGTGTCAGTGGTAATGTCTGCGATATCCAGTGCAAGCTGGCGATAGGTTCCATCTTCAAGACGAAAGTAAATGCGGAAGTACTCAGCACTGCTATCAACCTCAATGGCGTCAGCCAGTGCGGTCATGGCCAGTTGCCATTGCTCGTCTTGAATGTTGTGTTGGCGAAGGCTTAGTACCTTGGCAGCGCTAAAGCGCCCGTGCTTATCGGTTTTAAATGCGCCTTGCACAATGGCTTGAAGGTTCTTGTTGCTGCCTTTCGACCAGCGTTTGATGCACTCGTCAATCATTGCTTTTGCGGCTACAAGGTTTTCGTTGAAACACAATCTGTCTTGACGGCTGCGCTCAATCTTTATGCGACGGTCAAAACTATAAAGCGTGACATTGCCCTTGGTGCCGCCCAAGCGTTTGTCATAATTCTTCATTGCGTGACTTACAAACTCAGCAACGTCTCGTTTCAACTTTTTGGTGAACGCTTGTAGTTCGTCATGCACCAAAATTGCGTTAAGAAAGAGCTCTCTTGTTAATTTGTCGCGCTCAATCTCAAGAGGCTTGATGCGGTCTTTACGACGCAGGTTGCCCTCACCATCTTCCATGAAACCAGTTGGGGCTTCTGGTTTTGCCATTTGATAAAGCTTGTCGATAGATGTCATGCGTTTAATTCCTGTTGTGGTTCTTCATTGGTTAAGTGCCATTGCACAGTGCAGCCGTATAGTCGTGTAGCCATCATGTGACAGCGGCCAGTGTGCGTTCCCGTAATTGAAATCAATGTTCCTTTTACCCGCTTGTCTCTTGGCGGAAGGATATTGATAACGGTGGATGTGTCTTTGATAGACAGGCCAGTGATGGCACACCCTTGCTTGATGAGGTGCGTCATCGCCAAGCTCGCCTTATCCACTCTTTTCTTAAAAGCAGTGTTGTAAGCGTTCATTGCTTGCTCCTGTGTATGCAGTTTTGGCACGCTCTAAAAAGCCTGACGCGCTGCGGGTTACTTGCCGAAAACGGTCTTATCTGTTCGTTTAAACAGCGTTTAACCGCTATTGAACCAAGCACTGGACAGGTCACTGTTAAATTTGCGTACGCTGCCAGTACTTTCTTTTCAATATTGCTAATGCTTCCTGGGTACTTCTTGTTAAGTACCTGCGAAAGCGTGGTCTTACTCATGCCCGTGTCTAACTCAACCTGACGACGACCCAGTTCCTTGACCTTGTTCGCTAATAATTCATACCAATCCATGTTTCCTCACTTAGCCGCCGTGGTTGCCATCACCATCTTTTTTAGGTTTTGGTCGAACAAACCATCTTGCCGTGCAATCGGATACATATGCCCCGTATTGCTTAACAGTCTGTAACGGTTATGCCAGCCTCGGCGTCTTGCCATTGGTGCTCGTTTGTTAAATGAGCTGATTTTTACAACATATTGAAAGCGGCACAGGTCTGTGAGGTAGCGCTCCACACTGCTTTTGCTGCACTGTGCTAAAGCCATAATTTCAGGAATGGTGAACACTTCTAGGTACCGCATCGCCTGCCAAATTTTCTGACGCTTCGAACGTGGCTGAGGACTAGTTGTGTTTTTTCCTGGCAAATGAGGCTTAGCACGAGCAACCTTGGCGTAAACGACCGGGTTAGCTCTCCGATTTACCGTTGTTACAGCACCAAGCTGTTTGAGGTGGTCTATAACCATTTGTGCTTGGTGCAATGAAACTTCCATTTCTTTAGCCAGCTCTGTCGAGTGAAAGTCTGGCTGTTCTTTTATCCACTCCCAGCTACGCTGGCTGAGGGTTTGTGACATATTTACAGCTCCGCGACAGGGAAGAATTGACGGCCCGCCCATTGATCAGCATCAATGGTGTTTAAGCTGTTCGACTTGGCGAACTTCTCAATGCTGGCAAGCCCAGTAGTGATGCGACGAAAGTTGCCTTTTGATGCATCTAACAGTTCTTGCAGTAAGTCCGGTGCAATTACTGTGTGCTCGACCAGCTCGCTCGCCATAATTGAAATGTCTTCCTCGTCAGCCTTTTGAAACTGCACGTGCTGGCTAATGCGCCCGAACAGTTGCGGAAGACGCTTTATCTTTTTGGGAAGGTGTTCATACCCAATTAAAACGATTGGAACGCCCGATAAATCGTAAATATCACGAATGGTTTCTAGCACTTCGGTTTTGTCAGCGAGGTAATCCGCTTCATCTATAAAGAGCGGCTTGCCCGTGAGCGCCAGTTCTCTAACAATGAAATTAATCATGTCTGCCTTACGCTGACGTTTATCGAGGCCTAGGTCCTGGGCTAGTCGCTCAAGTAGGGTGCCCATGGTGTCGCTTTTCAAGCAGCGCACTAAAATGCCGTCAGCTTGAACAAACAGAAATGCGCCCGCCGTTGTTTTGCCAAGTCCTGCCTGGCCAGAGAATAAGGCCATGGCGGGTGAGCCTTCTTGCGCTGCTTGCTCAACGGTTTGGTAGGCGTCAAATGCGGCCATGACGTTTTTAGTTTTTGCTGTGATTGCCTTCATCAGTTATTTTCCTTTGCTTTCTGTAGAGGTAAAAAGTTTGTCCAACATCTGTGCCGAACGTCGGTTGTCACGTCGGTATTGATGTAGCCACGCTTTTTCGGTTGGGCCTAAGCGGCCATCTATATTGAGTTGTGTGTAATGGCGAGCCTTGTGGTGTTCATTTTGATAAATGGGCTCACCGCTGTTTTGAATGGTTTCGATAGCATTGAGCTCGTCTCTGCGTTGTGCCAGCTCGTCTTTGCGTTCAGCTGAATAGCCTTCTTTTTTGGGCTCTGCCTGCGAAATAGAATTTATGATCCCAGATGAAACCTGCTTCGATGGTTTTGGGAAGGACTTAAGGCCCTGGGTCTGCGATTCGCGATACGCCAAGAACTTTTGAGCAACGTCTGATACATCGAATTCCTTCGAGGCTTGCTTGATTGCCTCCCGCTCATTGCGAAGCCTGGCGCGTTGAATTCGCTTAGCTTCTTGAGCGTGCGTCATCGTGATTTCGTTATCGACGAGCTCAGGGTTAAATGCCTCGCAGATAAACTCGCGTTTTATCGGATCAAAAACATAAATCTTGCCAATGTCATCGGGGTTAAATCGACAGTGGACACGCTCACCGATGTAAGCGCCAAGTTCAGCGTGAATGTACTCAACACCCTCAACGCTAATGCCTTCTTTACCAACGGTTCTGAATCCTTTTTGACTAGGTACCGGCGCAAGTAAAACGTCTAAAAGCCTTTCGTTATCTAAACGCTTAATCGTTTGCTGATGCTGAGTGAATTTCTCAAATGGTGTGCACTTAAGCTCACTGTGCTCGGTGTGGTCGTAGTGGTAATTAAGCCAAGAGTTAATGAACTTTTCGAAGTCAGTTGACGAAATAGATACATCGAGAGCAACTCTATCTGCGCCTTTCTCCCTGCGTTCTATTAAGCGCTGCGCGAAAGTCAGACGGGCATTTATCTTTTCACGATCACTAACGTTATGACCGATGTAGCCGGAAAGCATCTCTGCAATACCGTGGCTAAACGTTCTGAAGAAACGTTCTATGAAGGGTTTTTCCCAGCCGCTGTAAGGATTGGTAATTTGGTTGTGTATTCCAAGCGCATCCCATATCGCGAAGATATGCGCAGAGCAATAGTCAGCACCGTTGTCTGTTCGAGCAACTTCTGGAATGCCCCAATCAAGGATCGTATTGCGAATTAAAAGTGCAATACCTTCGGCATTCGATGTAGGTTTTAAAACGACTTTTACACGTCGTGTAAACACGTCAATTACACCAATAATTGAGTATCTACCATCGGTAAGCATTACGTCGGCTGGTGTGCTATCAAATTCCCATAGCTGGTTGATGCGCTCGACACCTGCACTGCGACTGCCGAATGCGGCCATGTGTTTATTCTGCCAGCCACTTGCATCCATAAGAGATAAGAAAGTGGTTTTGTTCTCGTCTTTCCACTTGCGGAGCCAATCTCTGCAAGTCGATGGTGAAGGCGTTGAGTATTTTCCCTCAAACTCCATCTTAAGAAGTTCAGATAAGCGCTGGCCCTTTATGTGTGGAAACTGATGGATTAACGCAACGGAATACCGCTTCATTTCCGGCGTGGTTTCAATGATGCTCTTGCCCTTGGTTTTGCCGTAACCTGTAACTAGCCCTTGAAAGCCATGCTTTGTGTAGCTTTTTTCCCAACGAAGAAGTGTGCGGTAACTTAGGGTTGGCTTAATGCGATAATGAGCTTCATTTATCTCAAGTTCTCGGTTGTTATATAGACCAATAAAAGTGTTCCAAGCTGAGACTTTACTGCTCATTTCAGCAGCAAAACTTTGAGCCAGCTTTAGTATGAAAAGAGAGGTACTGGCACGCTTGGCATTCTCGTCTTGGTATGAAGCATCTAGTAAACCGCTCTTCCTGGCGTCTGAAGTAATGCTCTTTTCTACTTCATTAACGGTGCTTTCAACGGTCTTCTTATTTTTCGCTTTCGCCGCAAGCGAACTGGGATGAAATTTTGTCTCGACGGCATTCGCTACGTCTACAGGAAGCCCTTCAATCAAGTAGTGAGGGACTCTGCCGCCCAAGCCGGCAAGCAGTTGAAATGGCCAGTCCTCATTCTTAGCACGCAAGCTAACATTGCGCTTTGAGATGTTGAGCGCTTCAGCAATTTCCTTGGCAGTAAATAGTTTCATAAGGGGTTCTCTAGTTATCTTGAGACATAAAGGTGTCTTATGCGCTTTTTACGCCGTGAGTTTCTTTTACAGCGTCCTTTGCTACAATCTTGCTATGCAGAAATCTGCGGCGTGTGCCATTAGCGTGATAACGAGAAGGCCAAATTTCTTTCGGGTGAAGCCCTAAGGCTTTTGCTATAACAGCTTCGGGTTTCGCATAGGGTCTGTGCATTGCTGTACTACACGCCCTTGCAGCTAGACCGTTTTGAATGGAGAGCTCCTTTAAAGTGAGCTCTTTTTTACGTATTGCAGCGACGATATCTGCCGGGTGCCAATCTTTTTGGTACATTTTTAGATCCATTTAGTGTTTCTTTTTTTGAATCATAGGACACAAAAATGTCTCATGTAAAGACGGGTGAGACACAAAAGTGTCTTAAGTTGTTTATGCCATTGAAAACTAAAAACAAAAAGTTGGACTTTTTATGAACGTGAACGAATTTTGCAGTTTGATAAAAAGCATTCGTGAAGAAAAAATGAGCAGAAAAGAGTTTGCCAGGCGTAACGACCAGTGGCATGAAAATACGCTTAAGTCTTATGAGAAAGACCGGCTGCCAGATGTTGATTATCTGTATTTGCTACACAAAGAAACCGGGTTCAACTTTAAAGATCTTGTTGAGGCACGTACCAGGGTCGTTTTAGAGGGTGTTGCTACTTCAGAAGAAATTGATAATGCAATCGCATTAGCTCAGGGGGTCATAGGCGACGAAGGAAAACAATTTATCGTTATTGACGATGACGCGATGGAACCACATATTCAACAGGGCGCTCGATGTTTAATAGACGAGAGTGACAAGGCCTTGCACCCTGGTAATATCTACTGCTTTAAAATAGAAGACAATTTTACTTGTCGAAAGGTCCATAAAACCCTTTTGGGCGATCTTATTCTTCAAGCTGAGAACGACGCATTCATTCCATTGGGTTTCACTGAAGATTATAGAGAACTACTAAATATAGTCGGCAGAGTCACCGAAGCTTCTAATTCCTTTTAAACGTCTTTTAAATGCTTTTTAGGATCGCACTTATACACAAAAACGCGCTAATTTAGGATCGCACTTACAATTTGGAAAGTGCGAAATGATTTGCTGTTTAAAAGCTCACTAAGTTACAACCAACCTGCTTCTGAGCCTTTATTTAAACTGACTTTGAATGATTTTGGACATTGTGAAGGGGATATAAGATTACCAGTTGCCAAACTACACCTTAGTTTTTAAACAATTCCTTACTTTCGCCAAACTACTCTGTGTTACTCGCCTAATTTTTTGACACTACTCAAGTGGCTCAAACCCTTATGTTACAAGGCTTCCCACTTATTCCCGCCAAATATTACTGGATCCCACTTAATTGACATACTTCTCTGACATCTACAGCTGGATGATGCACGGACACTTTTCGCTTACGTAAAAAGAAACCCGCTATGAAGCGGGTTTCTTTTTAAACGCGATTGTTGCGACGCTGGTATGCTAAAGCTAATGGCTTTTCATCTGTGATGTCGC
>Ga0208817_100071_pt1 | contig 41505 bp, 26 predicted proteins | sample Virmet3819_2500_FD_185741 | JGI IMG/M metagenome (GOLD analysis project Ga0208817, IMG submission 185741) | Marine viral communities from the Southern Atlantic ocean transect to study dissolved organic matter and carbon cycling - metaG... | ecosystem: Environmental > Aquatic > Marine > Oceanic ... | reverse complement strand
TGTCAGTTCGTACGCGGCTTGGCTTGGAAAAGGGAACCAAGGCGTTACAGTTGGACACGGTGCATCTGGCCGATGGCCGACCGTTTGCGTATGAAGCGCGCTGGGTCAATCTGAAAGTTGTGCCCCAGATGAGGAGCGCGCCTTTCGACGAGGTCAGCGCAAATGAGTGGCTGGTTCAGACCGTTCCGTTTTCCAGTGGCGATGTGTCGTTCAGTGCCGTCGCGGCTGGCAAGGATGTCGCAAGCGCGCTGGAGTGCAAGGAGGGGGATGCGCTGTTTGTCATCGACCGTACCACGTCGCTCGCGGGGGAATTTGTCACGACGATGAAGCTTTTCTATCGCGAAGGGTATCAATTGTATTCGCGTCTTTAACGCTGGTAGGCCCGGCATCGGGGAACGGGGCATGCTCTGACCGGTTTTGTTGCAGGAAATGATCAGAATCCCGGCATCTGCACGCGCGACGATCCTGCCTGGGCATAGCGAGGGCGGCGAGTCGGCATGTGACCATTGCGGGTTTGTCGAGACCTCTCTAGGCTGACGCCAAATCGAATGAACATTCCAGGCCAGAAGGACCCCTCAATGTCGGTGCGTACCCGCAAAATTGCCCTAGGCCCTCTTGAGATCTCCATTCTGCAATATCTCTGGAAGCGCGGACCGGCCGAGGTCAAGACGGTTCACCATGATCTGGGGCGCAAGGGCGGGCAGTCCTGCAACACATTCCAGTCGGCGATGGACCGTCTCTTCAAAAAGGGATTGTTGTCGCGTCACAAGGTCAGCCATGCTTTCCTCTACGAGGCGTCCGTAAGCCAGTCTCAAGTCGTCACCCGTGTGATGGATGATGTTCTGAAGACGTTGTCCGAGAATTCCCGCGATGACTATCTGCTGGCATTTCTCGACCATGCGGCAGAGTCCGACAGTGCTGCGCTTGATACGCTCGAACGTCTGATCAAGGAGAAACGACAGGAGCAGAACGACGCAAGGCGAGGAGAAGATGATGGGTAATGCCGCCTTCCTGACCAATCTCGGAATCGCATTTTTTGCGGCCTTGCTTGCCGCGCTCATCATCGGTGCCGTCCAAAGCGCCGTATGGCCCCGGTTTCACCGGCATCTTTCTCAACTCAGTCCCCGACAATATGGGCGCGCGATCTTCGGCTATGCGTCGGTTCCCTTCGTGGTCAGCCTGGCCTTGTTTGTCTCTTGCGCGGCAGTGCCGACATCTGCCGGGTTCAACAGTATGCCCACGCATTGTCATTTCGAAATGATGGTGACCTCTTGCCGCCCACATGAACCTATGTTGCTGACGCGGCTCGCTGTTCTCGGTTTTCTGGCCGTGCTGGCGCTTCTTACGATGCCCATTGTCCTTATTTTTGTGCACCGCATGCGCCTGCATGGCCGAGTCATTCGAGATCTGGAAACCTGGAGCCGGTATGATCCGGAACTGGGAGCCTGGGTTGTCAAATCCCGGACCATTTCCGCATTTTGCGTTGGCATAGTACGGCGGCGGATTTTCGTAAGCGAAGGCTTGCTCGCAAGCATTGTTCCCGAGCAGGCCCGGATTGTCCTTGATCATGAACGCGCTCATGCGCGGCGCGCGGATGCCCTATCGCTGTTCGCGCTTCAGGTCCTGACCTTACCATTCTTTCCCAGTGCAAGGCGCGGTCTGGCCGACGAATTTCTGATTGCGGTTGAATATGAATGTGATCGATATGCCGCCAGCCAATGCGGTGATCGATTGGCGGTGGCAGAGGCCCTCATAACGCTGGGCCGGTTGCGGCAGCAAAAGCGCTCATGCGAGCCAGAAACGGCATCCTTGAGTGTTTTTTCCGTGCTTGGGCAATCCCTGGAGCGTCGGATCAGTTGGTTGGTTCAGTCCCCTTTACCGATGCGTGATAGTGGGGCTGTGCTTGTTGAGCGGCTTGTTTGCTATGCTGTCATCGTGTCCTTCATTGTTGCAGAACCTGTTCATCATGGTCTCGAACAGGTCTTGATGCTCGCGTTTAACTGATAAATTCAAGGCGCAGCCGAGTTTTTGAGGCAGAATTTCAGGATTCCATTATCGACCCCTTGAAATAAGGCGGCAAGGCCCGGCCGCATGCTTTCAGCGTAAGTCTTCATAAGTTGGCAGACAGCGCCCAAAACTTGTTATGTGCACGCATAATGGTAATTGCTCGGTCAAAAAAATGTTGACGCTGCTATTTTTGACAATAACAATACAGTTCTTCGAAAGGCTTCTTGTGAAGTTTTGGAAGTGGTGTTGGTGCGGGAGTGAGGCCATCCATCAAGCTTGTTGGTGGCTTACAGACTGAATACAGCGGATTTCTGCACGCTATCCGAGGGGGAGTGCCAGTTGAGTCGATTAAATTCATCAGGGGACTGTAGAGTCAGTCCAGATGCGTTCGGGTGTCGAGGTTTATCTGCGCCTGCAATTTACGCAAAAAACCGATCATGCGTCGGTTTTTTGTTCGAGGTTGATCAAATCCTTGGCGGTGGCGCCGAAGATCAATGGCATGCCTCGGATTTAGTCTAACTGTCATTGGTCCCGAGACTGCTCGGGTAGCAATGTATGCAACCATAGGAGTGGTGAAATGAAAGTGAATGGTTCGGGGAGTGCCAGGGGGTTTGCAAATAAACTCATGGTGACAACAGCAATGACTTTGGGCGTCTCGTTCATCGTTGCGGCGGCCGCGTCCGGGCAGGAGGTCGACACGGTCCCTGCCAGCCAGGAGGAGGTCGCGACCCAGGAAAAAGTTGTGGTAACGGGAAGCCGTATTCAACGCAGTGATCTGACGAGTGTGGGGCCGCTGGCTGTTCTTGATGAGCAGGAAATATACGCAACTGGTATCACAAATGTGGAAGAGCTTCTGCAGACTCAGTCGTTTTCGGCGGGTTTTGCCGGCAATGCCAATGCTGCCTACTGGGTGTCGGGAGGCTGGGGAACGGCGCAGGTCAATCTGCGCGGTCTCGGTCCTAACCGGACGCTCGTATTGCTGAATGGCCGACGGGTTGTCGCGGGTGGTTCAGGGGCAAACAGCTCTGTAGACCTGAACATGATCCCCGTGTCGCTCCTCGAACGGGTGGAAGTCCTCAAGGACGGCGCATCGGCAGTCTATGGCGCGGATGCTGTGTCCGGCGTTGTCAACCTGATCACGAAAGATGAATTTGACGGGTTCAGACTCGATACCAAGTTCGGCATTTCGGATGAGGGGGACGCTGAAGAATATCTGGTCGACATGACCTGGGGCGTCACCAATGATCGCGGCAGCCTGATGTTCAATGCGAGTTATCAGAACAATCTTGCCGCGCCCCTGGATGTGCGAGCGCCCTGTGCGTTGGCCGACCTGGATGGGGACGGGGATCTCGAATGCACCTCAGGAAGTTCGAGCACGGCGGGTGGCCGCGCCGTATTGCCGAATGGCGATCAGATCAATTTCATTGGTGGCGACGCCTATGAGCCTTTCAGCCTTGCCGCGCATGGGTTTAATTCCAATCCCTTCTTCAATGCGTCGAATCCTGTCGAACGCGTCAGCTTTGCGGCCATCGGAAAGTATGACCTCAATGATTCGACGCGCTTCTTCAGTGAAGCTTTGTTCAACTGGCGAACGTCGAACCAGCCAGGATCTCCTGCAACCTTGAGCAATATTTCGTTTGATGCATCGCATCCGACAAATCCGACCGGTGAAGACATCATTCTCCTGCGGCGCCGGACCGCCGAATTCGGTTCCAGACAGTTCGAGCAGGATGTTTCGACCTGGAGACTCGTCGCCGGTGTCGAAGGCGATTTATGGGATGGCTGGAATTACGATCTGTCTCTCAACTGGGGCCGAAACACTGCTGTTGATGCGTTGAAGAACAATATCAATACGCGCCGCCTGGCCGAGACGCTGGATCCCACGCTGTGTGGAATGAATGGAATTCCTTGTGCGGATATTCTGGGTGAGGGCGACCTGACTTCAGAAGTGGGAGATTATATCCTGATCAATCAGCGCGACACTGGCGGGAATGAGCAGATCAGCTTCACCGGCAATATCTCGGGCGCGCTGTTTGACCTGCCTGCCGGACCTGTGGGTTTCGCTGCGGGGTTCGAGTATCGTGAAGACAAGGGCTGGCTTGAGCCAGATTCCCTGCTGGTCGCGGGGGATGCGCTCGGCAATGCGCAGGATCCGGTCAGCGGCTCGATCGAAGCCCAGGAGCTCTATGCAGAGGTCAATGTGCCGCTGGTGCGCGACCTTCCACTCGCCCAAGCGGTAGATCTTGATCTGGCTGTGCGATATTCCGATTACGATCTGTTCGGTTCGGATGAAAACTACAAGGTCGGACTAAACTGGCAATTGGTGCAGGACTTCAAACTCCGCGGCACCTATTCAACTGCCTTTCGGGTTCCAAGCGTCACGGAACTGTTTTCCGGCGTGAGCGAAGGTCAGATCCCGACAGCCGACCCCTGTTCCAACTGGGCGACAATGGATCCGTCCAGTGCGGTTTATCAGAACTGTCAAGCTGCCGGCGTGCCGGTAGGCTACACCCAACTCGGGTCAGCCATTCTGACCGATCAGGGGGGCAACCCGAACCTTGAACCGGAGGACGCTGCCACATTCACAGTTGGTGCTGTATACCAGCCAAGTTTCGTCCCTGGACTGTCCATCACGCTCGATTATTTCGACATCGACATTCAGGATGCCATTCGGCAGACATCCGGATCCACGAAACTCGCCTCCTGCTACACATCAGTCGGCCTGTCCCATCCATTCTGCGGACCCACGCACCATACGCGTAATGCCCTGACCGGAGACATCGACTTCCTGTCTGCGCAGAGCGCCAATACCGGTGACGAAGTCATGCAGGGCATCGATATCAGCGCCAGCTATGATTTCGCGACTGGCAACATCAAGCACTCCGTGGAAGTTCAAGCCACACATCTGATGAAGTACGAAGTTACCGCATTTGATGGGGACACGCCCTTTGTTTATGATGGCGGTGTAGGCTGTTGTGATGGTGGCTATCCATCCTGGCGTGCGACCGGGTCCTGGTCGGCCAGTTCCGGCCCATGGCATGGAACCTATAATGCGCAGCTGATTGGTTCAGCAACGGACTATTATGGTGCGCCCGGAGCCATCGGTACTGATATTGATGCTGTTCTCTACCACAATGTCCAAGGTGGATACCAGCTTACAGAAAACCTGAAATTGAGCGCTGGTGTTGACAATCTGTTCGACAAGAAGGCCCCCTACGTCAGATCTTGGTCGGACGGAAATACCGATACCATGACCTATTCCTTGCTCGGGCGATATTTCTACGCGCGTGCAACCTGGGTCCTGGACTAAGTGCTCAGGCAGTTGCCGGTTTGAGGGGCGCCCCCTCCCTCGAGCCGGCAACTCGCCACCCTCCCCAGTCACATATATCATATTGGAGTTTGAGATGTTGCTCACGCGAATGAAGGCAGTTACCGCGCTCATCGCATCATTGGTCCTGCTTTCGCCCGTCGCCCATGCACATGGTATTTCGGAGGAAGCACGTCGCAGAATGCTTGAAGGGGGAGATCTGCAATATCTCATCCTGGGCGCCGAACACATGATCACCGGGTATGATCATCTGCTCTTCCTGTTTGGGGTCATGTTCTTCCTGACAAGTTTTTCCTCAATACTCCGCTTCGTGACAGCCTTCACGATCGGCCATACAATCACACTGATTTCCGCCACATATCTGGGCATTACGGCCAATTACTTCTTTATCGATGCAATCATTGCTCTGACAGTTATCTACAAGGGGTTTGAAAACCTTGATGGTTTCCCGAAAGTCTTCGGGACAAAGTCACCCAATCTCTTGTTCATGGTTGTGCTGTTCGGCCTGATTCATGGGTTCGGCCTGTCGACACGGCTTCAGCAGCTGCCCATTCGGGAAGATTCCGGCCTGCTGATGCACATTCTGTCATTCAATGTGGGCGTGGAATTCGGTCAGATCGCCGCGCTAATAGTGATGTGGATCGCTCTGAACCTGCTTCGGCGCACAAGGCATTTCGGATCTGCGAGTGTTTTCATCAATGCAGGCCTCATATTTGCTGGTTTTGCCCTGTTCCTGATGCAGACCCACGGCTTGTTCCATACGACCATGCGGGAAGACTATCCGATCAGCCGGGACGATCACATCCATGCCCATCTCGAAATGGGATCTATGGGACAGACCACAGCTCCGGCATCGTCCCCTTCGCCCACCACGGATTCCGCAAAACCTGCGGTGTCCGAGCAGGCGAGTGACGAGGCGCATGGTCATTCACATGCGGCTGACGGGTCGCATTTCATGCCCGGAGAGGTGAAGCCGGCCATGACGGTTGGAGCGACACCGACTTCGCCTGAATACATTCAGCTGGCGAACAATGTGGAGATCATCGAAAGTGTCCAGGAGGCCATGAACAGTGGCAGCGCCACGTTCACGCATGAAGGCTATTTCGGTCCGCTCCTGTTCGGCGAAGAGCTGCGTGCCTATACGCTCCGCCTGGAGCCGGGCATGTTCCTGTCCGAGCACCCGCACCCGACCGAGAGCATCGTCTATACTCTAAGTGGCCGCTATGTCTTGTGCAGCGAAGGCAAGCGGAAGGTGATGGAAGCCGGGTCGATCTTCCATTTCGGCTCGAACATGCCCACCGGCTGGGAAGCGCCCTTTGCGGAAGGGGCCGAGATCCTGATCTTCAAGAAGAAGCGTGAAGGCGATGACTATGATTCCTTTGTCGCGGGGATCAAGGATATGGCGGCCGGCCTGGACGAGCAGCTGAAGGATGGCGAACCCTTCTACTATAGCCAGTTGCCTGCCGACCATCCGGCCATCCAGTTCGCCCGGTCGAAGAATCCGGACTTCAGTGCCGTGCTCGAAGCCTCCGGGCTAAACAAGTAATCCCTGTCATCAAGAAGGAGACTATCCATGAAAGCCAAGATCATCATTCCCGCCCTGCTTGCTCTTTCGCTCGCAGCCTGTTCCCAGCAGACCAATGCCCAGACGAGTGACGAGGCGCATGGTCATTCACATGCGGCTGACGGGTCGCATTTCATGCCCGGAGAGGTGAAGCCGGCCATGACGGTTGGAGCGACACCGACTTCGCCTGAATACATTCAGCTGGCGAACAATGTGGAGATCATCGAAAGTGTCCAGGAGGCCATGAACAGTGGCAGCGCCACGTTCACGCATGAAGGCTATTTCGGTCCGCTCCTGTTCGGCGAAGAGCTGCGTGCCTATACGCTCCGCCTGGAGCCGGGCATGTTCCTGTCCGAGCACCCGCACCCGACCGAGAGCATCGTCTATACTCTAAGTGGCCGCTATGTCTTGTGCAGCGAAGGCAAGCGGAAGGTGATGGAAGCCGGGTCGATCTTCCATTTCGGCTCGAACATGCCCACCGGCTGGGAAGCGCCCTTTGCGGAAGGGGCCGAGATCCTGATCTTCAAGAAGAAGCGTGAAGGCGATGACTATGATTCCTTTGTCGCGGGGATCAAGGATATGGCGGCCGGCCTGGACGAGCAGCTGAAGGATGGCGAACCCTTCTACTATAGCCAGTTGCCTGCCGACCATCCGGCCATCCAGTTCGCCCGGTCGAAGAATCCGGACTTCAGTGCCGTGCTCGAAGCCTCCGGGCTAAACAAGTAATCCCTGTCATCAAGAAGGAGACTATCCATGAAGAAGACCTTTCTTGCCGTATCATTTCTGGCTCTGAGCCTGGGCGGATGTGCTGGGACCAGTTCCACCGCAGCCTTTACCTCGGAGCCAGTGGAGCAAAGCGATGTGCAGTGGAGCCTCGTCGACTCCGTGGATGTCGAAGCGATCAATGCCGATCTCGAAATCGGGAAACCGACCGTGGATATTGGTCTGTATTATCCTTCGAATCTTCACCCGGATGCGGTCGAGAAACTGCCACTCAGCGGATTGGTGGAAGAATTCCTCAATGCGAAAAAGGTCTTTGAGCCCACCGGGGTCCAGTTCAAGCTTCTCTGGATCAAGACGGGGCAGGTCGACCCTCAGCACCTGGCGATCACGGCATCCAATTGGGAGACCGATCTGCCGTCCGGGGGCTATGGCAACATGTATGTCCAGAGCGCCATCCATCCGACAGAAATGTCGGATGGAGCGGTGGCGGCGTTCGAGACCATCATCGAGCCGGCGCCGGAAAACAGTCGGACCATCTATCTGGTTGCGATGCAGAATGTCTACATGCCGTATTATGAGGATCTCGACGGGGGACGGAACTGGGCTCCGAAAGTGGTGAACACGTCCGGTCTGTCCTTTCCATCCTACACATATGCGGACACGATTCCTGACCGTATACGCGGCGTGATCACACTGACAAAGCATGACGCAACCAACAAGCTGACAATCGCCCATGAGCTGGGTCACAAGTTGATGAATGTCAGCCATGAGTATCGGGACGTAAGCCCGCAGCACGAAATACGGTCCGATGACGGATTGATGCTTTATGGGTCCGGCACGCAGATTCCCTCCGGGCAGGAGGGACGCTGGCATCAGGAACGTCTGCTTCTTTCGCCCTATATCTATCGGGCCGATGCGGCTGGCGAACGGGTCTGGAATGCCGATTTCCAGGCAGGCGGCGTCTATTATGATCCCATCTACGGAGATTATGCGGTCCAGTTCGACTAGAACCATGAGGCGTCGGCCTCCACGCTGGCCCACCCATCTATCGCGAACGCGCATGGCCCTCCTGGGATGGCCATGCGCATCCATTTTCTGTGCCTGCCCCCTGCGCTCAGGAAGGCCGGTGTCCCTGCGGGTGACCAGCAATATGCCTGATCCGGCTGGCACATCCTGCAAATTGCGAAAGCCCGGCACCCTCCGACGTGTCAGGCGCGTGGGGCTGACACGTCGGAGACAGGCCAATCACGTCTCATGGTGTGCGGAAGAGGCGGACCGGTGATCCGGTCCATCTCCGTCGCCTAATACCAGGCCCTGAGTCCGACGAGAAAAACGATTTCCTCTCCATCTTCACCCGTCGCTTCGATCATGTCGCGGGTGTCCCCCAAGGCGCGGTGCCATTCGAGTCCGAGATAGGGCGCAAATTCCCGCCTGACCTCATATCGAAGGCGCAGTCCCGCACTGATCGAGGTTAAACCAGATCCTGTCTCACGATCCGGTACCGGCTGAGCGGAAAGCTCCGCCTCGATGCTTGGCTGAAGGATCAGCCTCTGGGTCAACAACAACTCATATTCCGCCTCTATCCGGGCGGTGAGATCACCTTGCTCACTTAGAAAGGCGGCAGTCTCGACTTCGAACCAGTAAGGCGCGAGCCCGTTCAGGGCGACCACACCATGGGCGAGGCCGTCCGGCTCGATATCGTATCGCAGGCCGGCCTGAATATCCCAAAAGGGCGCCACGGCCCGGGAGTAGAGTGCCTGGATTTCGGCTTCCTCAACGCCACCGTCCGTGAGCGAGGCATGTCCCTCGCTCTTGACCCAGAGCTTGTTGAGATCGCCGCCATACCAGGCCTGGCCATTCCAGGCGAAGCGGTCTTCCGCTTCGGCAAATTGTGCCTCAAGCTGGTTGAACATGACGTAGAAATGCTTCTGATCTCCTCCCTCTGCGAGAACCCGTTGGCGGGCTTCGGCCATGACGTCCGCGCCATGAAGCGCGTCGGCCTGATTCCACGGGGGGCTTTGATGGGCTTCCTGGGTGATTGCATTCAGGGGAGCGCCTATCCCGGCACTCGAGAAAATGAGGGCACGCAGTATTCGTTTCACGAGGCTCATTGTGCGTGCCCCCCGTGATTCATGGCCTGATGGTCCATATGCATATCTGCGCCCGGCTCTGGCTCAGGCACTCCGGGGTGTTCGGGATGCGCGGCGGGAAGCACGCTCACGACCTGCATCATACCAGCATGCATATGATAGAGCAGGTGGCAGTGAAATGCCCAGTCCCCGACATGTTCGGCGGTAATATCTACACTGACCTTGTCTGCGGGTTTGACTGTTACGGTGTGCTTGCGCGGCTTGTGATGGCCGCCGCCATTGACGAGATCGAAGAACATTCCGTGCAAATGAATGGGATGCGGCATCATCGTGTCATTGATCAGGGTGAGCCGCAACCTTTCGCCCTCATAGAACTTGATGGATTGTGTAACTTCCGAGAACTTCACCCCGTCGAACGACCACATATAGCGTTCCATGTTCGAGGTCAGATGGATGACGATCTCGCGACCGGGGGGGCGGTGATCCTCGTTCATGTCGAGGGCCCGCAGTTGGCTATAGGTCAGTGTTCGGTGCGGCACGTCCTCGAGGCCGATACCCGGCTCCTCGAGCCGGCTCATCGCCATCGCGGCGATGTTCACCACGCCCGGACCGCGTTTGATATCTGCTTCGATTCTGACGGGCTGGATGGCGGGACCGTCGGGATCGGGTTTCATGGGCATGGCGCCCATGTCGTGCCCGCTCATGTCATGACCGGGCTGCGCCGTGCCGGATTCAGATCCGGCATCATGGCTCATGCCTGGCATGTCGCCATGGGCCATGCCCATGTCCCGCATGGTCAGTATTGGCACGGGCCGGAGGGCGGGGGCCGTGGCCTTCATCCCGGCACGCGGGCCGAGTGTGGCAACGGCCTGGCCCGTCCGGTCAATCGATTCGGCGACGAATGCATAGGCCCGGGCCTCGGTTGGCGCGACGATCACGTCATAGGTTTCCGCAACTCCCATCTGAAATTCATCGGTCTCGACCGGCTGGATATTCAGGCCGTCGGCCTGGACCACTGTCATTGGCAAGCCCGGGAGGCGGACATTGAAGAGGGTCATGGCGGAGGCGTTGATGATGCGCAGGCGAACCCGTTCGCCCGGCTGGAAGGCCATGTTGAAATTGTCGACCGTCGCATGTCCATTGATGAGATAGGTATATGTATCCCCTGACACATCGGCGATATCCCTCGGGCTCATCCTCATCTGGCCCCACATGCCGCCAAGACCGACCGGATTGGAGAGGGTCGGCCGGTTATAGTTCAGGCTTTCCGGATTCTTCTTCAACTGAGCGAAGATCCGGTGCGGATGGGTGAAGCTCCAGTCGCTGAGTACAAGGACATATTCCCGGTCATAGAGAACCGGATCCGGATCGGCAGGATCAATTATGATCGGGCCGTAATGGCCGAGCTGTTCCTGAAGACCCGAATGGGAGTGGTACCAATAGGTCCCGTTCTGCGGCACCTTGAATTGATACTTGAAGGTTTCGCCCGGTCTTATGCCCGGAAAGCTGAGTCCGGGCACGCCGTCCATGTGGAATGGCACAAGCAGCCCATGCCAGTGGATCGACGTATCCTCCTGGAGGCGGTTCGTCACGTTGAGCGTGACATCATCGCCTTCCCGAAAGCGCAGGAGTGGACCTGGCAGGGTCCCGTTGATTCCTGTTGCCATTCCGTCTCGACCATTGATGCGCACCGGAAACCGGTCAATGTCGAGGTCAAACCGCGTGCCAGAGAGCGAGGCTATGCCGAGATTTCCGGCGCTTGCGGATCTTGCCCAGGCGGGAAGGAGCTTTGCCGAGCCCAGGACTGCTCCCGTGCCCAGCGCAGAGTGCAGCAAATGTCTTCTATTGATCACAGATATCTCCATTATATTGAAATTGAACCAGACGGGCTGCGTGCCCGGCGGGTGCGGTCTCAATTCAGGAAACGGACTTTCAAATGCAGGGGCGAGAGGGATTGCGGCCAACTTCGCCGATCCGGGACGATCCTGCAAAGTGGTGCGCGAAGATGGATCACGGCCCAGGCCGGATTGGCAAGCATGACTGGCGCCTTGACCCCGCTTTCGACGAGACCAGCCAGAGTACCCATCCTTTCGCCTTTGGCTGCTGCGACTGATTGCATGTCGCAATGGTCGCTCTCCTGTTCGCAGGGCGGCGTCTCATGCTTGCCATGACCGTCCGCCAACTGCGCAGTCGTGTTTTGCCCGGACCCGGCAACAGGACTGAGGCAGAGACTTTGCGACAGGCAGAAAAAGACGGCGACAAGGATGGAGACTATCATGTTCATCAAGTTTGAACCTACACCCCCATTGGGGGACAATTCAAGGAGCGTCATGACCAGTATGCAAGGCCTGTCTCGATCGCCTGAACATCCTGTACCGCGCCATCATTGTCCGCCTCGAAAATGTGGTTTCGGGCTTATGCGACGAGGTCCTCCATGCCTTTGCAATGCTTCGACTAACATTCACCATCGGCGTCTTCGATCAGCGTAACGGAGCAGACTAGCAGTCGGTGGCTCAATGAGTATGGCGAGCTTCAGGTTGACCAAGGCCAATCGGATCAAGGAGGTCGAGAAGGAGAATGCGTGGCACCGCTGGGCAACCTCGGATCTCACCTTGGATAACCAGATACTTTCGGGAGTTGTGCAGGGCGCCGTAGAGGGGCGCGGCCAAAGCGCTCTAAAGAGATACCCCTGATTGTACCGCTAGCTTGCAGCGTCGCTGCCGTTCTTCCGTTTTCCGCAAAGCTCGTGGAAGCCGCCGGCCATGAAGGAAGCCATGCGTTCCTTGGCTGCTTCGAAGTCGTCAGATTTGCAGAGCTCGTCAGACAAACGATCGATCCGACCCGTGCGGCCGAGCGTAAGCATCAAGGCGCCGGTGACGAAGTGATAGCCCCAAAACAGGTCTTCGCGCGAACAGTCGGGCAGGGCCTTTTCCAGCAGGCCAATCAGGCGCAGGACAACCTGATCAAAGTGGAAATCGAAGAGCTCTGCGCCATAGGTCGTGTTTGAAGACTGCGCACCGAGGACACCGTAATTTTTCCAGCCTTCGCCGCCCTGACTGTAAAGGTCGAGGTCCGTGTCGAGAAAGGCGCGCAGGGCCCCCTCGACAGTTGGTTTTCCACCGCTCGCCTTGTCATACTCATCAAGCGCTTTCATGCGTAGCGAACTTGTCACACTCGCCCGGCGCGCGATCACTGCATCAAAGACGCTCTTCTTGTCGTCAAAATAGTAGTTCAGCAACGTGTGGTGCACCCCCACACGTTTGGCAATGTCCTTCAGAGTGACGCCATTAAAGCCCGACTGGGCGAAAAGGTATTCCGCCTCGTCCAAAATCTGCTCCATGGTTTCGGCGCGCTGCTCAGCCTTCGTCATTCGGCGGCGGTTGGGTGCTGTCTTTGTCATTCGGTCAGTGAGCCATCTGTTTCGGTTCTCTTTGGTCAATGGCCAATTGGGCACGGTGTCAACGGTTTGCATCGCCACAGGTGCTTGCCTGGAGGCGTTTCAGGGGCCGTGCCCGCCTTGTATGCAGCTGTGCTTGGTACAGCCATTTGTCCGGAACAGTCAAAGCTCCTCGCCAAGTCATCACCGAGAAACATGGATCTTTCAACATTCATTATCACGAGAGTGAATATTGTTGACTTTAGATTTCTTCTGGTCTCCTATCCTGCCAACAGCGGGAAAACCCGCGGAACCTCGGGAGGACAATATGACTAATCGCTTCATGGCATCCGTATCGGCAATTTCGCTTCTTGTACTGAGCGCGCCGGCCTTTGCTCAGGACGCTCCGGCACTTGATGCCGGCGACACCACGACAGAAAGCGAAGCACGCCAGGACCGCGTGATCGTTACGGCGACTCGCCGCGAGCAGAGTCTGCAGGATGTGCCGCTCGCCGTGACCGCCTGGCAGCAAGAAGCGCTCAGCGAAAAGGGTATTGTCAGCTATGACGGGCTCGCCCGCGAAACGCCAGGCATCGTGCTCAATCAGCCCACGGCCAACTTCAACACCATTACCACGCGCGGCATCGCAACCAATGGTTACGGCGCCAATCTTCAGGCCGCGACCGCCATTTACATCAATGAGTTGCCGATTTCCAGCAATGGCAACTCCACGATCCTTGATCCAACGCTGTATGACGTCGAGCGCGTTGAAGTGTTGCGCGGGCCGCAGGGTACACTATTTGGCGCGAACTCTCTGTCCGGTGCCGTCCGGATTCTTACAAAAGCCCCGAATCCGAACGAGTTTGAAGCGTCGGCCCTTGTCGATTTCGGCCTTGTCGATGGCGATGCGCTTCGCCAACGTTATAATGGCATGGTCAATCTGCCGCTGGTCGATGACGAACTGGCGTTGCGTCTTGTTGGTTTCTACCGCGATGAAGATGGCTGGGTGGACAATACCGGCACAGGCATTGAAGGCGCAAATTCGCTCGAATCGATTGGCGGTCGTGCCCATCTGCTTTGGGAGCCGACGAATAATTTCGATATCGGCTTGCTCGTCATACACGAGGACAACAAGCCTGCTGATTCCGGCCTCACCAATCCCGACCGGGGCGACTATATCCGCTTCACCGAGCGGCCTGACCTCTTTCAGTCTAACTTCACCAGCTACAATTTGACCGGCAATTACGAGATGGACTGGGCAACCCTGACCAGTTCGTCGACCTATTCCAAGATTGACGGCAAATTCATCGTCGACCTGGCCGGTACGTTCAACCAGGCTATCCCCTTTGCGCTCGACGCCGTCGGCTATGATGAGAATTTCGTCCAGGAAGCCCGCCTAGCCTCAGCTGATGGCGGCGACTGGGACTGGATCATCGGTGGCTTCCACTTCAACAAGCGGCGCGATATCGACTACGACTACCGCTCCTCGACAGAGTTCCTTCAAGCACGTAATCTCACCGGGCTTCCGAACGAGTATTATCAGAGCTTCGCAGGCTATTTCGATGCGATCGAATCGGCTGCTTTCGGTGAGCTGACATACCGGTTCTCTGACCAATTCTGGATGACGGGGGGGCTTCGCTACACCGAAACTTCCGTACAGTCCTTCACCCTGCCGGGGGGATACAATTCAAACTATCTGGGCGTCGCTTTGGGCGGATTTACGGATCTCGAGCTGACCGTCTTCCCGGTCGTGGCTGCTGAAGGCCTCAAGGTCAAAGCTGACAACGTTTCCTACAAGGCCAGCGCATCCTGGAAGCCGATGGAGAATCTTACGACTTACGCATCGGTCGCTACAGGCTTCCGTTCGCCGGTTGCAAATGCGCGCGCTGGCGCCGTCAGTGTTGTGAACCCTAACGACCTTGTCATCCCGGACGGCGCGAATTCCGACGAACTGATCAACTATGAAGTCGGCATGAAGGGTACTTTCCTGAATGGGAAGCTGACCTCAAATCTCGCGGCCTATTACATCATCTGGTCAGACATCCAGGTACAGGCCAATCGGCTTTCAGATCAGGTGCAGTTTGCCACCAATATTGGTGAAGCCGTCAGCCAGGGGCTAGAATTCGAAGCCGGCTATTATCCGGGCAACGGGTTCAGCCTGTTCGTGAACGGATCTCTAAACGACACCGAAATCACTGAGCTGACGCCTGAGGAAGCCGCGATTTCCGGCGCCGAGCTTGGCCTTCAACTCGCCATGCCGAACTTCCAGGGTGCCGCCACAGCACGCTATGACTACAATGTCGGAGAGATGGACGCTTTCTTCTCGGGTACAGCCGCATATGTCGGTGATTTCCCGGCCTTGCTGCCAAATGTGCCGGGCCAACCAAATGTGCCGGCCCCGACCTTCGATTATACCGACGCCTACACCGTCGTGAATCTTCAGGCGGGTCTTTCGAAGGATAATTGGCAGCTGACTGGCTATGTCGAGAATCTCTTCGACGACAACTCGATCACCTACGTGCACCCGGAATCCTTTGTCGACGCTCGCTATGCGCGCCAGCGCCCACAGACGGTGGGTGTCCGCGTCAGCGTTGAATACTGATTGGGGGCAGGGCTGTGCTGAATATTGGTGGAATGCTGGAGGGCGGCAGAACGCCCCCCGTGTTCGGCAGGGTACTCGCCTCGTCTATCCTTGCGTGGACCCTGCTCTGGCAGGCTGGCTGTGCAGCGAGTGATGGATTGCAGGCGAGCGCCGCCGACCCGAAACCCAACGCCGTCACAGAAGCGCCCGTCGGTTCGCTGCAGGGTGAAGCAGGGGATGGGGTGACTGTCTATCGGGGTATTCCGTTCGCGCTTGCGCCCGTCGGCGAGCGGCGCTGGGCCTTGCCGGAGGCCTTCCCGGACTGGGAAGGCGTCCGCCAGGCAATCGAGTTCGGTCCGGCCTGTCCACAGCCTGGCGCGCGCCCGGGAAGCATCTACTATGAGAAGCTAGGTGAGGTGAGCGAGGATTGCCTTAGCCTCAATGTCTGGGTGCCGGACGGCGCGGATGATGCTCCTGTCTTCGTCTGGATCCATGGCGGCTCGCTGGTTACCGGCACCAGCAGTCAGGCAATGTACGACGGCGCAAACCTTGCCCGTGAAACGGGGCTCGTCGTCGTCACAATCAATTACCGGCTCGGCGTGCTCGGCTATCTTGCCCATCCGGAACTCAGCGCCGAGTCGCCGCAGAATATCTCGGGCAATTATGGCCTGAAAGATCAGGCTGCAGCCCTGAAATGGATCAAGCGCAATATCGCTGCCTTTGGCGGGAACTCGGACAATGTCACAATTGCAGGTGAATCCGCTGGCGCTCTCAGTGTCGTCCTGCTGATGGTCTCGCCAGAAGCGCGCGGTCTGTTCGACAAGGCAATCGCCGAGAGTGCCTATATGGTTTCCATGGCTCCTCTGAGAGGTACGGTGAGCGGCCATCCGTCGGCTGAAGAAGCAGGCGTTGCCTTTCAGGAAAAGACGAAAGCTGCCTCCTTGGCTGAGCTGCGTGAGATGGACGCCGACGAGTTGGTCTCGATTGCGGGCCGCAACGCCTTCGTCCCGTTCGGCGTTATCGACGATGTCTGGCTGAAAGATCAGATGCCTGCGACGTTCGACAAGGGCGAGCAGGCGCAGGTCCCCGTGCTCGCCGGCTTCAATGAGGGCGAGATACGCTCACTTCGTTTCCTTTTGCCGTCGGTGCCAGGAAGCGACGCCTATGAGACGGCGATCCGGTCCACTCATGGCGAGTTGGCAGACCGTTTCCTTGAGACTTATCCGGCTGACAATCCCGAAGCCAGCATGCTCGCGACCACGCGTGACGCCATGTATGGCTGGACTGCGGAGCGGCTCGTTGCCTCGCAGACGGCGGCTAGCCAGCCCTCCTATTTCTACTTTTTCGATCATACGTATCCGGCCGCCGACAAGCTTGGCCTTCGCGCCTTTCATGCGATGGAAATTCCTTATGTCTTCGGCACGCTTTTCGACATTCCCGAGCCGTGGCCACAGGCCCCGCGCAAGCAGTCCGAACGCGAACTAATGAATGCTATGATGCACTATTGGGCGAGCTTTGCCCGAGAAGGAGCCCCGTCCGCTGAAGGCGCGCCGGACTGGCCGGCCTATGGCAAGGACGCGACCGGCATGGTGTTCTCCGAGGTGCCGAAAGCCTGGCCGGGCCTTGCCCGCGCCCGCTTCGAACTTCACGAAGCGATTGTCTGCCGCAGGCGCGCCCATGGCAGCCTTCAATGGAACTGGAATGTCGGCATCATTTCCCCGCCGCTGCCGCCGGAGGTACCCGCGTGCAATTGACAGACGGCGCCATGCAAGACTTCTCGCTGACACTTGATCGAATGATCGACCATGCAGCGAAGTGGCACCCCACCAAGGATGTGGTCACGCGCCGTTTTGACGGCAGCTTCACCCGCATCGGCTATGCCGCCCTGCGCGAGCGTGCCCGTACGGTGTCTGGGGTGCTGAAAGGACTCGGCATGCAGCGCGGGCATCGCGTGGCGACGCTCGCTTGGAACAGCCAGGCCCACATGGAGTGCTGGTACGGCATCATGGGAATGGGCGCAGTGTGCCATACGCTCAATCCGCGCCTCGCCGCAGAGCAAATCGCCTGGATGCTTCAGCAGTCCGGCGCGCGCATTCTGATCGTTAGTGGGGATCTGCTGCCGCTCGCCGCCGAGATCGCAGCAGAAGCCGGAACGCTGGATCATGTACTCATCATCGATCCTGTCGGGCCTGACTGCAGCGCGAATGTGGGGCTGCCGGGGGCCCGTGACCTCGAGGCGATGCTATCCAAGGCCAGTTCTAAAGGTATCATCTGGGGCGACTTTCCAGAGACCACACCGTGTGGCCTCTGCTTCACCTCGGGCACCACGGGACGCCCGAAAGGCGTCACCTACACCCATCGCGGCAGCTATCTGCACACGCTCCGCCAGCTTCAGGCCGATGTCAGCGGGCTCAACTCGCATGATGTCATCATGCCCGTCGTACCGATGTTTCATGCCAACGCCTGGGGCCTGCCATATTCAGCACCAGCGACAGGCGCGCGGCTGGTCTTCTGCGGCCGCCCGGCAGATGGCGCGACCCTCGCCGATCTTCTCGTCCGAGAAGGGGTCACCATTGCTGTCGGGGTGCCGACGCTCTGGCTGGACGTCTTCGATCATCTCGATGCAAACGGGTTGGATGTGCCGAGTCTCAGGCGGATCATGGTCGGCGGCGCTCCGATGAGTAGTGCTCTGATGCGCCGGATTGAGGCACGGGGCATCGCCGTCCAGACAACATGGGGCATGACCGAACTTTCTCCACTTGGTACGGCCGCTCCGCCCGGAGATGTCCGCTCATCAGACACGGCAGGCCGTCCGGCGCTTGGCGTCGATCTGATGCTCACCGATCATGAAGGCACGCCCCTCGATGAGCAGCGCGGGCACGAAGGCCATCTCTGGGTGCGCGGCCCTTCCGTAGTCGAGCGCTATTTCGGCCAAGCTGAAGCCGCGACGCGCGATGGCTGGTTCCTGACAGGCGACCTTGCTGAAATCAGTGAAGACGGCCAGCTTTTCATTACGGGCCGGGCCAAGGATCTGATCAAGTCCGGCGGAGAATGGATCAATCCCACCGAGATCGAAGCGCTCGTCTCCGGCCTGCCGGAAGTCGCCTTCGCCGCTGTCGTCGGGCGCGAGCATGAAAAATGGGGCGAGCGCCCTGTACTGCTTGTCCAGTTCCGCGATGGCGAGAGCCTTGAAGATAACAACTTGCTGGAGGCGCTAAGGGATCGTGTGCCCTCCTGGTGGCTGCCTGATGAGGTGATCCGTGTGCCAAGCATGCCACTCGCTGGCACTGGAAAGATCGACAAGATTCGCCTTCGCAGCCTTTATGGATCAGCCTGACACGGGAGGAGCTTACAATTGACACGCTTGAAACCGACCCTCATCGCCGTTGGCCTCGCCGCGCTCACGCTCTCCGGATGCTCGGCCAAAGAGGCTAAGTCCTCCCAGACGGCACTCGCAGAGAAAATCGTCCTGCCGGGCCCTGTTGTCAGCGTCGCGCAGGGCGAAATCGAAGGTGTGAACCAGGACGGCATCAATGTTTTCCGCGGAATTCAGTATGCCGCCGCCCCGGTTGGTGAATTGCGCTGGGCGCCGCCGATTGCGCCTGCTGCGTGGGAGGGGGTTCGCGACGCCAGCGACTTCGGGCCGAGCTGTATCCAGCCGCCGGTGCCGCCTGTCAGCGTCTATTATGATCCGCCAGAAAGCGCGTCGGAGGACTGCCTTTCCCTTAATGTCTGGGCACCTGAACACGCAGAAGATGCGCCGGTCATCGTCTGGATCCACGGCGGATCGCTTCGTATCGGCGGTGCCGCGCAGCCTGTCTATGATGGCACGGCTTATGCCGAGCGGAATGTGGTCTTCGTTTCAATCAACTACCGTCTCGGCGTGCTCGGCTGGCTCGCACATCCCGAGCTAATTGAGGAGAGCCCGGGGGGACTGTCGGGTAATTATGGCCTGATGGACCAGATTGCCGCGCTCGAATGGGTTCAGGACAATATCGACCAGTTTGGCGGTGACCCGTCCAACGTCACCGTGATGGGCGAATCCGCGGGCGCGCTCAGCGTGACCTATCTGCTCACAAGCCCGATTGCCGAGGGCCTGTTCGACAAGGCGATCATCCAGTCGACCAATACCCGCAATTTCGCAGAGCTCGGTGAAGCAAGCTACGACCTGCCGGCTGCAGAGATGGAGGGCGTAAACCTGTTCAAGACACTCGAACTGAAAACGCTGGACGCCGCGCGCGCCGCCGACCCGCAGGAACTCACCAATCGGAGCACAATGGCAGGCTATGCCCCCGCCGGGACGATTGATGGCACGTACGTACCGCGCCAGCTAAATGAGGCATTTGACGATGGCGAATTCGCGAAAGTGCCCGTGCTCGCAGGATTCAATAGCGGCGAAGCGCGCACCTATCGAATGCTCCTGCCCAGGAAGCCGAAGACGCCCGAGGCCTACGAAGACGAGATACGTGCGCGCTATGGCAACGAGGCGGAGGCCTTTCTCGCGCTCTACCCGGCCGATGACATGGAAGAATCCATACTGGCTGTGAACCGCGACAATGTTTTCGGCTGGTCAACCGAACGTATCGTACGCAGCGCGGCGCAAGCGGGCAAACCCGCCTATCTCTACGTCTTCGATCATTGCTATCCGGCTATGGAAGCGCGCGACCTCTGCGCCTTCCATGCGAGCGAAGTGCCCTTCGTGTTCGGCACGGTCGGCAACCCGGAATCCTATCCGCCGCGATGGCCGCAGCCGGAGGTGGACGAGGCTGAAGCGCTGGCCTCAGTTCTGGTCGACTACTGGGCTTCTTTTGCTTCGACAGGCCGGCCTGAAAGCGCCAATGGGCCTGACTGGGCGCCCTATAGTGACGACGAGGCCTATCTCCATATCGGGGATAAGCCGGAGCTGCGCCATGACGCCTATTCCGGCATGTTCGAATTCCATGAGGCGCTTTACCAGAAGCGGCGTGCGGCCGGCGAAGGCTGGTTCATGCGCGTCGGGCTGAATGCAGAGCTGATCGAGTAGGCGCGGACAGCCTCAATGGCCGGCCTTGTTCGGCGCAATCAGGGTCATCTCTGTCTCGTAATTGTCGGACCAGTTTTGCGGCGGCAGGGGCAGGGCGCGGCTCTCGCGCTCGCGCGCCGGCGTGAAGGCCGGGCGGGGGTCTGCCGAGCGCACCTGTTCGAGCCAGATGACTCCGTCATATTTGCCGCTGTTTCCGCGGGTTGTGACGAGATCGAGATCGCCATCATCGTCCATGTCGGTCGCAGTGAACGCGTCATACATTCCACGTACGCGCCGCGAAATGTCATGGCGTGTCCACTCCGTCGTCGGATCTCCGGTATTTTCGAACCACACGATCCGGCCTACCGAAGAAGACGCTGTCACTTTGGGCTCGTCATAGTCGCGCGACGCGCCGGAATAGCCGCCTTCCAGGATATTGAGCCCTGAATAGCCGCCTGTGATTGCGTCGAGGTCACCATCGCCATCAATGTCTGCAAGTTCGATCCCGATGATGACGTCCGGCAAGATGTCGCCGATGCGATAGTGAACCCATGGCTCGTCGAGGCTTTCGGGTTGTTTTAGCCAGCCAAGCGAGGCCATGAGCGGCGAGCCATTCACGGGGAACGGTGTCTCATAAACCGCAACAGCGAGGTCGAGCCTGCCGTCGCCATCAATGTCCTCAAAGTCGCTCTGAAAGGCGCTGGACGTGCGTTGCCAACCTTCGGGCGCTGTGAGGCCGGGTATAATTTCGATCGTGTGCGGCAATACTTCTATGCCGCCTCCCTCGCGCGGACCCGTATTCTCCAGCATTGTCATTGTCTGGCGCAGGCGGGCGGCAGCAAGCACATCCATGTCGCCATCGCCGTCCACATCGACTGGCATGGCCGTGTTAGGCACGACTTCGCGCGAGAGAACCTGCTCTCGCCAGCTTGAAGGCTCAAGCGGGTCGCCCTCAATCAGGAAAAGCGAAGTCGGTCGTGATGCAGAGGGAAGCGATGGATCAATAATGTCTGACGCGCCCTTGTTTGCACCGAGCACATCCATCTTCCCATCGCCATCGACATCGGCGATGAAGGCACGCAGCCAGGAGCCACGATCCTGTGTGACCGGCGGAATGAGGTTCTGCCAGGACTCAGACCGCGCGGCCTCGCCCGGGTTTTGGAAATAGATGAGATGGGCCTCTTCGCAGGCTGCGACGAGATCCGGCCAGCCATCCCCATTTAGATCGCCCACGGCCACGTCTTCGATTGCCGCGACCTCCGCGCCCTCGCCAATCGTTACATTGACCCAGACATCCGGACCATCTGTCGCGAAGGCGATACGCAGATGGTTGGAATCCTCATGGACCGAAACGATGTCGGTCCGACCGTCGCCGTCCATGTCAGCCATTTGGAACCCGTCGCCGCCGCGGATCGGGATGCCGCCATTCATGCCTTCATCATCGACCCGATGCTCGATCCAGGAGATGAACTGCCCGTTCGGCGTTTTCGCCCGTGTCGGCGTGTCGGCGACGCTCATCACTGAAGCTGGCATCTGCGCGCAGGCGGCGAGCGCCAACACTAGCGTGGAGGCGCTCGCGATCCGCATCAGACTTGCCGCCTGGCGATATCTTCGCGGACCTTGTTCGCCGCCAGAATGTAGTGGGTGACCGACCATATCGCCGCGACCGTACCACAGATCAGCATGGCCGTGCCAAGCGGCGCCACCATGCCATTCCGGGTGAAAACATCGCTGAGGAAGCCGACGATGACAGGGCCAAGACCGAGCCCGATCAGGTTCAGCACGAAGAATAGCACCGCCGATGTCATTGCTCGCATCCGTCCGTTGACGAGATTGTGCGAGACGGCCAGCACCGCGCCGAGATAGGCGGCGGAAAGGAAGTGGAAGGGCGCTGTCATGATCAAGGCGAAATAGACCTCGCCGGAGAGCAATATTGCGAGTTGCACCGGAACAAGAAGTGAAGTCAGGATGGCGGGCACCCAGAGATACCAGCGCACATCCTTTGCCCCGAACTTGTCAGCCATCCAGCCGCCGCAGAAGGAGCCAAGCCCGCCGCCAAATCCGGTGGTGAGTGCCATCCAGGCGCCGATCGTGCCGATGTCGAGCTCGTAGGTTCGCAGGAAGTAGGAGGGCAGCCAGTTGCCGATGCCGTAGATGATGAAGGCTTGCATACTGGCGGCCAGCGCAATGTGTCGGAAAGAAATGCGCGACCAGAGTAGTCGGGCCACATCCCCAATCGGTGGGGCAGGCTCGACCGCTTTCGTGTCGCCTTCGGACCAGCCGCGGATCGGTTCACGAACGGTCAGGAGAACGAGCAGGGCGAGTGCGACCCCCGGAATACCGACCACGAAGAAGGCAAGGCGCCAACTGAACGCGTCGGCCAGGAAACCGCCTGCTGCAAAGCCAATCAGGATGCCGATATAGATACCGATGGAATAGACCGACAGGGCAAGCGCCCGATTCTTTGGCTTGAAGATATCCGAAATCATAGAGTGCGCCGGCGGGCTGCCACCCGCCTCGCCGACACCGACACCGACACGCGCGAGCAGAAGATGGGTGTAGTTTGCCGCAAGCCCGCACATGGCGGTCATCACGCTCCAGATCGTCAGCGCGAGGGCGATGATGGTTCGCCGGTTTCCCTTGTCAGCCCAGCGGGCGATTGGAATACCGCAGATGACGTAGAATAGCGCGAAGGCAAAGCCTGTCAGCAGGCCGAGCTGTGTGTCCGAAAGGTTCAGTTCCGCCTTGATCGGCTCCTGCAGGATGACGAGTAGCTGGCGATCAACAAAGTTGAAGACATAAACGACAGTCAGGACCGCCAGCACATAATAGCGATAGAATGGCTGAGTATAAGGGGTATTGGTCGTGTCAGCGTCGTCGTCTGGTGATTTTTCGTGGGCAGTTTCCGCACGTGGCGCATGGATAGTCATATGTCCTCCCGCGGGCTTCAACGTCCCGTCATTTGCTTCGTTCTAGAGGGATCTCCGGAACAAACTTGTATCTGGGAAAGATACTCACTCAAACGAGAGTGAAGTCAATATCCCTATCCATTTGAGCCAGCAATCCTTGGGTTTAGTAGCGGCTTTGATCGCGCGGGCTTGCGCTTCGGAACTAGGCGCTCCGTCCGATATAGCCCAAGCTGGTTGCTACACGGACGGCTTGAGCGCGACCGGAAACCGACAGCTTTTGCCCTGCATTTGTTAGATGAAAGCGAATCGTAGGCACAGAAATTCCCATAATCGTTGCGATCTCGCTGTCCGTTTTGCCAATGGCAGCCCATTTCAGGCACTGGATCTCTCTGCGTGTCAGATCGACCAGTTCTGGGAGGGCAATATGTGAGTCATTTTCCCGGTAGGCGGAGAGAAATTTGAGCGTTAGTTGATGCATGCTTGAAGCGTGCGCTATGAATGTTTTCGCAATGTCCGCAACCGCTTTGTCGCCAGCCCAGACGATCGCGCCCAGCACGCCATAAGGCATGTAACATGGGCAAATAATTGCACTGGCAACCCCGTACGCATCATATTCAGCATTCTCGTTGAAGACGTCCAGCGCTCGGTTCGTTCGCCAGCTCTTCAATGCCTTGCCGTCAAAATAGAAGGGTTCGGCACAGATTCGCGCCGCTTGGACAAATCCTGAGCGGAGGGCGAAAGTGCGATCATCCCAATAGTGGAAATCCGGATCGAACCATTTGAACAGGCTCTCCGCATAAGGCGAGCCATCCTTGTCAAGCATGGGGTTTGGGTCGCTGACATCCGCTGATGCGGCGATGTAGGGAAGACATGCGCGGTTGCCAAGCTTGACAACTTCCATCGCCAAAGCGTGCACGTCATGCTCTGAGGTTTTCGGACCGGTTACCGATGGGATAGAGGGTTTCATACCTATTGGTTCTGGTAGCTTGAGCCGTGACGGTCGAAGTCGCTAGTGTTCATGGCGACCATGGGAGATATTCGATGAATCTGGGCCTATCTGATAAAGATATCGCGTTCCGCGAGGAAGTGCGAGCCTTCCTTCGCGACAATCTCACGCCAGAACTGGCCGCTGCTGGCAAAAAGGCCACTAGTGTTTTCGTGGAGCCTGAATACACACTCGCCTGGCAAAAGAAATTGCACGCGAAAGGTTGGGCGGCGCCGAGTTGGCCTGAAGCGTATGGTGGGCCCGGCTGGACGGAAATGCAGCGCTACATATTTGCATCGGAATGCGCCATCGCCGGGGCACCTCCGTTGGCACCCATGGGTCTTAACATGGTGGGACCCTGCATCATCGGATACGGGACGCCTGAACAAAAGGCATTCTTCCTGCCGCGTCTGTTGTCGGGGGACGACTATTGGTGCCAAGGGTATTCTGAACCGCAATCAGGGTCCGATCTGGCGTCTCTTTCTCTCAAGGCGGAACGAGATGACGACCATTACATCCTCAGTGGATCGAAGATCTGGACGACGCATGCCCACCATGCAAACCGCATGTTCTGTCTCGTGCGAACCGACCACACAGGCAAGCCCCAGCAAGGCATCACCTTCCTCCTTCTCGAGATGTCGGCACCCGGTATCACCGTCGATCCGATCATCACATTGGCGGGCGAACATGAATTGAACCAGGTGTTCTTCGATGATGTCCGCGTTCCGGTGTCGGGCAGGCTTGGCGAGGAAAATGACGGCTGGACCGTCGCGAAGTACCTGCTGGAATTCGAGCGCAGCGGCGGGTCGTCGGCCGGTCTCGAGGCGGCGCTGAATCGACTTCGCGCCCATGTTTTGGAAAGCGGTCTCGAAGAGCCGGGATTACGTACCCGGCTCGAGACAACCGCCATTCTACTCGACGCCATCCGAGTGACCGAACAGCGCATCGTGGCGTCGCTCAGCGCGGGCCGGCCGCCGGGCCCTGCCGCTTCGATGCTCAAGGTACAAAGAACGGAGATGATGCAGAAGATCGACGAGATCGCGATCGAGGCTGCAGGCCCATATGCGGCTGTTCATGAACCGGCGACCTGGCATCCGGAATCAAATCTGGACCCGGTCGGACCAGATGCGCTCAGCGTCGCCATGGCGAAATACCTCAACAATCGAGCCGGTTCGATTTATGGCGGATCGAATGAGGTCCAGCGCAACATCATGGCCAAGGCGGTGCTTGGATTGTGAGACGGCCCTATCAACCTTGATAGCTTGCCGGGAGTGACCGTTTCCGAGGAACCTCTCCCTACAGCTCCAAACATAGGAGCATAGGGAGGAAAATTTGGAAAACCGGTCTAAGTACTTGAAATCGCTATGCTTGGGAGTGTCACTCATAGCACTCTGGGCAAGCTCGCCCGCCATCGCACAAGAGGCAGACACCCCCTCCGCCGAGAGCAGCGAAGATTCGCAAAGCTCCATGAAGCTGGAGTCCATCACGGTCACGGCCCAGAGGCGGGAAGAATCCGCCAATGATGTCCCGATGTCGATCCAGGCATTTGGCGGGGACCAACTCGATACGCTCAGGGTCAATGAGGTCGATGACCTGCAAGCGCTCGTGCCAAGCTTCTCAGTCTCGCAAAGCTATCAGGGCGTGCCGACCTACACCCTCCGCGGTATCGGCTTCAATACCATCAACGTCTCTGCAACTTCGACCGTCGGCACCTATGTAGATGAAGTTGCCTATCCCTATCCCTTCATGAATTCGGGGCCGATGTTCGATATCGAGCGTATCGAGGTTTTGAAGGGGCCGCAGGGAACTTTGTTTGGCCGCAATACGACGGCGGGTCTGATCAACGTCGTGACGAACAAGCCGGTCGATGAGTTTCAGGCAAGTGTCTCCGCCGACATCGGCAACTACGACACCTGGAATCTCGAAGGCATGGTGAATGTGCCGCTTGCGGAAAACGTTCAGGCGCGTTTCGCGATCCGCAGTGAGAACAGCGACGAAGGTTGGCAGGAGTCAATTTCCCGCGGAGAAGACCGGGGAACGGTCGATAAGCTCGGCTTCCGTGCGGCGCTCGCGATTCAGCCAACAGACAAGCTCGAAATTGATCTGTCCTACAATGGCTGGATCAACAAATCCGACACGATCGCTGGGCAGGCAATTGGCCTGACGCCCAATACCGACCCGACATTCATCGTGCCGGGAACCAACGGCCCGTCGACGGCATCAGGCTTCAACCAACCGGGCCTTGTTGACTTTATCAACAGCAACTTTCCCACCAATGCTGAACAGGCCGACTGGGCACCTTCATACCTGCGGTCAGCCGATATCGGTGCAGGCGAGGGCATTGAAGGTCCGCATGAAGAGAATTCGAGCTTCGATGCCATCAAGCTTGGCGTAAGCTATGAGTTCGACAATGAGATGCGGTTGGTGTCGCTGACGGGCTATAATAAGCTGGATCGAGAAGCCGTGCTCGATTGGTCTGGCGTGCCGTTTCAGATCCTGCTTCAGGACATCGAAGGCGAGATCAAATCTTTCAGCCAGGAGCTTCGCCTTGAAGGTTCAACCGACAAGGTCGACTGGTTGGTGGGGGCCTATTATGGCAAGGACGAGACCACAGACGGCAACCGCACAATGCTGCGGGACAACGCCAATTCCAACTTTGTAAGTACGGCGGCCTACCTGCTGACGGTTGACCCGACCGCTCTTGGTTTCCCGCCGCAAATGGCTGGTCTCGTCTCCTTGGTAAACGTCGACCCTGAAACAGGTCAGCCCTATTCGGCTGCCGAATTGCTCTCTTCCTTCCAGACCTATTACGATACCGGCGAATTTGAATCGACGACTACCAGTATCTTCGCAAATGCTGATTGGGAATTGACCCCGGAATTTTCCTTGACGACCGGTCTTCGTTATACGGATGACAAGCAGGAATATGTTGGTTGTTCGGGAGACGTGAATGGTTCGATGCAGCCAAACGTCAATGTATTCAACCGCGTTTTCTTCACAGCGATTTACGGCCTGGCTACGCCACCAGCGCCATTGCTCGAAAACGGATGCAATACCTACGACCTTGAGACCAACTCGTTCACTGCGGTGACATCGGACGTTAAGGAAGACAATGTTTCGTGGCGAGTGGTTGGCAATTGGACGCCAGCTTCATTGGAGAACACGCTTTTCTTCGCATCGGTTTCCAAGGGCTACAAGTCCGCCTCAACTCCGGTTAACGCAGCCTCCAAGTCGGAACAGAATGCCCCGGCAACGCAGGAAAGCCTGCTGGCATATGAAGTTGGTGTCAAAGCTGGGCTGTTCGACCAGCGCATGCAAGCGAATGCGTCGCTGTTCTACTACGACTATACTGACAAACAGGTCTCGTCCTTCTTCCCGGACCCAATTTATCGTGCCCTGTCACGCCTTCAGAACGCCCCGGAAGGAGAGGCTTACGGTCTGGATGCGGAGCTGACATGGTTGGTGGCAGAACACCTGACTGCCATTGGCGGCCTGACGCTGCTGCAAACGGAATTCGGATCATTTGAGACGTCTGATGCATTCGGCCTGCCGACCAATCGTCAAGGTGATCCGTTCATGTACAGCCCGGAAACGACCGCCAGCCTGACATTGATGTATGACCGACCCGTTTCGGACACACTGGGTTTCAGAAGTGCGTTGAGCGGACGTTGGCAAAGCGAGTCTACCGCGGGTGATCCAGATGACCCTCAGTATGACATAGATTCCTACGGTGTGCTCAATGGCAGCGTCGGGATCTACTCACTTAACGACAATTGGGAAGTTTCCGTCTGGGGCAAGAACCTGACCGACGAGTATTACTGGCAGCAGATCGCATCCAACGCCAACGTTGTTCTCCGGTTTGCCGGGCGTCCGCGCACGTTTGGTGCATCGCTCAGCTATCGCTTCTGATTTCCTCTGAAAACTGGCTGCGCCTCCATATCTGTGGAGGCGCAACCTTCCTTTTTTAAGTGAATTCAGGAGTGCCGCTGAGAGGCACCCTGAGAAACCCTTGGGGTCGGGAAAACCAAATTAAACAATCGCGACTATCGGGAGAATTCAAATGAGTAACGAGGGCGCCCTTACGAGCGCGGATTTTGACCAGATGCCAACTCTGGGTGACATCGCGCGCTTCCATGCGCGTGAAAGGCCGGATGCCATTGCGCTGAGCTTTGAGGGGCGGGATACCACCTTTCGTGCTTTTGATCGTCTTACGAACAAAGTTGCAAATGCCTTGATAGCATCCGGCGTGAAGCGGGGTGAGCGCATTGCTTACATTGGCAAGAACAGCGACCACTATTTCGAACTTCTGTTCGGGGCCGCCAAGATGGGCGGTGTGACGTTGCCGATTGGGTGGCGGCTCGCGCCGACGGAGATGGCCTATATTATCGGAGACGGTGAAGGATCACTCGTCTTTGTTGGTCCTGAAGTTGCTGATCAGGCCAGAGAAGCGCTCGCCGAATTGAGGCATCCCCCAAAAATCATATTCATGGAAGACGCCGGGCCCGAGGGCTTTGTCATTTGGAGGGACAGCGAAAGTGACACAGATCCAAGTGTCCCGATAGCATCGGACGACGTTGCACTCCAATTGTATACATCGGGGACCACAGGCAGGCCAAAGGGCGCCATGCTCAGCCATGACAATCTCCTCGGCGGTCGCCGGGAATCTGTGGAGGCACACCTGCCCTGGAATGAGTGGGGGCCAGACGATGTCAGCCTCGTAGCTATGCCCGTAGGCCATATTGGCGGAACCGGCTGGGGGATTGTGGGCTTGTTCAATGGAGCGAAGGGCATCATCGCCCGAGAGTTCGACCCGTTCCGTGTGCTCGATTATATTGAGCAGGACGGCATCTCAAAAATGTTCATGGTACCTGCCGCGTTGCAGATCGTTGTGAGGCAGCCAAATGCCAGGAGCGTAGACTACTCCCGCCTGAAATACATTTTGTATGGTGCCTCGCCCATCCCTCTCGACCTGCTGCGCGAGTGCATGGAAGTCTTCGGCTGCGGCTTTTGCCAGCAGTACGGCATGACAGAGACGTGCGGAACGATCATCTACTTGCCGCCTGAGGATCATGACCCGAACGGAAACCAGCGGATGCGGGCGGCAGGTATCCCGATGCCGGGGGTGGAAATCCGTATTGAAGACAATGAGGGGAATGTGCTTGCGCCTCATCAGGTAGGCGAGGTTGTGACTCGGTCTCGTGCGAATATGAAAGGCTACTGGAATCTGGATGAGGCGACGCAAAAAACGATCACATCGGACGGATGGCTTCATACAGGAGACGCAGGCTACCTTGATGAGGACGGCTATCTCTACATCCACGATCGCGTGAAGGACATGATCATTTCAGGCGGGGAGAATATCTATCCAGCTGAAGTCGAGAATGCTGTTTACGGCCATCCGGACGTTGCCGAAGTGGCAGTTATCGGCGTGCCAAATGAAAAATGGGGAGAGGCGGTGAAGGCGGTTGTGGCGCTGAAGCCCGGCGCGGCGTCAGATCCGGAATCAATCCTCGCATTCGCGCGTACGAGAATCGCGGCGTTCAAGGCTCCTAAAAGCGTTGACTTTGTCGAGGGTCTTCCCCGCAATGCGTCAGGGAAGATATTGAAACGGCAACTGCGCGAACCCTTTTGGGGCGGTAAAGACAGGGCCGTGAACTAAAAACACTTTGGGAGAAAACCATGGCCATTCAAACCCGCTTTACGAAAGAATTCGGCATCGAGCACCCTATCGTCCAAGGTGGCATGCAATGGGTCGGATACGCAGAAATGGTGGCACCCGTCGCAAATGCTGGAGGACTTGGGTTCCTGACGGCGCTGACCCAACCCACCCCGGAAGACCTTGCCAAAGAGATCGCGCGCACGAAGGAGATGACGGACAAGCCTTTCGGTGTGAACCTCACCATCCTGCCCGCAATCAAGCCACCCCCTTATGCCGAATACAGGCAGGCGATCATCGAGGGAGGGATCAAGATCGTCGAGACAGCGGGCTACAAGCCGCAGGAACATATCGACCATTTCAAACAGCATGGCATCAAGGTGATCCACAAATGCACGGCCGTGCGTCATGCGCTGTCAGCCGAGCGGATGGGCGCCGATGCGATCTCGATTGATGGGTTTGAGTGTGCGGGTCATCCAGGGGAGGATGACATTCCCGGCTTGATTCTGATCCCGGCGGCGGCACGCAAGGTCAGTGTCCCAATGCTGGCGTCTGGTGGATTTGCAGATGGCGCGGGGCTCGTCGCAGCCTTGGCGCTCGGCGCCGATGGCGTCAATATGGGCACCCGGTTTTGTGTCACGCAGGAGGCTCCGATTGACGAGGCGTTCAAGCGACAAATGGTTGAGAATGATGAGCGCATGACCAATCTGATCTTCCGGACGCTACACAATACGGCCCGGGTCATGAAAAATGCCGTGAGCGATGAGGTCGTGGAAATCGAGCGCAAGGGCGGCGCAAAGTTCGAAGACGTCCAGCACCTGGTTGCGGGAGTTCGCGGGCGAAAGGCCATGGCGGATGGAGACACGGATGGGGGAATCTGGTCGGCCGGCATGGTGCAGGGGCTGATCAACGATATTCCAACCGTGAAGGAACTTATCGACGGTATCATTTCTGACGCAGAGGCGATCATTCATGGACGCCTGGACAGGATGACAGTCTGATTAGCACGACTGTGTGGGGGCCCCTTGGGCTCTGAGGCTATATTGTTGGATCACGCTCGTCATAAGCGAGGTGTGGAGCGAAAGATCCAGTTTACTCGTCACCGGTTGAAAGCCTCCCTGGTTTGATAGGGAGGTGGCTTATTGAATGTCTTCTCGACGCAATCGATAAAAAAGAGAAGCAAACGCAATGAGGCGAATACAAATGGACAGTCGGGGACTGGGTGCAACGCGGGCACATTCTCGCCTGTAAATTGGATCGGTGTGACTGATTGTTGTGCAAGCGAAGGGCGCCAAGCATTAGTTCTCTATTGTTTTGCACTATCCGCTTGTCTTCCATCTTCGTCTCTGATCGGTAATAGGCATGACGATGCCGTCATAGGTCATTTCGACGTCCGCCGATGGACTTTCGAGTGTAGAGCGACCGGCCAAGCTGCGCCGGTTCTGTTCCTCAAAGTTATCAAGCCCGAGCCGTTTGGGCTGGGCAAACCATCGCGGACCTTCATCATGATCTCATATTCAGACACTATTCTTTCCTCTCCCCAGCGCGGCGTGTTCGCCGGATCCGCCGCGCTCCTTGCCTGTTTGCTCGCTGCCTGTGGTGGTCCGAGTACAGATGCTCCGTCAAGTTCCCCCAGTTCATCCGAGTCGACAGCCTTGGTTATCCCGATGGAAGGGCTTGAGAAAACGGAGCTTACCTTCGGCTTCATCAAGCTTACCGACATGGCCCCGTTGGCGATTGCCTATGAGAAGGGCTTTTTTGAAGATGAGGGGCTGTATGTAACACTTGAGCCGCAAGCAAACTGGAAGGTCCTGCTGGATAGGGTCATCGACGGCGAGTTGTCGGGCGCGCACATGCTGGCGGGCCAGCCACTGGCGGCGACCATCGGCTACGGCACAAAAGCCCATATCGTCACGCCGTTCTCCATGGATCTGAACGGCAACGGTATTACTGTCTCAAACGAAGTCTGGGAAAAGATGCGTCCCAATATTCCGAGCATGGAAGACGGGCGCCCGATGCATCCCATCAGCGCCAGCGCTCTGAAACCTGTGGTCGAGGAATATGCCGCTGATGGCAAGCCGTTCAACATGGGCATGGTGTTCCCAGTCTCTACGCACAATTACGAGCTGCGCTACTGGCTGGCTTCGGGGGGCATCCACCCGGGCTTTTATTCGCCCGATGATGTGTCGGGCCAGATTCAGGCCGACGCCCTCTTGTCTGTCACACCCCCACCTCAAATGCCCGCAACGCTCGAAGCCGGCACGATTTACGGATACTGCGTGGGTGAACCATGGAACCAGCAAGCAGTCTTCAAGGGGATCGGCGTGCCGGTCATCACGGATTACGAAATCTGGAAAGACAATCCGGAAAAAGTCTTCGGCATTACCGCTGAATTCGCGGAAGAAAATCCAGTGACGACGAAGGCAGTTACACGCGCCCTTATCCGGGCAGCTATGTGGCTGGACGAAAATGACAACGCGAACCGGGCTGAAGCGGTGGAAATTCTGGCGCGTTCCGAATATGTCGGCGCGGACGCGGATGTGATCGCCAATTCGATGACGGGCACGTTCGAATATGAGCGTGGCGACAAGCGTGAGGTACCAGACTTCAATGTCTTCTTCCGCTATAATGCAACGTACCCATACTATTCGGATGCGGTCTGGTATCTTAGCCAGATGCGGCGGTGGGGTCAGATCTCCGACAGCAAAGATGATGCGTGGTACGACGCGACGGCGCGCGAAGTTTACAGGCCGGACATATATCTCGAGGCCGCCCAGTCCCTGGTTGATGATGGCTTGGCGGACGCTGCTGATTTCCCCTGGGAAACAGATGGTTACAAGCCAGTCACATCAGACTTCATTGATGGCGTCTCTTATGACGGACGCCAGCCGAATGCGTACCTTGAAAGTCTGACGATAGGGCTGAAGACCAGCCAGACCGTTGCTGCGGGCGAAGTCATCGAATGACCAGCGGGCTAGAGCGGGCCACCAGATTGCCGGCCCATGTTCTCAAATTTTCCAACCATCGGAGTCAATAAGATGGGAAGTATTGTTTTCAACAAGGTTGACGCATCTGTCGATGAGCAGGTCGTTGCGAGCCCTTCCGAGATCACCCGCGAAGTCTCCGAAAAGGAGAGCGCAGACTCAAAGAGCGAACGTCAGGAAAAAGTATTCTCGGGCATTAACAAGGCTTCGAAGTTTCTTGATGTGTTTGCATTGTCCTGGGTGACGCCGCTGCTCATGATGGCCGCAGGTGACAGTCCCAAGCGAAACCTGCCATTATTGGGCCAGCGGCTTGTCGTGCCGATCGTTGCTATTCTGACCTTTCTGGCGGCGTGGGCTGTTCTGGCGCCCCAGGTCAAGACATCGCTTGGTGCGATCCCCGGGCCAGCCCAGGTTTGGGAGCAGGCGGTGGTGCTTCACAAGGATCATCTGCAGGAAAAGCAGAAAGCCGGACAATTCTATGAGCGTCAGGCTGCACGCAATGACGCCCTGATCGCGGCCGGGCGTGAAGGCGATGTGTCCCGCGTTTCCTATACGGGCAAACAGACTTTTTACCAGCAGATATGGACAAGCCTTCAGACGGTCTTTTTCGGCTTTTTTCTGGCCGTGGTGATCGCGGCTCCCCTTGGCATCGTGATGGGCATGTCGTCGACCATGAATGCGGCGTTCAATCCTCTGATCCAGATATTCAAACCGGTGTCGCCGCTGGCCTGGCTCCCCATTGTCACCATGATTGTCTCTGCGACCGTTGCGACAGATTCTGGGATTTCGAAGTCTTTTCTGACGTCGGCAATCACGGTGACCCTGTGTTCCCTGTGGCCCACATTGATCAACACGGCGCTTGGCGTGGCATCTGTAGACAAGGATCTCGTCAATGTGGGCAAAGTTTTGAAACTGAAGCCACACACCCAAATCACAAAGCTCATCCTGCCATCTGCGTTGCCGCTTATCTTTACAGGTATGCGCCTGTCCCTGGGTGTTGGCTGGATGGTTTTGATTGCAGCGGAGATGCTTGCGCAGAATCCGGGATTAGGAAAATTTGTGTGGGATGAATTCCAGAATGGGTCGTCGCAATCACTGGCCAAGATCATTGTCGCAGTTCTGACGATCGGGATTATCGGCTTCCTGCTCGACCGGGTCATGTACGCCTTGCAGACCATGTTCACGCATACCAGCACGCGATAGAGGAAAGAGAATATGTCGATCCTTGATCTGAAGAATGTGTCGAAATGGTTTGGTGACGATTCTGATCGCGTAGATGTCCTCCATGACATTGATCTGGCTGTGGAAGAAGGGGAGTTCGTCGCGATTGTCGGGTTCTCCGGGTCTGGAAAATCAACCCTTATCAGTCTCATGGCTGGTCTCGAATTTCCGAACAGGGGTGAAGTAACTTTTCGGGGAGAAACTGTTGAAGGACCTGCACCGGACCGGGCCGTCTGCTTCCAGAGCTATTCGCTGATGCCGTGGATGACTGTGAAGGAGAACATTCTCCTGGCTGTTGATGCGGTGTTCGGAAAGGAAAGCAAAGCAGAGCGCAATGCACGGGCGCAAAAGTACATCGACATGGTCAGCCTCAGCCATGCCGTCGACCGGCGCCCGGCAGAGCTTTCAGGCGGTATGCGCCAGAGAGTGGCGGTCGCCCGGTCGCTCGCCATGGATCCGGAAGTCCTGCTGCTGGACGAGCCTCTGTCGGCCCTTGATGCACTTACACGGGCTAACCTTCAGGATGAGATCACCTCCATCTGGGAACAGGACCGGAAGACGGTCGTCCTCATCACAAATGATGTGGATGAAGCCCTGCTTCTGGCGGATCGTATCATACCTCTGAACCCGGGACCGAACGCGACCTTCGGACCATCATTCAAAGTAGATTTGCCGCGCCCGCGAGATCGCACCGCCATGAATCATGACGAGACGTTCAAGACGCTTCGCCGCGACGTTACCGCCTATTTGATGGATGTCGGAATTGCAAAGAAGCGGGCCCAAGTCGAGCCACCCTTGCCGGAGGTGACCCCAATCACATTGGGCAAGCCAAAAGCATACCGTGAGGCATCTGAAACCTCAGGCTTCAACAATGATCGCTTTCTTGAATATTCCCAGGTGAGCAAAGTTTATCCTACACCCAAGGGGCCACTCACCGTGGTCGACGGGTTCGATATCAAGGTGAGGAAGGGTGAGTTTGTTTCGATTATTGGTCATTCGGGGTGTGGCAAGTCCACTGTCCTGACGATGACGGCCGGTCTGAACGAGGTCAGCCGTGGCGGGATCATTCTGGACAATCGGGAAGTTGCGGCGGCCGGCCCGGATCGGGCCGTGGTTTTTCAGGCTCCCTCTCTGTTTCCCTGGCTGACAGCAAAGCAGAACGTCGCCGTAGGCGTGGACCGTGTTTACCCAGATGCAACTCGCGAAGAGCGCGAGCAGGTGGTGGAATACTACCTGCACAAGGTTGGCCTGGGCGAAGCCATGGACAAGCTGGGGGCGGATCTCTCGAACGGGATGAGACAGCGTGTTGGCATTGCTCGCGCTTTCGCTCTTTCGCCCAAATTGTTGTTACTGGATGAACCTTTCGGGATGCTTGATAGCCTGACGCGCTGGGAGCTTCAGGAAGTGCTCATGGAAGTGTGGCAGCGCACACAGGTTACAGCCGCGTGTGTGACGCATGATGTGGATGAAGCCATCCTGCTTGCGGACCGGGTCATCATGATGACCAATGGACCGAATGCGCGGATCGGGAAGGTCATGGAAGTTGATATACCGCGCCCCCGCACGCGCAAGGCTTTGCTCGAACATCCGGACTATTACCACTACCGCGAACAGGTTCTGAGTTTCCTCGAAGAGTATGAGAAGGGCGCTCACAGCTCCAAATCAGATTCGGAATCAAAGCCTGAGTCAGAGACGGAGGCGGCGTAATGTTCAGATCGTCCGTCTTCAAACAAATAGTGACTGAGGGGGAATAAAACATGCCCCAGGAAAAACTTGTGATTATTGGTGCGGGGATGGCAGCCGGACGGTTGCTGGAAAACCTCGTACAGGCCGCACCGGACCGCTTTAGCGTTACGTTGTTCAATGCGGAGCCACGCGGAACCTATAACCGGATCATGCTGTCTCCCGTCCTCTCGGGCGAAAAGACCTATCAGGAAATCGTCACTCATGCCGATGACTGGTATGCTGGGCATAGAGTTAATTGCCGGTTCGGCGAAAAGGTTCTGGAAGTGGATCGGAAACGGAAAGTCGTCATCGGTGAAAAAGGCGATGTCCCGTATGATCGACTTGTCATCGCGACTGGATCAAATCCGTTTATCATTCCATTACCCGGTCACGACCTGCCTGGTGTTATCGCGTACCGCGACCTGGACGACACCCACACGATGATTGAGGCTTGCCAGCCGGCTTCAAGGGCGGTGGTGATCGGCGGCGGCCTCCTTGGGCTGGAGGCTGCCGCCGGTCTGCGTCTGAGAGGAATGGACGTCACGGTTATTCACCTCGCGCCGACATTGATGGAACGCCAACTGGATCCGTCCGCAGGGTATCTCCTGGAAAAGGAACTCGCCAATAGGGGCATTACGATCCTGACAGGGGCGAATACCAAGGAGATCTATGGGGACGGCAAGGTTGACGGAGTACGACTGGCAGACGGAACGGAGATTCCTGCCAGCCTCGTCGTCATGGCGGTTGGAATTCGGCCAAATATCGAGATTGGCAAGCTTGCCGGTCTGGAAGTCGGCCGGGGCATCAAGGTCAATGGCGTGATGCAAACGTCCGACCCGAACATCTATTCCGTTGGAGAATGCGTCGAGTTCGATGGAAATTGCTATGGGCTTGTCGCCCCCTTGTTCGAACAGGCGCAGATTTGCGCAAAAGTAATGACGGGACAGGGGAAAACGGAATTCTCCCATTCTGAGACCGCAACAAAGCTGAAGGTCACTGGGGTAGATTTGTATTCCGCAGGAGATTTTGCTGAAGGAGATAATCGCGACGAAATTGTGTACCGAGATCCTGGGCGCGGTATCTACAAGCGCCTGATCCTCGAAGAAGGGCGACTGATCGGGGCTGTTCTATATGGAGAAACATCCGATGGAGCATGGTTTTTCGACAAGATAAAAAAGGCGGAATTCATAGAGGAGGATGAACGCGACACGCTCATATTTGGCCAATCCTATGCCGGAGGGACTCCCCTGGACCCTATGGCGGCCGTTGCAGCCTTGCCGGATGAGGCAGAGATCTGTGGTTGTAACGGCGTTTCCAAGGGACAGATCCTTTCGGCTATCGACGAGAACGGGCTTGCCGACCTGGATGGCGTAAGAGCTTGTACCAAGGCGTCGTCATCATGCGGAACGTGCACGGGTCTGGTGGAAAGTCTGCTAGCCTTCAAGTTGGGAAATGCGTTCACGGCTTCCGCTAAGCGCACGGTTTGCCAGTGCACGGATCTAGGCCATGATGATGTGCGGCGTTTGATTGCCTCTCAGGACTTGAGATCCATTCCTGCCATCATGCAGGAGCTGGGCTGGAAAACATCTTGTGGGTGCGCCAAGTGCCGACCAGCGCTCAACTTCTATCTTTTGGCAGCATGGCCAGGCGAGTATGTCGACGATAATCAGTCTCGCTTCATCAATGAGCGCGTCCACGCCAATATTCAGAAAGACGGGACTTATTCTGTCGTACCTCGCACTTGGGGCGGCGTGACCACAGCAAGTGAGTTGCGAGCGATCGCAGACGTTGTGGACAAGTTCGATATTCCTACGGTGAAATATACAGGCGGGCAGCGCATCGACATGTTGGGCGTGAAGAAAGAAGACCTCCCAGCTGTATGGGCAGATCTGAATGCGGCGGGCATGGTCTCCGGCCATGCATACGGAAAATCCCTGCGCACGGTGAAAACATGCGTCGGAACCGACTGGTGCCGGGTCGGAACGCAGGATTCGACCGGCCTTGGGATCAAGCTTGAAAAGCTCATGTGGGGATCGTGGACCCCCCACAAAGTGAAGCTGGCTGTTTCCGGATGCCCTCGAAACTGTGCGGAAGCCACTTGCAAGGATATTGGTGTAGTTTGCGTTGACAGTGGATACGAAATTCACTTCGCCGGCGCGGCCGGTATGGAGGTCAAGGCTACGGAATTGCTGACAAAGGTCACCGACGAAGCAGAGGCGATCGAAATGTGTACGGCCGTGCTCCAGCTCTATCGCGAGCAGGGCTTCTATCTTGAGCGCATCTACAAATGGGCCGCGCGGGTCGGCATCGACCGGGTTCAGGCGCAAATTGTCGAAGACGCTGAAAACCGGGCAAATTTGGTCGAGCGCTTCGCATACTCCCAGCGTTTCGCTCAAATCGATCCCTGGGCAGAGCGGGCTACAGGCGGGGCTGATGCGCACGAATTCAAAAAACTCGAACCGGTGGGATAGATCGAATGAGTACTCAGACCGCCATTATGTCATGGGCCGAGTTGTGTGGGGTTGACGATATTCCCCTCCGGGGGTCTCGGCGGGTAACGCTCGATGCTGAAGAAGTGGCCGTGTTTCGGACCGCAGCGAACACCGTGTTCGCGATCCAGAATGTCTGCCCGCATAAGGGGGGGCCACTCAGCGAAGGGATCGTACATGATACTGCGGTCTCATGTCCCCTGCACGCGATGGTGATTGATCTGGAGACGGGCAGGGCGCGCGGCGCCGACACCGGTTGCGTGCGCACCTACCCAATCGAAATTCGGGAAGGTGGCCGAGTTTACATCGGCCTTCAATCCGGCTGACCCCCCCCCAATGGACCGTATGCGCCCGACAGCAGAAGAAGTCTCCACAACATGCCCTTACTGCGGTGTGGGCTGTGGCGTTCTGGTCAAACCTGACGAAGGTGGGGAAGCCGCCACAGTGCGCGGGAATCCCGATCATCCGGCGAATTTTGGCCGACTTTGCTCGAAAGGATCTGCGTTGGGGGAGACGCTGGATCTGGACGAACGCCAGCTGTTTCCAACCATTTCTGGAGAGAGGGCGAGTTGGGATTTTGCTCTGGACAAAATCGGCAACGGATTTTCAGAGGCGATTGCTACCCATGGGCCCGATAGTGTCGCGCTCTATGTCTCCGGACAGATTCTGACAGAAGACTATTATGTCGCCAACAAGCTCATGAAAGGCTTTGTAGGGTCGGCGAATATCGACACGAATTCGCGACTTTGCATGGCGTCTTCCGTGGCCGGTCACAAGCGCGCGTTCGGTTCGGATACGGTTCCCGGCTGTTATGAGGACCTGGAACGGGCTGACCTTGTTGTGATGGTGGGCAGTAACCTGGCCTGGTGCCACCCCGTGCTTCACAATCGGATCTTGGCGGCAAGGGAAAAGCGTGGCACGCGCCTCGTCATTATCGATCCCCGCAAGACGGCCACCACCGATGCAGCTGACCTTCATCTTCCGATCCGTCCGGGAGCAGATGTTCTGTTGTTCAATGCGCTCTTTGCTCACCTTGCTGCGAGCGACGCTCATGATACGTCGTTCGTTAATGCGCACACCAAGGGGCTGGACGCAGCGCTGGATGCTTCAGGGCCCCTCGGACTGGCCGAACTTTCCATAGCCACAGCGCTGCCAAAATCTGACTTGCGGACCTTCTTTCAGTGGGTGGAGCAGACGCCCGCGACGGTAACCATCTATTCTCAGGGTGTGAATCAATCCTCGGCAGGTTCAGACAAGGTCAATGCGATAATTAATTGCCACTTGGTCACGGGACGTATCGGGAAGCCCGGATGCGGGCCATTTTCCGTGACGGGCCAGCCCAATGCCATGGGGGGGCGCGAAGTTGGCGGTCTCGCGAACCAATTGGTCGCGCACATGGATTTTGCACCGAAGGATGTCGACCGGGTGCAGCGTTTCTGGCAGGCGCCGAATATGGCCACACAACCTGGTCTGAAAGCGGTCGACCTGTTCGAGGCTGTGCATGAGGGAAAGATCAAAGCACTCTGGATCATGGCAACCAATCCCGTCGTCTCGCTGCCGAATGCTGATCGCGTTCGAGCTGCCATTAAGGCGTGCCCCCTGGTTATTGTGTCGGACGTCACCGGGCGGTCTGATACAGCCAAGCTGGCTGACATTGTGCTCCCGGCCACGGGCTGGGGGGAGAAGTCAGGTACGGTCACCAATTCCGAACGCCGGATCTCCCGTCAACGGAGCTTTCTGAGAGCTCCCGGCGAAACGCGACATGATTGGTGGGCGATTTGCGAAGTGGCGCGCCGCATGGGGTTCAACGGGTTTGACTTTACGTCAGCCGCCGAAATCTATCAGGAGTATGCTGCGCTATCTGCGTTCGAGAATGATGGAACACGTGATTTCAATATCGGGGCCCATGCCAATATTGACGAGAAGGCATATGATGAACTTGTGCCGTTCCAGTGGCCGCTGGCGGAAGATACCCCTCGCTCTGGCAATTTGGCGGCCCTCAATCATCGCTTCTTTTCCGACGGCCAGTTTTTCACGGACGATCGCCGCGCCAGATTTGTTGCGACGCCGTTCCTGCCAGCCATGTCGCAACAGAGCAAGAAACGTCCTTATGTATTGAACACGGGCCGTGTGCGGGATCATTGGCACACGCTGACACGTACGGGAAAGTCACCGCGCCTTTCCGCCCATATCGCTGAGCCATTCCTTGAAGTTTGCCCTGAAGATGCTGACAGACTGGGTTTGCACCTAGCGGGGCTTGCGGAGGTAAAGAACGAGTATGGCCGTGCAGCCTTGCGGGTTCTGGTGACGGACCGGGTTCAGCCCGGAACTGTATTCGCCCCGATGCACTGGACGGATCGGTACAGTTCAGGCGGCCGCGTGGACTGCCTGGTTGCGCCACATGTAGACCCCGTGTCGGGACAACCTGAGTCGAAGCATTCCGTAGTGTCCATTGCGCCTCTACGGCCGAATTGGTTTGCGTTCGTGGTTTCCAGAACGGAGCTGCCGGGCCAGGTTCTGGGAAAGCTGGACTATTGGGCCTCTGCGCGCGCGGGTGGGGGATGGCGTTATGAATTGGCTGGGTGCGGAAAACTGCAAGAATGGGCAGAACAATTATGTCCGGACATCTTGGCGGTCCAGATGATCCGCGCAAACGGTCAAATCGCTCGCGCGTCCTTTCAAGATGACTCCCTCGACATATGCTTGATTGCGTCAACGTCCGGACCTGTGAGCGCGGATCGTGGCTGGCTCGCTGGCTTGCTTGCCGTCGACATGGACGAGACAACGAGGCTGGGTCTGTTGGCGGGACGTCCTCCAAGCGGGAAATCGTCCGGCCGGCTTATCTGTTCCTGTCTGGGTGTTGGC